>Ga0193716_1000421_pt1 | contig 26081 bp, 25 predicted proteins | sample U2c1metaG_FD_145901 | JGI IMG/M metagenome (GOLD analysis project Ga0193716, IMG submission 145901) | Soil microbial communities from a riparian zone of the East river system, Colorado, United States - U2c1 | ecosystem: Environmental > Terrestrial > Soil > Riparian zone | place: USA: East River...
GGGTGCATGCCGAGCCGGGTCTGGTTGGAGTGGCCACCAGAACCGATGGTTCCTGTCCCCATGGCAAGGCGGGTGGTTCGGATACCGGTGCGGCCAAGGGTGACTTCGTCTTGGGCGCTGAACTTGCGCGATGGGGTTTCGAAGGCGAGTGTGGCGGCTAGCGTCGACTTGCTGGTGAGCCAGGCGGCACCAAGGCCGGTGGTTGTTGTGCGAAGGAAGTCTCTCCTGAGCATGGGCGCACCTCTTGCCTGAGAGGATACGCCTCTTCGACGGATTGAGCACGTAATCGGGGCGGTTTTAGTGTCGAGAAACGAGTTGCATGAGGAGGGGGTCGCGAGGTCGGAGGGTGATCTTGGCCTGCGGGACGGGTGGAGTGGCGCCGAAATAGGTCATGCGCCAGCGTTGGGCGATGGTGGCGATGGCGAAGACGCCCTCCATCCAGGCAAAGCTCTCGCCGATGCACTGGCGGCGGCCTCCGCCGAAGGGGAAGTAGGCGAATTTGGGGCGACCGACTTTGTTTTCAGGGGTGTGGCGGTCGGGGTCGAAGCGGAGGGGATCGGGAAAGTACTCCGGGTTGCGGTGCATGATGTATTGGCTGAAGAAGAAGTGAGCACCGGCGGGGATGCGGTAGGGGCCGAGGGTGATGGGTTGGGTGGACATACGACCCATGGCCCAGGCGGGCGGGTAGAGGCGCATGGATTCGGCGAAGACCTGCTCGGTGTAGTGGAGGCTTGGGTAGTCGGCCAGGGTGGGGAGGCGTTGGGCGGGGCCGGTTCCGAGGACGGCGTCCAGTTCGGCGTGGAGGCGGGCTTCGACTTCGGGATTCTGGCTGAGGAGGTACCAGGTCCAGGTGAGGGCGTTGGCTACGGTCTCGTAGCCAGCGAGGAAGATGGTGAGGACCTCGTCGCGAATCTGCTCGTCGGACATGCCGGAGTTTTGGGTGTCTTCTTCGTCGCGTGAGGAGATGAGCATGGAGAGGAGATCGCCCTTGTCGACGGCTGTGGCCCGGTGTTCGGCTATGAGGCGATTGACGACGGCGTTGAGGCGGTTGCGGGAGCGGCGAAATTTGATGACGCCGGGGATGGGGAGATGGAGGACCGACTCCAGTCTGGGGAACGCGACGAGGAAGTTGTAGATGTCCATGATGGTGTTGACTTCGTCGTTGATGCGGTGGATGTCGGCGGTGACCTCGGTGTCGAAGAGGGTGCGGGCGACGATCTCGAGCGAGAGGGACATCATGGCAGCGCCGATGTCGATGGACTGGCCGGATTGCCATCGGTCGCGGTGGGCGGCGGCACTTGTGACGATCTGGTCTCCGTAGGCGGCGATGCGCTGGCGGTGGAAGGCAGGGGCGACGATGCGGCGCTGTCGGACGTGGATGGGATCGTCGGAGGTGATGAGGCCTTCGCCCAGCAGGACCTTCATGCGGCGGACGGTGCGCTCCTTGACGAAGGAGGAGGCCTGGTTGATGAGGATCTCGCGGATGTATTCGGGGTCGTTGATGAAGACGATGGGTGTGCCCATGAAGCGGTAGTGGGCGATGTTGCCGTAGGTCTTCAGGAGATATTCGAAGAGCAGGATGGGCGAGCCCAGTTTGACCCAGGGCTTGTGGGCGTAGAAGGGGAGGGAGTGCTTCAGGCCGGGAGGGAGGTTCCAGGGGCCGGTGTCTGAAGGCTTTGTCATGGTCAGGCTACGGGAGCAGGGAGACGGGTGGCGACCAGCTCGCGGATGCGGGTTTGGATCTGGTCGATGGAGGCGTCGTCGCGGATGGGAATGACACGGTGGGGCTCGCGGACAGCGATCTCTTCGTACTTCTGGTAGATGCGGCGGTAGAAGTCGTCGGACTCACGCTCGAAGCGGTTCTCGTCGGTACCTTGCTGCTGCGTGTGGCGCTGGTTGCGACGACGGGCTCGGCGGAGAGAGGCTTCGAGGGAGGGAAGGAGAAGGATAGTCAGGTCGGGTTGGAGGTTGTCGCAGGCGGCGCGATGCATGGCGAGGATGCGCTCGCTGCCGAGCTGGCGGCCACCGCCCTGGTAGGCCTCGGACGAGTCGGTGTAGCGGTCGCAGAGGACGATGCCGCCGGCGTCTAGCGCGGGAAGGATGATCTCGGCGATGGCCTGGGCACGGTCGGCGAACATGAGGGACATCTCGGCGGCTGGGGCGATGGGCCCGAGCGTGGCCTCGGACTTTGAGTCGAGGAGGATGCTGCGGATGCGGTCGCCGAGAACAGTGCCTCCGGGCTGGCGGAGGGTGACGACCTTGTGGCCCTCCGTCTCAAGGTGCGTGGCGAGGCGGCGAAGTTGGGTGGTTTTGCCTGAGCCGTCCAGACCTTCGAAGGTGATGAAATAGCCGCGGGACATGGGTGGAGTTTACCGCAGAGAGCGCTCAGGGTTTCGAGGTGAAGGCCGGCTGCCAATGAGTACCGTCGGGTGCGATGGTAATGGTGATGTGGCCTTCGACACCTTCTTTTAGGAAGGGGCCGTCCGACTTTTGATTGTGGTGGGCGTTGTCGGTATAGAGGAGTTTCATGTTACCGGAGCCCAGGACCTTGAAGCGGTAGTGGAAGTCGGCCCCTGGGGCGAGAGATTGGGTGCCGAAGCTGGCGCTTGGGTAGTCGACTTCAAGAAGAAGAATGGGCTGCGCGGTGCGATTGCTTACAGTGGCTTCGACATAGGGAGAGTGGCAGCCAGTTGCGATGACAAGGCAGGAGAATAGCGCGAGGATGCGGAGAGAGCGCATAAGTTCTTAGGGTATCAGGACAACGAACGGCTCAGACGTAGAAGGAGGGGGAGCGCTCTAAAATGCGGGCGGTGAGTACGACACCACTGCGATTGTCATGGAGGGTGATGGGAAAGGCGAGGACGCTCCAGGTGACGTTCTGCTCGTTTTCCTTGGGAACGTTGAGGAGGCCTCGACGGGTGCGATCGATGTAGGTCTCACGGGTGATGGAGACGGTATGGAGGACATCGCGCCAGTCGCGCATCAGAGTGGGCATCTCGTCGAAGACGCTGCGGCCGGGAAACCAATCGCGGGAGTGGCCCAGGTAGTTGGCGGCGGCGTCGTTGCAATGAAGCCAGATACCCCGGTCGTCGAAGATCTGGACGAGGACGTCGGAGCCCATGGCCAGTGAGATGCGTGAGTAGAAGAAGTCGCGGGCGTCGACGACGACGGGAGAGCCGCGGCGCTTCGCTTCGAGTGAGCTGAGTGCGGCGAGGAGATCTTCTACCGAGCTGTAGCCCTTGAGGAGGTGCATATCTTCCGCGCCGCCAAAGTAGCGATCGAGCGTGGCTGAGAGAATGATAATCGGGACCTGTGGACGGCGGCGACGAAGAAGATTGGCGACCTCGGTGCCGAACTGGCCTGAGCCGAGATGGTAGTCAAGGACAGCGATGTCGATACTGTTGAAGAGTTCTGTGGCCTCCTCGATGGTGGAGGCCGGAATGCACTGGTAGCCGTGCTTTCGAAGAATGGCGGTACGCAGATGGAGATTCGCCGGTTCATCATCGAGCAGGAGAACGCGAACGTCGGTGACGCTTGTGGACACACCGGTACTGCGTAAATCTGGGGGGTCGGCCATCATTTTATTTTGATGCTGGAAGATCGGCTGGAGTCCACTTTCAGAACTTGCTATTTTCAAGTTGCGCTACTTCAAATTGCGCACTTGAAAGTCGTGCTATGTCGGGCTATTTGGAAGACTTCAAGCTGCGGAGGAGTTCGGGGAGGCGGTTGACGAGGGCTACGGAGCGGAGCCACTGGCGATTGTCGACGGCGGGATAGCCGCTGACGACCTTGCCGGGCTCGACGTCGCCGGGGATGCCGCTCTGGGCGGTAGCTATGGCTCCATCGCCTACCGTGCAGTGACCGGCTACGCCGACCTGACCGGCAAGGATGACGGCTTTGCCGATGGTGGTCGAGCCAGCCAAACCTACCTGAGCGCAGAGGAGGGTGTTCTGGCCGACGTCGGAGCCGTGACCTACCTGAACGAGATTATCGACTTTGGCTCCAGCCTTGATGCGGGTTTCACCTATGGAGGCGCGATCGATGCAGGCGTTGGCCTGAATCTCGACGGCATCTTCGAGGATTGCTGGGCCTGACTGGACGATCTTGTACCAGGAGCCGTCGGACTGTCGGGCGAAGCCGAAGCCGTCGGCTCCGATGATGGCTCCGTTCTGGAGTGTGACGTCGTCGCCGAGCTGACAGTGCTCGCGGACTACGGCGTGGGCGTGGGCGAAGAGATTGTTGCCGGCGCGGACGTGAGGGTAGAGGACGACGTGAGGCAGGAGGACGGCATTGTCGCCTATCGTGACGTGGTCGGAGACGACGACATAGGCTCCAATATGGGCGTTGGCTCCGATCCTGGCAGTGGGGGCAATGACGGCGGTAGGGTGAATGCCGGGAGCGTAAACGGGGGGGCGGTAGAAGAGTTCGATGGCACGGGCGAAGGCGAGGTAGGGGTTTTCGATCCGGAGGGTGGCGGCGGATATCTCGCTAAAGGCGGGTTCGACGAGGACGGCGGTGGCTTTGGTGGTGCGGGCCTGAGCGGCGTACTTGGGATTGGCTACGAAGGTAAGGTCGCCGGGAGCGGCTGTATCGATGGCGGCAACTCCGGTGATCTGGGCGGCGGGGTCGCCCTGGAGGGTGGCTCCGAGATGCTGGGCTAAATCGGCGAGCTTCATGGGGTGGATTCTAGTTGATAGCTGGGGGTTTTGGGGTATGTGGGTTAGTTGGGGCGGGTATTTGGCGGGATCATCGTATTGAAAAGGTCTTCCTGCATTGTTGGAACCGAGGCAGCGGGGAGGGGCTTGCGGCGGGATGGAGAGGTGATGACGGCGATGAGCTGGAGATCGGTGATCGAGGTGCGCGGAACGTAGATGCGCTGGGAGTTGGAACGGGTGTCGGGAGGAATGAGGAAGAGGCCGGCGTCATTGAGAAGATCGTCGAGGAGGGTGGTGTCGGTCGGGGCGAGACCTTCGAGCTGATCCGCTGTTGAAGATGAGGTGCGGAAGGTGAGACGGAGCCAGAGGCCTTCGGTGCGGGGACGGGCAAGGAAGGTGCGGCGGGTGAGACGTTCGGGGTTAGCGGTATCGCTCAGGTTGAAGTCACGGACGTAGCAAATGTACTTGATGTCATTGAGAGCAAGAGGGATAACACGACCACTGAGGTCGAGGAGATCGACGGATTTATTGCGGACGAAGGTGGCGAGAGGGAGGTAGCCGGGAAGCGTGTCTCCAGTAAAACGACGTACGATCACCTTTTTGTGGGACGAGGACATGGTCTGGCGGATTGTCGCATGCAGCAGGGTGAAGAAGCGAAAAAGGTGAGCGAAGAGTAGTCAAATTGCCACTGCTGTGTTACATTCACATTTTGTGTCTGGCTTGACAGATCTTTCTAAACGGTTGATTCGTCTTAGTTTATGAGAAGTGCGCGTCCCGTTTAAGACCGGCTTGGAGCGTATACAGCAGATATGGCCGATTATATGTACCTACTCGAAAACCGACTCTCCAGAGCACAGCAGGCAGCCTTGCTTATGGTGAGCGAAGTTGCTATAACCAAAGGGCTTACCGTTTTCCTAGTGGGCGGGGGGGTACGTGACCTGACCAGTGGGTCGCCGGTGCGGGACCTTGATCTGGCGGTTCAAGGTAATGCCCTTAAATTAAAGAAAGATATAGAAAAGATTGGCGGCGTGATTGTCGGCGAGTGGGAGACTGGGCAATCGCTGTTTGTGCGGTTTCCTGGGGGCGTGCGGATGGAGATTGGCAGCACCCTGTCGGCGACTTACCCCAAACCAGGTAAACCGGTGTTCAGTGCGGCAAACATTCTTGAAGACCTGCGGCGGCGTGACTTTACCGCGAACGCGATGGCGCTTTCGCTGAATCAGGGATCTTACGGTTTACTGATGGACCCGCTTAACGGAGTGGCCGACATCGAGAACCGTGAGTTGCGGCTGGTGAGCAACTACGGGTTTATCGAAGACCCGGCGAGGATGATCCGGGTAGTGCGGTTTATGGCTCGGTTGGGTTGGCAGATGGACGAGAAGACCCAGAGCCGTTATGAGACGGGCAAGCAGGAAGGGTATATCTCGGCGATGGATAGTTTTCATCGCGGCTATGAGACAGAAGAGATCTTCCATGAGGAGGATCCGCTGCGCGTGCTGAGACGGCTGGAGGCGGAGGGGTGGACGAAGCACCTGTTCCCGGCTCTGACTTCGGCGAAGGCGAATGTGGCGGAGCTGGAACGGTTGCGGGAGAGCCAGACGCAATTGCAGTTGCGGGGAATCCATCCCGAAGTCTCGGCGGCGAATTTTCCGCTGCTGACGGCGAAGATGCCTCCGAAGGAAGTAGCGGATCTGAAGAAGAGCTTTGCACGGCAGGGATTTGTGGCAGAGATCGAAGCACTTGAGGGTGAGGCGAAGGAGTTTGCGTCGCAGCTCTCCGGTAAGGGCGCGGCTCTGCCCTCGCAGGTGTGGAAGCTGTTGCACTCGGCCAAACCGGAGTCGGTGCTTTGGGTGGCGCATACGACGAAGAGTGGGCCGATCCAGACGAAGTTCAAGGCCTTTTACACAGATTGGCCGCAGGCTCGACAGAAGCTGCCTTATACGTTGATGCAGGAGATGCGGATTGTTCCTGAACTGCCGGTGTACGACGAACTGCTGGACAAGCTGTTCTTCGAGCTGATGGATAACAAGCTCGGTACTGTCGAAGAGATCAGGGCTTATCTTGAACCTTACTCGCCGCCGGCACCGCCACCTCCGGTTCATCTGCGGCGGCCTCGTGTGGCCAAGAAGGATGCGAAGCCAGCGAAGAGCCGGAAGAAGGCTGTTGAGGCGGCGGTTGAGGGTGAGAACTCGGCCGAAGGTACGCCGCAGGCTATGGCACCGGTTGACTCAAAGCCTGGAAAGGCTGCTGCGGTGAAGGCGGCTCCAGCGAAGACAGTTGCCAAGAAGGCAGCGGCGCCGGTGAAGGCTGCTCCGTCTAAGAAAGCAACTGTTCCAGCGAAGGTTGCTGCCAAGGCGCCGGCGAAGAAAGCTCCGGCTAAACCTGCTCCAGCGAAGAAGGCTGTGACTAAGGTTGCGGCAAAGAAGGTTGCGGGGAAGAAGGCTCCAGTGAAGACTGTCGCCAAGAAGGCTCCGGCGAAGTCGCCAGCAAAGAAAGCTCCGACTAAACCTGCTCCAGCCAAGAAGGCTCCCGTCAAGGCTGCACCCGCTAAAAAGGGTGCGAAGACCGTGGTCAAGAAGGGGCGCTAATCGTAGTCACGGTTCAACGTTAGGAATGGAAAGGGCATCGCCTCGTGCGGTGCCCTTTCTCATTGGCTTTTGAGGGCACGCCGGAAGGACACGATGACAAGGGCCAGGATGCCGGCTGTGCTAAGGACGAGGCCGCACTCGCTGATGAGGGTGAGGGGATGGAACCACCAGGGCAGGGCTGTCTTTTCTATCCCTACGCGAGCCATGCCATGGAGCATCGTTGCTACGGCGGTAACGAGTGAGATGACAAAGAGGCTTGCTACAAGCAACCAGGGGATCAGCAGATCTCTGTTTCGACCGTGCGATGATTGGGGCTGCGGATTGGAATCTATGGGCGGCAAGATAGAAAAGGCAACCACGGATTTCGAGGTCCACGGAACAAATCATTAAAACATAAGGATGGGAATCATCGTCCGGCCTCTCGATGGGCCCGCTGATTTGATCCGTGCACCAGCGTTTGATTAGCGGTGACGTTTCAGGATGGCGACCGTACCGATAAAAAAAACTCCAGCGGTAGCGGTGAGCAGGATGATGGCGTGACGATAGGCTCGTTGGGTGGCGGGCGGGGTAGCGGCGGTGTTATCGCGGCACTGGGTACAGCCCTGGGCGCGGGCTAATGTGGATGCGACGGTGAGCAAAATAAGGAACGCGACGTGGCGGAGCTTCATTGGAAGAAGGCCAGGAGGACGAAGAGGAAGATCCAGAAGAGTCCCATCGCGTGCCAATACCATGCGGTGCTGTCTACGAGGATCTGCCTTGTCTCCAGTTGCCGCGAGGCGTAGAGGCCGATGAGCGTGGCGACGAGCGCGCCGATACCGAGGAAGAGATGGATGGCGTGTGTGTAAGTGATGAGGAAGAAGAAGTGGCTGCTGGGATTCGAACGGAAGAAGACGTGCTGTGCGGCCAGCTGACGCCATGCTATCGACTGGCCGATGAGGAAGACCAGGCCAAGGACAATCGTGGTGGAGACCCATGGAATGGCGCGGCGGGTGATCGGTTTACCGAGGCCGAGCCACTCGTCCATCACGTCGTTCTCGCGGAACATATGGCGGCGGGCGATCTCGATGGTGATTGAGCTGAGGATGAGGACGGCTGTGTTAAGCCAGAGAATTGGCGGAACGGCCGTGGGGAGCCATTCGTTGATGTACTGGTTGTAGGCGTTGTAGTGGCCGGTTGTCTGCGAGACGAAGAATGCGCTGACGATGGCGACGAAGAACATAAGGTCGCCGGAGAGAGCGAAGAAGACAGCGAGGCGAAAGCGGCTGAGCTTCTCACGGGGGCCACGACGGCCCTGGGGGCGGTCGTTCCAGTTGTCGTTGTCGCCGCCGCCTCCGGTACGCTTGTCGGTAGGTGGACGACGGCCATGGCCGCTGTCGTGGTCTTCGACCCGATGTTTCTTATCGTGTTCGGTGTGAGGCGTAATGGTTGGCGGCATGGAGGTTACTTTCAGCGCACTCGTTGTGGACAGCTTACTCCGGTTTGAGGGTCGGGGTCACACCGAGGGTATCTTCGGCGATCCATTGAGGGCGGAAGAGGTCTCCGGTGAGCATGGAACGGTATTGACAGGGAGCGCAGTGAACGACAATTTGTTCATCTGATGCTTCAGGGGGGCCGTTCGGATGCAAGGCGGGATGCCATTCCAGCGTGGTGGCCTGCCAGGGGTTCTCGGGCGAAGGATTTCCACGGCGGAGGCTGCGGGCGAGGTTGACGAAGAAGAGGATCTGCGAGCTGGCGAGGAAAAGAGCCGCGTAGGTGATGTGGCGGTTGAGGGGGAGGGTATTTGCGAGGAGATGGCCTGCGGGGCTCAGTGAGCCGCCGAGCCCGGGCACGCCGGTCAGTTGGGCGTAGTGGCGCGGTTCCCCGGCGAGGCCGGTGAGATGCATCGGGAGGAAGGTGGCGTAGGCCCCGATGAGGGTGAGCCAGAAGTGAAGGCGACCGAGGGGTTCGGACATTAAACGGGACGACTTTCCGCTCTGCGCCGTGATGAGAGGGAACCAGTAGTAGGTCGCGGCGAAGAGAGCGAAGACCCCGGCCATCGCCATGATGAGGTGGAAGTGGGCCACGACGAAGAAGGTGTTGTGGAGGTATTCGTCCAGAATTGGCTGGGCGAGGATGGGGCCGGTGAGGCCTCCGGTGATGAAGAGAGAGACGAAGCCGAGAGAGAAGAGCATGGCCGTGGTGTACTGCGGGCGACTGCGCCAGGTGGTGGCGAGCCAGCTCAGGACCTTCGCGGAGGCGGGCAGTGCGATAGCCATCGTCGAGATGGAGAAGGCAGAGCTGGCGAAGGGGTTGAGCCCGGCCACGAACATGTGGTGCCCCCAGAGGAGGATGCCGAGCAGGCCGATGGCGAGTGTCGTCGTGATCATGGTCCGGTAGGCGAAGACGCGGCGGTGGCTGAAGTTGGCCAGAAGCATGGAGGTTAGGCCCATGCTGGGAAGAATGGCGATGTAGACCTCCGGATGTCCGAAGAACCAGAAGAGATGGAGCCAGAGGAGGGGGCTGCCGTTGTGCGATCCAGCGCCATGGAGGACGCCGTTGACGAGGTCTCCCGTTGGGAGAAAAAAGCTGGTCCCGGCGTGGCGGTCGCAGAAGAGCAGCAGGAGCGCGGCGAGGAGTACAGAGAAGGCAATGATGCTGAGCAGAGCGGCGGTGAACCATCCCCAGACGGTGAGGGGGAGCCGGTCCCAGCTCATGCCTTCGCAGCGGCAGCTGATGATGGTGACCAACGTGTTGATGGCACTCATGGTAGAGGCTATGGCGAAGAGGGCGATGGAGAGGAGCCAGAGGTCCATACCTGCGCCCTGGCCAGGGCCTGCTGCGGCTATGGCGGAGAGAGGCGGGTAGGCGGTCCACCCAGAGATGGCGCTGCCTCCTGGAACAAAGGTGGAGCTGAGCAGCGTGACGAGAGCTATAGCGGTGAGCCAGAAGCTGGCGGCGTTGAGCAGAGGGAACGCCATGTGGCGAGCGCCGATCTGGGCGGGGAGAATGAGATTTCCGAAGCCACTCTGGGGGGCGGTGGTCAGCACGAAGAAGAGCATGACTGTTCCGTGGATAGTGACCAGCGCGAGGTAGTCTTCGGGCAGAATGGGTCCGTGCAGTGGTAGAGGCCAGTTGGGCCAAACCAGGTGGATGCGCATCAGCAGCGAGAGGGTCGTACCGATGGTTACAGCTATCAGGGCGAGGATGAGGTATTGGAGGCCGATGGTGCGGTGGTCGGTAAGGCGACTGCGGAGTATAGAGCGCACGGCATAAGGTTCGGAGCGCAGGTTGGTTCCAGTGGATGGATTACGCTTCATGGCTGCACCGTCTTCTGCTTCGCGGCCAGCCACTCGGCGAATTCGTTGGGTGGAAGGATGCGCAGGCTGGCATTCATGCGGTAGTGGCCCAGGCCGCAGAGCTGGGTGCAGAGGATGGCGTAGGTTCCGGGAGTAGTAGGGGTGAAGTGGAGATGGATGGTCTGACCGGGGACGGCGTTCTGCTTGAGGCGCATCTCGGGCACAGAGAAGCCGTGGATGACGTCCTGAGCTTCGAGTCGGAGGTCGACCTGGCGATTTGAAGGCAAGACCAGTTCGGAGGTAACGAGGTCGTCAGCGCTATGAGGGTCCGTGGGATCGATGCCCAGGGGGTTGCCTTCGCCCGGGGCTACGAGCTGAGGCCTGGTGATGCCGAAGGTAGCATCAGTGCCGGGATAGCGGAAGTACCAGGCGAACTGCATGCCGGTGACATCTACCTGGAAGGCGGTGGGGTCGGCTCCGGTGTAGCGGGCTGCCGCCCAGAGGCGCTCTGCTTTAACGGTGAGCGTGGCGAAGAGGAGGGCGAGGGCCGCGAGCGGGAGATACTCGATGCGCCAGAGACGCGAGGGTTGGGTAGTGTGGCGGCGGGCAAGCAGGCCAAAGAGGAGGATGAGATGGGCCAGCGCAAGGAGGGCAAGGGCAATCCAGAGGTTGAGCAGAAGGTGGCGATCGAGAGCAGAGCCGTGGGCGCTGGCGTCAGCGGGGAGTCCCCAAAGAACAGGGAACAGGAGCGCCGCCTGCTGGAAGATCGGAGTCACAGCTCAGGATAGCGCGTTGTGGCCGCTGGAGCGGAACAACCTCCTGGTCTTACCTTTTAGAGCGCTGCGTTCTGTTCCCCCGGCCCGGAGGTAGAGGATGGCGCCGGGGGTGGGAGGATGAAGGTGGGGCAGGGCTTGTGACGGTCATTGACCCAGCAGGGAAGAATGGTCTTGGCGACGGCGCGGACGGAGGTGTCTTCCTGCTCGTTGGAGGCGATCTGACGGAGACGGGCTCGAGTGGTGGTGAAGACCTCTTCCGGCAGTTCCAGTTCAGGAAGGTCACGGATGATGGCGACGCGGACGGTGGGATTGCCAGTATTGAGATGATGGACGATATCGGTGTCAATCTCTTCGTTCTGGATCTGGGCGTGAGCGATGGCGTTTATTGAGCTGGTGAGACACTCAGGAGTCTGATTGGGCCGGTCGAGGAACGCGATAATGTCGGCTGCAACGGCGGGACGCTGGGGCGCGATGCGTACCAGTTCGAAGACCACACCAGAGCCAACGGAAGAGACGGCGTCATCGCGTTTGAGATAGGCGAGGAGAGGTGGGACTACGGTGTCAGGAGACTTGTTGCCAAAGCCCCCGAGGACGGTTGCGGTGGTGCTGCGGATGTGAGTGTCGTCGTCGGTGAGATGGGAGGCGATGCGCGGGATTTCGGGCTCGAGAAGAGGCTGGGCGTCGCCCCGAAGGGTATGGTCGGGGTTGGATCGGCTCTGGATGGCGACGATGCTGCTGAGGGCGAGGGTGCGGACGGTGGGGTTCTTATCATCGACGGCCTGCAGGATGGAGGGGAGAACCTCCTTGACCTCAGGTAGTGGCGCCTTGCCTAGGGCCTCTGCCAGTTTAAGAACAGCGTTAAAGGCGGCCGTGTTGTCGCCAGCGTTGGCCTTGTCGGTGCAGTCCTTAAGGAGAGCGGTGAGCGAAGGCGGCGTCTGTGCGCGAGCAGGGGAGAGTGTGCCGCAGAGTAGTCCAGAAGACAATCCGATTAAGAAGAGTGCCTTCGAGAGAGATTGTTTTGACACGTTGAAGCTCCATAAAAGTGGCCGTGACATGGTTCATCATGCCTTGCCGCTTAAGCAAACGCAAGAACGCGATTATCGCGAATGATTGCGAATAAGGTTCATGAAAAGCTGATGGACACGGGGATCTTGACTCAGCTCGGGGTGGAAGGTAGCGGCGAGGATGTGGCCCTGACGGACGAGAACGGGGAAGCCGTCGCGAGTGGCGAGAGTCTCGACCTCGGGGCCTGTACGAGTAATGCGAGGGGCGCGGATGAAGACCATCTCCAGAGGGTCTCCTTCGATCTTCGTCGGGGCGGTGAGGATGGCGGAGTCGATCTGGCGGCCATAGGCGTTGCGCTCGACCGTGATATCTAGTGCTGCGAGGGACCTCTGAGTGGGATGCTCGACGTCTTTGGCGAGGAGGATGGCTCCGGCGCATGTGCCGAAGGTGGGGATTGTCTTAACGAAGGCCTGAAGTGTGTCGAAGAAGTTGTGGCGCTCGAGGAATTTGAGCATGGTGGTGGACTCACCACCGGGCATGATGAGACCGTCTATTTCTGGGAGACCGTTGGTGCTTACGAGTTCATCGGGGATACGGATGAGTTTCGCTGTCTCGCCGAGGCCTGTGAGGGTCTTAACGTGGGCGGCGTATGCGCCCTGGAGGGCGAGGACGCCTATGGTGAGGGGTTTCTCTGTCATGTGTTACTTCAATTGTAGGGGAGAGTCTTTCAAAAAGTGGGAGCTACTCAGCGGAGGAGAGGTTTTCTCCAAAACGGAGTAGGTTGCCGTCAGGGTCGCTGAGGACAAACTCATTCATCTTCCATTCGCGGATTGCAAGCGGAGAGAGGATGGGCACACCGGCGTCGCGAAACTCAGCTTCGAGGGCGGCGGCCGAACCAGGCTTAAGGTAAAAGTAGACGCCACTGGGGTTCTGACCTTCGATCAGGTCTCGAGCAGTGCGGAGGTGGATCTCGAGAGAGTCGCGAGTAAGGAAGGCGTACTCGCCGCCGTTATCGTATGGCTCGGCCGCGAAGCCGAGGCGGCAGTAGTAGGCGATCGAGCGTGCTAGATCGCCTACTGGCAGAATTGGGACGATACGCTGAATTGGACGGTCAGCCATCAAGTTGTGTTTACCAGCCGCGGGTCTGCATGAGCTGGGACTCTTCGATGGCGGCGGCGGCGAGGCCCTTCATGGAACCGAGGACGGCCTCGGAGGCTTCGGCGACGATCTTCGGATCGTTGTAGTGCGTCGTGGCGATGACGATAGCCTTGGCGCGCGAGACGGCTTCGGCGCGCTCCTTCGGGTCGTTCTCAACGTCGAGGGGAGTCGCCCGCTCCTTCATGAAGATGCCGGAGCCGACGAAGATGGACTCCGCTCCTAGCTGCATCATCAGTGCGGCGTCGGCCGGGGTGGCGATGCCGCCGGCGGAGAAGTTAGGCACGGGGAGCTTGCCTGCCTTGGCGACCATGCGGACGAGCTCGTAGGGCGCTCCGTGGACCTTCGCCGCGTTGTAGAGCTCTTCGTCGCCGAGGACGGTGAGGCCCTTGATCTCCCGGACGATCTGACGCATGTGCTGGACGGCGTGGACGACGTCACCTGTACCAGGTTCGCCCTTGGTGCGGATCATGGCTGCGCCCTCGGCGATGCGGCGGAGGGCTTCGCCAAGGTTGCGGGCTCCGCAGACGAAGGGTGTAGTGAAAGCGTGCTTGTCGATGTGGTAGGTCTCGTCGGCGGGGGTAAGGACCTCGGACTCGTCGATGAAGTCGACGCCGAGCGTCTGGAGGATCTGGGCCTCGGCGAAGTGGCCGATGCGGGCCTTGGCCATCACCGGAATGGAGACAGTATTGATGATCTCTTTGATGAGCTTGGGATTTGCCATGCGGGCGACGCCACCTTCGGCCCGGATCATGGCTGGAACGCGCTCGAGGGCCATGACGGAGATGGCACCGGCCTCTTCGGCGATGCGGGCCTGCTCGACATTCATGACGTCCATGATGACGCCACCTTTAAGCATCTCTGCCAGGCCGGTCTTGAGCCGAAGGGAGGGGGAGCCGAAGTTGCCGTTGGTGGTGTAGTCTGTCATGACGAATCTCCTTAGGAGTCGCGGTTGCGAAGCTATTGCGTTCCATTTAACCGCGAGAATTTAAAGTCTAGCAGCTTTATTGGCGGATGATGAATTTCCCGATCAGGCATTAACGAGTGTGAGGCGGAGAAGATGAATTTGCCGAAAATTCAACTGCGGTTTATCGGCGATATCGGCTGAATCACTCAAGCTGCGCTTACGGGGCGGTATGCAGGTTGCCGCTGGAGGTGTGGATGAACGCTGAGTTGACGATTGTGATCCCGGCCAAGAATGAAGTAAAGATGTTGCCGAAGTTGCTGAAGTCGCTGTGCAAGCAGGACTATGAGGGCATGAGCGCGACCCGGGTGCTGGTGGCGGATGCGGGTTCGACTGATGGAACGGTGGAGGTGGCGCTGAGCTTCAGAGACCGCCTGGCGGTGGAGGTGATACCGGGTGGGCTGCCGTCCGTGGGGCGCAATGCGGGAGCGCGGCTGGCTACGACGAAGTACGTGCTGTTTCTGGATGCGGATGTCGAGTTGCCGGAGCCTACGCTGTTGCGGCGGGCGCTTTGGAGGATGCGGCGACGGAATCTGCATCTGGCTACGACGAATATCGCCTGCCGGCATGGTGGGTTCTTCGATGACGCGCTGTACGCGGGCAACAACCTGATGCAGTACATCGGCTCGTTTCTGAAGCCGTTCGCCACGGGGATGTTCATGCTGTTCGAGCGGGAGGCGTTCTGGGAGCTGGGCGGGTTCAATGAGCGGGCTCTGTTCGCAGAGGACTACCTGCTATCGAAGGGTGTGGCACGGACACGGTTCCGGATCGTGCGCGGCAAGGTGCTGACGACGAATCGCCGATTCAAGAAACTGGGGCATGGGCGAATGGTCTGGATGTTCTTCAAGACCATGATGCATAGCTGGGACGATGGGTATTTCCTGCGGGATCAGGGGTATTGGGGCGAGGCCGAGGTCTAAAAGGCTACAACTCCAGTTGAGTGAGGCCGGCCAGGGCGAGGAGCCTTTCGTCGACGACGATGAAGAGGCCTTTGGCGCGGGCGAGGACAGTGCCGTCGGGGTTCTGGATTTCGGCTTGATGGAAGAGCTTGCGGCCTTCGCGGCTGAGGTGGCGGCTGACAAGGATCAGGGACTGGTAGAGCGGAACGGGACGCAGGTAGTCGACCTCCATGTGGCGGGTCATCGCGAGGACGTTGAGGGGGCGGTTGAGCTTGCTCATGGCCTCATCGAGGAGCGTGGCTACGATGCCTCCGTGAATGTGGCCGGGAGGGCCTTCGTGGAGGCGGGTCAGATTGATTTGAGCGGTGGCGGTGGGAGTTTCGGGATGAGTGGTGTCTGTCGTGAAGACGAGGTGCAGGCCTTGAGGGTTGGCGGGACCGCAGCCGAAGCAGTGGCTGGCTCGCTCGTCGATAGTGGGGTTTGCGTCCATTGAGGATGGAGTGTTGCGGGTTTTATCGGGGCTGGTCATAGTTATCGGGGCTGGTCATAGATTGATGGATCGTACGGTAGCAAAGCGCAGGAGCCTTAATCGCCCTCATTATGAGGGCTGTAAGAGGCTTCAGGCTGGCTGGAGGGTGATGACGGTGATCTCAGGGGGGCAGTTGAGGCGGAACGGCAGGCCCACGGTGCCGATACCCCGATTGACGTAGAGCTGCATCCGGTTGAGGTTGAAGTGGCCCTCAACATACTTCACTCCCATGGGAGGGAGGATGAGAGCGCCTGCGAAGGGGAGACGGATCTGGCCTCCGTGGGTGTGGCCGGAGAGCATGAGGTCGACGAGGGGCCCTCGGGGATGTTGGACGACGTCGTCGGCGTAATCGGGCTCATGGGCCATGAGGATGACGGGACCGTCTGGTTTGGCGGGGATAGTCAGATTGAGGTCGGGATGGCTGGTGCCGGGGTCGTCGGCACCGCACAGCCAGATGCGGGAGCCTCCGCGTTCGATGGGAACATGCTGATTGACCAGGACGGGAGTGTTCTTGCTGGTGAGGGCATCGATGACCAGCGAGGCGCTGACGGTTACGTCGTGGTTGCCGAGAATGGCGTAACGAAGGGGACTCGTGAGGGTACTGATGATCTCGGCGCAGCGGTGAGCCGCGTGGTCGGAGGCGACGAAGGTGAGGGAGCCGCGGGTGACGAAGTCACCGGTGAGCAGGACAAGGTCGGGGTTGAGGGCATTGATCCTGTGGACGACGTGTTCGAGAAAGAAGGGCTCGGTAAACTCATCGAGATGGATGTCGCTGAGCTGCACGATGCGATAGCCGTGGAAGGGATCGGGCAGGTTGTTGATGGCGATGGGACGGTGGATGATGTCGATGGTGTGGCGGGCGATCTCGCCGGAGTAGAAGGCGAGCCCGGCGGCGGTGACTCCGGAGCCTATCAGAAATTTGCGGCGGGTGAAGCGAGATGGCTGGTCGGATTTAAAGCCGGACATAGGCCATGATAACGGGTGGAGCGTTCGAAAGACGAACAGAACAGTCCAGTTGGGTAGAATTCAGAGAGTGATGAATTTGAGTGCGCGGAAGAAGAGGGCAATGGCTGCGGCCAGGGCTACGGGGGTGGATGGGCTGCTGGTGACGCATCTGCCAGATGTGCGCTATCTATGCGGCTTTACGGGATCCTATGCGGCCCTTGTGCTGGTGGGCGGACGGGCGGTGCTGTTTACCGACGGACGATATACCGCACAGGCCAAGGCCGAGTCGCTAGGGACGCGGGTGGTGATCGCGAAGAAGCCCGCTGTAATAGCGGCTTGTGAGTCGATAGAAGCTGCTGGGGTGCGAAGGTGCGGATTTGACGCTGCGCACACGACGGTGGCAGCGCTGGAGAGCATGCGTAAGGCTGTGTCGGCGAAGGTGCGGCGAGGGCTGTTTGTCGCTGCGGGTTCGATCGTTGCTCGACTGCGTGAGGTAAAGGACGCGGAAGAGATGGAACGGATGCGAAGGGCCGCCCTGGTGGGGTGTGGGCTCTTCGATCACATGCTTACCTATCTGGAGCCTGGCCTGACGGAGGTTGCGGTGGCTGCAGAGCTGGAACATACGGCGCGGCTGGCTGGAGCGGAGGCGATGTCGTTCGAGACGATCGTCGCGAGTGGTGAGCGTTCGGCGCTGCCGCATGGGCGAGCCACGACAGCGAGGCTGCCCCGGCGAGGGTTCGTGACGCTGGACTTCGGTGTTATGCTCGACGGATATTGCAGCGACATGACGCGTACCGTTCACCTTGGCAAGGCGATGGATGGCGAGCGGGAAGTGTATGATTTTGTGCTGGAAGCGCAGGAAGCTGCTGTCGCCGCAGTGGCGCCGGGAGTGACTGCTGGTGAAGTGGACGAGGCGGCCCGTAGCGTGCTCCGGAGGGCTGGACTGGATAAGTACTTCAGCCACTCGACCGGGCATGGAGTTGGGCTGGAGATTCACGAAGGACCGAGGATTGCGACGAAACAGACGCAGGTTTTAGAGCAAGGTATGGTGATCACAATTGAGCCTGGTGTGTACATGCCGGGCAAGTTTGGGTTACGGATCGAAGATATGGTTTTGGTGACGGGAACGGGCGGAGAGATTCTTACGCCGAGTGTGAAGGCCTGGATCGAACTGTAAAAACGAAACACAGTGCCGCAACAGGCACGGGAAGAGACGTGATGGACGGAAATAAGTTGAATGAGTTGCGAGAGCTTGTCGAGTTTTTGAAGGCGAATGAGATTGCCGAGTTCGACATGGAGCAGGCTGACCTGAAGGTGCGGATCAAGTTCGCCGGCGAGCCTGCGGCGACAGGTGGGATCGATCTGGCTCATTTGAGCAGACTGATGGCTTCGGCGCCTGCTTCTGCTCCAGCGGCAGCGGCACCTGTGGCAGCGAGCGCTGTGGCTGCTCCGGCGGAAGAGACTTTGCATGAGGTGAAGTCCCCGATCGTGGGGACGTTCTACGAGTCACCGTCTCCTGGTGCGCAGTCGTTTGTGAAGATCGGGGACCAGGTGGAGGTGGGGCAGGTACTCTGCATCGTCGAGGCGATGAAGCTGATGAATGAGATCGAATCGGATGTTGCCGGCGAAGTGGTGAAGCGGATTGCTGTGAGCGGGCAGCCTGTGGAATATGGGCAGCCGCTGTTTGCCATCAGGGCGCGGTAAAGCTTTATCAAATACAGGGTAGCAATGGAGCTGTGACGTAAGCTCGACGGAAGGCATCTGCGTTTATGTTTCGTAAGGTATTGATTGCAAATCGTGGGGAGATTGCACTGCGCGTCATCAGCGCGTGCAAGGAGATGGGCATCCGCACGGTTGCGGTGTACAGCGAGGCGGATAGAAACTCGCTGCATGTGAAGTTTGCGGATGAGGCGATCTGTATCGGCCCCCCGCGCAGTGCGGAGAGCTACCTGAATGTTCCGGCAGTGATCTCGGCGGCCGAGATCGCGGACGTGGATGCGATCCATCCGGGATACGGGTTGCTGAGCGAGAATGCGAACTTCGCCGAGGTGTGCCGGGCTTCGAATATCAAGTTCATTGGGCCCCCACCCGAAGTGACGCGGATGATGGGTGAGAAGTCGACGGCGCGGCAGACGATGAAGAAGGCAAAGGTGCCGATTTTGCCGGGCTCCGATGGCGTGATCGAGAGTGAAGGTGAGGCGCTGGAATGGGCCAGGAGCGTCGGGTATCCGGTGATCCTGAAGGCCGTTGCAGGTGGTGGTGGGCGCGGGATGCGTATCTGCCGCAACGCCGAGGAGCTACCGGCACTGTTCAACCAGGCTTCGACTGAGGCGGCGAACGCATTCGGCAACGGCGATCTCTACATGGAGAAGTTCATCGAGCGGCCTAGGCACATCGAGTTCCAGGTGCTGGCCGATGAGCACGGCAATGTGATGAGCCTTGGAGAGCGCGAGTGCTCGATCCAGCGGCGCCACCAGAAGCTGATTGAAGAGGCGCCGAGCTTGATGGTGACTCCGAAGCTGCGCGAGGAGCTGGGCAAGACGATCAAGAAGTCGCTGGAGAATATCGGCTATTGGAACGCCGGGACGATCGAGTTCCTGATGGATGAAGATGGGAAGATCTACTTCATCGAGATGAATACGCGTATCCAGGTAGAGCATTGTGTCACCGAGATGGTGACAGGGGTTGATCTCGTGAAGGCGCAGCTACGGATCGCGGCGGGAGAGAAGCTAAGCGCGATTGTGCCTGAGCCAGTGGTCATTCGCGGCCATGCGATCGAATGCCGCATCAATGCGGAGCATCCAGAGACGTTCACGCCGAGCGCGGGCAAGATCACTGCGTTTAATGTTCCGGGGGGCAATGGAGTTCGCGTGGATACGGCGCAGTATGCCGAGGGTGTGGTGCCACCGTACTACGACAGTATGATTGCGAAGCTGATCTGTCATGGCAAGGACCGCGAAGAGGCGATGAACAAGATGCAGCGCGCGCTGTCGCAGTTCGTGGTGCAGGGGATTCATACGACGATCCCAATGCATCAGAAGATCTTTGCGGATGAGGAGTTCCGGTTGGGCAAGTTCGACACGAAGTTCATGGAACGGTTCTTCGAACGCCAGAAGAATAGTAAGGGCTAGGCGCGTGCGTTCTCTTAGACTGCCCAGACTTTATCCAATTCTGGATGCAGGGGTGCTTGCGGCGCGAGGGGTTGGGGTGGAGGAGTTTGCAAAAGCCCTTCTGGATGCGGGCGCGACTCTGTTGCAGTACCGGGACAAGAATGGAACCCCACAGGACGTGCTGCGGAATGCGGCGCTGATTCAAGGATTGCTTTCTGGACGCGAGTGCAGTCTGATCATGAATGACCGGGCCGATCTGGCCGTGCTCGCCGGATGGGACGGTGTGCATGTGGGCCAGGGCGATCTATCCCCGGAGGATGCGCGCCACGTCGTGGGTCCGACGCGATTGATCGGTGTCTCTACCCATACGCAGGAGCAGGTCCGCCTCGCTGAGCTGAGCGATGCGGACTACATAGCAATAGGGCCGATCTTTGCCACGAGCACAAAGGCAGACGCAGAGCCGGTGATTGGACTGGAAGGCGTGCGGCGGGCCAAGGCGCTAACGACAAAGCCATTGGTCGCGATCGGCGGAATCACCCGAGCGAATGCGCGGAGCGTGGTCGATGCCGGGGCGGATTCTGTGGCGGTCATCAGCGAGCTGTTGGTGGAAGGGGCGGCGGTCGAAAAGGTCGTTGGAGACTTTCTCGATCTTTTACGGTAGAAATGACGGAACGTGAATAGTGTAAACAAGACAATAGCAGCTCCCTCGGCGCCGCAGTTTGTGCAGGGGATGGGGCTTTTTTCCGCGACAGCGATCGTGATGGGATCGATGATCGGGTCGGGTATCTTTATCGTCTCGGCGGATATGTCGCGGTCGCTGGAGTCGCCGGCGCTTCTGATTGCGGCGTGGCTGGTGACGGCGGTAATGACCATCATCGGGGCTCTCAGCTATGGCGAACTTGCTGCGATGATGCCGAAGGCAGGTGGGCAGTATGTTTACCTCCGCGAGTCGCTGGGGCCGCTCTGGGGATTTCTATACGGGTGGACACTATTCCTGGTGATCCAGACGGGCACGATTGCCGCGGTGGGCGTCGCATTCGGAAAGTTCCTGGGCGTGTTCTTCCCATCCGTGAGCGCGCAGAACTGGCTTTGGCATATCGGGCATGTTCCGGCGTGGCACGTGGGGCCGATGGTGCTGGGGAACATGGACATTGGTCTGAATACGGCCAATCTCGCCGCAATTATCATCATCGTTCTGCTGACAGTCCTGAATACGATGGGCGTGAAGATGGGCGCGGCGGTGCAGAACCTGTTTACGTCGGCGAAGGTGCTGGCGTTGGCTGTGGTGGTACTGGTCGGAGTTCTGGTAAAGGATCCGGCCGCGATGGCGGCTAACTTCGGTGCGGGTTGGCACAACTTCTGGGCAGGCGCAGGCTGGCATACCCTCCATGCGGCACAGGCGGGAGTGACCACTGGAGACTATGTAGGTCTGTTCACCATCCTCGCGATCGTGCAGGTCGGCTCACTGTTCAGCGCGGATGCGTGGAACAACGTCACGTTTACGGCGGGGGAGATCAAGAATCCGAAGCGGAATCTGCCCTTGTCACTGGTGATTGGAACCGGCGTCGTGCTGCTGCTGTACATCCTCTGCAACTTCGTCTACCTGAGCGTGCTTCCTCTGGCAGGCGATCCGGCGGCAGGGACGATCGCGGGGAGGGGAGTTCAGTTTGCCACCGAAGACCGGGTGGCGACAGCAGTGATGGAACGCGCCTTTAGCGGCTACGGTGCGAAGCTGATGGCCGCGGCCATTCTGATCTCGACCTTCGGATGCGTGAATGGGATGCTGCTGGCGGGGGCGCGCGTGTACTACGCGATGAGCCGCGATGGGCTGTTCTTCAAGTCTGTCGGAAAGCTGAGCGAGCGGTCGAAGACGCCGGTGAACTCCCTGTGGGTGCAGTGCCTGTGGACCTGCCTGCTTTGCCTGTCGGGAAGCTATGGACAGCTTCTGGATTACGTAATCTTCGCAGTGTTGATCTTCTACATTTTGACCATTGCCGGGCTGTTTGTGCTGCGGCGCACACGTCCGAATGCGGTGCGGCCATATAAAGCGCTCGGCTATCCTCTGTTGCCAGGTCTGTATATCGTGATGGCGACGTGGATTTGTGTCGTACTATTGCGTTACAAACCCCAATATACGTGGCCGGGTCTGATCATTGTTCTGCTTGGTGTGCCGGTGTATATGGTGTGGAAGCGGCAGGGAACTGCCGCGATAGTTGATGTGGCTGATTGGGAAGCGACCGGGACCTAAAGGAGAACGAACAAACGATGTCGATGCTGTTTGCAAAGAAGTCAATGGATGTACTGCTGGCCGAGGCTAAGGCTGAGGGCGAGGGGACGTTGGAGCGGTGCCTTGGGCCGTTCCAGCTGACAGCTCTTGGGGTCGGTGCCGTCATTGGCGCAGGCATCTTTGTACTGAGCGGTCTGGGTGCGCACTATGCCGGACCGGGGTTGATGCTCTCCTTCGTGTTGAGCGGTCTGGGATGCGCGTTCGCGGGACTCTGCTATGCGGAGTTCGCGGCGATGATTCCGCTGGCGGGTTCCGCCTATACCTATGCCTATGCGACGCTGGGCGAGCTGATCGCCTGGATCATCGGCTGGGACCTGACGCTGGAATACGCTATGGGCGCAAGTACGGTGAGCTCGGGCTGGTCGAATCACTTCATCGAGTTGATGAGCATAGCGCATATCAATTTTCCCCTTTGGCTTGCCTATGACCATTGGACCGGGCTGGGCGTGGCCGTGGATACGGTCGGACGGCAGATCATGGCGTCGACCTATACGACGCTCGTACCAGGGTCGCTGGACTATATTGCTCAGCTTGGTGCTCTCAAGGCGGCACCTACAGCGGAGATGATGGCGCGAGCGCATCAGGTGCTGGGCGCGCCGGTACTGTTCGGGCATGAGATTGGAATCAATCTTCCGGCGTTCCTGATTGCGCTGGTTGTGACAACGGTGCTCGCAATCGGAATCAAGGAGTCCGCGAAGTTCAACACGTCGATTGTGGTCGTGAAGGTTGCGGTGGTCCTGTTTGTCCTCGGGCTTGGCTCGAAGTACGTAAGCCATGCGAACTGGGGTCATGACTGGCACACGTTTGCTCCGCATGGGTTTGGGGGCATCGGCGCCGGAGCGGCTTACATCTTCTTCGCGTACATCGGCTTCGACGCAGTCTCGACAACAGCCCAGGAGGCGAAGAACCCACAGCGAGATCTTCCGATCGGGATCATCGCGTCGCTGGCGGTCTGCACGCTTCTGTACATAGGAGTCGCGGCCGTCCTGACGGGCATGGTGCCGTGGCAGCAGGTGAACATCGAAGCGCCGATTGCGCGAGCGTTTGCCGATCGCAACCTGGGATGGGCGAGCGACATCATCACGCTGGGCGCGCTGGCTGGACTTACATCGGTGATGCTGGTGATGTTGCTGGGGCAGACGCGTGTGCTGTATGCCATGGCAACCGATGGATTGCTTCCGAAGAAGTTCTTCGCTGAAGTACATCCGAAGTTCAGGACGCCGTTCAAGAACACCTTCCTGGTTGGAACGCTGGCAGGAATCGTCGGGGCACTTACGCCTATCGACGATATCGGCAAGATGGTGAATATCGGAACGCTGCTGGCATTCGTCATCGTCTGCATCGCGATTATGATTCTGCGGCGGACTGATCCGGATAAGTCGAGGCCGTTCCGTACGCCCTGGGTTCCGTTCGTGCCAATGATGGGCATCCTGTTCAACGGCTACATGATGGTGAAGCTGGGATGGCTGAATTGGGCGCGACTGATCGTTTGGCTGGGCATCGGCCTGATTGTCTACTTCACCTATAGCGTGAAGCACAGCAGGGTAAGGCTAACGGCCAAAGGCCTGCAGGAATAGGCTAAAGGTACTGAAAGGGGAGACGCCCGGCTACGGTTGGGCGTCTCTGCGTTCGGTTGCTGTCGTAGCCTGTTGGGGCAGGATGGGCATGACAACAGTGTTTGCGGCGGTGGGATCGTCGCGCAGTCGAAGGTAGAAGCCAGTCTTGCTGGGGCGAGGCAGCGAGAGAGCGGTGCCGACAAAGCCCTCGGGAACGTCGGTGGGCGCGGTGAAGTCGGCGTCGGTGGCGATCTTGTCTATGAGATAGAGGTCGGTGCCAGTCAGGGTGCAGGCGTTGGCCGCTTCAGGGGGGCAGTGGAGGTCCTTGAGAGAGGGAAGACGGACCAGGGTGACAAGGGAGAGCCAGTCGCCGGCGATTCCATCCGGAGAGACAGCTCGGAGGCTCAGAGGGCCGTAGGCGGAGGTGCCGAAGGACTTGAGCGGATCCAGCGTGGCCAGGATGGTGTGGGGGTTCTGCAGGACAAGAGTGCCTGTGGCTACGCTGAGAACGGTGTGAAGCGATTCGTCGGCGTTGCTGATCTCAATCTGCCCTGTGCGAGGAAAGGGAGTGGAGGAGCGCAGCGAGAAGGTAAGCTGCTGGTTCACCGGCAGGTCGTCCTGATTGGCAAGATGGATGGGCGAGTTGCTCGCCTGGCCTATGCTTTTGCTGAGAAGAGAGACGGAAGGGCGCGGCGCGGCGATGGTAACCGGAAGGGTGAGACTGCGGCCGTCCTTAAGGGTGAACGCCGCCGTGAGCTTATCGCCAGATCGAAATTTAGGAGCCTCGGCATTTGGCGGAAGCGCAAGCTGGAGGGTAGAGTTTGAACCTCCCGTAGAACCTGTGGCGGAGTCTGGATTAGCCGGAACAGGAGTGAAGGTGAGACCGCTGAGCGAGAGTTGTTGGACCTGATCGAGACTCGTGCCAGTGAGGGTGGCAGTTGTGTCGCCGGCGTGGATTTGGAGAGAGGCCAGCCGTGCAGGTTCGGGGTAGGTTTGGGCAGCGACGGTGTCGGTCTTGGACTCGCCAAATTGGCGAACGGAGAGATGAAGGTCGTCGGGATCAAACGACTGAAGTGGAACTGTGACATCGACGAGATGGGGCTTGTCGGCCAGCTTCCATTGGGTTTTTATCTGTTTCCCGGACGCATTGTCCAGTGTGATGTTTTGAATGCACGCGGTTCCCGAGGAGGTCAGCGAGAGGTGGTTTTCGCGGCCCGCGATCAGGATGTCGTCTGCGGCGAGCTTCCAATCTTTGCCCGGGGTGTCCTGTAGCTGCAGGGTTGGGCCGGTGAAGGCATCAAAGCCCCAGAAGCCGCTGACCGTTCCCGTGACGGTGTTGCTACGCGGCGCGGCGGGTACAGACGAAGGAGCCGCGGATGGGTTCGGTGAAGGGGAAGATGGATCGGATTCATCCGAGGCGGTGGGCAGCACTTTGCGTTTGGCGACATGCGCGAGCACGAGCCCACCCTGAAACGCGTCGGGCTGAAGCGGGATATCGGTGTTCTGGGCGGTTCCGTTGATGTGCAGGGTGAGGTCATGCGCGAAGGCGGTGGAGAAGACGAGCGGAGCGCCCTCGACCGGCAGAACCAGCGAAGGCTTGAGGAGGCAGCTGACCTCCTTGGGGTCTGCGGGCCGCAAGGGCGGCGGAACGGAGACCTGAATCGCGGGAAGCCCGATGACGATGACGGACTTGGGATTGTTGAAGGAGGGTGGAGTATTGAGGCGGAGGTTCAGACTCTCGCCATCGGGGAAGGCGATGGCGGGAATGTACTGGTAGTGCGCGGTATGGAGGCCGCTCATGACGCGAACAAGATCGACCACAGCGCCCACGTAGGCGCTGTACAGGCCTCCGCCGGCAAGTCCCGTGGAGCTGGCAGCGTTGATCAGGTCGGAGTTGGAGCCACTGGTGAGGGTGGCGACGACGGTCTGGCCATGTCCGTCATCCAGGAGGCTCTGGGTGCCCGTCTGGGTCAGGCAGTTGTACTGCATATCGACTGGCCGCTGAAAGCACTCGTCGTTGGGCTTCAGGTTGAGGGTGCGAGCGAGCAAGCTAGAGTGTTGCAGCAGCGCCTTCGGGTCGGACGGTGGAACGAGGCGCATGGAGGCCAGGTACTTTTCAATGCGGGCCTGTTCGAAGCCGGCTTCGGCGAGGTCCTGGGAGGCGCGTACAAAGATGCCGGGACGTCCGCGTACCGTGGAACGCAGCGTGCTGAAGTCTCCTCCGGTTTCGGGCGCAAGAAACAGGATGGCCTGCTGGGCCTCATCAGGGACGGTGATGGTTACGCCCTCTTCACGAACCTTGCGCTCCCACGTCGGGATCCTGATGAACCATTTTTC
>Ga0193716_1000422_pt1 | contig 25936 bp, 26 predicted proteins | sample U2c1metaG_FD_145901 | JGI IMG/M metagenome (GOLD analysis project Ga0193716, IMG submission 145901) | Soil microbial communities from a riparian zone of the East river system, Colorado, United States - U2c1 | ecosystem: Environmental > Terrestrial > Soil > Riparian zone | place: USA: East River...
CAATTCGATTATTACCCCATTGAACGGGGAGCGGAGCCCAGTATCGAATTGCTCGCCGAAAGAGTAAAAGAAGGTTATTCGATCGTGGTATTCCCTGAAGGAACAAGGTCCCTGGATGAAAGCATCGGCCGGTTCCATAAAGGAGCTTTTTATCTTGCCGAAAAATTGAACCTGGATATCTTGCCGATCATCATCGAGGGCACGGGGTATACCATTACCAAGGGGGATTTCTTATTGAAGAATGGTCGGATCACCCTGAAAATCCTGCCAAGGATAAAGCCGGATGATACCCATTTTGGGATAGGATATTCAGAACGAACAAAGAAAATAAGCCATTATTTCAGGGATGAATTCAGGGAGTTATGCGACAGGACCCACCAGACGGCTTATTTCCGGGAGAAGCTGATCTATAACTATCTTTATAAGGGGCCGGTACTGGAATGGTACATGAAGATCAAATTAAGGCTGGAAAAGAACTACCAGCCTATTCATGAATTGCTGCCCAAAAAAGGCATGATCCTGGACATCGGCTGCGGGTATGGATTTATGTCCTACATGCTGCAGTTTGTGTCGCCCCAGCGGGAGATTACCGGGATCGACTATGATGAGGAGAAAATAGAAACGGCGAATAATTGCTTTTCAAAAAATGAGCGGATCAACTTTGCGGCAGCCGATGCCATGGAGTATGCATTTGAGGATTATGACGCGATCATCCTGGCCGATATGCTGCATTATCTTCAGCCGGCCCAGCAGACGGAACTGATCGAAAAATGTATCCGGCATCTCCGCCCGGGCGGAACGATCCTCATCAGGGATGGAAATAAGGACCTGGTGGAAAAGCATAAAGCGACAAAGCTGACGGAATTTTTCTCGACGAAGGTGGTCGGGTTTAATAGGACTTCCGGCAAAGGACTGTCTTTTATCTCGGGAAAAGAAATCGAAAGCATTGCTACCGAAAGAGGGATGAAATGTGAGGTAATTGACAGTACGAAATATACGTCCAACGTTTTTATTGTATTAAAACAGGTAAATTGACTATGCAGGATTATGACGTGATAATAATAGGAAGTGGCATGGGAGGACTCGTCTGCGGCAACCTGCTGATGCAGGAGGGATTTAAAGTGTGCGTCCTGGAAAAGAACAGGCAGATCGGCGGATGTCTGCAAACCTATGTCCGGGATCGCGTGATCTTTGATTCCGGCGTACATTACCTGGGGGGGCTTGAAAAAGGCCAAAACCTTTACCAGATCTTCAAATACGTTGACATCCTGGATAAGATCAAGCTGCAAAAAATGGAGGAGGACGTATTTGACAAGATCCTTTTCGAAGGCGATGATAAAGAATATGTATATGCCCAGGGATATGACAACTTTATCAACAAGCTTTTGATCGACTTCCCGGAAGAGGAAGAGGCCCTGCGTGCCTACTGTGATAAGATAAAGGAAGTCTGCAGCAAATTCCCCTTATATAACCTGCGTTCCGGCGGCGATGAACACGAAAAGGCCGATGTGCTGACGATCGACACAAAAGGGTTTATCGATTCGATCACCACCAACCCTGTCCTGCGCGAAGTCCTGGCCGGCAACAACCCGCTGTACGCAGGCATGCCCGACAAGACCCCTCTGTACGTACATGCCCTTATCATAAACAGCTATATCGAAAGTTCCTATAAATGTATTGACGGCGGGTCACAGCTCGCCAAATACCTCTCCCGGAACATACTGAACAAGGGGGGAGCGATCATCCGTAACTGTGAAGTCAAAAAGATCATCGTGGAAGGAGGGAAGGTCAGCGCGGTAGAGCTGGCTGATGGATCCAGGATGTTCGCCAGCCATTTCATTTCCAATGTACACCCGGTGCGGACACTAGAAATGACGGATACCGACCTGATAAAGAAGGTGTACCGTAACCGGCTGAAAAGCCTGGAAAACACTATCAGCTGTTTTACCCTGAACATCGTTTTTAAGAAGAACTCCTTTAAATATTTCAAACACAATTATTATGTTTACAATGAAGGATGTGTTTGGAAAACAGACGCCTATACCGAGGAGAACTGGCCGTTGGGATATGCGGCATTCTTTGGAGCTTCCTCAAAATCTCCGGATTATGCAGAGGGAATGACCATCCTCGCCTATATGAAATACGAAGAGGTGCGGCAGTGGGAACATATCCATAATACGGTTTCTCATGCAGAAGAGAGGGGTGAAGGATATGAGGCCTTCAAGAGACAAAAGGCGGAGATCCTCCTGGATTATATAGAGCGGAAATTTCCGGGGATCAGGGATCAAATAAAGGCCTATTACACTGCTACTCCCCTTTCGTATAGGGATTATATCGGTTCGGAAGACGGTTCGTTATATGGCATCGCCAAAGATTATAAGGACTCGTTGAAGACCTTTATTTCTCCGCGTACCAAATTGCCGAATTTATTTTTTACAGGTCAGAATCTCAATTTGCATGGTGTTCTGGGCGCTGCTATGAGCGCCATCGTGACGGCTAATGCCTTGATCGGGAATGATGATATCATAAACAAAATAAGAAATGCGTAGGGGAAAAAAGATCTGGAAAAGGCTGCTATATGTCTTAGGCGGCTTTCTGTTACTGTTGGTCATTGGATTTATTTACCTCTACTCCGTCGCCGTGGTCGATCCGCCGAATCCTGCCGATAAGAGCAGCCTGGAATTACGACGCAAGGAAATGAGCAGCGGCTTTTATACCCTGGGGAACAGCTGGTTCCGGAAAAGCAAGAGCGGTCTGTACGAGATGTATGTGGAAGGCAGCCCTTTCGAGCGGGGCGTTATTAACGGCCGGCTCTCCAAAGAGCTGGTGGTGCGGCAGGAAGATCATTTTAATGAGCAGATCGCCAAAATGATCCCTTCAAAGTTTTACCGCCATTTTCTTAAATACTTTGTCGGCTGGTTCAACCGGGACCTGGATAAAAACATAACGGAAGAATATAAGGAGGAGATCTATGGCGTATCCCAATCCGCTTCCGACAAATATGAATACATCGGCTCCAACTATCAGCGTATATTAAATTATCATGCTGCGCATGATATCGGTCATGCATTGCAAAGTATGGCCCTGGTGGGATGTACTTCTTTTGGCACCTGGGATACCCGGTCGCAGGACAGCAGCATGATCATCGGGCGGAATTTTGATTTTTATGTAGGCGATAAATTTGCTGAAGACAAACTGATCGCGTTTATTAACCCCTCGAAAGGCTATAAATTTATGACCGTTACCTGGGGAGGTTTTATCGGGGTAGTCTCGGGAATGAACGAAAAGGGGCTCACCGTAACGATCAATGCCGCCAAGACCGATATCCCTTCCGGATCTGCCACTCCCGTTTCGCTGGTGGCCAGGGAAATATTACAGTATGCGAAGAATATCGAAGAGGCGGAGAAGATCGCCGGAGAAAGAAAGATGTTCGTGTCGGAGTCATTCCTGGTGGCGTCGGCAGCAGATAAAAAAGCAGTGATCATCGAGAAGACACCCACGGCCCTCGATATCTATGATCCCCGTCAGGACTTTATCGTCTGTACCAACCATTTTCAGGGCCAGGATCTGGCCCAATCGAAGAACAACCGGGAACAGATGGCTGAAAGCGCCTCACCATACAGATATCAGCGATTGATGGAACTGCTGAATGCCAACGGGAAAAATACGGTCCGCAAGACGATCGATATTTTAAGGGACCGGAAAGGATTGCACAATGCCGATATCGGCACCGGCAACGAAAAGGCCATTAACCAGTTGATCGCTCATCATTCTATTGTTTTTGAACCCCAAAAATTATTGGTATGGGTCTCTACCGCTCCCTGGCAATTGGGGGAATATGTCGCCTATGATCTGCATAAAGTATTTGCCTTGCAGGGAATGCAGCAGGATCAGGAGATTTCGGAGCCTGCTCTGACGATCGCGGCTGATTCCTTCCTGCTGACACCGGCTTACAGGGAATTCGAAACCTTCCGGAAATTCAAGCAACGTATCGCCGAAGGGGAAGAAGTGGACGCAGACAGCCTTGTCGCCAGCAACCCGGAATTTTATGATGCTTATGTCCTGGCCGGGGACTATTCCTATAAACGGGGGCAGCTACAGAAGGCCCTGCATTTTTATCAGCTTGCGTTGACAAAGGAGATCGCTACGAAAAAGGAGGAGAGCCATATTAAGGATAGAATAAAGAAACTAACAGAAAAATAGACTTCCCGGCTCAGGCAAACAGCCCTTTGAACTTGAAGAAGATTGTGGTCTCATTTACGAGTTGGGCGTCCACCCCCGTCTCCCTGTTCTCCCCGGCCCTGAATTTTAATTCCATTTGGAGCGGTTGGTTTTCCGCCGGGATCAGCAGTGCGAGGAACTTTATCTGGTCAGCCTTTACGAGCCTGGTTTCTTTTTCCAGGACTTTTTCGGCTATTTCCTTCACCATTTGCATCAGACATACTCCCGGCACGACCGGCTGTCCGGGAAAATGCCCTTCGAAGATGGCATGCGCCGGATTTATTTCTAACAATACCTTTACGGTATTATCGACTGTCTGTAATGTCGTGATATGGAAAAAATCGCCTTGTAACATTATCTTTCTAACTTTTTTAAGCCGATGGTGAAAGTGAAAAACTTGTGCGTGATGCCGATGGTATCGGGCATTCCATTACTGTAGTTTTTCATGATCGCTTCTACTACGGGCTTCCGTTTGGAGGACCGTTCCATTCTCACTAATTCATCCCCGGCCGGATTGGTGATATAATAATAGAATCCTTTCTTTTGGGGAAAGACATAATAAAGATACTGACTGTCTTTCCGGATATGGGCGGCAGAAGGATCCAGCGATAACATTAAGACCAGCGAGAAGTCCTGCCGAAGGGTAGTTATGACCGGCCGCCTGTTCATTTTCTTTATAATATAATTCACTTTGAACCTGCCTCCGGGTGCAAATTCAAGATCAAAGAACTTAAATCCCATTTCAGTGGAAAAGACCACCCGGATGCTGCTGTCGGGCATAGTCTTTAGCAGCAGGAGTCCGCTCAGGTAATTCCCTACAATATTTACATTGGTCCTGTAGAGGGCCGTTGTGACGGCAGGCCTGAATTTCTGTAATGAGTTGATATCCCCCGTCGTGTCCTGCAGGTTCCTGTAGACAGATCTGCATCCCAATTGGATAATGAGGCAACTAATTAATAGCAAACAACGCATCCGGAAGATTTGTATTCATTTCTTTGTTGATAAAATGAATGATGGTATTGTCTCCTGAATTTTCATTCATTTGAATATCCGTGACGGAATAATCCTTTTTATCGACGGTGACAACGATCGTTTTAAAGAACTCTTTCAGGTTCTTTGATATTGGGGATAATTCCACCAGGTAGGCGCTCTTGTTTTCGAATACCCGGGTGCTGAAATCCGGATTGGTGAGTACGGTCCCCTGCACACAGTCTACGGTGATCTTATTGATCTGCTGAAAAAGTTTATTCGATTTGGTGGAGATCGTATTCTGTTTCTGGCCGTCTTTTACGAATACTTTATCCTTATTGATGATCATCAGGTACGTAAAAGGCTTCGTATATTCCATCCGGACGCGGCTGTCTTTCTTGAACCAGAACTTTCCCTGGGACAGGATCTTTTCCGATAACATGCTCAGGTTCTTTTCCTGGGTAAAGTCACTTTTGATGCTGATCACCTTTCGCGCTTCCACGGAGAACAGTTGTTTGAACTTCGGGAGATCCGATAACGGAGCGTACCCTGTATACTGGGCTTTCAGAGTGGCTCCGCTGCCGATGATCAGCAGCATTAGTAGTAATTTATGCATATGCCTGCAAATTTAGCATTTTATCCAGCCGGACTATCTCATACCCGCTTTCTTTTACCTGCCGGAGGAATAAGGGGAGTATCGCCAGTGTCGTCCGGCTCGTGTCGTGGAAGAGGATAACGGCGCCGGGTTTCAGGGCGTTGTTGATCTTTTTCAGTAATATCCGGTCATCGTCAATTACGGTATCCAGCGATCGTATGCTCCAGCCGACGGGAGTGTACCCACCGGTGATAATAGCTTTTTTGAGATTGGGATTGGTCACACCGTATGGGGGCCTGAACAACCTGGGTAACAAGCCGGTAACCTTCTCCATGGCGCTGTCCATCATTCTCAGGTCAGCCAGCATTTTCCGGGAAGAGAACATATCGAACCAGAAATGATGGGAATAGCTGTGATTTCCGATAACATGCCCTTCCTCGTGGATCTGCCGGATTATTTTTTCGTTACCGGCTATCCTGCTGCCAATACAAAAGAATGCTGCATTCACCTTTTCTTCCCGCAGTATCCCCAGGATTTCCGGGGTATAGGAAGTAGCCGGGCCATCGTCAAAGCTCAGGGCAATTTCTTTTTTAGCAGTGGTCGCCGAACAGAATACCGGCAGGAAAAAATTGGAAAACACGAAATAACAACCATAAAAAAGGACGAGCGAATAAACAAACAGCAGGACGGGATAAATATAGAAAGGAATTTTGTAAAAAAAGTTACAGGCGATCAAAGCGATCAGCCCGACAGAAAAAAATACATTCGTATTTCTGAAATTTAGCATGCCTTTTATACCTGGTGAGCAGTGATATATTCAGCCATTGTCCTTACGGAACGGAATACTTTTGGTCCTTCTTCGGCATTGGTGATCTTGATCTTATAATTTTGCTGCAGCAGAACGATCAGTTCCAGCGCATCGATGGAATCCAATCCGAGGCCTTCCACAAAAAGAGGCTGATCATCGCCAATATCCTCCGGTTTGGTATCCTGCAAATTCAGTTGCTCAATGATCTGTACTTTAAGATCAGCCATTAATTTATCCATGTTCTAATTAGTTTAGTTGCTTCACAATGTTTTCGTCTTTCAACGATCGGCTATTGTATTTTCGCCACCGCGTCTCTCAGCTCGATGGTTCGGGCTAATTTATGCAGGGCTGTCGCATGATTCTTCACATAAGGATTATTCAGGTCCCAGACATATCCCGCCAGGACAGAACAGATCTTCTTCTTGATCTCAGGGTCCTGGTTTTCGGCAAAGAAGATGGTATCGAGCGTACCCTCATACCAGGCCATCACATAAGACCGGAAGGTATTTACGCCCTGCATCATTTTCTCCGAATACTCTTTATCCCAGTCTATGGTTTCGCCATTCAGGGTACGAATAACCAGGTGAGCCGCCAGCTGGCTTGATACCGTTGCCAGCGTGACCCCGGAAGAGAACACCGGATCCAGGAATTCCGTTACATTACCCGTAAGGACGAATCCATCGCCATAAAATTTTTCGGTAGTGCTCGACCAGGACTCCAGGACTTTTGGCTCGAATACGAATTCCACGTCTTTAAACCGTTCGCTTAAATAAGGCTCCGATGCAATCAAAACGCGCAGTTGCTCTTCATTGCTGCCTTCATATTGCTTGAAAAATCCGGTATCGCCAACAAAACCCAGCGAGGTGACACCATTTGAAAAAGGGATCACCCATACCCAGACACCCGGCTGGTGCACGACAATGGTAATACGGTTGGGCTCATCGGCCATCGATCGTTTCAGATCCACCGCATGGGCAAACAGCGCCTTGCGGGGAGGAAGGTTGGACGGCTTGTCGAGGTTGAACAACCGGGGGATCACCCGGCCATAACCGCTGCCATCGATAATGAACTTCGCTGTTATCTCTGTCTTATTACCATGAATATCTTCCACCGTTGTAACAGAATCGGTACCCTTAAAGACAATATTCGTTACGGTAGTCTCATAGGAGACAGGCACTCCCATTTTTTCTACGGTGTCAGCGAGTGTTGCATCAAATTCACTTCGGGGCACCTGCCAGGTCCAGGTCCAGCCTTCCGTAAACCGATCCGCAAACAAATAATCACAGATCACGCCGTTCTTTACGAATTTGGCCCCGAACTTTTCCTGGAATCCTTTCTCCTTTACCGCTTCTACAAAGCCTGCTTCTGTTAAAGCTTCCATACAACGGGGTAAGAGGCTTTCTCCGATCACGAAACGGGGAAACCGGAGCTTCTCTACGATCCTGACATTGAAGCCCGCTTTATTAACAATAGAGGCAGCTACAGTACCGGCAGGGCCGGCGCCGATTACCAGTACGTCTACTTTTTCTGTATTCATATTAGCAGGTTAGGGGGTTTATTAGGCTATTTTCTTTTTACATTTCAATAAGGTCTGGCTTAAGCCGATATTATTTACCTCTTCGGTGATGATAAAACCTGCTTCGTCAATGCAGCGCAAGAATGTTTCCGCGCTGTACATCTGGCTGTTGCCATTGGCAAGAGCCGTAAAATAAAGAGAGGTCTGCTGCAGGCAGAAGGCGGCAATTTCATATCGCTGCCTGTCCCAAAAGGGCTCCAGGATGAAGACATAACCGTCATCGTTCAGGGACGCAAGGCATCTTTTCAGGATGGAAACGATCTCGGCCTCTGAAAAACAATCCAGGAACTGGCTCATCCAGACGGCATCGAATCCTGTCGGGAATTTCACCTGCTCATCCAGGATATTCGTAGGGAAAAAAGACACCCGATCTGTCAGGCCCAGATCGGTAATTTTGGCCTTTGCCATATTCAACTGTCCCGGCAGATCCATGAGGGTTATCTGGATATCAGCCGCATATTTCGTAGAGGCAATGGCCCATTTCCCCGTATTGCCGCCGATATCCAGTAATTTTTTGGTGCCATTGTTATAGACTTTCGGTAAGACCAGGTCAAATGCATCGTCGGAGAAAAAATGATCGAAGCTAAACCAGCTTTTCTGCACCTGCTCCGGCAATTGAGACAAACCTTCATAGATCGTTTGCCACTCTCCGAATTCTTTCAACCCCACCGGCTTCCCTGTTTCAATACTTTTATCCAGTGAAAAAAGACCTTTGTAACACACATCGTGCACGAAATCCATATTTGTCTTTGTGAGCGGGTCATTCAGAATAAAATGACCGGTTTTGGCTAAACTATATTTACTATCGTTTACCAGGACCAGTCCGATACTCAATGCTGATTCCAACAGGACCCTTACTCCGTACAAAGGCAGTTTCACTTTCTCTGCGATCTCCGCTAAAGTTAATGCCGATGAGCCACTGTCCTCAATTACCTTCAAGATCCCTGAATTCCGTAATACTCTTGCTGATTGAAAAATTACCGGTCCGAATGCGATCCATTGTGCCGTTTCCTTAGCTTCAAAAGCAGAATTTTTGTCCTTCGCGAAAAAAGTCATTGAAAATTGGGTTAGGTTGAATGCTATTATTTAAAATTGGATTTTGCCTGTTTCATAATGTTGACCCATGACTTTGCCCAGTAATTTCTGAACCCAAATCCTGCGGCCTTGCCGATTTTAAAAGTTGTAAACAATACTTTTTTTGTTTTCATATCCACCAGCGTCACCCATGCGCCTGCTTGTGCTTCGCCCTTACTCATTCCTTCCACGAAGAACAGGACCCCTGAGCCTGTTTTTCCCTGAAAATCATATTTGCTTACCAGGTCGCCGATCTTTTTTTCATCGAGTGTCTTAAAGTCATTGGGACTACCTCCGAAGACATCCTTTTTAATATTGGCATTGGCTTTTGCTGTAACCTCCAGGGCATATTTTACGGTCGGGCGATGCACCATCTCAGCCACATTGTATTTTTTTTGCTCATCGATATACAGCTGATTCCAGGCGACGGTATATTTGTCCCTGAACTCTTCCTGCGTGATCCCTCCTGCATCTTTGAACTGAGAGGCAGGTCCGATAAATTTAGCCTGACTGAAGTCCAGGCCAAGCCAGGTAATATCATCAGTCTGTGCAGAAGCAGACCGTATATTTACGCAAACGAACAAAAAGGCGAGCAGCCAACCGAGTTTTTGTAGACTTTTCATGATGGAAGGTTTTTGTTTGAGTGATAAAGACTTTTATTGCCAAAAGTTATAATAATTATACCATTGTTCAGGGTATTTATCGACCATACGTTCCATTTCACCAACAAAATCGTTTAGCATCTCCTGCATAAGCATTTCTTTGCTCAAATGGGTATAGTCTTTGATCTTACTGGCAAAAAAATGGTAATGCAACGTGGTTTCTTTCATAGCGAAAACGAAAGAGACCGGCACTTTAAACTTGGCGGCTAATACAAAAGGCCCCATCGGGAATCTGGCCGCTTCGCCTAAGAATTCGCTTGTCAGGGTCTTATTACCTTTAATAAACCGGTCCGCGTGCATGCACACCAGCTCATTGTTCCGGAAAGCGTCGCTTATTGCATAGATGTGGGAAAGATCGTTCTTTATTAAAATGACGTTCACATTCCTCTTTCCGGTCACCGCCGCAATGTATTCTTTTATCTGCCGGTGCTCCCCATCGAACATCACGAGATTGATCCGGGTATCCAGCCGTTTCAGCAAATGCCCAGCAATTTCCCAGTTACCTAAATGAGCGCTTAATAATAAGCCTCCTCTTTGCAGCGCAACTATTTCCCGGAGATGATCTTCTCCATCAAAATTGAAGCTGAACTTATTAGGAATACCTGACATAACAACTACTTTATCAATAATACTCTGACCCAACAGGAAGTAATTCTGATAAATCTTGATCAGGGACTTTCCCAAACCGTATCCGATTTTTTTACGAAAAAAGTTAAGCGCAAATTTGGACGATCTGAAGGAGAACAGCAAATAGTAAAATGCGACAAATCTCAGCAAAAGGTAGGCCGGTATGACGCCCCATCTCTTCAAAATGCCTACAAAAATGCGATATCCCCAAGGCTGCCCCTTAGATTTGCCTTGCCATCCGGACATTATACAAGTTCTTTCAGTTGTTTGTGGCGGCTCACATAATCATAGAGATCCTGGAAGGTAGTAATGCCGACGAAGTCTTCGGGCTTTACTTTAAAAGCAAAATTGCTCTCGATGGCAACGACAAGATCGATATAGTCAAGACTATCTAACTGAAGGGTGTCTTTTAGATTGGCATCAGGTACGATCTTTTCGGCATCTACTTCAAATTCCTCTACCAGGAAGGCATTTATCCGGTCAACAATCTCTTCAATTTTCATATACAGTTGGTTTAGTCAGTTTTTTAATAATGAGGGAGGAGTTGGTTCCCCCAAATCCGAAGGAGTTAGACAAAAACATATTTATGTCCTTTTCGACCGTATCGGTCGCAAGGTTTAATTTGGCGGAATATTCATCGGGGTTCTCGAAGTTGATGTTGGGTGCAATAAAGGAATTTTGCATCATCAGCATCGAATACACTATTTCGCTGGCGCCGGCCATCCAGCATTCATGCCCGGTCATTGATTTGGTAGAACTCACCAGCGGACGGAAAGCTCCAAAAACTTCGTCAAGCGCCTTTGCTTCGCTCGCGTCACCGGCAGGCGTCGAAGTAGCATGTGCATTAATATAATCAATTTCAGCAGCCGCGATTCCCGCATCCTTCAAGGCCATGACGAGGGACCTTACCGGACCTTCTACAGTTGGGTTGGAGATATGCCCTCCATTGGAAGAAAAGCCATAACCCACTACTTCTCCCAGGATGGGAGCTCCTCTTTTTAAGGCGGAATCAAGGCTTTCCAGGATGACCGTAGCGGCCCCTCCGCTGGGAATAAGCCCATCGCGATCCCTGTCAAAGGGTCTCGATGCCTTTGTAGGAGCAGATTCCAGGATGGAAAAAGCCGACAAGGCATCAAAACTACCCATGGAATAATGATTGACTTCCTGGGCCCCTCCGCAGATGATACAATCCTGCAATCCGCTTTTTATAAAATGATACCCTACGCCGATGGAATGAGAACCGCTGGCGCAGGCTGCGCTGATGGTGAAATTCACGCCTTTCAACTTGAAAATGGTGGCCAGGTTCATGGTCACCGTCGAATTCATCGTCTGAAAGACGGATCCCGAACCCACCAGCATGGTATCCCTTTTTTTCCGGATGATATCGGTGCATTCTATGACCGATTTTGCCGTGCTGTCGTTGCCATATAAGATCCCTACCTCCGTTTGGTCGAGGTAACCTTCATCGATCCCGGCATTTTTTAACGCCTCGATCGTAGCCAGATAGGCATATTCCCCCTGTTCGGGCAGCATAATACGTGATCTTCTGTCCAATAAAGCCTTTAAATTCGGCTTTTCGACAAAACCTGTCAATCCGGAGCGATAGCCGAATTCTTTCCGCACCGGGTCGTATATTATACCGGATTTTCCCTGATACAGGGACTCACGGACTTCGTCAAGGTTCTTCCCTATACATGAATAAATACCCATGCCTGTGATCACTACTCTATGCATATTCGTATACAATCTTTCCGCACATAAATAACAAAAAAAATCCGATAACACAAAAATAAGTTAAATTCGGTACCGGCTACCCGCAAAATAGTATTAACGCAAGGGAGCGAAAATTAACTTATTATTAAAAACACGCTTGAATTATAGTACGATCTTAAGAATATAGCCCTTTAAGAATATAGCCCTCCATTGATGGATAAGACTTCTGCGGTTATATAGGCTGCTTCTTTTGAAGCCAGGAAGCCTACGGCATGCGCTACCTCTTCCGGCAGACCGAACCGGTTGACCGGTATCATTTTAGACAGTTTTTCTTCATCCAGCCCTTCGATCATATCTGTCCGTATGAATCCGGGGGCGACGGCATTTACGGTAATGCCCCGTCTGCCTACCTCTTGAGCCAGGGCCTTGGTGGCGCCGATCACTCCTGCCTTTGCCGCTGAATAATTTGTTTGCCCCGGCATGCCTTTCAGACCCGAAAGAGAGACAATATTGATGATCCTTCCAAACCTTTTTAGCAGCATGCTATTCAATACCAGGCGGGTGACATAGAAAAAGCCATCCAGGCTGGTCCTTATAACATTTTCCCATTGTTCATCCTTCATCCACATCATCAGGACATCCTCTTTAATACCGGCATTGTTGACCAGGATCTCAATATATTTATCTTCGTTGGCCTTTAGCCAGCCGCCGAGCGCCTGCGTTATGTCTTCCTTATTTGAAACATCAAACCGGATCAGTTCCCCATTCGCCCCAGCCTGTCTTATTTCAGCGAGCGTTTTATCCGCTTCTTCCACATTGGATCTATAATTGATGAGGACAAAATAGCCCATTTCTGCCATTTTAATACAGATTGCCCTGCCGATCCCTCTTGACCCACCGGTGACTAGTGCACATTTCATTGGTTAAAGCTTTAGATTTTGATGCAAGATTACTATTTATTTTGATTTTTTAGTACCAGGGGACTATCGGGAACGGAGCTTGCGGGGTTTTGTTTGATAAAATCACCCCAAAGGCAAAATACTCCATGTACTCGTACCACGTCCAGGGCCTCATCCGTATCTGCGCTACGGCACAAGATACCTGGTAAGTTCTTTTGTCCGAAGATTGAATGAATAACAATAAATATTTGGCGGCCTACTATCTAAAAAAAGCCCAGAACCTAAATACCCATTTTGATATTCCCAATTACCAAAATACTTCTTGGCCTTCTTCCGATTACTAAAGTCTAAAAAACAAACAACAAGTATCGTATCGCCTGATTTACTAATATACCCGGAGTATTGTCGATTAAATTTTTTGTACTGCCTTATAAGCAATTCCCCTCTCCCTTTATCAACAATTTGCCCATTGGAAACAAAACTAACTTTTAAAACATCTTCCATCTGATACACATCGGCAAATGAGAGAATATACTGCCCGTTAGATTGAGTCGTGGGATACCTATTAAATTCGCTTGTTGTATCCTTCAGAATGGTAGCATCGTTTTTATAAACCGATGTACTTATCCGTGTATACTTCTTTTCCTGATTTTCATTGACCACTTTAATTCCGCCTATCTGTGCTGATACCGCGTAATTAATCAAGGTCAAAAAGAAAGTTACATAAAAAAATTTACATGCCTTGTATCTCAACATGAATTTCGATTTAATAAGTTACTGGAATATTCGCATTCGTCCTCGTGCCTGGCAACAAAATTTGGCCCTCCGTAATTCCTTTACTCCTGTCCGCTGAAAAGAATTCCCGCAAAGGCAATCCAAGACTAGTTAGCCAATCTTCTACATGTCCAAGTTCATGCGCCAGCGCAACAAACCCAGGTATTGGGGTTTTTGCCTGCCCTTGATTAACTTCGCTGGAATTATAAGATTTGCCTACGGAATAATTAACGATCAAAGGCTGGCCCGGATTAGCTGCTGCTGTTGCAGCCTCAAATTGAGCGCCTCCATTTTCTGCACTACCTCCATTTTTTATTTGAATAACTTGAGTGTTATTAACTAACCCGTTCATCATAGTGCTGGTAGCACCATTATTCCACAAAACAGTTAAATCTCTGAGAAGCCCCCTTTGATAAATCCTTAATTTGCCAGTATATTCAGTATTAGTCCCTGCATTGTAATATTTTCCGTTATTATAATCAACTGTAACCTTATTACCAAAGATTCCCAAAAGCCCGTTCGAAAACTATGACGAACTGTGTCTCCCAATCGATCTACATAAACAACTGGATTATTTCCCATCGCAGCATATGGACACCGAATTTGGTACTGTCCTGCACGGAAAGAACCGGGTAAATTTCATCACTTGTATTTGGGATGCCATCGATACCAACGGAAAACAAAATATATTTATCTCCTAGTTTTTGATAAACGATGTCGATGTTGGCATTTTTATCCATTTTCCTTGTAAGCAAAGGGTCTTCAATAATAATTGAAGGATCATCCTTTCTTAATTGTTCTAAACTATCTGAATATACGCCAAGACCCTCCCGGACTATATCAAAAGTTCATAGAAGTTGTACCTCACCTCACCTTATAATATATTTCCTGATTAATTTTAAGATGTTTGTTACTAAATATTGTTATATAGCACGGGTCGATTATTTCTTTGGGATTATGTTCAGGTATTTCCCTGATTTTTTCCCTCCCAATAGAAAAAAGGTTTAAGCTAATCCCTGGATCAGCTATTTCAATTGGCCCTTCCACTATTGTCCTTGATAGAATGGTAAAAAAAAGCTTGTCGTTGACCAACCGATATTTCCCTTTCAATTGAACTATATCCCTAATATCATCCGCATCACTGCCAACATTTAAAATAAAAGAGTCGTTTTTAAAAAACTGGAAGTTTTGCCCCAATCCACTGCCAACTAACTTACTGTCACGTTGCCAGGTACCAATAAGGTCCTTTTTCAAGATACAGCAAGAGTCCCTTTTTGGTTGTCCAACTGATTGAATCGAAATTATGATTGTTGTTAAAACAAAAACAAAATATTTACTTTTCATAATCATTCCGGGTTTGATGTGAATTTACCTATAGGTACGTATTGTGGTGCATGTTTAGGAGTGACTCCAGGACTTAAGGTATAAAAATTTACTTTATCCAAAGTTGTTTGATGACTAAATACAGCCCCTTTTCCAGGTCCAGTCGGCAGGAATCCATTATTGGAACCTATGTTTGCGACTTCACCTTTTGCCACGTTTTCACCCACGGAGAAAGCACCTACATGTCCATGGTTATGGGGTGGAGGATTTGTATTATTATACCCAAATAAAGCCACACCCCCAGCTGTCGCTGTTGCTACAGCCTGAGCCTGCGTGCTTGGTTGTAAAGCTGGCGAGTTCGCAAATTGATCACTCATACTATTCGCCATCCCTGTTATATTCAATGCTGAAGAATTGTCGGTTGCTGAAACGATAGTACTTAAAACATTTTGAGTTGCGTAGTTACAAAAAGTAGCAGTTGCGGTCGGCTCTAACGATGAATTTGTAGAATTTAAATTTTGAGCTTCTTGGACAGCAGTTGTTAGATTAACTTTATTTAGGCCGCCCTGGCTCTCGTCAAAGCCAGTAAATTCATAATGCTGGTTTACGTCGCTACCCTTCTGTTTGTATTCTGCATTAGAAAAATCATTTACATGTTTAACAAGATTTCCACTCTTATCATAAAAATTACTTGTTGTTTCCATCCCATCTGGATCGATAAGCCTTACCGGGTTGTTAAACACGTAATTATACGGACTCCAGCCTCCCATCTTCTCCGCCATCGGATCCACACTTTGCCACACACTCGTCCTGGGATCATAATACCGCGCCCCGTAGTAGCATGATATACGCCGAGGGGCTGATAGTAGCCGACTGGCGCCAGTTCTGGATAACCGTGCTTAACAGGGCGGATTTCTGCGCCGGTGTAATACTGTCGATCATGCCATCCGGGCCTATCACCTGGCGGGTAGTCATCAGCGTATTGCGGGCAAGCGCATTGGTTGTTCCCCATACGCCGGCTTCCGATGTATCGGACGGTTGAAAGACAGCCATGATGGTCAACTCATTCAAACTATCCAGGTTATAAAGAATGCGAATAGAATCTTCGACACCATTAAAGGTTAGAGCAGGATTATAATTCAGCAGCGTTCTCCTTTTTTGCGCTTGTCCAAAGAACAGTCCATAATGTCCGTTGCCTGTCACATCATTTCAGGAACTGTCGGTGAACTGGCCTTTGTCCGCTCGGAGCCACAACACAGGATAGGCTGAACTGTCCAGGCTTTGCGCTGTTGAGGACAGACTAAAGGACAATAAAAGAAGGATGAGATAAAAGAAGTGAAATTTTCTGTACAGACGGTACAATTCACTTGCGTGGTTCATAAGGGTAGATTTGGGGTCCGTTTTCGTAGGGTATGGGTTGACGGTACCAAAGTAAGTAGTGCATTTGGAAAATGCAAGCTTTCCTCCAAACTACAGAATTTTTACAGAATTAAGGCGGTACTCGAAGCGATACATGTTATTTCTTCTGGTGCATAGGCCCGCCACTCATACTTCCTGGTCGAGCAGTTCGCTAAACATGCTCCGGAGAACACTCACATGCTTATTGTAGTTGTGGTTTGAGAAATCTCTTTCCTTATCGCGGTGCTCGCTGATCTGAGAGTGGGGGGCTTAAACAAAAACAATCGCACCGCACTTCGTGCGGCCTTTTTTTTATCCGGTCCGCTCCGGCGAGCAAGCTAGAACTTCGAGGAAGCATCGTCCCTTGCTTCCTCTTGTTCGTAAAGTTCGCTTCGCTCCTTTACACTACCCGGAACAAAAAAGTGCCCCCGGCAAAGCCGGAGGCACAATTGTTTTTGTTTGCGGAGAGTAAGAGATTCGAACTCTTGATACCCTTTCGAGTATACACACTTTCCAGGCGTGCTCCTTCAACCACTCGGACAACTCTCCGGAAGGGCCGCAAAAATAGCAATTTATCGCTGGATTCCGAATATTTTTTGGGCATTTTCAGTGGTCACCTTCGCCGCCTCTTCCACATCGACCCCTTTGACCTCGGCAAGTTTATTTACCACATACTTCAGATAACTGCTTTCATTGCGTTTGCCCCGAAAAGGTACAGGGCTCAGGTAGGGCGCGTCCGTTTCGAGTACCATATGCTCAAGGCCGATTTCGCGGATGGCGTCGGGCAGACCGGAATTCTTATAGGTCAGCACACCCCCGATCCCCAGGTAAAAACCCAGATCTACGATGTCCCTGGCGGCGGCGGCATCCCCGCTAAAACAATGGAAGATGCCCCTCAGGCTGCCTTTTTGATGCTCGCGGACTACGCCAATGCTCTCTGTCATTGACTCGCGAGAATGAATGACGATAGGGATATCATAATGCAGGGCCCATTCGATCTGCCGGTGAAAAGCCTCATATTGCTGTGCCGAAAAGGACTTGTCCCAATAAAAATCCAGCCCTATCTCCCCTATCGCTACCCACGAACGACGCCCCAGCTCCCGCTCTACGAAACTAAGCTCAGCCTGGTAATTCTCTTTTACGTTGCAGGGATGCAGACCGGTCATTCCAATACATTTACCTGGGTACTTCGCCTCCAGGGCCAACAGGGCATCCTGGCACTCGCTGTCAATCGCAGGCAGGTAAAATTTCTCAACTCCTTCTTTCTCAGCGCGCTGAGAAAGAAGGTCGACATCCTGGGTGAAACTTTTACTATACAGGTGACAATGCGTGTCTATTATTAACATAATTTATTGTTCGCGTTTCGGATGCAAATATCCCCAAAACCCATGATTAAGACGAAATACATCTGCCAAAATGGGGCACCGGACCCCGCCTGACTGAGCCAAACGCTTTGCAGTCATCCATATATCTAATTTACATAATGAGACGAGTTAGCCCCCAAAGGACGGAAAAACCGCCAAATCCAGAAGAATCGTCAGGTCCGACTGACTAAATTACTTTGCGTAAATCAAAAAAAGATTTACCTTTAAACTAGTTTTCATAGGGTACGGATTAAAAACGGGCCAGGGTGTCTACCCAGGCCCAATTTTATTTTAGTAAAATCGTTCAAGATCCGTCCCAATTTGGGCCAGATTCCAAGTTCTAATCTCCGCAGTCTCTAATTTCTTTCCTTATTTCTTACTTCATTTTATCACTTCGAACCGATATCCTTTTTCCGAAAAATGTTGCAAGACTACGGGTAATGCTCCGCTGACCCGATCAAACGCTTTTTCGCTATCATGAAACACAACGATGGATCCGGGTCGCGCACTGCGGATCACATTACGTGCACAGGTCGCAGCATCGATGTCCCGGTCAAAATCTCCGCTCAACACTTCCCACATCACGATCTTATAATGAAAAGGCGCAGCCCGCAAAAGTTTGGACTGAAAAAGACTGATCCTGCCATAAGGGGGTCGAAACAGATCGGAGTCTATCAACTGCGCTGCATCCCGTATATTCTCGAGGTATTTTTTGTCTGCCACCTTCCACCCGTTCAGATGGTTCTGCGTATGATTGCCTACACGGTGCCCATCCAGTAAAACCCTTCTATAGATCTGCGGGTATTCCTTTACGTTCTTACCGATACAAAAAAAGGTAGCGCGGGCATTGTACTTTTTCAGCTCGTCGAGTACAAAGGGGGTAACCTCGGGATGAGGACCGTCATCAAAACTGAGGTAGAGCACCTTCTCCTTTACAGGCATCTGCCAGATACAGCCGGAATAGATCTTCTTCAGCCACCAGGGCGTTCGTACAAGATAGAACATAGAAAGGCAAGTTACAGAATTTCGGCGCATGCCCCTGGCTAGACGTCGCAGCAGGCCTATGGCATTTTCTCCTTCGCATATGTATTCACATGCATCACGCGGCCATTCTGCCGGAAAACCTTTCCCCGATCCTTTGCAAAAGCCTCCTGCGTCGGCTCGTCTTTCAACAACCGGTCCATATAACGCTTTACAGCATCATCCTTCATCGTCACGGGCGCCCCGGTCTGCATCGCCTCATCGATATATCCACGCAACAATGGCTCTGCCTGCCCATAAAAAAGATTCGTCCCATCGAAAATATCGCTCCCGATTATCTTATCCCCCGAGATCGCGACAAAACCCACCACCGTACTATCCGTACGGGCGAGTCGATTCCGGAAGAAGTTGAAATATTCATCACCGCTGAGCAGGTATTTCTTATCCTGATAACGCGACATATAAGCCAGACTATTGTTCTTAAAACTCCCGGCCTGCAGCTGCCTGTCCACCTCGCGCCATACCACCACCTGGTTGTGCGTCGAATCCAGGGCCTTTCGAAGCTGCTGATTGGCAAAGCTGCCATAACTGAATTTTTTCTCCTTGTCGCTCCATCGTCCCTCCTCCACACACATCACCGACACATACTGATCTTTCGACATAGGTTGCAGGATCGTATCCGACACGATCATCCTGTCCTGACGCCCACCGGCTACGATCTCACCACCGGCGATGTAAATGGGTTTATCCGATTTTGTGTTGAAACGCAGAAAGTGGACATTCTCAAAAGAAGTCGACCCCCGCTCGCTGATCGTCACCAGGCCCCGGTTCAACGCCTTGTTCAGCGGAATGGCCTCCATCCCTCCGGGCGGGATACCTCCGCCGGGCTTGCGGCGAATGGGGATGATCTTTAGGTTTTTGAAGGTCCATGCGCTGTCGTAATCTACGTAGAGCGTCTCATAGGTCAGCTGAGCCGAGGCGGACAGCAGGGAGAAAAGCAACGCTAGTGATAGAAGGTATTTCAACATGTGACAGTTGATTCCAGTAATAACGTCAGGGTCAGAGTATTAGTGTGCCGGACCGCCGGGACGGCGGTCGCGGAGCGAAGCGGAGCAGATATTGGCCCTGTAGAGGCCGCCGCAGGTGGCCGAAGCCGAGCAAGATGTGAATTCCCTACCTTTGCAAGCTATGAGCAAGAAAGTCAGACTCCGATTCGCCCCCAGCCCCACCGGTGGCCTCCACCTGGGCGGCGTACGTACAGTACTCTACAACTACCTTTTTGCCCGCCGCCATGGCGGTGACTTCATCCTTCGCATCGAAGATACCGACCAGGGCCGTTATGTCGCAGGCGCCGAAGAATATATCATCGACTCCCTGAAATGGTGCGGCCTCGACCCCGATGAAGGCCCGCACAAAGAAGGAAAATATGGCCCCTATCGCCAGAGCGAACGCAAGGCTCTGGGCATATATTCCAAATATGCGCAAGAGCTGATCAGCAAAGGGCATGCCTATTACGCTTTCGACACCCCCGAAGAGTTGGAGACCATGCGGGAAAAATATAAAACTGCGGAGAACCCCTCCCCCCAATACAGTCATGCACTGCGGCATAGGATGCGCAATTCCCTGCACCTCGACCCCGACGAGACCCAGCGGCTATTGGATGCCGGCACCCCTTACGTCGTAAGGATCAAAGTGGAGCCCTATCAGCAGGTCAGCTTCACCGATATGATCCGCGGCGAGGTCAGCTTCCCGACCGAAGGAGTCGACGACAAGGTACTGCTCAAAGCCGACGGCATGCCAACCTATCACCTCGCCGTCGTGGTGGACGATCACCTGATGGAGATCACACATGCCTTTCGCGGAGAAGAATGGCTTCCCAGCGCCCCGGTACACATCCTGCTGTGGCGTCATCTCTTCGGAGAGGACAAGATGCCGCAGTGGGCGCACCTCCCGCTGATCCTCAAACCCGACGGCAATGGCAAGCTGAGCAAACGCGATGGCGACCGGCTGGGCTTCCCCGTCTTTGCCATGAACTGGACAGACCCGCGCACCAACGAACCCGCCACCGGCTTTCGCGAAACGGGTTTCCTGCCCGAAGCGTTTGTAAATCTCCTCGCCGTGCTGGGGTGGAACGACGGCACGAACCAGGAGCTGTTTACCATCGAAGAGCTGATCGAGCGTTTCTCCCTGGAGCGTGTCCACAAGGGCGGAGCGAAATTCGACTTTGAAAAAGCAAAGTGGTTCAACCACGAATGGATAAAAAAACAACCCGCCACCTCCTTCAGCGCACAAGTGCTGGAGCTGTTCAAGGCAAAGGGCATCGAGATCCCCCCGTCGGATCTGATCCGGGAAGAGAACGGCCCCGACCTGGCGTCGATCCTGCCGAACCTGGCGGTCCCAACGGACATCGATCCCGTCGGCATTCCCGGACTGGGCGTTATACCTCCGGACCCGGCCCTTTTTGCCCCTGCAACAAGCCGTTTTGAAAAGATCCTCGACATCGTCAAGGAACGCTGTATCCTGCTGCCCGACTTTATCCAGCAGGCCGGCTTCTTTTTCCAGGCCCCCGTAACCATCGACGTCGCGGCTGTAAAACCTAAATGGAATGAGGCCAAACAACTCTTCTTTGTGGAGCTGATCCGGCAGCTGCAGCTGACCCAGAACTGGGAGGCCCATGCGCTGGAATCCAACTTCAAGGAGATGGCCGCTGCTGCCGCTATCAAGCCGGGTGATCTGCTGATGCCCCTCCGCGTTATGCTGGTGGGTGCGAAGTTCGGTCCGGGTGTTTTTGAGATCGCTGAGCTGCTTGGCCGGGAAGAGACCCAACGACGGATCGAACACGCACTGGGGCTACTGGCTTAGACCCCTGCCCCCTCACTGGTACTACTGGCTTAACATAAAAAAGTTCATCCAACAATTGCTTTACTATGTACAAAACCTTACACACCGACCTCACCGACGCTATCTTCACGATCACCATCAATCGTCCCGATAAGCTCAATGCCATCAACGCGCAGGTGATGGACGAGCTGAGCGAAGCCGTCACCGAAGTATATACCAACAAAGAGATCAGAAGCGCCATCATAACCGGCGCCGGTCCCAAAGCCTTTGTCGCTGGGGCTGACATTTCCGAGTTCCAGGGGCTTACAAAAGAACAAGGCCAGGCGCTTGCCGCCAAAGGCCAGGAAATCTTTATGCGGATAGCTTCCTGTCCCAAACCCATCGCTGCGGCCGTCAACGGATTTGCGCTGGGTGGTGGCTGTGAGCTGGCCATGGCCTGTCATTTCCGGTTGTGTACTACCAACGCGCGTTTTGGTCAGCCGGAAGTCAGCCTGGGGCTGATCCCCGGTTATGGCGGAACCCAACGTCTCACCGAGCTTATCGGACGAGGCCGCGCGATCGAAATTATGCTCAGCGGCCGTATGGTCGATGCCACCGAAGCACATACTATGGGGCTGGTCAATTACATTGTCGTCGAGAACAACGAGCTGGTGTCAAAAACCCGCGAGCTGCTGTCCATCATCAACGAAAAGGCGCCGCTGGCAGTGGCCCGTATCATCGAATGCGTTAATATAGCCGCGGGGGATGGGTTTAAGAATGGTCGCAGCGAAGAGTGGGAAGCGGACCCCTTTGGCGGTGAGGCGCGTTCCGACGACAATAGCAGCGCCAGATCCGGCAGCAGCCGCAGCATCAATGGTTTCCTCCGCGAACAACAGGCTTTTGGAGAATGCTTTGGCACAGAAGATATGAAAGAGGGTGCGAAGGCTTTTCTCGAAAAGCGCAAGCCGGTGTTTACGGGAAAATAAAGGATCATGCTAAATCTTCCTTCCCCCATTCCTCCGCCTCGCGGATGAACTGCCTCGTGCGGGCGATGGTCTTCCCCCCTTCATTGTCAACCATCTGCTTGACAATGAAGGGGGGAAGACCATCGCCCGGCGTCACATGCCGGTACACCCATATCGTAACCACCACCGCCACCCCTGTGACAATCGCCTGCGTCACCCAGAAACCGAGGCCGGCAGTCGCGATCTGATGCCGCGTAATATAGAAGAAAGTATACACCGGCGTCTGCAAAAAACCTACCCTTAGCGTTTGAATGATCATCTTCTCCAACAGCGCCAGCTGCTTCTGCGTCCCAAGGATGCTGTCACTCATCCTGATCTGGAGGATCAGCAGCAGCTGCACGATATATCCGCCAATAGCATACCCCGTACATACAAGAACCACCCCCGCTGAAACCACAAAGACCGGCTCGCTCCGAAACCGCCAGAGCAGCGACCCGACAACGATATTCCAAATGAAGCCCAGACCGATCATCATGATCTTAAATGCGATCTGCCAGTTAAAGGCCCGACGCACTTTCTGCGTGCTAAGGTCCAGCATCAGCCGATGGTTCAGCTCCATCGAACGCTCTAGCTTCGCGTCATACGCCTTCCACAATTGCTGAAATTCATCCGTACTCATAATTTTAATGATTGGGACCGGAACTCACCCGGTCGGTTTTAAATTGTTGTTTCAACCGGCCCTTTATCCGGTTCAGCTTCGTAGCCACGTTCGTTTCCGAAATACCAAGGATCTCGGCAATCTCCCGATAGGGCCGCTCTTCCAGGTAGAGGATCATCAGGGCCTTGTCCAATTCGTTGAGCTCGCGGACAAATCGTTGCAAGACCTCGATCCTTTCCTCCAGCAATTCATTCGGGCTGTCATCGACAAACTGCGCCTCCGCATCCAGTGCGACGGTAATGCCGCTCCGGTTGGTTTTCCGATAAAAGGATATCGCCACATTCAATGCAATCCGGTACATCCAGGTAGTGAATTTTTTGGTTTCGTCAAATCGTTGCCCCGACTGCCAAAGGTGATAGACCATCTCCTGCATCAGGTCCTCCCGGTCACCGGCGTTGCGGCAATAGGAATTACTGATCTTATATAGGATACCCTTGTTATCCCTGATCAATTGCAGGAAAACCAATTCGTTATGATTATTATCGGTCATCATATAATTATTCGCGGGAAGACTACAAAAATCACAAAAGTCAACAGAAATTTTTATCTTTAGCGCAAACCTTGTCTATTCATATGGCACTTCTTTATTCCTGCACCCGCACTGTATTCATTATTACCGCCTCCTCAATCTTTTTTTTCTCCTGTTTAAAAATCGTCCCCAAAGAAACCGCTGTTTCCACCACCAAATCGCAAGCCCGCGCGCTGACGCCCATCAGCGCCCCAATGGTCAACCTGAACGTACCTTCCATTAACTTTTTCAATGTCCTCTATTATTATGCGGGCTATTATGGATCTACCGGAAGTTACAGCGAATCGAACAAACAACAGGGTCACCAGATGCTGAGCGACCTTGCCGCCAGGGGGATCAAGGCGGTCCGGTTCTTTGCTGCCGGCGCATACTGTGAATCCTGCGTCAACTACCCCGTCATAGAGCTCTGGAAAAGCAACCGGACAGCCTTTTACCAAGCCTTCGACCAATTGGTAAATGACGCTAATTCTTTAGGCATACAGTTAATACCTTCCCTGGTCACAGGCTTTTTCGACCAGGACGAACTGAACAAGGCAGGCACCTGCGTAAACCCCACCTTCCTGGGCGGTTCTATATCCTTTATGCCAACCCTCACCAAGAATGACAGCGGCACCGGCTGCCACACCTATGATTGCATTGCCGACCCAGTCCATTGTAAGAACAGGACAGGCATGATCCAATATGCGCTGGACATAGCCAGCCGTTACAGCAACTCCTCCGCCATATTGTTCTGGGAGATTGGCAATGAACTTAACCTTATACGGAAAAGCAGAAACCCGCAACTTCTCTTTGTTACGGAACAACAGATAGCCGATTATGTCAACAACCTGTCACTTCAAATAAAAACCGTCGATCCTTCACATATGATCTGTGCCGGCATTACCAATGACGACGGCCCAGCCGCAAATGCCCAGTATTATTTTACCTTCTACTACAGCCAGCTTCCGTATGATGAAATAGCCACTGTGCATTTGTACGATGGAAGTAACGACGCCTTCTACAAACAGCCTATCGCTAATGTGCTGCAGTCCTTCAATGGCTGGTCACAACAATATGGAAAGACCCTCTATATAGGCGAATGCGGAGTGGCAAGTGGTGTCTCCTGGACAGGCAACAATTTCAACAATTTCATCATGTCCCTGCTAATGGCCAAAACCTATCTGAACATTCCCCTGGCCAGTCCCTGGAATTGGGAATCGAAAAATAGCGGATACAATACAAATGGTCAACACCCTGAAATGGAGCAGTTCAGTATCGACCCCGTTGAAGATGACGATCTTCTCTCTATCCTGAAATGGAACAACCTCTATATGTGGCCCGAAAACCTGCAGCCTTCCAATCCGATCGTCGGCGACTTTGACGGAGACCATCATACAGACTTCGGTGTCATGACCCAACGGGGCCTTTTCGATGTAGCCCTGATGAATAACAATGCCCCTTCAATACCTTCCCAATGGTTGTTCAATTTCGGCGATTCACAGTTTGACCCTGGCGGCGCGCCCTTCCAGCCGATATGCGGAGACTGGAATAGAGATGGGAAAACAGATATAGGGCTGAAATCAAAGGACGGTCGCTGGTTCGTAGCCTTCTCCGATGCCGCCGATCGAAAATTCGTCAACCAGGCCCAATGGCTGGCCAATTTCGGCAACGATAATGCCGACCCCGGCGGCGCCCCCTTTGTCCCCATTTCCGGCGATTGGAACGGTGATGGCTATACGGATATCGGTCTCAAGTCCAAAGACGGTCGCTGGTTTGTAGCTTTTGCTGACCCCAATGGCGGCGGCTTTATCAACCAGGCCCAATGGCTCAGCAATTTCGGCAACGACTATGCCGACCCCGGTGGTGCACCCTTCCAGCCCATTACTGGTGACTGGAATGGGGACGGCCGGACAGATATCGGTCTCCGCTCCAAAGACGGAC
>Ga0193716_1000425_pt1 | contig 25864 bp, 21 predicted proteins | sample U2c1metaG_FD_145901 | JGI IMG/M metagenome (GOLD analysis project Ga0193716, IMG submission 145901) | Soil microbial communities from a riparian zone of the East river system, Colorado, United States - U2c1 | ecosystem: Environmental > Terrestrial > Soil > Riparian zone | place: USA: East River...
CTACTTTCTCATATAATATGAATTCTAGCCTGTCATCCATTATTGGTCCAGAATAATCACATTTGATGCACTCATGCTTTGAAACAGCTACAATATCATGAGGTGCAAGAATTGCTGCTGTTAAAGCCGTGATACTTGTGCCTCTGGTACCATAGGCAAATTCTGCAGGGCTTTGAGAGTGAATTTTACGTCTGACAGTATCTCTGGCTGTTTCAAAGCTGGTTTGACCATTCATATATTTTTTGAAACAGACATATAATGACTTGAGATGGTGCTGGTTGATTTTCCTGAATCTTCTTGTCCAGACTTTTACGTCAGTGGACCAGATTTCATACAATACTGTAAACAAAGCATCATATGCACAACTATAATTATCACCATCCCATACAAGCCCAGAAGGTGAAGAAGAATCATTAGTGGCTATTGCAATTTGAATTTCCTTTCTTCTTTTAGTAATTGCATTCAAATTTTCAGCTTCTTCAAGTTTTCGTTTTTTCCTTGAATTGACAGGAACACTGCCATTAGCTGCAACAAACCCAGATTGAATATTTGTAGTTTCAACCTCAGCTGCAGTCTCAGATTCAGCACCTTTCTTTTTTTTCTTGTCAATGATTTGCCATGGTGCATCAGTTACCACAGGGAGAAAGGGAAGTGGTTCTTTAACAGACCATCTCAAAGCAGGGTGAGTTAATGGAGGCACATACTCTGTACCCTTCCATTTCTGATACGCTCTGATCAGTGGGTTTCTGAATTTTCCTTGAATGCGATCTGGAAGTTTACCTTCATATCTGAGCTTCGTAATCTCATCCAATAGTTCAAGTTCACGAAATTCCTGTCTCAAGTACCCTGAAGCTCCACATGTAATCAGTCGAGGAGAAAACGACTGCACAATGACGGTTCCACTTGCAGTCGCACTTCTTGACAAACAAGTATAATAAGATTGATGACTTCTGCAATTGCTCAGGTCAACTGGGTTTTTTGGTCTGGTCTTTCCTTGTGATGTATAGTCAGTCATGGAGAAATTAAGCAATACCCATACTTGGCTTCTGTGAATATATTCTTTTAAGTCACTTGAAAATATGCACTCTACATTTTTAGAACCCCTGGTGATAGGAACTACATTTTCAGGAAGTCCATCAATTTTTACACTCTTTGCAGGTTTGTCCAGTTGGATAAAAAGTGTGTTTAAGACAAGTTGTCCATGTATGCCTCTACCTGCTTGCCACCCCACAACATGACCTTCCTGCCCTTTCGTAATGCAAAGCTCTGTGGCGTCATTATTCCTGATTATCACGGGCATACCAATGCAAAGTGATAGTTTGCCAGGAAAATGATTCGTAGCAGATGGAGGTAGATCCCAGATGATTTTTTGCAAAGCAGGGCTAATTTCATCAGACACATGTTTAGCAGATGCCTTTGATTTTTTACTTTTGGATCTCTTTTCCGCAACATCAGGAGGACTCCCAAATCTATCGATAGAATAAAAATGTGTCAAAGTCTGGCCCGTCTCTGCAGCAAATCGTACGCTCCCAAGTTCATTTATTCTGTCTTTCTGAACATTTAAGGAAGTAATGATGGAAACATTTCTGATTTCTTTGTCTGAAAGTTTGGGTTGATCTGAACGCCTTCCAGCAATTCGAGTTTTCAAGAACTTGATATCTTCATGAGTGCAAGCAGCATATCTCATATTCTCAAGAGCAGTTCTCAATTTATTATCTTCTGCGGTTTGTGTTTTTTGTCTCATATTCTCTCTAAGTATTACAATGGTGGTCACTTGATGCCACAGTGCCTTTCCAATAGCAGCCTTTTGACCCTGTACTGTCATACGTGACATCAGCTGTGTACCCACAGTACCACTGTAAAGAGCCGATCCAAATACAGGTGACAACTGAGCAAAGTCTCCTGAGAATATCATATTTATTCCACCATATGGCAAGTCAAACTCATTCAATGCCTTTGCAAGTTGAGCACTGATCTTGTAATTATCGTCACACGAAACCATAGAGACTTCATCCAGAAAAATATATTCAGCTCCATCCAGCCTTGCTTTGACTAGTGAATTATTTGTGGTCTCGTTTCTCAAGGCTGGCTGACCATCAATAGGAACTCCTAAAAACGAGTGATATGTCGAGCCGTGTAGAAGTGCTGCAGCAGTTCCTGTAGGTGCCAATACAACAAATCTATGAGATTCATTTCTGGATTTAAAAAAGTCCATGAGAGCCTTTATGACTTGTGATTTTCCAGTACCTCCCATGCCACCTACATACATTATTAGCTGTTCAGCTCCAGGAGTGACTGCATGATTTGCTACAATTCTGAACGCTCTTTCTTGCTCAGAGTTGAGTTTAAATTTCGTAACAACATCTTCAATCAAATTTTGGGCTGTTTCAGACTGGGCTTTAAAGTTTTTTTCCAGATATGATCTGTCAACAATTTTAACGTCATTCTGATTTGGATCTTTGCCAACCCCTTTGCCAGACTGTGCAGGAAGAGCTTGATTTCTCTCAGCCAAGACCTGTTGACGTTTTTCTTGAACAGCAGCATCCCACCGTGAAGGTGGTAATTCTTCAGGATTGATTTCAGTAAAGTCCATATGTGTATTACCATCTGGGCATTGATCTAACCAGCCAGCAGAAGTCACAATCTTTTGTATTTCCGCCATCTGTTCTATTCTTTGATGACCCCTTTTGCCAATGGAAGTGTATTGATCCACTTCATACTCTTCATGAGATGCAAAGTCAGCCTCATCATCGTAGTTATCATCAACAAGGTTTTCACCATTGTCAGAAGTGAACCAGTGAGGAAAGACACCATCGGTTACATTTCTCTGCTTCAGAAGTGCAGAATAATCATCCCTGGCATCATTGCATTCATAACGTATATTAAAGAATTTCATCAACTCAGCTTGACGTGAGGTGAACTTGTAATCTGTAAATGCTTCATCCCAGGTCTTGTCATCCCCCTTAAGGTCTTTACCGTGTCTCCACGGTTTAAATAGTGTTAGCATTGTAGTACAGTAGTACTCTCTATCTCCTCTATCACACCTAGGTAGGGATCCACCTGCAAAATTAGGTATCAGATTTTTGAACTTGGTGACACTGACTTGATGGGTCTCATAAAGTGGGTGATTTTGCAAAAATGCATATTTACCATGTGGTTCATCTTTCTCCAAATCCTGATCAGAATCTGATTGTTCTGAATTACTTTCAAAATACATATCAACTCCTTTGTCAATCTGGAATACAGCTACTGGCTTCACATCTCCATATTTGAAACTTTGAAACTTTTTCTGCTCTGCCTTGGTACGCTTCAGCCTTGTAGATATCTGAATCCATTCGTACAAAGACTTGTCATTCAACTCATATGGTCTGTATTTGTAGTCATCTACTGTTGATAATCCAATATATTCACCATCAACGTTTTTCAGAAGAATAACCTTGTCTGACTGCACATCACTCTCTTGTTTCCAAGCTTTCAAGACTTCTGTGACATAACCTTTCCAGTAGAATACAACAAATTTCTGGTTGGCATAGTGATCTGGGTTTCCTAAAAGATACAGAGATGCCATAGGACCACCAATCTCCAGTTTAGCGGTAAGAGAATTAACAATCTTTGTTATGAGACTTCTAGCCTTGTCTTGTCGCTTTTGTGTACCACCAAGCATTTCTGAATTTTTATCAAATACACTTCTGATAGTGTCAAAAATGGTATATGTCTTCAAACCAGGCTTTGTGACATAGTCAGATATATAAGCAACAATGGCTTTGATCGCAGTTCCAGATAATAGACTTGTGACATCAGAGTTACATCGCAACAGATATGTCACAACCGGAGTCAGAGTGTTAATCCACTTTTCACCCTTTTTGACGTTGAGTGCTCCAGTTTTAGGATCAACCTGAGTCTCTTCGAATATCTGTCTGGGAAACCGCGCTTTGCAGTTTCCTTGCTTATTGATACACCCTCTTCGCTCTTTTTTCTGTTTCTTCTCATCTGCTGGAATCGAAGTGCGACACTTGTGAACATTGGACCTCAGAATTAAATCATCTACAGTATCGTTGAATTTTTGCCACCAGTTAGCTGTATCTTCACAGGATTCACATTTGTTGCAGTCACAATCTGTGTGTTCTGGAGGTGGATCAGGCAAAGTCTGGGTAGGATCGTTGTACCCCTCAGCTTTCATATTTTCATGAACTTGGTCTTTTACTTCATCCACAGTTCCTGTCATGAATTCGCCTACATGTACACTTTCCAAGTATTCCACCATTTCTTTTTGAAACTCTGAATTTGGATCCATGATTTTATCTCTGATTTCCTGTGGAGATAGCGAATTCATAATCCACAGGAGCATGTGTAGATGCAAAGTCAGCCTTCCCTGCTGTTCAACAGTTGCGTAATATGCAGATGTTTTGCCATATAATCCGACATGATCTTGACCCACTCCCAGCACATGTTTAATAAACATTTCTACCATAAAATGAAAGAATCGTGCACCAGCAACTGGATTCTCGGCTATAAGTTTATAGCGTTCATTCTCAGGTCTCAGTGCTGGGCTAAATGTTTCCTGTGTGTCTGCAAAATATAAACTGATTGGGTGCATATTATCAGCAGGAGAAAAGGTTATAAACCATGATGGTGCACCAAAGTATGAAATTAAAGACCAGATTTCATTTCTCATGTATTTTTTCTGGGTTATTGATCCAGGCACATGACCATTGACATGGTCTAAATCATTTATCAGTTTAAAACATAATTTTTCTTCTTCTGTTTCAGGCTTGACTCTCTCCCCTTCCGTCATTCGTTTTGTCAAGTCCGACAAGACCTCTAGATTGACATTCATCAGCCTGTCAGTTATATCATCAAACGACCTTTTTTCAGCAGTCAGATATCCAGCGGTTGTGCTTTCCTTCATTTGCTCATGGTTAAAAGCAATAAGTGGGAAATGTGGATCTTTCTGGAACCGTTTGTCGTAGTACATTAACAAATGTCTCTTATGCATCATGCTAGACAGCTTGTACTTATGTTCAGTTTGGCCTATACCACCTAAACCATACGGAAACAGCCAAGGTAGCATAGCAGGGAATAATTGAGGATTTCCATATATCGACTCTGGTGTTTCTGCATGTCCAATGGCAAGTATTTTTGCCTCACTCGTCAAATGTCGAAGTGCTATAGCTTTGATGGTCTTCATCGTCTTTGTTGATAATTCTTCACCTGTAATGCCATGGACTATAAATGGACAAGGACCTTCTGTTGTGCCATCCTCCTCTTCCATATCATGTATACTTGTTGACTCTGGATCTTTATTTAAACTTGATGTATAATAATCAACAACAACTGGAGGGCCTTCGTCTGGATATGAAGCCAAATTTCTTTCTGATATTGAGCAGTCATAGTAGTCAATGTGATTAAGTTTCAACCAGTGTAATGCTTTGGACACCTTCAGACGCCTCACAAGTAAAGGAGTTCGCTTGAAGTCTGCCTTTGTTGGTTTACAAGGACCTGTGTAAATGAATGCCAGGACATCATCCAGCTCTTCTATAGGAGGTGGCAAGACATTATATATTTTAGGTATCGGGTTTGAAAATGATATTGCATTTGCTCTCATCTTAAACATGCCAGACGAGACTTTTACTATGCATCTATTATGGCGAACCCTGGCAATCAGCAACTGTTCCGCATATGTCAAGCCTTGTAATTCATCTGGGATCTCTCCGATCCAAAGATTATTTGCGAGAGCCAGTATTGGCACCTTTTCGTTGTCGAGAGATTCTACACATACAGAACAAACTCCATTGCAACCAGGTGCTAAAATAGGTCCTCTCAACTCTCTGACTGGATCAGAGCATTTGCATCTGGCTTTTCTTGTGACTCCATCAATTTTAAGCAAGCTGATATTCTCAACCTCAGACAGCTCTTCCATCTCACAAATTGGAGTTAATTTTCCACAGACTGCACAGCCAGCCTCTTCAAATACTCCTGGAGAAGTGTCATCACAGAAATCTGATACAATATTCTGACACAACGTTGCTGAAGGTGGAACAGGTGGAAACCTCACACCTTTCTTGGACTGATAGTGCTTCTGCGATGACTTCTTATGCAACTCTTGATATTCTGATTGTTCGGCACGCTGCTTATTATATTTGGCACGCTTATCCTTATTTTTCTGATACCATGTGTGTTGATACCCAGCATTAGAGGTTTTATGAGGTTTAAATACCGCAAGGAGATCAGGACATGTTTCACATTTGTGGTTTTCAAGCAATATAAGTGCATCCTTTTGTAGAATTCTCGAAGGCATATACATGTCATGCAGATTGGCCACTTCTTTAGCAAATTTCAAAGTTAGTTTTGGAACAAGGATATTAAGAGGCATACTACAATGGACATCATTCACGTCAGCGAGATCTGAGCCTTGCTTTGAATCTCTTTTGATACACTGAATATATTGATACTGTTGTTCGTGTAGATCTGTTGATGCATATTGACGAAGTTCATCTGATGAAAATATAATGAGTGATTTTCCTCCACCATAGAAATTGCGTCTTGTTGATTTGTCAGAGGATTCTTCTATTATATTGGCATGAAAAGATTTGTATCCAAATATTTCACTATTGTACGCTACTGGACCACGGTATACATCAATAGACGGATTCCGAGACAAATAAATCTGTACGCAGTGAAATGCTATAAGGAAAAGCGCAGTGAAACGTCTATATGGGATATGAAGCCTTATAAATGATGTAAAATCATGTTTTCTGAACATATTGCGCATCAACGATAACCAGGATCCCATACATCGTTCACGTACCGAAACATGTTTAACCAAACACCCATACATTGTAAAGAGCCCTATATTCTGAATATATGGAGGCCATTCATAGATTAGGATAAGATGAAAAAGATCCAACACAAACATTAGTGAATCCAAGGTGATGTGAGGGATGGATAAAACGAATCGAAAAGACAAATGTGTGAAGTCTAATAAAATAGCGACAATAGAATGGCCAGTGCCACATTCTATTGTGTGGTTTTGTTCACCCGATTTCATGAGACACCAAACATGATATTCATATATAAACAACATATCCTGATTATAGGATGTCGTTTTATCATGATAAAGGTCTGGACTATGGAGCCAATATTTAGTCACATGTGTGGGGACCAAAGACATATTATGGCTTATTCGACCATAGGGGTTCCATTCTACAACCATTTCCATCTGATTGCAAGTAGATGTATATGTGTCCTGTTCTAGAACACAATAAGAGTTCAATTCTACAACCATTTCTGTCTGGTTGCAAGTAGATATATGTGTGTCCTGTTCTAGAACACAATAAGGGTTCAATTCTACAACCATTTCTGTATGGTTGCAAGTAGATATACGTGTGTCCTGTTCTAGAACACAATAAGGGTTCAATTCTACAACCGTTTCTGTCTGGTTGCAAGTAGATATATGTGTGTCCTGTTCTAGAACACAGGATAATTCCATGGAGAGGGAATTTTGACCTGTAGTCCATTCCTTGAGATCCACTCTTTGTCAAACCGAATACTGTGAAATGAAAAGACAGGATTACTCACACAAGACAATGACAGTGATTGGGATTCAGTGCCATTTCGAACAGAAGTATCGAATGTAGAGATACGAGACGAATTCCTCAGAAATAAGAGCACAATGACAGCATGGAATGTCTTAGCAGATGGAAGAGAGATCATGATGACAGAGAGCAAAGAGGGATTCGCTGATCTGACTGATTGATTAGTTGATCGTTCGGTTCTGACATATCACGTGACTAGCAAATTCCGGAATTTCGGAAACAACCTGGAAGAGCCGACAGTGTGGGAATGAGAAAACCAACATGCCAAAACAGGCATTTTAACAGCATCAAACATTATGTGTTGTGTTTATTTAATGGATTTCACACCAAACGGTTCAGCGCACCGAACGGTTTTGCTTGCGGTTATCCCGACTAACTAAAATCCGTCTCACATGTCTTGAGTATTAAATGTTAAGTATTGTGTTGATGCGATCGGTTCGGCGCGCCGAATGGTTTTGCTTGCAGTTATGCCACCAACTATAATCTATCTCACATGTCTCGAGTATTAAATGTTAAATATTGTGTTTGGTGAATTGCCTTGTTTAGGGAGTGAAGGTAATTCACCAAACACAGCATTTGACATTTGATACTCACATAGGACATGCGAGATAGATTTTAAATGATACAGATGGCTGCAAGCAAAACCGTTCGGCGCGCCGAACCGTTTCTGATGCAATCGGTTCGGCGCGCCGAACGGATTTGCCTGCAGTCATCCCCACGAACTGAAATCTGTCTCGCACGTCTTATGCGAGTATTGAATGTTAAATGTTGTGTTTAGTGAATAGTCTGTACACCCTAAACGGCTGATAGAAAGGCAATCCACCAAACACAATATTTGATATTTAATACTCACCTAAGACATGTGAGACAGATTCCAGTTGGTGGGGATGTCTGCAAGCCCGCCATTTATCGTTTAATACTTACGTAAGACATGCGAGATAGATATTAAATGATGGGGATGGCTGCAAGCAAATCCGTTCGGCGCGCCGAACCGATTGCATCAGAAACGGTTCGGCGCGCCGAACGGTTTTGCTTGCAGTCATCCCTATCATTCGAAATCTATCTCGCATGTCTTATGTGAGTATTAAAGTTAGATGTTATGTTTGGTGAATTTCCTTCACACCATAAACAGCTGATAGAAAGGCGATTTACCAAACAATCCCCACCAACTATAATCTATCTCACATGTCTGGAGTATTAAATGTTAAATATTGTGTTTGGCGGATTGCCTTGTTTAGGGTGTGAAGGGTATTCACCAAACACAGCATTTGACATTTGATACTCACATAGGACATGCGAGATAGATTTTAAATGATACGGATGGCTGCAAGCGAAACCGTTCGGCGCGCCGAACCGATTGCATCAGAAACGGTTCGGCGCGCCGAACGGTTTTGCCTGCAGTCATCCCCACCAACTGAAATCTGTCTCGCATGTCCTATGCGAGTATTGAATGTTAAATGTTGTGTTTGGTGAATTAACCTCACACCCTAAACAAGGCAATTCGCCAAACACAATATTTAACATTTAATACTCCAGACATGTGAGATAGATTATAGTTGGTGGGGATTGTTCGGTGAATTGCCTTTCTATCAGCTGTTTAGGGTGTAAAGGGAATTCACCAAACACAACATCTAACATCTAATACTCACATAAGACATGCGAGACAGATTTTAAATGATAGAGAAGGCTGCAAGCGAAACCGTTCGGCGCGCCGAACCGATTGCATCCAAAACGGTTCGGCGCGCCGAACGGTTTTGCTTGCAGTCATCCCCACCAACTAGAATCTATCTCACATCTCTTACGTCAGTATTAAATGTTAAATCCTGTGTTTGGTGGATTCCCTTTACACCCTAAACAGCTGATAGAAAGGCAATTCACCATTAACTAAAATCCGTCTCACGTGTCTTAGGCGAGTATTAAATGTTAAATATTGTGGTTGGCGAATTGACTTTCCATCAGCCGTTTATGGTGTGAAGGCTATTTACTAAACACGAAACGGTTCGGCGCGCCGAACGGTTTTGCTTGCAGTCATCCCCACCAACTATAATCTATCTCACATGTCTTGAGTATTAAATGTTAAATATTGTGTTTGGTGAATCGCCTTTGTATCAGTTGGTTAGGGCGTGAAGGGAATTCACCAAACACAAGATTTAACATTTAATACTGACGTAAGAGATGTGAGATAGATTCTAGTTGGTGGGGATGACTGCAAGCAAAACCGTTCGGCGCGCCGAACCGTTTTCGATGCAATCGGTTCGGCGCGCCGAACGGTTTCGCTTGCAGCCATCTCTATCGTTTAAAATCTATCTCGCATGTCTTATGTGAGTATTAAATGTCAAATGTTGTGTTTGGTGAATTTCCTTCACACCCTAACCAACTGATACAAAGGCGATTCACCAAACACAATATTTAACATTTAATACTCAAGACATGTGAGATAGATTATAGTTGGTGGGGATAACCGCAAGCAAAATCATTCAGCGCGCCAAACTGCCATTCACCAAACACAACAGTTAACGTTTAATAACCCCATAAGACATGCGAGCATGAAATTAAATGTTGTGTTTGGTGAATGGCCTTCACACCCTAAACAGCTGATAGAACTGATTTGGTGCCGCCGAATCTATCTCACACATATTGTAAGAGCGTTAAACATTATATGTTGTATTTAGTCGATACATTTCACACCCTAAGCAACTGATAGGTTCAGCGCTGGATCCATCTCAAACGTATTATAAGAGTGTCAAACATTACGTGTTGTGTTTATTTAATGACCTGCACGCTCTAAACAGCTGGTAAAACAGATTTGAACATTATATATATTCCTGATACTGTTACACAAACAAACGATATATACATATATCGTTTTCCGAAGGCGCCCTATGCATGCCTGATCTTGTTGCTCAAAAATGACAAGTCTAATACTTCGCCTGGGTGATCCCAATTACCATCTTTCCTCGAGGTCAGCTCTACGTCTATCTGTTCCCAGGTGAGCCTGAGGTTGTTCCTGATGGCCTCGACAATCCGCATTGCCGCCTTTGCCTCGTTCCGCGTTTCTCTGAACAGGTAGTCACTGGAGCTCAACTTCAGGCCGGCAGGTTCGTAGCTGGTTAGGGAAAACCTGTTAATCATGCGCATGTGTGCAAGAACAGGAAGCCGGTAAAATTCTAAGTTGTTGCAAATGGATTAGGATTGTTTGGACGCATATCTAACTTTGAAAATATCTCACCTCGTAGGAAAACCAGGTCTGGAAGTGCCAACATCATCCGAATGATTTGCCTATCCGCCACGTGTGTTTCGTTCGTGGAATAACTGCCTCTGACAACCCCTTCTTGATCCACAGAGTCATCATACATGCGGCTTATTTCAGTGAGATGAAGTGCTTCATAAATCCACAGATGTCCACCCGTGGTCATCCCTTTTGTAGGGGTGTACACTGTGTGCCACGCGCCCGGTGGCTGGATCCTGTGATGCCTGATATAATTGAACAATAAACATGACTAAGAATTTTACGTACAGCATGTCACCTTCCTCGAGAAGAATGGTTCCCATCACAAACCTGTCCTCGGATGGTGTGGAGTTTTCATCCAGTATGGCATCGAACTCCTCGAAAAGATCTACTCTATTGTCCGGACTGTATTCTCCCTTCACCTTGATGATTCCCCACATCTTCTCGCCCGAACGTGGAGTAATGAACGTCACTGCACCCGACACATCATGATGGGGATAGGTCAGAAAGCCTCCATGAGTTATGATGTCCCATCCTTGACCTCTCCACATATCGTAAAGTATAACCTGCGGCCCCTGATGAGATTTATCGAGTGCACCTGTGGGTTTTTTGTTTTTCATGTTGGCATAGTGATCTCGACGAGTGATGTACAGCGCGTTGACATCATCTGATAGAACACTGTTGGATAATATATAAATGACACAACAGGGTGGAATATGTTGTTTTACGCACTCAATCCATTGTGGAGTGTCTTGTCGAAGCCTCTGGAGGTCAAGTACATTGCCACATGATTTTGTATCATGGGCATCTAATATGAATTCGCTCAGGTCCATGAGCTTCACAACATTTTCTTGTTTCTTCCTGGAAAGGTTCTTTGCTCGCTCCATTGCATCTTAAATGCACGTACATCACCTGTAAATCAACTGCTTAAGCAAAGAGCAACAATGGAATGCACGTACCCTGCCAGTAGACCGAATGCGACATAGACGGTCGTACCATGCCAATATCCTCCACGCTGAAACCCCTACATTGACTGAAACAACACCCCTTGATGACTACGGATCTGTTGTTGGAGATGTGGTTCCTGATCTCCTTCACGAATCCTTCCCTTGCCGCCAGGGCAACAGAAGAGCGCCTGGGACGCTCCGAAGTATGTTGGAGCTCTTCTGGAAGTTCCAATACGACAGCAATGGGCTCTCCATTGCGCATTTGAGTCGCTTTATCCGCTCGGGCCATAAATTGCACCCAATCACCATCCTGTGTAAGCGATACAGACATTGAATCTAAAATATATGTGCTGCACACGCACTTTGTCTAGTCCCTCAAAACTGGTGAACGGCTTGAATGTTGCCACACCATGTGCAGGCCACTCTACCAACTGTGTCCCTAACGGAAACTCTATCCCGGCACGTCCGACTACCAGTCTGTCATGTTCTGTTGCATCGATGAAAATACAGCCACTGTAGATCATACATGTATCACGTACCAGAGGATGTGGTTAGCACTTTCTCAATGTTGTCGTTTTGCACACGCATCATCCTGCAACGGTTTTCAAAGTCCGCACGTATTTCCGCCATTGTTTCTGCCTTGGTCTTGTTTAGAACATCCTCGACTGCGCCAGAGCCCATTGTCGCTGGTTGAACCCGCTCTCCCACTTCATCGTCATCACTGCTGGAGTCAGGCGATGGCGATCCGTCGGGCGATGGTGCCCTTATTTGCGGTGGGGCTGGCTTCACACCACGCTCTCGATCCAGTATAACCTTGATATGGGTATCGGCATCATCGTTCCGCTTCCCCAACCTCAGCCTCGTCTGGCTAAGGTAACCGTCGTAACCGGATATAGGTAACCACGCGAGACGTTGCACCGATGGGTATAGAATACGATCCTGCTCCGGATGTTTGCAGTTTCTGCTTTCGGCCATGGACATCCACTGGTTCCACCCAGAATCCGGCTGACAGACCCATACAGTATATGGTTGCTCCTTCATATCAAAATAAACATCACCTGGGCTTGCAAGTGGATTTCCTTTGACTGGCCTCCCCTCTCCTCTGTACTCTATGAACCTGCATCCCACCGCTTCGATTACCTTTTGTGTCATCGTGTCTTCGGTTGCAGAAGTCGAATTGTGAGTGTCCATGGTGGGAGTCAACAGAAACGTTAATCGGTTCGATACGCAGAACCGCCGACACGTGCATGCCGCATGTTACACGAGGCACAATACCGGCAATCCGGACAACTGGCCGAATCTGTGCCATCAGCCATTTAGCGTATGAAAGCCCAACACATAATATTAAACGCTGTTGCAAGATGTGCCGCACATTACATGAGGCACGATACCGTCAATCCGGATCACTGGCCAAATCTATGGCATCGGCTAGGGTGTGAGGGGTGCTGCGCTGCGAAGAACCTATACCAAAGTCATCGGTCATTGAGTGCGGATTATAAAAATTCATCTATACAACACGATACTAAATGTGTGTTTACTTTTATTACAGGGTAGATGAGTCCGTTATTATACAAAGCCATTTATATAGCGTTTCCGCCAGCGTGTATCCCAGAATACCGGTGGGTGCTGTTGATGAATTCGCTTTTAATCTATTGGACCACAATGTCGTGGTCTGGGTGCGTTCGACTTCATTGACAAAGTATGTGACGCGCGAGGTTCCCCGATCCACAATCAGAGCTATGTCGAAGCGCACGAATATCCCTATGGACGACTTAGCCAGGAGCTGCTTCGACTCTATTTTGCACAGCTCGTCATATGTGTCCATGACGAACTGGTGGAACTGCTGCTCGCCACGACGACGAGTTTCCATGCTTCCGAAAGCCGGATTGCAAACCTCTGCAGTTAGAAGGGTCCCTCGTTTGAGCATGTCACTTAGATGTGATGTAGTAGAATCAGTACACCAACTACTGCGGATGCTGTCGACTGACCTGAGCTCCTCCAGTGTATAGTAAGTGCGGGCCATATCCCAGGACCACGTATTTCGATCTGGGTTCTTCAATGTGTGAACTACATACACCGGCTTCCCCCCTATGAGGAATACCCTCCATTCTCCCAACTTAACCAACAGCTCCACGAAGGACTGTGCCATCCACCGTGAACCTGGAACGTCTAATTGGCTACGGAGATAGTCCCAATTGCGCCTGTTGACGTCCGATGGCACAATAACGTGCTCACCGGCATCGCTATGGGTCCTCTTCAACACCATCACGTCAAGTATGTTTTCCCCGTCCACCAACAATCTAGTCTTTGGACGCGCAGTCTTTGTCCTCTCCTGAGCGATAAGATCCAAGGTTTGGGCGAGTTCCCATTTGGATGCCATGGTGTTTACGTGGTTTTGAGGAGGCCACATGCGAATTATTCGGCTCAGTCCCTGCAGGTTGTCCAGATACTGGTGGACGTTGACAGTAGTTAAACCATATTGGGTATTGCTGTTAAGAGTAAACGATGAAATAGTCGTGTACGAGCGTATAGGGTTACTCACAGGTATGACATTGTCATATCTATACCGCCTATGACGAGGTCCGCTTCCGAAAGCTGCCTCAGTAACTCTGAGTGATGTCCCGGATACATAACGGCATGGAAGAACGTCTCCCACACCATGAACTTAATACGGAAGCGGTCTCCGGTGGGTGATTCGGCGCTCCATTTCTGCATACAGATCATCACGAAAAGCTGGCAATAAATCAGAGACAAAATGGAAACATTATTTAATGGACGCGCTCACCCATTCCTGCATGACAACCCTGAAGCTCACAATATTCGAATGTCTAGCCCTGCATTTAGAAATGACATGGATACTGCCTATGAGATGCTTTAGAGGCTCGTATTCCAACTCGGAAAGCACCGTGGGTATAAATCCCAGATCGTTCTGGGCCTTCTCTTTGCTGCGGATCCTCATAGCAGCGTCCGGAATATATATGATTTTAAACCGACGATTAACCGCCATTTGTAAGTTGCCGGTCGACGGTCCTGGTGCCATGGTCGGGGTATAATCGATTGTAGTTCGATCAATGACCCCATCCTCCACCTCCATCTGTGGCACTTCTACCTTTGGTATGTGCGGTCCAATAACAATACCGAGATGCAACGCAACCTCTTCGTCCGTCGCGTCACGTCCTCCGGAACGCGATGCCTTTTTACCGAGGCATCGCCAGGCGGGACAGTGCCCATCTCTGCATCTTGGATGCTTCCTCCTGCTGCATGCATGCCTACGAACCGAATGCCCTTCTTTATTCCAAATTATCGTATTCGTTTTTTGTGATATACACGGTTCTTGAGTGCATGTGTGTGCGCATATCTCGTACCCATTGGTGGGGCGATGGCGTGACCGTTCAGAGCAGGTACTCTGATCGGATTCCGAGTCGGACAGTTCATGATCCTCCACATCGATATCCATCTGGTAGGTAGTCGATATCGTGATGTAAACGGTCGTGAAGTCGTTGTGCTGACACGCGTTTCTGTGATTACTCGTTAAGGTTTACAAACAACACGTGATTCATCGATCTGATGTGATCAGATCGAGCGCGTGTTTGGCGCATTGCAAACGTACGATAAAACAAGCGATATCGATCGACATCTGCCCTTGACCTACACCACAATCCCTAAGTCACTATCAAACTTGAAATGGCCTCCAGTAATGTGCTCCGCTTCTCGATCCATCGTCACTGGAAGAAGTCGCCTCCGAACACCCACGCCTTGAGTCTCATTCGGCAAGTTCGTTACGAATTGGAATTCGATGAAGACCAGAACGATGGGATGTTGGATGTCTTCGAGATAAACATTCTGAAGCCAAAGAATGAACAGAAAAAGCTTTGGCGGAGGTTTCCGGCTTCGTATCTCCCATTTCTCAAGCGCATTCTCTACCAATTCGAACTATATATCGATTCCCTTGGTTTAATCACTGAGGGTCCAAAATCATCTTACAACGCAGAAGCCATTCGGAAATTAAAGCATTACATACAATATATGGACAATGTGATCATGCAGATATGGGAGGATACTCGGATTGCGGCTGTCAAGGACGAACTGGGTCCCGACTGGCGTTGCCCCCCACTAGATGAATGGCTCTGTGTGGAATACCACATCAAGAGGCACGACATGCCAGATGTGGAGAAATATAATGCACAGACTCGGGATTGGATGAGAAGCGATCCTTTCGAAATGGGTAAGTTGATACACACACATAACTAACCATCCAATACCGTTGATCCATTGTAGATTGGACCGAATATGAGGCTTCCGTCCCTGTATGGCATCACGGTGGTGCCCACGATTACGACTTTTCGAACATGAACAGGGCCGAGCTCAGCGTGACGTCTCTCAATGTCCTACGTTGGTTGGAGTATTTGCCTGATGCATCCAAGCCTGAGGACGAAGGTGAGGAAGAGGGGAATAAGATAGAGGAGGAAGAAGTGAAAGAAGGTATATACACCCTCTTACCTCTTTTGTTTATGATGTCTAATATTCTATTTGTTTCAGAGAAAGAGAAGCCCAAAAACAAATCTAAGGGAAAGGAAGTGGCTCCTCGTGCTAAGAAACAGGTGTCTTCCAAGGGGAAAGAGGCCTCCAATGTGCCGACTAATAAGCGCAAGACAGATAAGACGGATGACATCTCTGGTAGGAGTTTTATATTGACCACATTTATTAATACTGATAAATTCTAGCAGCAGTCGTCAAAAAGAAGGAACCTTCCACGTCTTCCAAGCGTGAACATAAGCCCACCCGGAAGGCGATGGGTGAAGATCCTTTAGCCCCCCTTACAGAGGACCTGAAGAAGACAAGTGCGTCGAAGAAGGCATCCGATAACGAGAAGACCAAGGGGGATTCCAAGTCGGTCGGAAATGCAGATGATTTTGGTGAGTTTCCAACATTTATTGTAATTTCTCTAAAGGTATCATCCTGAGACAGCCACTGCGTCAACAGGAGATAAGCCCAAAGTGAAGGGTAAGTCGTCTCATGTGGTTAGGGTGAAGGCGGAAGCCGCAACTGGGAGTAAAAGGAAGTCTCGTGGAAGTCTGGACATTGGTAAGAATTTCAACAAACTGTTTATAAACAAATAGGCTAATATGAGTGGTTGATATAGAATCAAATCCACCTGCACGTCGTTCCCCGCGCAACAGACCCAATGTGCCTGAGGAATCGCCTTCTGGCTCGACGGTTCCTCTTCCGTCCATCGGGTCTACTCGCGACCCTTCTCCAAATGATATGCCAATGGAGGAATGGGGAACCGGTGTCCCATCTGGAGCCTTCTTCGGGTCGAACCCGAAATATTCCGTCACGGAAGGTGATGAAGAGGACGGTGAAGGGGAAGATGATGACGAAGAAAGCGAAGGGGAAGATGACGACGAAGAAGGCGAAGGGGAAGATGACGAAGCTGGGGAAGATGACGAGGAAGGGGATGAAGAAGACGACACTTCCGACACCAAATAGGCCATCGCATCTAATGGACAAACCGGTTCTGACCACGATTGAACATGAAATTGGACATCAACTATCGACTTCAGAGCATTTTATATCATTTGCATCATGTTCATCCTCTGTGTCACGTTCCCCTCCTTTGGCCTATACTCATATTATGCTATATGCAAAGCCTTCAGGTGATGCTTCACGATCGTTCCATCTTTCCTGTATGTATATTAGCGTCAAATCAATCGGGTACTGAAACATGTGTGGAGGGCATATTATACGTACGTTATAAGCTATAGAACGCATTTTAACCAATATTTTAAACATTCCTAGTGAATGTTGGAAGGGGTTAGGCGACGCATAATATGTCACTAGTATCTCGCACCTATTGTAAGAGCATTAAACATCATGTGTGGGGTTGGATTAATGGCCTTAACACCTCAAACAGCTAATAGTATTATTGTACTATACAGATTTAACAGATCGCATCGATTATAGTTGGTGTGGATGACTGCAAGCAGAACCGTTCGACGCGCCGAACGGATTTGCTTGCAGCCATCCCTATCATTTGAAATCTATCTAGCATGTCTTATGTGAGTATTAAACATTAAATTGTGGGCTTGCAGACATCCCCACCAACTGGAATCTGTCTCACATGTCTTGGGTGAGTATTAAATATTAAATATTGTGTTTGGTGAATTGTATTTCTTTCAGCTGTTTAGGGTGTGCAGACCATTCACTAAACACAACGTTTAACATTTAATACTCACATAAGACATGCGAGACAGATTATAGTTGGTGGGGACGACCGCAAGCAAAACCGTTCGGCGCGCCGAACCGTTTCTGATGCAATCGGTTCGGCGCGCCGAACGGATTTGCTTGCAGCCATCCCTATCATTTGAAATCTATCTAGCATGTCTTATGTGAGTATTAAACATTAAATTGTGGGCTTGCAGACATCCCCACCAACTGGAATCTGTCTCACATGTCTTGGGTGAGTATTAAATATTAAATATTGTGTTTGGTGAATTGTATTTCTTTCAGCTGTTTAGGGTGTGCAGACCATTCACTAAACACAACGTTTAACATTTAATACTCACATAAGACATGCGAGACAGATTATAGTTGGTGGGGACGACCGCAAGCAAAACCGTTCGGCGCGCCGAACCGTTTCTGATGCAATCGGTTCGGCGCGCCGAACGGATTTGCTTGCAGCCATCCCTATCATTTAAAATCTATCTCGCAAGTCTTATGCGAGTATTAAATCTTAAATGTTGTGTTTCGTTAATGGCCTTCACACCCTAGAACAGATTCGGTGACACCAAATATATCTTTAATGTCCTGTAAGAGCATCAAATATTAAATGTTGAGTTTGGTTAATAGCCTTTAGCCCCTAAACTGCTGACAGGACGGGTTCGGTGCTGAATGCCTTGTATGAGCGGTACATATCACACATTGATTTCAGTAAAGCATAGCGCATTCCATAACATATAGTGCATGCGGCATAAAACATACTACAACGAGAGATACTAATCGTGAGTGCATATACGGGTGTCATAGGGACGCTGAGGGGGGGGGATGGTGGAAAGCGACGGGGGAGCGGTGATGCAAGGAATAACTATCAGGTAGGCAGTCCGAGGAGCATAACCCACTTCACGTTGAACGAGACGTTGAGCGGAGCGCCCCACGTATTTACAGTGTATCCAACGGCAGCAACGGACCCGGATGGGAGTTCGCCACTATACCTGTCCATCCGCTCACAGTCAGACAACATGTCAAGGAAGTTGGTTTCTGTTCTGGCGTCATAGATGGGGACTGACGGATGCCATTAGTCCGTAACAAAATTTCTTATTATGCGATACGACTCACCTATGTCATAGCAGCTCAAAACGCCAGAACCGCTATGACCTGCAGGTCCACGTGAAAAGGAGCTTCCAGCACTGACACGACGCCCTAAGGTGGAGGATGCGGAAGATGCTACAATGAACCAAAATTAATATAAGCACATAAAACATACAACCTCAACACGAAAACATACCATTTCTCGCTGTGGCAAACGCAGTAGTGAAAGAAACGTTCCCACCTACAATCTGACCACTGAACTCCCTAGACCTAATAATCTGACCGATGCATCCGACGAGCCTTTCCCACTCCCCTTCAATGCAGGCACCTTCCACAAACTTCTGCGTCTTACCAGCGGACGATGTCTTTGGATGATCCAGATAACACGAACTGACCATAATAAGGGACGTAAACACATATGGAGCGCCTCCACCAACGGGATGAAAATATTTCGAACTTCCGACGCCAGTGGATATGGCCATAGGATCGATGCGAGAAAGATTCCTATATTTTCGAAAACTTGAGAATACGATTACCTGCTTAAGGAGACTGACAACATAGTTAGCCACGACAATCGCAGAGAATTAAGGGGAAACTCTACAAACTCTTTGTTTACGCTAGGGACGTCGCACACAATGCCGGTGAAGCACGGAAGCGTCGCTATCTGGTTTGACCAGGATAACATACAAGCCCTCCTGTGAAACAGATAGTGTTAAAATCACGAATGGTTCAAGGTTAATATCACATACTTTAGATTTACTAAACCTCTGTATGTTTTCTTCAGCGCATCGTCTCTGTTGCCGACATTCGTTTCATCCACGGCAGGAGAGGGTTCGCTGCAGATATATATATAAATGTTAACAGATATAATAGGCAAAATAACATAAATAATACCTAGAGGTTTGATCCTCCAAGTACGTCTCGACATCAGATGTGTCATTATTGCCATATCCATCATCCTTGACGTGGCTGATAAACGACAATACATATAAAAATCAAATTATTTGGCTCTGTCAAGAAATAGAAATCACCTTCCGCTTTTGTTGGGATGGCGAGGATCAACATGTTCAAACGGAGACATGAGTGCTTCGTTATCGCTTCTCGTATTGACCTGGGACTTCGACTTGATAGTATTCTTTCCCGAACCCTTATAATTCGATTTAGAGGGGATATTATCGTCGATATCAGATTCGATGTCGCCATCGAAGTACTTCTTCGAAGAAGACCCTTTGGGTTTGGAGGGCGTCTCGAACAACTTCTTGTTGGAGGATGCTTTCGATTTAGAAGGAGTGCTGGATGAAAAGATCGAATGTTGATTGATAAATTAGATGTTAAATAAACAGAAAACGTACGTGAACACGTCGTCATCTTCGTCGAACCAATCCATATTTACTCTGTCCATGATGAAAGTGAGTAGCTCGCCTACGATATAATATATTAAGTCACATACTTGGGCACAACAACCTCGGGTTTCTTCATAGCACTCTTGAGAGGTTTGGATTCGAAGCGAACCTTTGGAAGGCCAGCAATCCTTTTCGTCGGACTGGGCTGCATTCTAATGCAATAAAATAGTTTGAGAGAAAGACAATAATACAAAGGTAATAATACACACTCAATGTTGTCCTCACCGGAGATAGGGGAAGTCATATCAGAGGCGGAACGCTTCCTAAAAGAGCTGTCAATCTAGAATGAACCATAGAAACGCGAGGAATGGATTACCTAGAAGGTGTACGAGACGGAGCAGGAGTCACGGGTGTGTTCAAACGTCTACAAGTGTCATGTAAAAGTGCTAATAGACGATGCTAAAAATATAAATACGCACCCACGTCGAGGAGTAAGCTCCCATTCCTCGTCATCGACAGACATGGCACTAAAAACATTCTCCAACAAATGATGCGTGGAGTAACAGAATCGAATTCACCTTTTAGTACTTTTGACGCTGACAACGCTTTTGGCATCGTCCTCACTCGATATTTCAATACTTAATGTACAAACAAGATGTTAATATTAATGAAAAAGGCTATAGGGGATATCATACTCACGCATCATCTTCAGCACGGTCGATCGCCTTGGATGGTTTGCTTTTTGATACAGCACGTGGACGGGGTCGACTGGTAACACTGCAATAAATTAGTGTATCTATATAGAATATGTACAAGCATAGAAATACATACCTAGATGCACTTTTTACGCTTTTCATGTCGTCATCCGACGCATCAACTCTGATCAGAAAAGCACTGTATGAGCAGTCAAATATACTTGAGAGATGGAAGGAAATGAGCGTACGCGTCATCTGAATCACTGGCCACCGTTGCAGAAATATTTCCCTTGGTAATCGGACGAGGGCGAGATGAGGTACTTGGACAATCAATGAGGATATTAATACATATATCAAAATAATATAAATTACCTGAAGGAGCTTCTAACGCTTTTCATATCATCATCAGAGTCTTCAACACTGTAGAGATTCGATAAGTTGGCTGTGCATACCAGACCAATCTAACATGACTTACGCCTCATCATCTATGAATTCCATGGACTTGACCACCTTTTTACCGGGAGGACGACCGCGAGGACGTCTTGAAGTATATTGAGGGCATCAGTTCTTTTTCAAAACCAAAAAGGGATGAATTACATACGGTGTGTTCGTACTGGCTTTAGATGACGCAGATTTCTTTTTGGGGGGCATGTTGACAGACGGAACAACAGAAGAGAGTAACTGGATTGAAAGTTGGTTGAGATATAGAAATGAAATCCGAAGAACACCAAGTGATGTTCGTTGCGAAAACGCGCAGACTACACCCAGTATTTATGTCGGTCAGACGGTATTTCATACTAACCGTAAACAAAACACGTTGTCAGCATGAACTCAAAATTTACATCCGTATGTATAAATATACTAACATGAAGCACTAAGCACCGTCCATCGTCATAAATAATTAAGAGGATCGACGCGTTCCCAAATGAGTGCTGATTTTTTTAGTCGAGTACGTGAAGGCACCTGACACAATTCGCAAGTCATGTTTTTAGCCGAGGAAGAGAACAAAGCAGAACACTGTTTTAGGATATATAAAAGTCACAGGATCAACACACCCGATCGCTAAATTTTTACTCGAGCACATGCAGCAAGTCATGTTTCTAGCAGAGGAAGCATTTGACAATAACAAAGCATTTCACTGTTTTGGTATAGTAGCGGACCCCGCACCGAAGAGAACGGACAAAATGTGATACCGTGGAAAAGTAATATATCACGTAATGATCACAAATATATTGAACTGCTACACAGGTAGACACTACACCATATGGAGCTCGCAAAAGAGCAGTAAGCGGGCAAATGTATACAGCGACCTACAACTTATGAAACATTGAATACACAGCCGAGAACACTAAGAATCGAAGGTTTCGCACACTGATATTAGTACCGTGCAGAGGCGGCCATACGCTCATACTGACCGATACACCAAAATACTCGCACATATGGATTCACACTATGACTTCGATGGAGCAGGTGAGTAGCCGAAAAAAACAAAGATTAACGCACTAACAAAACCTGAACAGCGGCGGCATTGACTACTTTAGCAGAGGAGAGGTCTAAAGAGGAAGGAAACCACCTAAAAAGTATTAACGAAGTGAGAAACCAACTTGAAGTGTGCATTCACCCGCGGTACTGACTGTAATACATGCAGATGAACCATATAAAACCAGTTTTTAACACTAACCCACCGGGATGGATACTCACCATACCTGGTGAATGTGATTTGGAACACGAAGAGTTCGTGGTTAGATTGCAAGGTGTCATTGTACAAAAAGAATTGCCACCGGTCATGGTAAGGTACGGGCAACAAGGCACAAATAACCTGTTATGATGTATTGATACCAGCACAGGCCGGAGAAGAGAATTCAAACATTCATCCGACAAAGCGTCAAACTGACGGGCCTTGGGACACCTAATTTTCAACATTGCATTGAAAACATTCAACGATTGAGCCAACTACTCTCCCGACAGGTTCCAGAGGGGACTATGGATATATTCACACATGGCAGTTTCCTAGAGCATCCTACTCTAGATATTGGAACTCGGTACTTCACGTCCCGCAAGGACGATCCAATGGGGCCGTCTGCACCATTCGATGATTCGGTAGATCCCAAAGGAATTCTCGCGTCCATTGTCGATGACAAATACTTCTATGGCTCTGACAACGTAGTCCAATATTATTCGGCACATCTAAAATCGCAGGGCCATGTTATCAGGTGGGGTTTACACATAGCTAAAGAGTGTCACGTTATTCTGACAAATTTAAATCAGATTCAAAAGAGTAGATCCTGTACAATTCAGAATAGGCGATATAGTCGAAGCTCAAATAACGGTAACGGGGGTTCCTATCAGGAATGGACGCACTAAGACGGTTATTCAATTGCGGTCACTCGCACTATTGACTGGGTCGTTTGCAGAGGTAAGACCACACAAACCATAACAGTTACCATTACCAACAAAGTAATTAGCGTGCAGCCACCAATCGTGCCCAGTCAAAGATCGCTAAGACGACAACAACAATCAGGATAGTCAAGAGGAGGATAGGATATGACTCAGAGGAGGAAGAGGTACATGATGTGCGAAAGGGAATTTTCAACATGGCAATGAATGAAGCAGAAGAGACTTAAATATGCAATAATGATAGCATAGAAAAATATAAGGTGGAATTGCCGTATACATAAGACATATATGAACCAAACACAAATATCGATATGGAACGCTGTTGATTCTATCGGCTAGGGTGTGATAGTAATTAACAAAACACAACACGCAATGTTTAATGCTCCTATAGTAGTGTGGGCTAGATTTTATATCGACTGTTTAGAGTGTGAAGGCCATTCACCAAACACAACATTAAACATTTAATACTGAATGCCTGTGGAATATAAGGCATTGAAATTGAAATTTGTGGTCACAGTTGATTGGAGTTGGAAACTATGTGCTCATTAAAATTGAATTGTGGTCACGCACCGAACGGTTTCGCTTGCAGTTATCCCCACTAACTAAAATACATGTATTAGGCGAGTATTAAATATTAAATATTGTGTTTGGTGAATTGCCTTTCTATGGCCTTCACACCCTAAACAAATGATAGAAAGGCAATTCACCAAACACAATATTTAACATTTGATACTCAAGACATGTGAGATATTTTATAGTTGGTGGGGATTGTTTGGCAAATTGCCTTTCTATCAGCTGTTTAGGGTGTGAAGGCAATTCATCAAACACAACATCTAACGTTTAATACTCGCATAAGACATGCGAGATAGATTTTAAATGATAGGGATGGCTGCAAGCGAAACCGTTCGGCGCGCCGAACGGTTTTGCTTGCAGTCATCCCCACCAACTGTAATCTGTCTCGCGTGTCTTATGCGAGTATTAAACGTTATATTTTGTGTTTAGTGAATAGTCTGCACACCCTAAACAGCTGATAGAAAGGCAATTCACCAAACACAATATTTGATATTCAATACTCACCTAAGACATGCGAGACAGATTCCAGTTGGTGGGGATGTCTGCAAGCCCGCCATTTATTGCTTAATACTTACCTAAGACATGCGAGATAGATATTAAATGATGGGGATTGCTGCAAGCAAATCCGTTCGGCGCGCCGAACTGTTTTGCTTGCAGTCATCCCCACCAACTATAATCTGTCTCGTATGTCTTATGCGAGTGTTAAATGTTAGATGTCGTGTTTAGTGAATAGTTTGCACACCCTAAACGGCTGATGGAAAGGCAATCCACCAAACACAATATTTAATATTTAATACTCACCTAAGACATGCGAGACAGATTCTAGTTGGTGGGGATATCTGCAAGCCCGCCATTTAACGTTGAATACTCACATAAGACATGCGAGATAGATTTCAAATGATAGGGATGGCTGCAAGCAAATCCGTTCGGCGCGCCGAACGGATTGCATCAGAAACGGTTCGGCGCGCCGAACGGTTTTGCTTGCAGTCATCCCCACCAACTAAAATCTATTTCGCATGTCTTATGTGAATATCAAACGTTAAATGGTGGGCTTGCAGTTATTCCCACCAACTAGAATCTGTCTCGCATGTCTTAGGTGAGCATTAAATATTAAATATTGTTTGGTGAATTGCCTCCCTACCAGCCGTTTAGGGTGTGAAGGCGATTTACCAAACACAACGGTTCCAAGCAAAACCGCCGAACCACCGAGGTTTTTCTGATGAAATTGGTTTAAGAACACTCTTACAAGATGTTCACTCAGTAATACACGATAACACAATCCAAATCACATAGGTTCAAACTCCACTCAAACGTGACCACAATTTGAATTTCAATGCCTTGTATTCCATAGGCATTCGAAAATTGTATATACACTATATAACCAATAATACAGAATACTCTTACAAGAAGTTCACTCAGTAATGCATGACAACACAAAAGCACAGTTTCAAACTCCACTCAATTGTGACCACAATTTCAATTTCGATGCCATGTATTCCACAGGCATTCAAATTTGTATATTATAAATACACACTATATACCTACACAAAAACATTATCGTAGAGCAACTATAATCAGTGAGCATCACTGAGCAGGGGCTGCCTGTTAGGAGTTGTGGAAGCTGCCTGTAGGAGTTGCGGAAGCTGCCTGTCGGAGTTGCGGAAGATTCCTTTTATATCCAAATTCCGCGTCGATTTTCAAACTCAGTTAATGAAGACTACAAAAATCATTCACACGGTAAGCAATTACATTCCCACGATATACGGCCAAAATCTTA
>Ga0193716_1000426_pt1 | contig 25858 bp, 23 predicted proteins | sample U2c1metaG_FD_145901 | JGI IMG/M metagenome (GOLD analysis project Ga0193716, IMG submission 145901) | Soil microbial communities from a riparian zone of the East river system, Colorado, United States - U2c1 | ecosystem: Environmental > Terrestrial > Soil > Riparian zone | place: USA: East River...
CAACGAGTTCCTAGGGCCGCACTGAAATCAGCGAGCGGTTGTCGATCTTCTTCGACAGTTCTCGTTAAATAGTCAAGGCGCTTAAAGCCCGCCACCTTTTCTGTATGTCCTAAGCGTGCGGCCTCCAAGGAGCGCCTTAATACCGCGAGCGATTCATCGTAGGTTTTGAGAGGGACCGGGAACGGATGGCCGTCTTTGCCGCCGTGTGCGAAGGAAAACGTGCAGGATCGGTGAACCGACTTGGTGCCCCGTGTACGACCCCTGCAATAAGCGCGAGCGATTGGAGAGTTCGCGGCCCTAACCCTTCTACAAGCAAGAGCGAGGCGAAATCTCGCAACTCCCGTTCGTGGGCAACCGCTAGCACTGCCCCTAAACGCTTCATGTCAACATCCTTCGCACGAGCGTCATGATGTGGGGCATCGTTAGCTTGCGAGCTTCATTCAGCGAAGACTCAACTGGCTCCTTAGCAATGGTGAGTAGGGCCTCTTGAGCTTTCAACCCACGCGCATCGACTAGATTCAGAATCGTCCCTTGGGGTTTACCAAGAATTGCGGTGTGCGGATCGGAGACGAGATCTCGCACACTCGTCGAGTGCCAGTGATAGCGACGCGCAAGACTATTTTGAGGATTCATTCCGTGCTGCACTACAGCCCATTCGCCTGACTTGGTAATGGCGAACGAGTGGAGGTAAAGTTGAAAACCATCAGCTACAGCGTTGTTGTCTACCCGTGCAGTGAGACGACTCGTGCGAGCGAGCTCATCCCCATTTAGACCAGCCTTCATAGCAAACGTGCGAAGCTCATCGGGAGTTCGCACGGAATGTCGGCCACGTCCGCCACAAATGGCGAGACCGAGCTCAGAAAGGCGCGGATTCAGGCCACGCTTTAACGCTCCCATCAGGCGTCGTGATGCCGGACGAATGCCAGTCCATACCCATTACAGCGCCGAATCCTGAAACCAGAATGGGTCACTCAAGCGAGTCAGAAACTCGCTTGCTCCGTACTCCAGGACGATGTACTCCGCAATCGCCGTTCCGAGCTCGGTCATGCGATTCGCGAGCCAAGGAGGGACGCCCGCCATGCAACGGAAGATCGGCTGTGCCTGACTTTTTCATCTTTGATTGGATTCCTATCATCTTTTCTTATATTCGCCCTATCTTCGCTTACAATCAACTTCATGGACGACGTCACTACGTCAGCACCTGAAACCAGTCTTCCCCTCGAAGCCAAGCTTCGGAAGATTGTTCATGTGGACATGGACGCGTTCTACGCTTCGGTTGAGCAGCGAGACGATCCCTCACTGCGCGGTCAGCCCGTGGTGGTTGCGTGGAAAGGAAAGCGGTCCGTTGTTTGTGCGGCCTCCTATGAAGCGAGGCGCTTTGGAGTAAGGTCAGCGATGCCGGCAATCACTGCCGAACGGATGTGCCCCGAGGCCATCTTTCTGCCTCCCGACTTCACGCGCTATAAGGCCGTGTCTCGTGCCGTGCGGGAGATCTTTCAGCGTCACACTGATCTTATCGAACCGCTCTCGTTGGACGAAGCGTACTTGGACGTTACCGAGAACAAAACCGTGCTGCCCACTGCGACGAAGGTTGCGAAGGCGATTCGCCAGCAAATACGAGAGGAGCTTTTTCTCACTGCATCGGCGGGCGTAGCGCCTAACAAGTTTCTTGCCAAAATCGCCTCCGACTGGCGAAAACCCGACGGCCTCTTCGTGATCCAACCTGGCGATTTCGATACGTTCCTTCCCCCGCTATCGGTAGGCCGCATTCCGGGGGTGGGCAAAGTCACTGAGGCTCGGTTGAAGCAGATTGGAATTCAAACAGTCGGCGACCTACGCAGATTCGATCAATCGGCTCTTGAAAGCCAGTTTGGCCGCTATGGACTGCGGCTTTATGAACTGGCACATGGCATCGATCACAGCCCTGTGGTGCCTGACAGGCCAACCAAGTCGATCTCTGCAGAAGACACCTTCGAGCGCGACATACCTCTGTCTGAAACTGAGGACCTCATTCGGCGTCTCGCAGAGAAAGTGTGGTCTGCCTCGCGTAAAGATTTGCGTCTAGCTCGGACGGTGGTTCTCAAGCTGAAGACGAGCGAGTTCGATATCCTCACTCGCAGTCATACTCCAGCCGTGCCACCCATGTCATGCGAGGAACTGACTTCGATAGCACTTTCGCTTCGAGAGCGGGTCGACTTCGATCCATCAAGGCGTTTTCGTTTAGTAGGTATCGGCCTGAGCAACTTCCGAGATATGGAAGGACCACCATCACCGTTGTTCGAAGCGTAAAGCAGAGAGGCCTATCCAGAAACGGCTTATGACTCTTGCGGATGCACTCTCTCGCTTCTGCAAGCAAAAACCATTGGCCGAGGCCTCCTTCCGGAATCTCCAGCAGCCGGCCCGAGCGCGGGGCATTCGATCTGACACGTATTATTGCTAACCAAATTGTCAGGATCGCAACAACCCATACACACGGATGCGTTGTGGCTGCGAGACACTTGGCGTCTTTCAGGACCTATCCGGCAGCTCGTGTTGATGAGCGCTTTCGCGTGGGCCGACTGTTTCTTTCGACACCTACCATTTCACGAGCTATTCAGGCGGCAAGGTGTAAGTTCCTGCCTACTACCAGCCGCACTTAGCGGATTCTGAGAACGATCTTGCCAAGTACATGTGCTGCCGCAAGGCGTTCGTGCGCCGCTCAAGCTTCTTCGAGTTTGTGAGGCTGCTCAACAAGTGTCTCTTGGTTTATGATAGGTTCGCTTTCCGAATGATTGCTCGTGAGAAAATCCCATGAACCCACGATGGCCACCGATCTGTTTATGGCGGGAATCCAGGAGCAAGAACCGCTTCCGCGCTCTGGTCTATTTGTGCTCCTCTCTGCTTGTCGCTGGATTTGTTCTAGCCCAGGGCGACGAAAACCTCCGCAAGCGGCGCGAAGACATGGTGCAGACGCAGATTGCGGTGCCGCGCGGGAGCGGAGCGGAAAGGGTGCGAGATTCAAGCGTCCTAGATTCAATGCGTAAGACACCGCGTGATCGTTTTGTGCCCGCCGAACTCGTACCCCATGCTTACGATGACCGGCCACTCCCCATCGGTTATGGTCAAACTATCTCGCAACCTTACATCGTGGCCAAGATGACAGAACTCCTTGAGCCCAAAAGGGAGCATCAGGTACTCGAAATTGGCAGCGGCTCAGGCTATCAAGCCGCGGTTCTTTCCCCGCTGGTTGCACAGGTCTATACCATCGAAATTATCGAGCCGCTCGGCACCGCCGCCCGCCAACGGTTGGCGGCTTTAGGGTACAAAAATGTCGAGGTGCGCGTGGGTGACGGCTACTTCGGCTGGCTCGAGAGAGCCCCTTTTGACAGCATTATCGTGACCGCCGCGGCTAACCACATTCCGCCCGCTTTGATCGAACAACTGAAGCCCGGGGGAAGGATGGTGATTCCAGTGGGCAATCCTTTCCAAACTCAGATGCTCATGCTGGTCACCAAGGGAAGCAAAGGACCGCGTGACCTCCAGGTACGGAACTTGATGCCGGTGGCGTTTGTTCCGCTGGTCGGCGGGCCGCGGTCAAACTGAAAAGCACGGGCATCTCGTTATCGTTGCCTTGACGGCGGACGGCGAAGCGACTGACGGCGATAAATCTGTGTCTGCCTATAACCAAATTCGCTGCTCCTTGGTCGGCACCCGGGGCCGTGAGGTAGCGCTTCTGTTGATATCAGCGTCGGTATTGTCCTACCAGGTGATACTAGTGCGCGCCTTTTCCATCGGCCAGTGGCACCACTTCGCCTACATGGTCATTTCGATTGCACTTCTCGGCTTTGGCGCGAGCGGCACTCTGCTCGCGGCAATCGAGCGGCGCCGGACGGATACCGCCATGTTGTTGCCTGGCTCCCAAGCGGGCTGGTTCGCAATTTCTGCGACATCGTTTGCGGTCGCGCTGCCGGTTTCTTTCTGGCTTACGCAGCGTGTTCCTTTTGAAGCGTTCAGGATTGTCTGGGAACCGCGGCAAGTCCTGTACCTGGGATGCTACTACCTCTTATTGTCCGTTCCATTCTTCGCTGCCGCGACCGCCATCGGCCTCGCGCTTACCAGCGAATCAGAGAAGTGTCCCCGCCTTTACGCCTATAACATGGCCGGTTCAGGTGCAGGCGCACTTCTGGCAATGGTCGCGTTGTCCATCGCGCGCGTGGAATGGGCGATGCTATGTGTTATGGGTCTCGCGCAGGGTGCTGCAGTAGTTGCCTTGCTCGATAAGAAGCTGTTTGTTGATCGAGGCTCACGCTGGTTCTTTGCCGCCGCTGGCGTTGCGATCATGGCAATTATGACGCTCGCTTACATCTTTCGTCCACCGACCGTCCGTTTGTCGCAGTATAAGGGACTCAGCTATGCGCTCAACCTTCCTCACGCACAGTTGGTGGCCGAGCGATCCAGCCCTCTCGGCCGTGTAGACGTCGTTGTCAGCCCGGCTATCCGCGAAGCCCCGGGTCTTTCGCTAGTGGCGCCAACCGATGCGGTCCCGCCAAAGCAGTTCGGGCTCTACGTGGACGCGGAAAGTGCCGGAGCTATCACTGCGTTTAACGGCGACACCAGCACACTCAACTATCTCGACTGGATGGTCACAGCGGCTCCTTATTTCGCTCTTCAGGATGAGCCCCGGGACTTGCGTGTCTGCGTCCTTGGTGCCGGTGGCGGCGCTGGTGTTTTGCTGGCGCTGCGGCACGGCGCCCGCCAAGTGGACGCAGTCGAGCTCAACCCCAACGTGCCGGAGTTGTTGCGGAGAGAATTTCATGACTTCGCTGGCGGGCTCTACGACCGGCCTGAAGTACGCGTCCATCGTGCGGAGGCACGCGCTTTTGTGCAGGCAGCGCACGGGACTTGGGACGTCATCGATCTCTCGCTGGTCGACTCCTTTGCGGCATCGGCAGTGGGTGTTGGTGCTGTAAGCGAGAACTATCTTTACACTCGCGAGGCTTTCGAGGCTTTTCTGAGCCACCTCCGTCCAGGCGGCGTGCTGGCGGTGACGCGTTGGGCGCAAATGCCGCCGCGCAATGAACTGAAGCTATTCGCCACGGCAGTCGCCGCGTTAGAGCGGATGGGCCTGAACCCAACTGAGCGTTTGGTGTTGATACGAAGTTGGGCAGTGGTTACGCTCTTGGTGAAGAAGGAACCGTTCAGGACTCCAGAATTGTCTGGCTTGCAGCGATGGACCGAAGAGCGCTTGTTCGATGCATCCTATTTTCCCGGCATCGCGGCGGACCAGCATAACCGTTTCAACGTATTGGAGCGCGATTATTACTTCGAGGCAGCAAGCGCCTTCCTTGCCGGAGGCCAACGCCGGGAACAATTTTTCCGCGACTACGCTTTTAACGTGAGGCCTGCCACCGACGATCGTCCGTACTTCTTCCACTTCTACCGCTGGCGCGCGCTTCCTTTAATGTTTCGCACTTTCCGGCAATCGTGGATTCCGTTCTCGGAGTGGGGTTACCTCATCCTGGTCGCAACACTTGCACAGGCGACCCTGTTGGGGATCCTGCTGATTGTTTCTCCTCTGTCCCTGCTGCACCGTCGCATCCCACCCGTTGATTCGCCGTTTTCAAAGCTGCGTTCACGCGGGACAGTACGCCTGCGAGTCATTCTTTACTTTCTCGCATTGGGTCTGGGTTATCTGTTCGTGGAAATGGCGCTGATCCAGCGGTTGGTTTTTTTTCTTGCTGATCCCATCTATGCCGTGGCTGTGGTTCTAGCGGGCTTGTTATTTGTCTCCGGATTGGGCAGCGCGTTTGCCGCGCGGCAACTACGAAAGGGAATCTCGGGAACGCGGTTAGCGTGTTCGGCCGCCATCGTAGTAGCCGTTACAGGCACCGTCTATGCACTCGGGTTGCACACTCTACTTACACCGCTGCTCAGTTGGCCGCTGTCGGCTCGAATGGCCCTCGCATTCACAGTGATACTGCCGTTCGCAGCCATGGGTATGCCTTTTCCTCTTGTCCTGCGCCAGCTTGGCCAAACCCGCGCAGAGTTGTTGCCCTGGGCCTGGGCTATTAATGGCTGTGCCTCCGTAGTCGCTGGTCCCCTAGCCACCCTGCTGGCTCTCGGTGCAGGGCTTCCAATAGTGCTGCTTGTGGCCTCGGCATGTTATGCGATGGCGGCACTGCTAGCAGGCACCTGGCAAAAAGGATTCATCCAAGAATAGCGGAGATGGAAAAAACGTCTTGCCGATCTTGTGAGGTTGAGGCGTTCACGAAGGGTGCGACGTTACACTCAACCAGTTAATGGCCGGTTCAGATTTGATCGTCAAAATGTCGTTGTCTGCATGGAAACTCTGCAGATTCGCGGCTTGGTCGCGAGAACCGATTACGAGAACCATCAGCTCATTGCACCAGCATCACCCGGCTCGTCTCCATCATCAAAATATCCCTTTTGCTGGCGCTTTCGGCGTGCTTCAGCAACTCGCACTGCTTCCACAGATCTAATGGAAGCTCTACCGCTTGATTTAGAAACGTGCTGGTCGAACCTTGCCAGCGGCCGTGGAGAGCAATCACGGCATTGGAACCGGGCAAACGGATGTGCAGGACCTTCTCAATCCCGCAGGATCGCGTGGATGGTCGACTGGTCATACGCGCAACAAGATCACCGCTGCCTATACAGTGGCGCCACGTGTGCCTGGATTTGCGCGAGCAAGCCGCGTGCGCCGTGCAGCCTTCGGCGGCTTCAGTCTGCAAGGCATTATGCGCTTCAATACCGGCACAGTAGGAAATGTGCTGGCGAACGTCGATCTCGTTCGCAACGGGAGGACAGCGGGCGATCGTCCGGATCGCGTACAAGGTGTGTCACTGTATGGCTCGGGCGTCGATGCTTAGGGCTATCCGATCTGGCTGAATAAGGTAGCCTTCGATTCTGGCACTCCTTACGCAGCGCAACGCTATGGCGACCTTGGATACAACGCGCTCTGCGGTCCGCATCAAGTGACGTTGGATATGTCCCTGATTCGGCGTATCACACTGTACGAGGAACATTCTCTGAACCTGCGCGGCGAGTTCTTCAACGTGCTGAACCACTCCAATCTGAACAATCCGACGCTGACACTGACAGACGCGAACTTCGGCAAGATCCTCACGCGATCAGGGCCGCGCAATATCCAACTTGGAGCGGAGTATCGCTTCTAGAGCCTGTTAATGAACTACGATCCAGTGAGCTTGCATCATTATGTCCTTGAGGGGGCCCTCCCCCCCGGGTACTTGCCTGTAAATTAGCTGAAATCAATGACTTAGATGGAGCTACCGCTGCAAAGTCGTCATTCTAGACTGGTTACGGCTAAAATCGTCTTTCTAAAGGGTTTATCGGTTAAAGAGGAGAGCCCCGGTTGGTTGGCCGGGGCTTTTCTAACTCTGTATTAACTATAGCCGATTGGGTGAAACTAATATGCCATTTTGCGGAAAATTATTTTTGGAGTATAAGGCCTTGTTTTTGTTTGATTTGCGTGCGGAGTTCAGTATTAGTTTCTATTGAGGGGGCTTGACAAGGGGATAAGGGGCGAGGGATGAGGCAAAACAAATAACAACAGAAAAGACAGAGGAGATCCTATGGGATGACAATAAAAGAGCAAGCTACAACAGCGGCAATGCCCAAGGTGACAACGGTCGAGACGCAGGCCGGTTCCCAAAGTTCATCACAGCTTATAGCTGATGCAGATTCTTCTGAGATTGGTCGCCGCTGAGCTGGTCATCCTAATTTTTAGATGGCGGTCACGGACGCTACTCGGCGATCGAAGGAGGGATGACGGCTTCTGGGGTGATGTGCTCATTCACGCCGCTCGTGATGCGTTTTTTGTCGCGCGACAGAAGAGATTCGAGCAGCTTTTTATGCGATTTCACAGCGGACTCCATCGTCTCGCCTGCGGCGTGGCGTTTGAGACTGACGAAGGCGTAGACAGCGATGCATAGACGCTCGACAGTCTTCTCCAGGACTTCGTTGCCCGATGCCTTCCATACCGTCTGGTGAAATCTGAGGTCTCCTCGGCGACGCCGAAATGATCTTTTTTTGCTACCAGCACCTGCATTGTGCGGAGGTGGGAGCTCAACTCGTCTTCAATCTCAGGTGTGAGACGTGTGGCGGCGAGTTGGATGCCATCTCTTCGAGGTGTCGCCGCACCTCCATCCTTTGGATGATCTCCGCACGCGTAAGCTTGGTGACAGTAGTGCCGCGGTCCGGCACGCGAACTACAAGTCCGAGGTGTTCCAGCTGCAAAAGGGCTTCGCGCACTGGAACCTGACTTACGTTGAGCTGCTTCGCGATGTGCGCCTCGCGTAAGGGAGTACCTGGAGGGAGGTCTCCGGACCAAATCGCCTGGCACAGCTGCTCAAAGACCTCACGAGATTTGCTGAGCGTGCGAATGGGGGTAAGTTCTCGAGTCACCACGCACTTATCCTATCGGATGCCAAAATCCACGAGCAATGAGATCCTTGATTGCGGCGCTTGCAGGCGCACTGAAGGCAACGTTCGGCCTCGGCGGAACGTTGCTTGCGTGTGGGGTGATCTTGGCGATCGCAGGCTTACTGATGACCAAGATCCGCATGCATCGGAGCGCCCCCGATCAATCGGTTGCGCTATCCATGTGAGGGTATGCCAAAGCGACGCCTCTAGTCTGACGCGTCGGTACTTGACAACGAACCGGCCTTCTTCTCGGGCAACGAATAAGAGATCGATTGGCCACAAAACGAAGAGCGAGCGGGCCGACTGGTCTCCTAACGAACTATCGATGCGGCCGACAGATAGGGGCGAGGTGGCATGGGGGAGTGCACTTCGCAATATATCTCTCAGAGCCAATGGTGCTCTATTCTGAAAGCGTGGTGTCAATTGGTAAGAACGGGCCTTAGCGCTCACCGAGAATCGCGATTGATAACTCAGATCAGTGGATGGGCGTTTTCTATGAGCAGGTTAATCTTTGATCTGTCCTCATTCCAAGTTGGCCAAGGCTCCCCCGCTAACAGGCAACCAAAGAGATGATGTAACAAGATCAAGGCCGATGGAACCATTATTATGGAGAACAATGAAGATCTTGGATTGGCTGGTGCTCTGTATCTACTTCCTGCTCATGCTCGGGATGGGTTTTTGGGCGCGCGCCAAAGTTAAAACTGCCAATGACTTCTTTACCGCGGGCGGTGCGATGCCGTGGTGGCTCTCCGGTATCTCGCACCATATGTCCGGGTATAGCTCCGCCGTCTTTGTTGCCTACGCAGCGATCGCTTATACGGCGGGCTTCAGTATCTACATCTGGTGGTCCTGCTCCATCAGCATTGCACTCGTTATCGGTTCCAATGTTTTTCCCGGCCGCTGGTCAAGACTGCGTCAGAGACTGGGCATCATCTCGCCACTCGAGTATCTGATGGTCCGCTACAGCCTCCCGGCGCAGCAGGTAATCGCATGGAGCGGCGCCCTGCTGAAGATCTTCGACGTAGGCGCAAAGTGGACCGCAGCAGCCATCCTTCTGCAGGCCTTTGCCAATGTTCCTCCCTTATGGGGAGTTCTGCTCACGGGCTCAGTGACTGTTATCTACTCTGTCGTCGGAGGACTCTGGGCCGATGCTCTGACTGACATGAGTCAGTTCGTCATCCAGGTGATTGCCGGTGTCGTCATGCTCGTCGCCGTCCTTGCCCGGCTTGGCGGCGTCTCTGCCCTGTGGAGCATATGGGACAGCCTTCCGGCAAGCCACTCCAGGCCTTTCATCGGTCAATACACGCTCGCCTTTGCGATCGTCTATCTGCTCGTCAACACCCTTTCTTACAACGGCGGCACCTGGAATCTCGCTCAACGCTTCATCGCCGCACCTACCGCAAAAGCTGCTCGTAATGCCGCACTCCTTTCAGCGGGCCTTTATCTGGTTTGGCCGCTGGTGCTCTTCTATCCTATGTGGGCGTCGCCCCTATTGCTTCCTCACCTTGCAGATCCATCGCAGTCCTATGCACTCCTTACGAAGTCACTCCTCCCCCAAGGCCTCATTGGATTGGTACTGGCTGGTATGTTCGCTCACACCATGGCCATGACCTCTTCTGACGCCAACGCCATCTCCTCCGTAGTGGTCCGCGATATCCTGCCGGCCTTGCGCAAAGATCGCCAACGTCCAAGCGATCGCGTCCAACTGCTCGCTGGCCGAATCTGCACCTTGCTCTTCCTCTCGCTTAGCATGGGCATCGCGCTCACTGCCGACCGCTTCGGCGGAGTCATGGGTCTCGTCATTCTCTGGTACGGAGCACTGCTAGGCCCGATTGCGATTCCCGTACTTTTCGGTATGTTGAATCTCTTCCGCCGTTCCGGAGCGAACGCGGCCATCGCGTCGTGGGTCGCTGGCGCCATCTCCTTCACTCTGATCAAATTCGTATTCCCAGTACAGATCGCGCATCTCCCCGGTGACCTAACGACCACTATCACGGTCGCTGGCCCGGTCCTCAGCTCGCTCGCCGTCTTCATCGGAGTTGGCTTAATCTGGCCGGCGAAAAAGCCCGCTGCAGATAACCTGCTCAAGCTCATCAACGGCCAGGATGTTTCCTCCGGCGTCCACCAGACCACATAATCGTCTTAAGGAACCTAAGCCATGCGACCAAGCTTGATAGAAAAGCCCGTACCCCTTCCCTTCATCGCCACTTCGCGCGCAGCGATGGGAAGGAAAGCAGCCGAAGACATCGCCGACGAGATACGCCGGCGTCTGCAAACGCAGCAAAGCGTCCGTATGATCTTTGCGGCCGCTCCCAGCCAGTCTGAGATGCTCTCCGCGCTCATGCTCATGCCTGGCATCGACTGGTCACGCGTCACGGCCTTTCACATGGATGAGTATCTTGGCCTGGCCCCTGATGCTCCTCAGCGCTTCGGCTTATGGCTGCGCAGCGCCATCTTTGACCACCTGCCGTTCGCCGCGGTCCACCTGCTCGATCCAGGGACCGATCCCGAGTCCGCCGCAGTGGCATACGCAGACAAACTGGCGGCTGCGGCGATCGATATCGTCTGCTGCGGAATAGGCGCGAACGGCCACCTGGCTTTCAACGATCCGCCTGCCGACCTGAACGATCCCGCTGACGTGAAGGTGGTGCAATTAGATTCCGCCTGCCGTCAGCAACAGGTCGACGACCGCTGCTTCGACCGCTTTGACGACGTCCCGACCCACGCCCTCACTCTTACCGTTCCACGTCTCCTCGCGGCCGACCGCATCTTCTGCTGTGTTCCCGGCGCGCTTAAGAAGAAGGCCGTCCGCCGCACGCTGCAGGACCCAATCAGCGGCTTAGTCCCTGCGACAGCGCTCCGGACCCATCCCAACTGGTCGCTCTACGTTGACCAAGATTCAGCAGGCGATCTAGCCAGTCCCGAAGCGCAATGACCATCATCAGTGGCCGCACCCCTCACACCGGACGCAATGTTGAAGTCGTCATACGCGACGGCATCATTGCTGCAATTAGGGACGCGCCATCGGCCGACCCCTTGTGGCTTTCCCCGGGTCTGATCGACCTCCAGATCAACGGCTATAACGGATTTGATCTCAACGCCGACGGTCTGACCGCTGACACAGTCATCGAACTCTCCCGCAACGTACTCGCCACAGGCGTGACCACTTTTCTCCCGACCATCATCACAGCATCGGAAGAGAAGATCACCGCCTGCCTCCGCGCGATTGCCGCTGCGCGGCAACTCGACCCGGCGCTCCAGCACATGATTCCCGGTGTCCACGTTGAGGGCCCGCACCTCTCTCCTGAAGACGGTCCTCGCGGCGCCCATCCTCGCGAACATATTCGCCCGCCGTCGATCGCCGAGTTTGACCGATGGCAGCAAGCCTGTGGCGGTCTCGTGAAACTGGTCACACTGTCTCCACACTTTGATGAAGCGCCAAGCTACATTGCAGCGCTGCGCGAGCGAGGCATCCTGGTCTCCATTGGCCACACGCACGCCTCCGTCGAGCAAATCCGCACAGCCGTCGATGCGGGAGCAACGCTCTCAACTCATCTCGGCAATGGTGTAGGCGATCCGCTCCCCCGCCACCCCAACCTGCTTTGGACACAACTCGCCGACGACCGCCTAACGGCAACGTTGATCGCCGACGGTCACCACCTGCCTGAAGACACTCTTAAGGTCATGCTGCGAGCGAAGGGCCTAGACCGGGCGATCCTGATATCTGACACGGTGGCTCTCGGCGGCATGCCCCCCGGTCTCTACGAGACCGCGGTAGGCGGACTCGTAGAACTAACCGGCGACGGCCGCCTTAGTCTGCCAGGAACGCGCTTTCTCGCGGGCTCAGTGATTCCACTCAAAGATGCTGTAGCGCGCCTGGCCAACACGTATCTTTCATTGGGTGAATCCCTACAGCTTGCGACTCAAAATCCCGGACGCTTTGTGGGCCGCACGGGCAAGCTTCAGGTCGGATTTCCTGGAGACCTTATCCGCTTTACTTGGGAGCGGGAGGCGGGAATTCAAATAGAAACCGTACTACTTCAAGGCACTCGAGTGGCAGGATAAGAATAGACGCTGGCTATGAGAGCGTCAGAGGACTCCACATGATGGAGAGGCGATATCAGGCCTTAGCACTCATCGTATTCCGAGTCAGTCATATCTTCTTGCGCCGCTCGGTGGGCTGGCTGCTGATCGGATCCAATCCCGGGAGCTTCTTAGGGTCTAGGTAGGACAGGAGTGAACCTTTCTTGAAAGCAGGTTTTCGAGCTGCTCTTGCTTGCCAGACAGCGGTTTCGGCTGAATCGCATCTTTCTCTGCTTTCGCGGCAATTTCTTCTAAAGACACCTTCCCATCGAGCATCGCCTCGGCTTCGGGCGTCTTCCAAGACGCATAACGCTCAGCCAGTAGGGCGTCATATTGCCCGTCTTCGATCAGCGCCGTAGCGGTCAGGAAGGCACGTGCGCACAGATCGACACCGCCGACATGAGCGTGGACGAGGTCCTCTGGTGTGAAGCTCTGTCTGCGGACCTTCGCATCAAAATTGCAGCCGCCTTTACCCAAGCCTCCGGCCTTGATGACGTGGTACATCGACTGGGTCATCGACAAGAGGTCATTGGGGAACTGGTCCGTGTCCCATCCAATCAATGGATCTCCACTATTGATATCGAGCGATCCGAGGGCGCCGAAGGCGCCGGCGGTGGCGATTTCGTCCTCGAACTGTGGCCGGCCAACGTAGCATGATTGGCTTCGACGTTTACCTTTACTTCATTTTCAAGGCCAAAGCGCTTAAGAAAGCCGTAGACAGTGGCCGTGTCAAAGTCATATTGATGCGTAGTGGGCTCCTTGGGCTTGGGCTCGACAAGGATCTGGCCGGTGAATCCGATCTTGTGCTTGTACTCAACCACCAGCGAGAGGAAGCGGCCCATCTGCTCCAGTCTCCTGCTCCAACTCCTGCTTCATATCGGTATTCAGCAGAGTTTCATAGCCTTCGCGGCCACCCCACAGGACATAGTTTGCTCCTCCAAGCTGCTTGGTAACATCCATGCAGTTTTTAACCGTCCCGGCGCACCAGGCGAAGACGTTCGGGTCTGGATTGGTCGATGCACCGGCCATGAAGCGTGGATGAGAGAAGAGATTTGCGGTACCCCACAACAACTTCGTCTCCGACTGGCTGATCTTCTCTTCCAGGTAGTCGCCGATGATATGAAGGTTACGTAGACAGCCGCTTAGGGTATCCTCGGCTGGCGCAATATCAGCATCGTGAAAACAGAAGAACGGCACATCCAGCACACGGAAAAAATCGAAGGCAGCGTCTGCCTTAACCTTCGCCAAGGCAATCGGGTCACCGGGAACCATCCATGGACGGTTGATCGTTGCACTACCAAACGGATCGCTGGCTGTCATTGCGAACGAATGCCAGTATGCAACTGCGAAGCGAAGGTGCTCTTTGAGAGGCTTACCAAACACAACACGATCGGCATCGTAGAACTGATACGAAAGAGGGTTGGTTCTTAGGGCCCCTCGTATTTCACTTTGGCAAAGTTGCTAAAGATAGTGTCAGGCAAGTGGCTCTCCAGCTCGAATAAATACGCCCAAGGAGCTAACGCAGTTATTAAATTTTCGACCAAAAATATATCAACAGCACTGAATGAGTGTCAACGAAGACCTACGTCTTAATTGCCAGCAAAAGAAGCGTCGTGAGTAGAACGGTGGTAACTTGCATGACGCTGCATCAACATGGCGGCGCTCCCACTCAGGCGGGCCAACTCGGCATCACCCGCAGCGCGAAGCAGAGGTGGAGGACCCGCTAGCATGGATGCGGCAAGTTCCTGCGCTACGATTGGTCCGCAGCGTTCCCATGCCGCAGTAATATCGCCGACCACTAAAATCAATTCAGGAGAGAGTGCAGCTGTGATGAGACGTAGGCCACGGCCAAGCGCGCGAGCCTGATCCGAAAGCGCCCGGACAGCATTCTGGTCGCCATCCTGGCCAAGTTGGAGCACTTCGTAAATATCTTTCACCTTGCGCTTGCTAACTGAGTTGAAGATGCGAATCGCGGCACGTGAGGAAGCAACCATCTCCCAACAACCTCTCTGTCCGCATTGGCAAAGAAGCCCATGGGGGTCTACGGAGACGTGACCAAACTCTCCGGCCAGACCGTTGTACCCGGAGTGCATATGCCCCCCGGTAAGGATCGCAGCTCCAACGCCCTCCGCAACGGCTACAAGAACGACATTCTTCGCTCCTTGCAGGCGGCCAAACCAGAGTTCGGAAATAAGACAGACGTTGGCATCGTTGTCGATTTCCACTTGTAGTCCTGAGACATCCTCTAGCGCACTCTTAAGATCAAACTCGTGCCAGTTCATGTTTGGCGCGAGGAGTACACGCTGCGTCGCCGAATGAACACGTCCCGGTAGACTTACTCCGATCCCTTCGAAAGATTTCGAAGCGTGTTCAGCCCGCAGATCGCGCATGCGCTTTCCAATCTGCGAAACGGTCTTTCTAAGGTCGGAATAAGTCGCAATGGTTTCGCGGGAAAGAAAGCGTCCGCTGAGGTCAACGACTGCGAGGATGGCGCGGTTCGGCCGTAGATCGAGAGCAAATGTCACCTTGGCACTGTTCACCGAAAGCATGGTGGACGGTCTGCCGCGCGCTGGTTTGATCACCGCGCCTTCGGTCACCCATTTTTCTTCGATCAGTTGTTCGACGATGGCGGAGACGGTGCTTGGACGCAGGCCTGATAGGCGGGAAAGATCTGCACGCGCAAGCGGTTGTTTGAAACGAATAAGTTCCAGAATGATGTCGTGATTAATATCGCGCGCGATTTCGCTCGACGCGGTCTGGACCGATGCTAGATCGATCTGTCGAACCCCATGGGTCTGCCTGTTGGCAAAACTCTTTTGCTTCTGTGAACTCATCGTTCCGCTTTCGTCACCAACCATGGTACGACAGAAGCTTCAGCGTAGCGGTTTCCAGCGCGCTCCGCCGTGGAGGACTGCAGCGCAGCTTCGATGAAGCGTAGACCTTCGACGCCGTCGTCTCATGTCGGCAGTGATGTGGCCGATGGGTCGGGCGTACGTCCTTTAAGCCGCGCTGTAATGAGCTCCGTTGCAGATGCCAGGTCCCTTGATGCTTTTCATACGTTGGGTTGTCTCCAAAATCTATTTCAGTGGTGCGTTCGGCTGCGGTGGTGCCGCCGCCGCGGGGATGCCAGAACGTGGCGCGGGCGGTGGATCAAGAGGGTTCAAACCTTTGCCGTAGTTTGGATCCTTAGCGGCGAGGTCTGAACGATAACTTACCGAATTTGCAGTAGGGAAGGAAGGCGGAACCGGCTGTGTCACTTTTCCGGTAGCTGCCCATTCGACACCGCGCTGGAAGGTCACAACAACATCAACGGAGCTGAGCGCTACGACGTCGTGCCCGAAGGTAGTGTGAAAGACACGTCCTTTTCCGAACTGCGAGACCATCAGCTGTGGCTCATCGAAGCCGGTGCCATGGTTTGCCGGGTCAGAATATGCCGTGGCCAGCACTGTCATCTTGCCCGGGCCGCGTAGCTTCGAATAAAGCTCATCGCCCTGGTGCATCCACATCTTCGGCAGGCCCTTCATGATGGGATGAGTCGCATCGCGAACGACCACTTGGTAGGGAATACGCAGGCCATGATTTCCAGCCCGGCCCGGTGTCTCGTCCGACACCAGCTTGCCGTCTTTGTAATGCCAATACGGCCCGGCGGCTTCAGTACGTCCGCGCCAGCCGCCTATGCCGATCATCTCATTGAACGCCTGCCACTTGGGAAAAGCGTTATCGGCAGCGTGCACAGTAACCAGGCCACCGCCGTTCTTCATGTACTTCTCGAACGAATCCTTTACATCGCTTGACCAGCGATCGTCAGGCGCGTCGTAGTTGAAGACCACGACCTGGTACGTGCTCCACTCCGGGTGAAATTGAGTAAAGTCGCCTCCAGCGGGCGGCGCCGTGAGCACCTCGGTATCGAAGAGGCCAGTCTCATCCAGTTCCGCTTTCAGGACCGGAGTTTCTGCTTTCCAGTTGTGATAAGGCGCAGCACTCTCACCGTCCAGGATGAGTACGTGAATACGTGTTGCTGCCAAAGCAGCGGCCACTTGGAATGCCAGCAAACCGCCGGCCAGAATTGAGACCAACTTCTTCATATCGCCTGCTCTCTTTACTTGCTGGCTACAGCCTTTTTGCTGCCAGCTGCCGGAGCCAGAGGAAGTACCCATGCGTAAAGCACGCTGCCTCCGCTGGTCAGCACAACCTGGTGCCCATCCAGCTCATAGGTGATTGGCGTGGATGCAATCTGTGCGCCCGCACCGGCATGCCAAAGCGTCTTGCCAGTTGCGGTATCCAGCGCAAGGAAATTGCCGGATGCATCACCTGAAAATGTTAGTCCAGATGCTGTAGTCAGCACACCCGAGCCGGCGCGTTGGCCCAGTTCATGCGACCACCGCACCTTGCCGGTCTTGTAGTCGATTGCTTCGAGCACGCCCTTGCTCCACAAGCTGTAATCAGCACCCGCCCAACCATACGTGCCATCGGCCGGCTTTGAAAAGTAGAGGCTGTAGCTCGGTGAAGCGCTGACGATGAAGAGCCCTGTTTGAGGGTCAAAGCTGGGAGAGCGGTAGTTGGTCATTCCGCCCTCATCCGGAGCGATCAGACGGCCATCCGGCGTAGGCTCCTTCGCCGGGTTCGGAATCGGACGTCCTTCTTTGTCTATGCCAAGGGTCCAGTTTACAGGACCGAAGGTCGTGGTCACCAGGTTCTTTCCAGTCGTACGGTCCAGAACGAAGAAGTAGCCATTGCGCGAGGCCTGCATCAGCAGCTTGCGCTGCACGCCACCAAAGGGTGCATCCGCAAGGACCGGAATCTCCACGGCATCCCAGTCGTGGGTATCGTGCGGGGAGGGCTGGAACACCCAGGCAAGCTTACCCGAGTCAGGATTGATGGCGACTATGCTGCAGGTATACAGGTTGTCGCCAGGACGGACCGTGCCGGTCAGTACCGGCGTGGGATTGCCGGTGCCGAAGTAAACCAGGTTCAGTTCGGGGTCATAGGTGCCAGTCATCCAGATGTTGCCGCCGCTTGTGCTCCTCGGCGTTCCGACCGGTGGCGTGGCGTACCAGTTCCACTGCGTGGCGCCGGTTTCAGGGTCGATAGAGCGGAGAAAACCCTGCAGATTATCGAAGTCCCCCGATGCCCCGACAAGCACGCGGTTGCCGACGATCAGCGGGGACATGGTTGCCCACTGTCCTTTGTTTGAGTCAGCCACGACAACGTCCCATACAATCTTGCCGCTCTTTGCCTCCAGCGCGAGCAGGTGCGCATCAGAGGACATGTAGTAGATCTTGTCCTTGTACATACTTACGCCGCGCTGGCCAATATGAAACGCTTTGTTCGGGGGCGCAGTGTAGTGCCAGAACTGATGGCCGGTACGGGCATCAACCGCCCAGATATTGTCAGGCATGGTGAAGTACAGAATGCCATCCACCAGAACCGGAGTCGCCTTCACGCTGCCGTTCTGTTGCGTCTGGAACGTCCACGCAAGCGTCATGTTTGCGACGTTGTTCGGCTTGATCTCTGTCAGCGAGCTATGGCGTTGACCGGTGTAGTCGCCATGAAAGCCCGGCCAGCTATCGCGCGGCGGATGCTTCAACATTTCGTCAGTCACACCCTGCGCAACCAACGGTGCAACGCAGACAGCGGCGCTTGCCAGAACGGTAAGAATACGGACACCCCTCATCCAACTCATGCAGCCTACTCCCATGTGCGTTCGCCTTTATTTCAAGCTTTGAATGTATGCGAGAACATTGTGAATGTCGTCGTCGGTGTACTTGCTCATGGCGGTCACGTGGGCTTCAAGAGGTCTGGCTATCTGGAAGGTGATCGCATTGACCGGCCACGAGTGATAGACGCCAGCAGCATCCTTCATGCCGATCGTGAACTCATCCTCGTACTCAAGCGTTCCTGCAAGGGACTCTCCGGACCGCGTCTTCACTGTGACTTTCGACTTTACGTTACGCGGATAGAGCATCTGCTGTTCGAGCTGCAGACCTGTGAATCGGGTAGCAACGCCAGCCAGGCTCGTGGCGGAGTGGCACTTTGTGCAGCCACCGCCGCCTTCAAAATAGCGCTTCCCTGCTTCAGCGTTTCCGGTCTTCAGGTCTGACTCATCCACTCCCTTCCGGGTTCCCGTCTGTGACATCGCCTTGTCCTGCTGCGAGTGAATGAAGGCAACCAGGTTCAGGATATCGGCGTCGGCCAGGTTGAATTTTGGCATTCCCTTGTCTGTTCGGCCATTCCGGACGACAGCGCCGATAGCTTCGCCATCTTTGTCTGAGTTAACCAGTTTCGATCGCGTAAGATCAGGGCCGCTTTCGCCGCCTCCAGCATCTTTACCGTGGCAGAACGCACAGTTTTGGAGGAAGAGACTTCCTCCTCCATCAATTTGTGTAGCAGTGAACTTGAGGTGTTCCGCCATGGGGCCTTGCGAACCCACGGTAACTTGCCGACGTGTTGAGGGGGTATTCTGCGCGTCGATGCTGGGGATCATGAGCATCACTATAGCTGCAGGGAAACACGCCGCCAACAAGGCTTTCTTTGAATAGAACGTCATCGTGAGAGGCATATTCCTTCGCTCGGGATCAACGAAAAGTAAAGTATTGCGATTTGGAGATGTTCGTAGAAAGATTATAAGTTCGGGGGCAAAAATATGTTCTTGAATCTCTAACAAATGAACGGCGGACCCGAATAGATTCAGGTCCGCCCAGTGTTTAGAAGTGGATTCGCAGGACAAGTTCCATGGTGCGCTGATCGGTTGCCGCCGTCACTTGACCGAAGTTGTTCTGGAAATTTCCGGTTGTACCGAGGTTGGATTGATAAGAGCCATTCGCCTGTGGCGCCCCAAGCGTATTGGCAACTGTGAAGGAAGAGAAATGGTTCGGTACGTTGAACATCTCTGCGCGGAATTCCGCTCCGATTGAGTCGTGAATGGGGATGTTTTTCTGCAGAGCCGCATCCCAGTTATTGAACAGAGGCCCCTTGATCGCGTCATAACCAAGATTGCCATACGTACCAGCCGCAGGCACTTGGAATGCGGCATAGTTCAGATACTGCTTGCCGTTATTGGCATACGGGTTACCAACCAGGTTTGGCCGCTGTGCCACCGCGGCTGTGGTTACAAGGTTACCGGCGACTGACTGACCCGACGGCTGAATTACATTGATCGGAAGTCCCGATGCAATGCGCGTAATGCCAGAGATCTGCCAACCACTCAGGATCTTCTTGTACCACTCGTGATCGCGAAGCCAGAACTGAAAGGGATACACGTAGCTGGCAACAAAGATCTTCGGCTGGTTGTAGTTTGACGCACCGTAGTCACGTTGCGGGTTGAGACTATCCTGCGGCTGATAGTCGAAGGTCGATCCATTGGTAAGGGCCTTGGACCAGGTAAATGCGAGGTTTACGTTGCCACCATGCTTGAAGCGAGTGAGATAACGCGCCTGGAGCGAGTTGTAGTTCAGGCTGGCTCCGTTCGTGTACTGATAGATCTCAGCGTAGCCCTTGTAAGGACGAAGTGCGTTTCTCTGTGTGATTGTTGGATTTGCCTGCTCAGTGCCTGCAGGCGCTTGATTCAGGTCCCGGCGATAGGTCAAATTGGAAGAGCTTGCTCCTACATAGTTCAAATCGAAGGAGCTGTTTTCGAACACCTTCCGCTGAATACCCAGGCTATAGTTGTGGACACGTGGTGGTGCCAGATTCGGATCGGGTGAATTGGTGATGTTCTGCGGAGCCGCAGAGGTCCCGACACTGCCGAGGCTGTCTACATTTCCCGAACTGCTCAAAGAAGCGACAGCCGTGAAGGGCAACTGTGATACAGAGCCGTAGTAGTAGTTACCCTGAACGCGTTCATAGGACATGCCATATCCACCATGGATCACCGTCTCCTGCTTGCCGGTGACATCAAACGCGAAGCCTACGCGCGGGGCGAAGGTGTTGAAGTTGGTGTTGACCAACCCTAAGGGAAGGCCATGGAAGAGCGCCTGAACCTGCGGATTATTGCGTACGGACGCAGGGACAAGCGATGCTGCCTTATCCGGGAAGCCGCTGCCCGGCAGGACGAGGCCGTTGTAGGGTGCTGGAGCACTGGTAATTAGACCGGAAGTGGGACTGACTGTAGCAGCCTTCGTTGCATCATAGTACGCCGAATTGAAAGACGAAGCGTTATTCGCCCAGCTATAGATCGGCTGCATGTATTGCCACCGCAGACCCATGTTCAGCGTGAGACGGCGGGTCGCCCTCCAGTCATCCTGAACATAGGTTTCGAACTGGCTAAAGCGGGCTTGTACCTGCGGAATGTTGCTGCCTTCCGTATAGCTGGCAAAATTGCCTTGGACAAGGTTCGGCAAATTGGCAAACGTGAACTGGCCATTCAAAGCGGGCGGAGCGGTCTGATTCTTACGTCCTCTCCAGAAGTACCCCCCTGCTTTGAGCGTGTGATTGCCGATGATGTGAGAGAGATCGTCCTTCGCGGCATAGATACGCTGATAGTTATCAAAGTTGCGCGGCGTCACAGAGATGGTTGTAAACCCCGTAATGGCGATCTGTGGAATAACGGGCGTCGCGTTATAAAGCGTTGCATACGTCAGGCCATAATCCGAACGTAGAATCGGCTTGTCTCCGAACTGCGGATTTGTACCGATCCCGTTCGTCTGGAGAATGATGTTGCCTGACCACGATCCAGTAAGGACATTCACCGTATTGGCGTTGAACGTATGCGTCCATTGAACCGACGAGGTAAGGCCGGGCAGACGACGCTGAAAGATGAGATAGTTAGTCGGGTTGCCCAGGCTCGAGTAAAAGTCATGCACGAAGTTGCCACTGATGTGGTTTTTCTCGTTTAGGTTGTAATCAACCTTGACCAGGTATTCCTGCTGATTGGAAGGAGTTGCGTTGAGGTAGGTGAGTGTTCCGCTCGGAGCAGTAAGGAGTGTGGCTGCAAGAGCGCGTCCCGTCGCTGTCGTAGGTCCTGCAAGCGCCGTGGCAATAGCAGTGGGTGTGGGTACGGTAGCCGTAGCGATAGCTGCTTGCCGAACGCGCTTGAAGTCTTGTGCGAAGAAGAAAAAGAGTTTATCGCGATCTTTGTTAAAGTGGCCGGGAATGAAAATCGGACCGCCGATGGAGTAGCCAAAGTTGTTGTAGCGTAGGGGCGGCTTGCGAGAGGGCGAATTGATGGGAATGAACGGATAACCCTGGATGGCGTCATTACGGAAATACTCATAGACGTTTCCATGGAAATCGCGCCCGCCACTCTTGATGGCGACGCTCACCGTGGCGCCTGAGGTGCCACCGTAGCTTGCGTCGTAGCTCGAAGCGGTATTGCGAAACTGCTGCAAAGCGTCCGGCGAGATGTTGACAAAGTTATTGCCGCTGCCGCCGTTGTCCTTGTTATCAACACCATCGATGAAGTAGTTGGCCGAGTCTGAACGGATACCGTTGACCGACTGGCCGCTTCCGCTCACGCCATATGTGCCAAACAGACTGAAGCCGCTGGCTACCGTTTGTGAAACACCAGGAGCGAGTGTCATCAATTGAGCATAGTTGCGTCCGTTGAGCTGGATCTGCGTCGCTTCTTCGCTGGTGACTACCGAGCCTATTTCGGCGCTTGTGGTTTGGATCATAACCACGCCGGCTTGCACCTCAACGGACTCGCTGGCCTGACCGACGGAAAGTTGCACGGGAACTTCGGGCTTGCCACCGACGTCGACGTGGACTCCAGCCAGAATAGACTTCTTAAAGCCGCCCATGGTTGTAGTGATGGTGTAGACGCCCACAGGAAGGTTAAGCACAGTGTAGTTTCCATCTCCATTGGACTTCACGGTCCGGCTGATGCCTGTGGCTTCGTTGGTAACGACTACGTCCGCCTGCGACACAGAAGCCCCGGTAGGATCAGTGACGGTACCCGTAATCTGCTGGCTATCCACCGCCTGAGCGAATATCAGACCTGTAGATGAAAGCAAAAGAAAGGATAAAGCTAGAACTCCGCGCTTCATTACGACCCCCTTAACCTCAAAATGTTCTTCCCAGCGACGCAATGTTTTTGGGCCTGGCTTCTCATCTCACAGCCTGGGGCCAACCCCGTTCAGTCCGACGTTGTATTTCTTTATTACGCGACGTGAACTATATGAACGAACATGCAAGCTGTCAATAAGAAAAGTCTTTAAATTATTGAGTCGGTTGAGTTTTACGGGATTTCGGTCGAAAGAACACTCAAATAAATTTGGTTTGAGCGATTAGGAATCTTTCAAATACTACGAACGTAACCATTTTGCGATGGTTCTTCTTTATTGAGCTTTAATTTCCGCGAAGCCCGGCACACCACCAAGCATGCGTGTCTTTCATAAGGGATTGGTTTGCCGGATTTTACATGGTGTGCTATCGGCGAAGATGAAGAGCAAATGCGTTGGCCGGGTTTTCTACCGTGAGTTTTCGAATGGTTGCTTCGCTGATACCACTCTTATGTAAAGCGGGGAGGAACACATCGCTCATGTAATTGAAGTTGCGAACCTCTCCTCCACTCTGCTGACCGACCCAATACCAGCCACTGTCCTGCGAGAGCAGCAGGCGGCTGGCATGTTTCTCCGTCATGGCATGGACGAGCTTGAGGTGCGATTCAAGTGGCTGTCTGCCGATCCCGTCGAAGGATACCCACGCGCCAAGTGCCGCCACGGCTCTGTTGATGGGCAGCCCATGGCCGTCAGAATGAGCAACGATAAAGCGGTCTGGGTCGGCTCTTTCTTCGATGAAGATCTTCGTCGCTGTTAAGCCCGCCGGCCCACCTCCGGTGTGACAGGTTACAGCCAAATTGGTCCGTCGAGATGCACACGCAGAAGCCCGCACAAGTCTTTCATCGATAGGCGAAAGCCGATCCGAGCTACTTTTGATTTCATCGATGCCGATCTTCATGAAGCCGGGCTTCACCCCGGTGTCTTCAATGCCGTGTACCCACTCCCCCACCCAGAGGTCAGCGAGTTGATCTGGCGTTGCGCCGTAAGCATGCTTCGGCACAAATTTGTCGTCCGCGCCACCGTAATAGCCGGTGTTCGTGACAATATGCAGCCCGGTTTCCTGGGCCAACTGCTTCAACACTCGCGGATCCCGCCCGATGTAGGCCGGTGTGCAGTCGATGAATCCTGTCACCCCGCGTTCCTTCAACTGCCTGAGCAGGGGCAGCATCCGTTTCACCACGGCTTCAACCTCCCAGCGATACCGGTTGGTTTGCTCCGCGCCAATAAAATCACACATCACGTGCTCATGAACAAGGGTGACCCCTAGTTTGGAGGCTGGGATTGGGCCAAGAACCGTCTGAACGAACATGTCCGGAGCCTGGGAGGTCGGAAGCGCATTGGCCGCTACGACAGCAGTCAACAACGCGGCATCGCTCAGAAATGCTCGCCGTGTCAGATCCAGTGGCAGTGTCATGGCGATCTTTTGCCTCGGAGAAAAGACCCACGAATCGACGTGTCGGCAGGAAATTGAAAAGGCTCCAAATCAAAGCAGAAGCGGGCAGTACCAGTAACAAGCGGATAGCATTCCGCACAGTACGGCGTACGACTCCGTTCGGCATCCACGTTAAACCCTTCCTAGGAGGAACAATACATCAAAAGAAGAGTCTCCCGCTGGGCTGGTTGCACTGCTGCTGTTTAACTTCATCACGCCACAAAAAAGATCGATCAATGTTCTGGACGTGTAGTCGGCTAACAGGAAGTTGAAGTCGCTTCCTGCCCGTAATCCGCTCAGAATTCTAAACAGCAGGTATCCTACAATGCACCGGATGAATCGTTCGACAAGTGAATCGGCGATTTTTCATCAAATAAGCGGCCTGTCTTCCCGAGTGCAAATGCCCAATCACACGGAAGAAGGCGGATTTGGTCGAAAGCGCAATCACCGGAGTTAATCTATCTCGCTGACAGATTGCATATCGGGTATCTTTATCGCACGTAGCTAACGAAATATCGAGCAATTTGCTAAGTGAGGACGAATAAATCAGATGATCCTCAAAATGCTTTGCGGGTTGTTCGTGTTGCTGCTCGTGGCCGTTGGGTGTGGATTGGCTCAGGTGACGGTTCTCGATACTCCTGCCGGACATATCCTCCAGGCGTGGCTGGCTGCCTTCAATAGCGCGGATCGCGCCAAGATCGAAACGTATGTCAAGACCGTGGACCGCTCGCAGTCCGTGGATGGGATGATCTCATTCCGCAACCAGACGGGCGGATTCGAACTGCTCTCGATCGAGAGCAGCGAGCCGCTGCATATTCGCTTCCGGGTGAAAGAAAAAGGTGGGCCTACCACCGCACTGGGAAACCTTCTGGTGAAGGACGGCCAGCCACCGACGGTGGGGACCTTTGGGCTGCGCCCTGCCCCCAGGAGCCGTGTTGGAGAATGTGACGCTGGACGCTGCCGAACGGAAGAAGGTGATCGACGGTGTGGAAACTAACCTGAAGGAATACTACATTGAACCCGCACTGGCGCAGCAGATGGCTGATGCAATGAAGGCGCACGCGGCCAAAGGCGACTACGATGCGATCTCGGACGGCGATGCGTTTGCGTCGCGACTGACCAAAGACCTGCAGGAGGTAAGTCACGACAAACATCTGAACGTAAACTTCAGCCCGTTCAAGATACCACCGTGGACCGCGCCCACTCCAGAAGGAGGCACGGTTTCACCGACAGATGGAACACAACAATTGCGCGTTCGACACGGTCGAGATTCTGCCGAACAACATCGGTTATGTAAAGTTCGACGGGTTCATGGATGCGTCGTTCTGTGGGCCGACGGTTGTGGCAGCCATCGGTTTTGTGGCACATGCCGATGCAATCATCTTCGATCTGCGGCAGAACGGCGGAGGCCAGCCGGCGATGGTAACACTGATTGCCAGCTATCTGTTCGACCGACCGACGCACCTGATTGATATGTACAACCGCAAGGAAGACTCAACGACTCAGAATTGGACTCTGTCGTACCTGCCGGGACCGAGGCTGGCGAAGCAGCCGGTCTTTGTGCTGACCTCAAAGCGGACGTTCTCAGGAGCTGAGGAGTTCGCGTTTGATCTCAAGAATCAGAAGCGCGCCACCATCGTCGGCGAGACAACCGGCGGCGGCGCGCATCCGGTGTCGGGGCACACGGTTGCCGACTACTTCATGGTCGGCGTGCCATTTGCGAAGTCGCTCGATCCCGTGACGAAGACCAACTGGGAGGGGACCGGCGTGGAACCGGATGTGAAAGTGCCGGCGGCCGATGCTCTGACAACGGCAGAGAAGCTCGCAAACGAGAAGATCCAAGCGAAGGGAAACAGTAAGTGAGAAGTCAGCCGAAAATTTGAGTGAACGGCGCGAGCAAAATAAC
>Ga0193716_1000427_pt1 | contig 25837 bp, 27 predicted proteins | sample U2c1metaG_FD_145901 | JGI IMG/M metagenome (GOLD analysis project Ga0193716, IMG submission 145901) | Soil microbial communities from a riparian zone of the East river system, Colorado, United States - U2c1 | ecosystem: Environmental > Terrestrial > Soil > Riparian zone | place: USA: East River...
ATTGAGCATAACTACACATAAAATCGGTCACCAGGAGCAGTAAAAGGAAGGATTTTCTCATGTTGTGCAAACTTAACCTTATGATTATTTCGGCGTAAATTGCACACAAATTAAGGTAGAATTGCCAGACATCATTCAATTATTGCCCGATAACATCGCCAATCAGATAGCCGCCGGAGAGGTCATCCAGCGACCAGCCAGCGCTGTGAAGGAATTGCTCGAAAATGCTGTTGACGCCGGAGCTACAGACATCCGTCTTTTTATCCAGGATGCCGGCAAGTCGCTGATCCAGGTGGTAGACAATGGAAAAGGGATGAGCGAGACGGATGCGAGAATGGCTTTCGAACGGCATGCTACTTCCAAGATCCGGAATATTGACGACCTTTTCCATATTCGTACCATGGGCTTCCGTGGTGAAGCACTGGCGTCCATCGCCGCCGTTGCACAGGTCGAGCTGCGGACACGCCGGCCCGAAGACGAGGCCGGTACCTTTATCGAAATCGAAAACAGCAGAGTGATCCGGCAGGAGCCGGTGGCGCTGCCCGGCGGTACCAGCATCGCCATGAAGAATCTTTTCTTCAACGTGCCCGCCCGCCGGAACTTCCTGAAAAGCAATCCCGCGGAGTTGCGGCACATCGTCGACGAATTCATTCGCGTGGCGATGGCCTTCCCCTCTATATTCTTTTCCCTGACCAGCAATGGCCAGGAGGTCATGCACCTGGAAAAAGGAAGCCTCAAACAACGCATTGTACAGATCCTTGGCAGCTCGCAGGCGCCCAAACTCGTTTCGGTCCAGGAAAACACCGACTATCTCAATATCTATGGCTTCGTCGGCAAACCGGAGACAGCAAAAAAAACAAGAGGGGATCAATATTTTTTTGTCAACAACCGCTTCATCCGCAGCGCCTATCTCAATCACGCTGTCATGAACGCCTACCGGGATATGATCCCCCAGGAGACCTTCCCGCTGTATGTCTTATTTATCGACCTTGACCCGGAGCAGCTGGACATCAATGTCCATCCCACCAAACAGGAGATAAAGTTCGAAGACGAAAAGATCGTTTATGCCTTTGTACAGGCCGCTGTAAAACATGCCCTGGCCCAGTTCAGCGTCACACCAACCCTGGACTTTGACCTGGACCCTTCCATACAGCATCTCGATGCGATAAGTAAACCGGTCTCCGATGAAAAAAAGGCAGAGGTCACCTCTTCCTCCCTCTATCAAACATTTACCAGGAAGAATCAGGCGCATTTTATCGAGCCCACCAACAAAAGCGAATTACGTCACTGGAAAGATTTTTATGAGGGTCCGGCCGGAAGCCAGCAAAAAGCAGCCGAAAACGGACCAGCGCAAAACCCTCTCCATACCGATAACCAGGACCTTGGAGCGCTGGCAGGCTCTATACAAAAAGGCGGCGGATCCCAGCCCCCCCCGACCCAGCAGCCGGCTGCCAATACTACAACCGATAGTTTATTAGGCATCAACATTCCGGCAAAGCCGATAATGCCCATTGAGAATGCCCCCCTGCAGCAATTGCTAAAGACCTTTATTTCTGTATCTACTAACCGCAGCTTTATTATCATCCATCAGCAGGCAGCACACGAACGCATCCTCTATGAACGATATAAGACCGCGGCATCCGGCAAACAGATCCCCAGTCAGAAAAGCCTGTTTCCCGCGACACTGACCCTGTCGGCGCCGGATACCATCCTGCTCAACGAGCTATTGCCCGACCTCAACCAGCTGGGTTATGCGATAGAACCTTTTGGAAAAGACAGTTTCATTATCCAGGGTACCCCTGCCGATACCAGTCACGGCGACGATAAAGCCTCTCTTGAAAGTCTGCTGGAACAGTTCAAACATTTCACCAGCGAGATCCGGTTTTCCAAACGGGAAAAACTCATCCGCACCATGGCCCGGCAGCAAGCCGTAAAACCCGACACCGCCCTGTCGGAAAAGGAAATGCGTATACTGGTCAATGACCTCTTCGCCTGCACACAGCACAACATCACTCCCGGAGGCGATCCTACCTTTATGGAATTCAAACCGGACTACCTGGGGAAAATGTTCGGGCGTTAAATATCGCCCGTTCGCCGCAGCACCGTTCGCCGCAAAAGTCTAATAATTGCTCCTGAACGTATGGATCAGCTGTTCCATCTGGCGGCGTACCGTTACGCCGCTGCCGGTGTAGTTGTTGATGAGAATGGAGAAAAGAAGAAGATGATCTTTTTGTGTGATAAGATAACCGCTGAGCGCGACAACCCCCGAAAGACTGCCGGTCTTTGCAAAGATATAGCCGCTGTCCTGGCGATAATAGGACGCTAAAGTCCCCGTTCCGCCAGTAGGCAGGATCCTTTTCATACGATCCAGCCCGAATTCATTTTTTAGCTTGTTAAGCAGCCAGATAAAGTCCTGCGGTGTGAACAGGTCGTTACGGCTGAGCCCGCAGCCATCTACCCAAAAAGGATGCTGGGGCAGTTCCTTCAGATCGGTTTTCAGCAGGGTGTCGATGATCCGCGAGTCATTCATTTCAGACAGCAGCTGATTACTCACCATCAGCAGCGTCTGCTCGGCAAAAAAATTGTCACTGTTGTACATCATCGGGCGGAACATCGAGTCTACAGGTCGCGAATGCAGGGTCCCAGTCACAGCCCCGCGGGGGATACGGTTCTGCACCCTCACCTCCCTGCCTACCGTATCTTTTAATAACAGCGCAGCCGAAGCAACTCCTTCTGTAATAAAAGGCACATCCTGCTCACGAGTCTTCCCCTTCCCCTCAGTGATCTCAAACGCATTTGCCGTCAAGTCCCGTTGTACATGAAAGATCTTTTTTGTCGTATCCGTGGAGAAACGGACAGGCCAGTTGATATCCGGTATAGAATAAAACGACGCAGAGAGAGAATCCGATACCCAGCGGATCAGATTGCCATAGACAGGAAAGGCGTTGCGTTCAGACATGTAGTCGTCATTATAATCATCCCAGGCCCAGCCCCGGCCAAGTGGCTTATCCATCCAGTTGCCATTGGTCAGATAGAGGTGCTGACGACTATGCTGAAGGAAACGTATCACGGGCTGATCCGGAAAAGAAGGATGCAGAAAGGTCGGATCACCCGAAGGGAATATATACAATGCCGTATCATTCTGCAAATAACGCATACCTACCAGCGAATCACCTAAATATTTCATTCCCGCATACAGGGAAAAGAGTTTGGTATTACTGGCGGGTATAAAATATTTATTGCCCTGGTAATTGACCTTATAGGTGGAGGAAGAAGGATCATAAAGACAGACGCCCACCTGTGCAGACTGAAATCCCGGCTGCTTCAGCATCTCATCCAGCGCAGCCGTCGTAAGCGTAGGGATCGTCGGAGAAGCAGCAGGCTTTCCATCGCCTGTGACCGGCGGAGTCGTCGATCGAACGGAATGCGCCGGCGAGCATGCCTGCGAAAAGACAATAACAAGGATCAACGCTAACCCGGTATACAACCTCATGATAGATGCTTTGTCGCAATATACTCAAAAATCACTGCCGCTGCTCATGCCGCCCCTGATCCACTTATGGCGCGAACTACCCCCTCTCCTGCGCCCGCAGCCATCTTTCGGGGATCTCGTTGCTGCTGGCCAGTAGATAATCCTGGTAAGAACAGGCGATGTATTTATTATCCGGCAGCTGCATCCACCAGCGCTGGGTCTTCTTGCTTTGCAGGAAAGTCGTTTCGACTTCCGCGAAGGCCGTACGGTATTCAATAAAGAAATCCCTGTCTGAAAGAGCCGCTTCCCGCCGGCCCCTGCTCTTGCCGTCTATAAGATACCAAAGCATATGGCTGATCTGGCGGGCTGTCAGCTGTCCATGATCCCGGGCCGGCATATATCCATAAATGCCTACTGTATTGACGTTATGACTAAGCCCCGCATAACGCATAAGTATACAGGCTTCTTCGCCATTAAAGCCATTCGGGGACAAATGATTCGCAGGAGCAAAGGAATGGGCTATAGCAGAAATGTCAAAGCTGAACAAATGTGAATTACGGATCACCGGTTCCATTTCTTCAATATTTTCCTTTACGCTGCCCAGCCGGAAACAGTCAAACCGCAGCTTGTCCATCGTCTCCAGCATGTGCGGATGAACGTAATAGCTCTGAAAGCCGATGTGGTTATAGTGATGGATATAGTTGGGCTCGCCGGTTAGCATTTCCATGAGGAAATTATCGCTCCGGTTCAGGGAGTCGATATCGAGGTCGATCAGCGCATCGACACAGGTTGCTTCAATAATATGCTTCTTGTCGGAATAGGTATAATACTGCGACAAGGTCAGGTCGTGCGATCCGCCCAGGATAACAACAGTCTTACCAATGGCAGTCAGCTCCCTCAAGACCGTTTTTAGCGCCGCGTAAGTATCGTTCAGGGATGCCCCCGCCCGGATATTTCCCGCATCCGCCAGCTTCACATCGGGATGCCAGTAATACAATTGGTAGAACTGTTCCCGGATGGCATCCGGACCGCCGCCACCTCTGCGGTCCCGCCCAATGCCTCTCTCTTCCTCACAGCCTACTATCACCATGTCCGATTCATACAGGTCGGGAAAGGACTCATCATAGGCGTCGATGAGCTTGCCGATCTGCCCGTCCTTGTAGCCCTGATCCTGTGATAGTTCGGCCAGGTTGATCGGATCGAGAAAATCGCTTATATGCAGGTTGGGAGACATGAAATGGGTGTTTTTTTGGGGCAAAACTAGGTATCTTTGTGGTATGGAGCAATTGTTACAACAAATTGAGCAGTATAAACAGGAGATCACTTCCATCATTCCCGACGGAGCAGAAGCGCTGGAGGCATTTCGCATTCGTTTTCTCGGTACAAAAGGTATTGTAAAAAACCTTTTTACGGAAATTAAGAATGTACCCGCCGACCAGAAAAAAGAATTCGGTCAGGTATTGAACGAATTCAAGCAGCTGGCCGAATCCAAATATGAAGACTGGAAAGTCAGCCTCGGAAGCGGTCCTGCCGGCAAAGCCCATAATATAGACCTCAGCCTGCCGGGAGATGTCCTGCCCCTGGGTACGCATCATCCCATCACCCTCGTGCGCGACCAGATCGTTCATATCTTTGGGCGGTTGGGTTTCTCCGTGGCGGAAGGCCCCGAGATCGAGGACGACTGGCATAATTTCACCGCTCTTAACCTGCCCGAAAATCATCCCGCCCGGGATATGCAGGATACTTTCTATATTCATCAGCAACCCGACTGGCTGCTCCGCACACATACCAGCAGCGTACAGGCGCGTACCATGGAAAAGCAAAAACCCCCGATCCGGATAATCTGCCCGGGACGGGTATATCGCAATGAGACCATCAGCGCCCGCGCACATTGTTTCTTTCATCAGACAGAAGGGTTATATGTCGATGAGAATGTCTCTTTCGCCGACCTGAAACAGACCCTTTACTTCTTTGTACAGGAAATGTTCGGAAAAGATGTGAAGGTCCGTTTCCGCCCCTCCTATTTCCCTTTCACCGAGCCCAGCGCAGAAATGGACATCAACTGCCGCATCTGCGGAGGCGTCGGCTGCAGCGTCTGTAAACATACCGGCTGGGTAGAAATTCTCGGCAGCGGCATGGTCCATCCCAAAATGCTCGAAAACTTCGGTATAGATAGCAACAAGTATACGGGCTTTGCCTTTGGGATGGGGATCGAACGGATCTGCCAGCTCAAGTACCGCATCAATGACCTGCGCCTGTACTCGCAAAACGATGTCCGGTTCCTGAAGCAGTTTACCGGTGCGGTATAAAATCAAATTATGATACAAACAATCTGCGTTTGCGGGGCTGGTACCATGGGCAGCGGCATTGCCCAGATAGCCGCTATGGCAGGCTACAAAATCATTTTATTCGATGTAAACGCGGAAATAGTGCAGAAAGGACGGGCGGCTATCGAAAAAAGCCTGCAGACGCTGACGGAAAAGAACAAACTCGATCCGGCGGAACAACAGCTTATTCTGATCCGTCTTTCCTATACCACGGCAATCGCCGATTGTGTCGCCGATCTTTTGATCGAAGCCATCGTCGAAAAACCGGAGATAAAAGAGGACCTTTTTAAAAAACTGGCGGCGGTGAACAGCAACGCGGCCATTTTTGCCTCTAACACTTCTTCACTTTCACTCACCTCCATTGCTCAAAAGATACCCCATCCTCAACGCTTTGCCGGTTTGCATTTTTTCAACCCCGCACCGCTGATGAAGCTGGTGGAAGTGGTAAGCACCCCCCTGACAGATGAGACAACCATAAAGGCCCTCACAGCTGCGGCTATCCAAATGGGCAAGACACCGGTATTGTGTAAAGACGCCCCCGGCTTCATCGTCAATCATGTGGCCCGGCCTTATTACCTGGAAGCGCTGCGTCTTCTAGAGGAAGGATTAGCCGATATAGAAACCATCGATCAGGTAATGGAAGCTACGGGTTTCCGAATGGGACCCTTCCGGCTGATGGACCTTATCGGCAATGATATTAATTATGCTGTCAGCTGCTCCGTTTACGAGGCAATGGGCCAGCCCCAGCGTCTGAAACCTTCCCCTTTCCAGGAGTCACAGGTCAAACAGGGGGCGTTGGGAAGAAAGACAGGAAAAGGATATTACCGGTATGAACAATAAAATAAATGGGAAAATACTAGTCACGGGTGGCACCGGTTTTTTGGGCGCTTATATCATCAGGGAGCTGGTTGCAAAAGGATATTCCGTGCGCGCGATCCGTCGCGGCAATTCTTTGCCTGCTTTTATCCCCCCCGCCATCCTGGAAAAAGTAGAATGGATCTCCGGTGACATTCTCGATGTCACCGGTCTGGAAGACGCAATGGAAGACTCGGATGCAGTCATCCATGCTGCCGCAAAGCTGTCCTTCGCCGCCCGCGACCGCCGGGAAATGTTCAGCACCAACATCAACGGGACGGCCAATGTGGTCAATATTGCACTGGAAAAAAATATAAAACGTCTTATCTACGTTAGCTCCGTTGCAGCCCTGGGCCGCACAGGCAATGGCGAACGCGTGACAGAAGAAAAGAAATGGGGCGACAGCAAATGGAATACGAATTATGCCATCAGTAAATATCACGGGGAAGTGGAAGTATGGCGCGGCATCGGCGAAGGACTGCCGGCTGCTATCGTCAATCCCAGCACGCTGCTGGGTTATGGAGACTGGAATAACAGCAGCTGCACGCTGTTTCGCAACGCCTTCCGGGAATTTCCCTGGTATACCGAAGGGGTCAATGGCTTTGTAGACGTGACCGATGCTGCGCGAGCCGTCGTTTGCTTGCTGGAGAGCGATGTCAGCGGCGAGCGTTATATTCTCAATGGCGACAACTGGACCTTTCGGCATCTCTTTGAAGAAATGGCCGACGGACTTGGGAAAAGACGCCCATCCCGGGAAGCCACACCCTTTTTAGCCAACATTGCCTGGCGAATGGCCAGATTAAAAAGCATTTTGACGGGTCAGCCATCCATACTGACCCGGGAAAGCGCGATAGTAGCCAGGAGCAAGACCTTTTTTGACAACAATAAGATCCTTCAGCAGCTGCCCGGATTCCGGTTCACCCCCCTGGATGAGACCATAAAAAGGGCTTGTAATAACTACCTAAACTGGACGGAGTCCAGTTCGTACACGAGGCCTTAGGCCGAGTTGTACAGAAATTAGCGGTATTGTGGCAAAAAATTATATTTTAAACCATTTTTTGCCACAATTCATAACCATGTTAAAAAACTGATTCTTCTTTCAAATTAGACCCCGGCTTACTAACTTACTGTCTCAAACGATATCCATGAAACTGAGCACAAAGAATTTTAGCCTGCTTTTACTCTCTTTCTTTTTCTCCCTTTCCGTCTTTTCCCAGGATAAGACATTTGCTGTCGATGGTCTGGTCATCGACTTAAAATCCGGACAGCCACTGACCGGCGCCTCCGTGTTTTGTCAGAACACGACGGTAGGTACCCTGTCAAAAGCAGACGGCGGCTTCCATCTGCGCCTTGCTAACGGAGGATACGACCTGATCATCTCCTATACGGGGTATGAAACACAGTCCATCCGCATCGGGAAAGACCACAAGGACAGCGATACCCTTAGAGTCCAGCTAAAGGAACAGGATAAGAGCCTGGAACAGGCCGTAGTCACCGGCAGCGCGGAAGTAATGGATGGCTGGGACAAATACGGTCAGTTCTTCCTGGATCATTTTATCGGAACAACACCCAATGCAGCTCAGTGCACACTGGACAATAAAGAAGTCCTGAAATTCTATTTCTATAAAAAACGAAACAAGCTGCGTATAAAGTCAACCGGAGACCTGGTTATCACCAATAATGCGCTTGGTTACAAGATCCGGTACCAGCTGGACTCCTTTGTCCATGAATACAGTACCAATGTCAGCAGCTATACAGGATACCCTCTTTTCGAAGAAATTCAGGGCAGCCCCGAGCAGCAGGATACATGGAAAGAGAACCGGTTCAATGCCTATGTCGGCTCGCGTTTGCATTTCCTCCGCAGCTGGTATGACAGCACTCTGCAGGATGAAGGATTCGTGCTGGAGCTGGCCGACTCCAGCGACAAAAATAAAATGAAGCCGATCGGCGACCCCTATGATGGTAAATTCTATATAGTGGATAGCGGTGACGTGCAGATCGGCCTGACAGGGCGACTTCGCATCAGCTTTACCGGCCAGCTTCCGGATAAAAAATATCTCCAGGAAAATAAATTCCCCCTTTCGGCCAAAGTACAAATTTCAGCCCTGGATCTCGCCGACGGATTTGTCATCCAGGAAAACGGCTATTTCTATGATCAGTCAGATGTCACCAATATAGGCTACTGGTCCTGGAAGAAACTGGCCGAAGTAGTGCCGTATGATTATAATCCGCCGCAATAGCGCGCGAGTCCGCAACGCCATTTTCCCGGCGATCTCACGTCTGAGCTTGTGCGGATGGTCACTGATCATCCCTGCATCACTTTTTTCCAGAGTTCGGGGATACGTTTGATCCAGACAAGCTCCTTTTTCTTGAGTAATGCGTCTTCTGCGGGTGACCCGAAATAGACTTTACCGCCTTCCAGGGATGTGGGCACACCACTTTGTGCATAAACAACTGCATTGTCGCCGATGGTAAGGGTCTTGCTGACACCTACCTGCCCCCAGAGAATGACACCATTCCCGATCTCCACTGCGCCGGCAATGCCGACCTGGGCGGCAAACAGGCAATTTTTCCCGGTGACGGTATCATGACCGATATGGATCATATTGTCCATTTTGGTCCCTGCCCCGATACGCGTATCATGGCTCACCCCCCGGTCAATAGTACAACCTGCGCCTATTTCCACATAATCTTCAATTACTACGCGGCCGCAGCTTTCCATCTTCCGATACCAGACGGCACGGTCCTTTTTGGTGTTGTAATAAAAAGCATCCGAGCCGATGACGGTGCCGGCCTGGATGATGACATTGTCGCCAATGACACAATGGTCCAGAATAGTTACGTTGGGATGTATAAAACAATTCTTTCCAATGGTCACATGGTGTCCCACAAAGACATTCGGATAGAGATATGTCCCCTCTCCGATGATCGCCGTGTCGCTGATCATTTTCGTAGCCGGCTGGAAGGGCCGGAAGTGGCTAACGATCTTCAGGTAGGCTTCAAAAGGCTGGTCGACAACCAGCAAAGCTTTGCCCGGCGGCACTTCTACGGCTTTGTTGATAATGATGAACGTGGCGTTGGACTGGAGACAGGTATCATAATATTTAGGATGATCGACAAATACAACATCTCCTTTTTCGACTTTATGTATCTCATTAATGCCTGTAACCTGGCCATTTTTATCACCAACTAGGTCTGCGCCTAAAAACTCACTTAACCACTGAACAGCTACCGGAGAAGGAAATTGCATAGATTGAAATTTGCGCAAAGGTAGGTCGGAACTGTGGTGATTCGTCACCCTTTTCCACAGGTTAAAAAAAAATGTGAATAAAATTTGTTGGAAAATTTTTTTAGATAGAGAAAATTATTTTTAATATTGTGTAGGGAAATTTATTTCCCGGTACTTACTAACCCATCCATATAATGAAAGCCCGGTTTCGCACCGGGCTTTTTCTTTACAAAAAGCTTTACAACAGAAATTAGAAGATCGGCTGAAACGTGCATCAATACTACATCATATACAAACCCTTCCAGGTTCTTTCACAATTTACTTCCCAGGAAGGGAAGAAAACATTGAAGGATTTCTTCCCTGTGCCGGCGGATGTCTATCCCGTCGGCCGGCTGGATTTTGACAGCGAGGGACTCCTTATCCTGACCAATGACACCACATTTAACCACCGGCTGCTAAATCCCCGGTTTGCTCACGACCGGGAATATTGGGTTCAGGTGGAAGGCGACATCTCTCCTGTCGCTATCCGTCAGTTGGAGTCGGGCGTGACGATCAGCGTCGACGGAAAAAGCTACCGGACCAAACCTGGAAAAGTCACAGCCATGGTGTCTTCACCCCGGGTGCCGGAACGTTTTCCTCCCATTCGCTATCGCGCACAGATACCGACAAGCTGGATTAAAATGATCTTACAGGAAGGTAAGAACAGACAGGTGCGTAAGATGACTGCCCAGGTCGGCTTTCCTACACTAAGATTGATCCGCTACCGGATCGAACAGCTTACTGTTGAAGGATTGGGCCCCGGGGAAATGCGAATGCTGGACCGGCAGGAAATCTATTCCTTGCTGTTTGCCGAAAGGAATCATTAACTTTCCATCTTAAAATAGCCACAGGCGGCGAAAACTTAAAAAAAGATAATTATGCTCAAATCGATGACTGGTTTCGGACGCGCAGAACAGGCAGTTGGAGACAAAACTTTTCAGGTAGACATCAAATCTCTGAACGGAAAACAATTCGAGTTGCAATTGAAATTACCTGGCTTCCTGAAACCGTTTGAGTTCCAAATCCGGAAATTACTCTCTGAAAAACTGGGACGAGGCTCACTGGACTGTACTATTAGTCTGAAACAAACCGGCAATGCCAAACCCGTAAGTATCAACACCGACCTGGCTAAGGCTTATTACCGGGCTCTGGCAGACCTTTCCAACGAGCTGAACCTGGACCCTTCCAATATTCTCAGCACCCTGGTAAAGCTGCCCGAAGTCATTACGCCTACCAGCGACACGCTGACGGATGAGGAGTGGAAGGAGTTTGAAAAGGTCATCCAATTGGCTATCGACGACCTCAATGCCCATCGCCTTAATGAAGGCGCCTCCCTGGAGGCAGACCTGCTGCTACGTATTGATAATATCGTCAAACACCAGGATGAGGTCGTCAGACTCGAGCCGCTACGCCAGACGAAGATCCGGGAAGGACTGAAGAAATTGCTGGAAGAGCATGTCGGGAAAGACAATTACGATCCCAATCGTCTCGAACAGGAACTGATCTATTATATCGAGAAAATAGACATCACCGAAGAACAGGTGCGGCTAAAAAACCATTGCGATTATTTCAAGGTCATTTTAAAGGAGCCCGAAGAAGGCAAAGGAAAAAAACTTTCCTTTATCCTGCAGGAAATAGGACGCGAGATCAATACCACAGGTTCAAAAGCATACGACAGTACCATCCAGCAGAACGTAGTTTTGATGAAAGATGAGCTGGAAAAAGCGAAAGAACAGGTTTTGAATGTATTATAATCTGAGTATTTTTGCATAAACGCGTCTCATTGAAAAAGTTGCTTTTATCCCTGTTGACAGCCGGCTGCTTCGGCTGGACCTCCTGTACTATCCCTTCGGGTGTCTTTGAAAAGAACGTGACCTTACCCGGCCAGCAATGGGAAAGCGGTTTTAAACCAACCATAAATTTTGTCGTCAGCCCGCAGGATACCGCCAATATTTACAACGTCTATATTGTATTACGCCACACGGACGCCTACAATTACAACAACATCTGGATCAGGGGCACCGTGAAAAGCCCCGGAGACAGCGCCGGCAGAAGCGAACGATATGATCTGTCCCTTGCGGACAATGAAAAAGGATGGAAAGGCAGTGGAATGGACGATATCTTTGAAAACCGGGTATGGATCCAGCAACAAACCAAATTCACCCGCCCGGGCACTTATTCCTATACCCTTGAGCAGATCATGTGGGATGACCCGCTGAAAAATGTTTTGAATGTCGGTGTCCGTATTGAGAAAGTCCCGTAAAATGCCGGGAATGCGCTTGCAATTATGCTATTCAAGAAAAAACGACTGGCGGTGGCCACCACCGTATACTGGATCCTGCTGGCCTATATCATAGCCGAGCTGGGCTGGTGGTTCATTGCCCTGCAAACGCAGAACCATCAGATGGCTCAGTATCAGCTGCAACAGCTGAAATTGGACAATCCCTGGTACGAAGCCAGGGTCGCGGCCATCCAAACCGAGGAAAACAATAAGACAGCCCAATTCATTGGGGAAGGCAGCATTTTCTTATTGATCATACTCGTGGGAGCCATCTTTGTCTATCGGGAAGTCCGGCGGCAGATCCGGCTTCAGCTTCAACAGCAAAATTTTATGATGGCCGTTACCCACGAACTTAAGACACCCATCGCCGTCGCCAAGCTGAACCTCGAAACCCTCCAGAAACACAAGCTCGACGAAGCCAAACAACACAAGATCATACAGGCAGGTCTCCAGGAGGTCGGCCGCCTCGATACCCTTGCCAACAATATTCTCATTGCTTCCCAGCTGGAAGGCGGCGGATATATACAGGTAAAAGAATCCCTGGACCTCTCTACCCTCGTTCAACAGTCGGTACAGGATTACCGGCTTCGCTTTCCCGAAAGACGCTGGGAAGCCCATATCGAACCCGAAAACAGCGTCAACGGCGACGCCCTGCTCCTGCAGATGCTGGTCAACAACCTGGTCGAAAATGCGCTTAAATACTCTCCACGTGATGGCACTATCACGGTGTCGCTGGAGAAAAAAGGGCGTCATATACAGCTGTCCGTAAAAGACCAGGGACAGGGCATACCCGACGAAGAAAAGAAAAAGATCTTTGGCAAATTCTACCGCACCGGTCAGGAGACGACCCGGCAAACAAAAGGCACCGGACTGGGTCTTTATTTATGCCGGAAAATAGCGGAAGATCACAAAGCCATGCTTAAAGTGACCGACAATTCCCCGGTAGGGAGTATTTTTACAGTAGTATTTAAGAGGCTGCCGGTTTCAGGCTAACATATAATCCCATGAGTTCAAAAATTTCCATCCTGCTGGTAGAAGATGAAGAGAACCTTCACGAAGCCCTCAAGCTGAACCTTGAGCTGGAAGGGTACGAGATTACCTCGGCATTTGACGGCACTCAGGCATTAAAGGCCATCCAGATGGAATACTTCGACCTCATTATCCTGGACGTCATGCTGCCCGGTGTGGACGGCATCGGCGTCACCGAGACCATCCGGGTCCAGAACAATGACGTACCCATCCTGATCCTCAGCGCAAAGAATGCCAGCGCCGATCGCGTCCTGGGTCTGAAAAAAGGCGCGGACGATTACCTGACAAAACCCTTCAACCTCGAAGAGCTGCTCCTGCGGATCCACAAGCTCATCGAGAAGAATAAAAAGATGCAGGTGAAAGATTCCTTTGGCGACGTTTATGTTTTTGGCAAGAACATCATTGATTTCAAAGCGCAGGAAGCCACGACAAAAGACGGCGACCGGATCCAACTGAGTAAAAAAGAGGCCATGCTGCTGAAGCTTCTCATCGAGAATAGGAATGAAGTGGTGACCCGGGAAAAAATATTACAGGCCGTTTGGGGATACAATGTCTATCCGACCACCAGGACCATTGACAATTTCGTGCTCAACTTCAGGAAGTATTTTGAAGAGGATAGCAGGCATCCGAAGTATTTTCATAGCGTCCGGGGCGTGGGCTATAAGTACACTGAATAGGGCAGATCATCTACCTATTGAATGGTCTTCGATTCTCGGCCTATGGCACCTGCGGTGCCAAGAACCGGGGCTCCATGTCTGCCCTTCGGGCGCTGGCCTTTCAGGCCAGCCTGTCCATCATCCATTCCGCCTGCCTCAGCAACTGTTGCATATTAAATCTATCATATGCCGGCGTATAAAGATTCATCTCACACTCATTAAAGATATTCTCCAGCGAAATAATAGCCGTTTCGTCCCAACCCCTCAGCTGCAGTAGACGAATGCTGTTCTGTTTATTAAGCTCGCTCGCCGGCAGACTCAGCTTTTTTTGGACAGCCTTCCAGACAGCCCGGTTTACTTCCCGGTAAAACCGGTTGGAGTCTCCCTCTTCCAGGGACTGACGGGCTTCCAGCAGTGGATCTACCACCGGCACCGCAGGCACATAGGTGTTCGAGGCCATCCCCGGAGTTTTTGGAGGCTCCGGCGCTGGCGGCGCCGGCGGTGGCGAAACCGGCGCATTTGTCCGCGCGACAGGCTGATAAGCAAACGGATCATTCGTACGCGATGTATTTTGAAAAGCCGGCTGGGAAGCCTGTTCTGTTTTTGTCTTTTCCGCAAGCCCCTTACCTGTAAGCCCCTTCTCCGATGTTTCCGTTTCCTGGCTTCGACGCCCCCCATCGCCACGCCCCCCATCGCGACGCACTTTCCTCAGAAGAAGATTTTGCCGCCAGAAATACATAGCAACTCCCGATATAAGCAGTACGGCAAAGATCCATTCCAGATGGTCCTGCACAAACTTTCCAACATGACCCCTTATCGAAAAAGAGGGGGAGGCAACAGCGCCTGGTCCAACGGTTTGCCGGTGCTGACTAACGGCCGGCGTCACCTGAAGATCCTGTGGCACGCCTTCCGCTGACTTATAGGTTTGGGAAGACGGATCGAAATACGAAAAACTAACCGCTGGCAGGGTATAGTGACCCGGAGTCCGGGGAATAAATACATAGTCAAAGGATTTGGACCCGCTCATAGGAGCCACCGTCTTATTTACATCTTCCTTCGCTGTAGGCTCGAAAGCTTCAAAACCGGAAGGCCAGGCGATCGTCGGGGCCGCCAGGACAGGCAGGTTGCCCTTTCCTTTCACGACCACATGCAGGGTCGCTTCATCCTGGGCTGCGACAGATCTGTTCGCCAGTGAGGTTTCTACAGAAAAGCTGCCTACTGCTCCATTGTAGTTGGCCGGCTTGTTTTCCGGCAAAGGCTTCACGGTGATGGTTACGGGTTTGGTATCCAGGGTCACACGTTCGTCCACTTCCGGCCCAAGATTATTGTCATCCATCATCTGATCCAGCAAGTCACGGATGCTGCCGCCCCGCCTGGCATCCTGACGTCCGCCGCCTTTCACAAAATGGACCGTATTCTCCACTTCCACCGGGTCAAGATCAATATTTCCTGCCTGCAGCGGGATCAGCTGGGTCTTACGGATGATATGCACCGTAAAGGCCTTCCCATTGAGCTTTTCGACAGACACGGGATCAGAACCGGGATCTACCATGTCATAGACACTAAAGCCGTTGAGGGACGGACGCTTCGTTACCCTGGACTCGCTGCTCAAACGGGAATAAAGCTTATAGGTGCAGACAATGGGCTCCCCGACAAAACAGCTGTTCTTATCGACCTGGACTTTTACAAACAAATTCTTACGGATCTTCTCATTGACGTTCTCCCCCGGTTTCAGAATATAATCCCTTTGCACATCCCGCTCGCTACTACCATATGGATCCGCGCCAAAAGGCTGGGCAAAAGGATTCACGCCGCCCGGATTGGAAGGATTATTTCCACCGGGGCCGCCTCCGGCATGAACCGTGATCTTAACTGCATTCGATCGTAAAGGATGACCGTCTACTGTGGCAGAGGCTCCGCCAATAGTGAACTTGCCGGGGTGAAGAGGCTGCAGGACAAAAGAAAGCCCCTTATATTGGGACATGCTGCCATTGACAATGCTCATTCCACTCGATTGAATAGGTCCCTGTACGATCTGGAACCCCGGAAATGAGGGCGGGGTAAGTTCGTCTATCTGTTTGGCGTTCTCTACTACGAATTCTATCTGCAGATACTCTTTCTGTCCGACATCCTGGCTGCTGACCCAGGTAGAAAATTTTACCTGACCGGAAACAAAGAGTCCCGGCAGTAAGGCTATCAAAACAATAATCGAAAAGCGTAGAATTGTAACGATAACGGATGATTTTATAGGTCGTTCAAGCTTCATATCTCACGAATGCAAATATAAAATTTCATTCGTTAAAGATCTCCCAATTGCGGCCGCAGGAGTATTTCCTCCACCGTGGCCTGCGGGGAAAGGCGGCTGGCCGCATACATCATCTCCGCCACATCCGCCGCTTCCATGATGCGGTGAGGGTCGATCCCACTGCCGGCCCACGAATCCGTATAGGCTGCCCCCGGGAAAACAGCCGTCACTTTGATGTTATAAGGCTTCATTTCTTCCCGGAGATTGGCAGAGAGACCCGCCAGGGCAAATTTGCTGATACTATAGGCCCCGCCATTGGGATAGGCCTTCAGGGAGGCCACGGAACACATGTTGAATATATGCCCCGACCTCCTGGCCATCATGCCGGGCAATAGGAAGCGGGACAGGTGATACGCGCTATAGAGATTTACGGCGATCAACTGCTCAAGAGCCCCATCCGGCTCGTCATGAACGCTGCCCGGGATGAACTGCCCGGCGTTGTTGACCAGCACATCCACCGAAACTCCCGTTTCCAGCAGCCATTTTCCAAATGACAGGACCTGTTCTTTTACCCCAAGGTCAAAGGCAGCCGACCTGATCGTAACGGAGGGATAACGGATACTAAGTTCTTCCTGTGCAGCTGCTAATGCCTGCGCATTACGGGCGCAGAGGTAGAGGTCATACCCCCCCGCTGCAAACTTCTCCGCTATGGCCCTGCCCAGGCCTTTCGATGCCCCCGTAATGATACAGTTCATAAATTCCTATATTGCGCGCCTAAAATACGTCATATTTGCAAGAACGTATTTTCGGCAATTATGCAATATAAACACCTTTTCTTCGACCTGGATCATACATTATGGGATTTTGAGGCCAACAGCCGGCTAACGCTGGAAGAATTGTATCATTCACTTGGTTTACAGGCAAGAGGAGTAAATGATTTTGACCTTTTTCATAAGCGATACAGCGCTCATAATGAAAAGCTCTGGGACCGCTACCGGAATGGCTACATCAAGGTGGACGAGCTGAGATGGAAGCGCATGTGGCTGACCCTGCTGGATTTCAAGATCGGCGATGAGCCCCTGGCCCGGGTCATGGATGTCCGTTTCCTCGAAGCGCTGCCCTCCCGGAACATCCTGTTCCCCTATACGCTGGAAATACTCAACTATCTTTCAGCTAAAAGATATCAGCTGCATCTTATCACCAATGGCTTTGAAAAAGTACAGCACAGCAAGCTGCAAAACTCCGGCCTGACCCGTTATTTCGGGGAAGTGATCACGTCCGAAGGCTCCAACAGCCTCAAGCCGCATAAGGAGATCTTCGAATATGCTTTTAAGAAGACCGGTGCCCTTCCGGAAGAAAGTATTATGATCGGGGATAGTATAGAAGCCGATATACAGGGCGCTATCAATGCAGGTATCGATCAGGTATATGTGAATCACATCGGCCTGCAACCATCGCTGAGACCTACCTATACAGTGAGCTCGCTGAAGGAACTGGAAGAGATCTTTTAAGAGCCGGCTGCTTCAGCCTCGCCCGGGCTTTAGTCTGATTCCTTTGGTCCAATTGGATCGCTAATTCGATTTCTTCTTTCCGCAGGATTTCCCCGGACATGACTTCGGCATAGCTTTCTTTTCCTTGGTAGCCTTTGTGCTCGTGCTGTCCTTACCCGTTTGGGCAAAGGCAACGCCCGAGAAAAGGAAGGCAGCCGTAGAAAGTATGAGTAGCTTATTTTTCATGGTATCAAGTTAGCATTTTATTCCCACTTCGCCAATACCGTAACCCCGCCCTGAACGGTCTGGTTCAGCCCTACCTGTACCTTGGTGCCCGGAGGAAGCAGCACGTCGACCCGGGATCCGAATTTAATAAAGCCCATTTCGGCGCTTTGTTCAACTTTTTGACCGACATGGAGATAGTTGACGATCCGGCGGGCCAGTGCCCCGGCAATCTGCTTTACCAGGATCTCCCCATGCGCATTGCGGATGACCACACTGTGCCGTTCGTTCTCCGTAGAGGATTTGGGATGCCAGGCCACCAGGTACTTGCCCTTATGATACTGGTTGTAAGCTACCTCTCCGCTCATCGCATTGCGGTTTTGATGAACGTTCGCAGGGCTCATGAAAATGGAAACCTGCAAACGCCGGTCCTTGAAATATTCTTCGTCAACCATTTCTTCAATGACTACCACCTTCCCGTCAGCGGGACAAATGATAAGATTGTCGCCGGTCGTTAATTTACGATTGGGTACTCTGAAAAAAGAGATCAGGAAAAGCAATACAGCGAGGGTAACCAGGAAAATAAGACCGGTAAGCCATGCCTCGTGGGCACTGATAAAATAAAAGGAAGGCAGGTTGATAATAGCAAAAGCAAGTGCGCTGATCGCAATCGTCTTATAACCTTCTCGATGGATAGTCATTCTACAATTAGTTGAGGGCCAAAAATAAGTAATTCTGTTCATCCCACGATCCACAACAAGTAGCAGCAGGCAAAAGGAGTGGCTACCAGCAGAGAGTCAAAACGATCCAGGAAGCCACCGTGCCCGGGCATGATCTGTCCGCTATCTTTTATACCTGCCATCCGTTTGAGCTTACTTTCCAGCAGATCGCCAAAGGTTCCTGTGATGGCAGCAATGGCGGCTACGACCATCCAGTGCCCCGGAGTAAAGAGACTCCACCCCGGTGGCTTATTCAAAAACCAGCCGATGGCGCCCATAACTCCTATCGCCAGTATGATCCCTCCTATAGTACCTTCCCAGGTCTTTTTCGGAGAAATGGCCGAAAGCGATGTCCTGCCGATCAGTGAGCCCACGAAATAAGCCATCGTATCATTGATCCAGATAGAACCGATGATCATCAGCACCGGGATCTTATCGGCAAAAGGAGGGATCCGGCTTCCATAGAACAGCGTGCGCAGATGAGTCAGCAATGCCAGGCTAAGAGAAATATAGAGCAGGCCCAGCGCCGAACGGCCGATGTTTTTAAAATTCAGCGTACTGTACCCGACGATCTCTCCAATTACGAACAAGGCTAAAAAACCCATACAGCCCCACCAGCCGATCGTATGCAGGTAAACACCGCCGATATTCAACCCGCCGTTGGAGAAGTACAGCATCAGACACCAGCCGGCAATTATTACGCTGTAGCGATGCAGCGGTGAAATGTCGGCATAATCCTTATCGATGAGGACCATGATCTTTTCGTATTCGATCCAGCACCCGAAATGGATAACCGAAAACAACAACAAAAAGCTCCATGGATTCCACAGGAGACCGGCCAGCATTACTACAACGAATACGGCAGCCGTCAACGACCGGGTCTTAAGTACTGAAGGATTTAGTGCCATTGCTAAAAATTAGGATTATATACTTTGTCGTAGGTGACACCAGATTGCCTGCGCATCACGGATAACAAAGCCAGGACAATAACCAGGCTGATCAGGCCTGCATAAAACGGTACGGATGGATTTTCACTTATCATCTTCGGGTAATAGCTGGCTGCAACCACCTGTATCCCGTTGAAAAAGAAATGCGCAATGATAGAGGTCCATAAGCTGCCGCTATACCAGAAGGCGGCGCCCAGCAGGATGCCCAGCATCATCCGGGGCAGGAAACCCTGAAACTGCATGTGAATAGCCGAGAAAATAAAGCTGGCGGCGACAATCCCGATCCAGGGGCTTTTAAAAATTTCGATGAAGATCCGCTGCATCGCTCCCCGAAAACACATCTCTTCGAATATAGCCGGCAGCAAAGCGATGACAAAGACATTGATCACTATATCAAAAGAAGAATGGATCTGCAAAAAGGCAGCTACCTGCTGATCATTGTCTTTTTCCATCCTGATCATCCAGCCGGGAAGGTGTATTTGCTTGTTCAGCACCCCCAGCCATCCCTCTAAAGGAAGAGCCACCAGCAACAGCATGACCCCCAAAGCATAATAGACCGTTTTCTCCGCCGGGCGAAGTCCCAGATTACGCAGAGGCTCCGTATGGAAGGTCTGCCGGGCATAAATAAAGGCCGGGATCCCAAATATGACAATGGTCGAAAAAGCCTGGGCCAGTTTCTTGGCAGGGAGCAGACCAGGATCATTCATGTCGATGTGACCACCGGCGGAAATCCCTGTTTTAGCCAGTAAAATGGCACTTGCCCCCATTACTCCCAGGATCAGGGACAAGTGCCATTTTACTGGCATGACCCCCAATAATCCCATAAAAAGGGCAAGTTGCGACCAGGGAGAACGAATTTTAAGGTTGTTGGACATGGGAAATCCGCAGGTAAGTGCGTAATTTTGGGCTTTTATACTGTGATAAACATCGGCAATATACAAATTCCTGCATTCCCGCTACTTCTGGCCCCTATGGAAGATGTCAGCGACCCTCCTTTCCGCTATGTCTGCAAACAGAATGGCGCGGACCTGATGTACAGCGAATTCATTTCCAGCGAAGGCTTGATCCGGGATGCTATAAAAAGCCGGCAAAAGCTGGATTTCTTTGAATACGAACGCCCTTTCGGAATCCAGATCTTCGGCGGTGACGAAGAGGCCATGGCCCTCAGCGCCCGTATCGTAGACACCGTACAGCCTGACCTGGTGGACATCAATTTTGGGTGCCCGGTGAAAAAAGTGGTTTGTAAAGGCGCCGGCGCCGCTGTCCTGAAGGATGTAGCCGCCATGACCCGGCTTACCGAAGCGGTCGTAAAGGGTACCCGGCTGCCGGTCACGGTCAAGACCCGCCTGGGCTGGGATGACCAGTCCAAAAACATAGAAGAAGTAGCCGAAAGACTCCAGGACGTCGGCATCAAGGCCCTCACCATCCATGGCCGCACCCGCGCCCAGCTCTACAAAGGCGAAGCAGACTGGACGCTGATCGCAAAAGTCAAAGAAAATCCTCGCATTCATATCCCCATCTTCGGCAACGGAGACATCGATTCACCGGAGAAAGCCCGCTTATACCGCGATCGCTATGGCATCGACGGGATCATGATAGGCCGGGCGGCCATAGGCTATCCCTGGATCTTCAACGAGATAAAACATTTCCTTGCGACCGGCAACCATCTTCCGCCTCCCACCATCGAACAACGGATAGGAGCTATCCGCGATCACCTGCTTCGTTCGGTAGAATGGAAGGGACCGGTGGTCGGCATCCTGGAAATGCGGCGCCACTATACGAACTACCTCAAGGGGTTTCCCCATATCAAGGAATTCCGCAACCAGCTGGTGCAAATGAAGACCGTTGAAGAGATTGACCTGGTCTTACAACAGGTGCAGCAGCGTTACTCCGGCTTTGTGGCCGAACGGGCCGTCGCCGGATTTTCAGAAGGACAGCTGCAAGATTGTGCATACTAGTGACTGTCGCAAAAGTTATTGCCACCTCAAAGCCTTCCCTCTATCTCAAAAAAAATTTAAACCATTTCATTTTCCCTTTGAACGGCGGATACTTCATGACCGGATCAATAAAAACCGGCGTCCGCATTACCGGCTTGGCATGCGTAAAGACATCGAAAGAATATTTCCCGTGATAAACGCCCAACCCACTGTTGCCGATGCCCCCGAAGGGCAGGTGAGGATTTGCAAAATGCCAGACCGTATTGTTGATACAGCCGCCGCCAAAAGGAACGGCTTCCATCCAGGTCTTCTCTAGCTGCCGGTCGCGGGTAAAAAGATAAAAGGCCAAAGGATTCGGCTGCTGACGGATAATAGACATAGCCTCTTCCATCGTCTGATAAGTAAATACCGGCAACAGGGGACCGAAGATCTCATCTTTCATCAGCGGCTGATCTGTTGTTGTGCATTCTATAAGAGTAGGTGCAATAAATAATTTCGACCGGTCGTGATACCCCCCGCAAATAATTTTCCCCTGCACCTGCGAAAGATAACCGGTCAGCGTATCGAATCTTTTTTCATTGATGATCTTTCCGTAATCATAACTTTCTTCTGGCTTTTCACTATAGAAGCGCTTAATTGTCTCCTGCAGATGCGCTATGAGATCGTCTTTTATCGCTGCATGCACCAGCAGATAATCCGGTGTTATACAGGTTTGACCGGCATTGATGAACTTTCCCAGCACGATCCGACGGGCTGCAGTCCGCAGATCGGCATCCTGTGCCACCACCGCAGGACTCTTCCCGCCCAGCTCAAGCGTTACCGGTATCAGCTGTTCTGCGGCCAGCTGATATATGGCCCGCCCGACGCTGACACTACCCGTGAAGAAGATATGATCGAAGCGGAAATTCCGGATCAGCCCGGGCACTATGACGGCACCGTCACCCTGTACAACGCGTACGCATTCAGGTGAGTAGGCGCCGGTCAGCAATTTTTCTATGACAGCTGCCGTAGCGGGAGCCATCTCCGAAGGCTTCAGCACTACTGCATTACCCGCAGCCAGCGCCGCAGCCACCGGCAGCAGGGAAAGCTGAAGCGGATAGTTCCACGGTGCGATGATCAGCACGACTCCCAGCGGGTCGCGGTAGATAGTGGAAGAGGAAGGCCAGTTGACAAGGTTTGTTCTTGCTCGGCGGGGACGCATCCAGCCCGCCAGGTGCTTCAGCATGTAGCGGATCTCCGACAGCACCAGCCCGGTCTCCGAGGCGTAGGCCTCCTCAGGACTCTTCTTCAGATCTGTATACAATGCGGCCTGGATCTCCTTTTCATTGTCGAGGATCAGCTGTTGCATCTTTTGCAGCTGCTCACGTCGCCATTCATATGGACGGGTGATCCCCGAGTTAAAAAATTGCCGAAGCTGTTGAAGATCATACATAGCGGAGTTTTTTAAATGGCAGCGTGGAACTTGTAGCGTGGAACACTACCCAAGTTCTTTAAAAATGATCATATTAAACATATATTTTTGAAAAAAAACGCTTAACTTATGTCTATCATCAAACATCCGTTACTATACGTAGGCTCGAAAGGGGAAAAGACCCTCTACACACTATTTGAAAGCGGTGCAAACTTGTCTTGCATTCACCCTGATCTTATTAAGGACCTCGAAATACCTATCCCGCTTGGCAGGATTAGAAAACTCGCAACGGCAAGCGAATCACATTTCATCGAGATAAAAGAAGTGATCAGGCTAGATTTTTATATCAATGATGTCTTACTTTCCGATGAATTCCTCGTCGTCCCCGGACTCAGCGAAGAAGCCATCATCGGCGCCGCCACATTACAGAAATGGCGGATCAAACTGGACTTCGAACACGACCAGGTCATCGTCGATCCAAAGGCAGGCAAGCTGCAACTGATTTAGCCTATCTTTACCCCCGACATGAACGACGAATACTACATGCAGCAGGCGCTGAAAGAAGCCCGCCAGGCGTATGAAGAAGACGAAGTGCCCATCGGCGCCGTCATCGTAATGAACGGCCGCGTCATCGCCCGGGGCCACAATCAGACAGAAAGACTTACCGACTGTACCGCTCACGCGGAGATCATCGCGCTTACTTCCGCCTTCAATCATCTCGGTAGCAAATACCTGCCCGAAGCAACCCTTTATGTTACCGTAGAACCCTGCCTGATGTGTGCCGGCGCCCTGTACTGGAGCAAGATCGGCCGTGTGGTTTTTGGGGCGGAAGACGATAAGAATGGCTACCGGCGCGGCACTCCGGAAGCAGCCGTAGCAGGCTGGCCCTTTCATCCCAAAACCCAGCTGACAGGAGGCATCCTCCGGGATGAATGCGCTACTCTGATGCAGGATTTTTTCCGGGCCAAACGCTGATTTAACCATTTTTACGTAGGTTTGTCATCCCTTCAGGCATTGACACAACTATAATTTTTTTAATTTAAAACATTCGTTATGGCATTTACACTTCCCGCACTTCCATATGCGTTTGAGGCATTGGAACCGCATATAGACACGACTACCATGCAGATTCATCATGGCAAACATCACCAGGCCTATGTCGACAATTTAAATAAGGCTATCGCCGGCACCCCCAACGAAAGTTTATCCCTGGAACAGCTGGTAGCAAAAGCTGGCTCCATCAGCCCCGCAGTCCGCAACAACGGAGGAGGTCACTGGAACCACAGCTTTTTCTGGGAAAGCCTTAGCCCTAAAGCAAGTGGTGCTCCTGCAGCGAAATTGGCTGATGACATCCATACAACCTTCGGCAGCTTCGACGCCTTCAAGGAAAAATTCAATGCGGCGGGTATCAGCCGTTTTGGTAGCGGCTGGGCCTGGCTGATTGCAAAAGACGGCAAGCTCGAGATCAGCTCCACTCCCAATCAGGACAACCCACTGATGGATGTAGCCGAAGTTAAAGGAACTCCCCTGCTGGGCGTTGACGTTTGGGAACATGCTTATTATCTCAAATACCAGAATCGCCGCGCTGAATACCTGGCTGCATTCTGGAACGTGGTCAACTGGGACAAAGTAGCCGAACGCTACGCAGTTGCAAAATAACTTTTTCGACCAGGCCGGTCCCGATTAGCGGACCGGCCTTTTACTACCCTTTAACTTTAAATCATTATTCCCATTTTCATATGAAATTAACAACATCCGGTCTCCTGCTATTGACAGTCATGGTTTGCTTCGCCTCCTGTAAGGGTCACGAAAAAAAGGTCCTTGTATACGCCAGCGGTAAGATAGAAGTTGACAACACCAAACAACATATCACCGTTTCAGACGGTACAACACACCATGAGCAGGAACTGGATTTCACCAGCGGCGACCCGGTGAACCTGGAAATTCAATCCCCCCAGGGTAAAATTAATTTCAGCGTTACAGACGATGGTTTGTACATAGCCAACCTCAAATCCGATACGGTCATCGGCAGCATGCAGCGCGTCGGCGCCGAAGGCGGCGAGTCAAGGATCACACAGGAAGGACTGAAACAAAAACTTGACAGCCTCCAGAAGCTGACAAGCGGACAAAATGTAAGCGAAGCCAACAAGAACTACTTCATCGTCCCGGGTAAAATCACAAAGATCAGCTCCAATACAAAAGGAAAAGTATTTGGTCCTTTTACCACGATCCCAGGATCCTTTGATGCAGGCTCAGTACCCGAGATCTACAAGTTTTACAGCATGAAAGAGATCAGGGAGATCATCGGCAATCTGCAGAAGATGAGTGGACCAGCCACACCACCGGCTGAAGGCAAGAAATAGATAAGCTTATAGCATCGGAGCAACCCTGCAGCGCATCAAGCCGCCGCATCACCCCGGCAGCACCTCCCGCTCAAGGACGCCAAAGCAACCCGCACCCTCAAGGCACCGGGTCAGCACCATGCCCTCCCCACGGATGACAGCGGCTTATCCGCCGCAATGAGAGCCAGGTGCCCTTGAAGATGCCGTGCTTTTTCAATGCTTCCACAGCATAATTCGAACAGCTGGGTGTAAAACGGCACCTGGGACCAAGAGCAGGAGAGATGACCCATTGATAGAGTTTGATCAGCGCAATCAGGGGCAAACCCAGTACGCGCAATATCTTCCTCATGCTATTTCCTTTATTAATTTCTGTAAAATTACGCCTATCTTCTCAGTTACGGTCGCATGCTCAGGCAGCTCCTTGCCGGTGTAAATAAAGAAGACAGCCAGGGAAAGTCCCTTCTCGGTAAGCCGCCGGAGAAGCGTCTCTTTCTGAAGACGATAGGCCTCCCGGCCCAGTCTTTTGATACGATTGCGGTCGACAGCTTTTTTGAAATGACGGCTGCTGGCTCCGAAACCCGCCTGAAGTGTAGCCCAATCGCCCCGCGCCCCAGTCGCCGGAGCATCGCCGCGCGT
>Ga0193716_1000429_pt1 | contig 25825 bp, 21 predicted proteins | sample U2c1metaG_FD_145901 | JGI IMG/M metagenome (GOLD analysis project Ga0193716, IMG submission 145901) | Soil microbial communities from a riparian zone of the East river system, Colorado, United States - U2c1 | ecosystem: Environmental > Terrestrial > Soil > Riparian zone | place: USA: East River...
ACAACTCGGGGGCACCTGGGCTGGTGCGGACTGCGTCATTGTGGTTACAAGAACGCCGTTGGCTCCGCTGGTAGCGCCATAGTTGGTCGACTGAAGGGTGGTTGTCCCTGCGCCGCCGCCAGCTACTGTGCTGGCAGCGTTGAGTGCAGCATTGGAATAAATGACGCCGCCGCCACCGCCACCGCCGGGTCCGTGTGCATCTCCCGGGGGTGGGACGCTGACCTGGTTGCTGCCACCCGTTCCGCCTCTTGCCTGGATGGTAAGATTGCTGGCGACACCATTACCACTATAGATAAGGACCGTTCCACCTGCTCCACCACCGCCAGAGCCATCGTTTGTCACGGTGCTGTTTGCGGAAGTGCCGTTGGCTCTGATCGTACCGTTACCCGTGATGCCGTTCTGTGCGTGCAGGATGACAATGCCGCCGCCGGCAGCGCCACTACTGGCAAAACCACTGCCTGGTGAACCCGTTCCGTTATTTGTAGTACCAGCGCCGCCGCCGCCGCCCATGATCAAACGGGATGCCGCTACCTGGGCGAAAATCGCTCCGGGTCTTCCGCCGCTGGTTGTGCCGGAATTCCAGGCATTACCACCATTACCACCGGCGCCGCCATTTGCTCCGCCGCCGCCACCGGTATTCTCATCGTTGCTGCTGGCGGGATTGCCATCGGTGCCGCCACCGCCTGCATTTGCAGGTGCGCCTTTTCCATAACTACCGTTTGGATACCCTTCTGTCGCGGATACGTCGAGGAAGGAGTTGTTATGATTCAAGTATTTTGGAGTACCGGCGATACCTTCTCCTTTGCCACCGTTGGCATTGGACGAAGCCGATGTGATAAAATCATTGCTTGATCCGGATCCAGATCCGCTAAAGGCCCTGCCGCCACCACCTCTGAAGCCCAGGCCGGAAGCATCGATGATCTGGGAGTTCATCAGGATATTGTCCGTGGCATAAAGCACAACGACACCACCGGTAAAGCTATTCCAGCGGGGCGCCGTAATAGTTCCGGTTAGTCTTACATCGTAATACACCGGAACACGGATCACCTGGTAGGTATACTGCCCGGTTGCGCCGAATGGCGTATTTCTATAACTATTAACCAGACCTGAAACGAGGTTGAGTGTTCCGCCAGCCATAGAAACGTTGTTGGAAGCCACCACATATTCCATATTACCTGCCAGCAGCTGGGCATTGTTTAAATACCCGCGGCCTGTTCCCGAACCGGCACCATAATTACTGTTGTTGGAGGAATTGATCTGAGCACCCTGCATCTGAATGATGAGCAAAATGTCTCCCGCGCTGATCGCAGTGACGCCATAAGTGGGGGCTCCCAATACTATTGATGTACTACCTGCAGGCACGTTGGCCTGACTGGCAGGAAAATAGGTATTGGGATAGCCACTGATGGTGGTTATTGCGTTGGCAGGACAGCTTTGAGCCGCTGCAGAAAGGCCAAAGATGCTGGTAAAAAATACCAGGGCCAGGTTGGAGAGAGTGAATGAACTCCCGATTGTAAGAAAAGAGTATAATTTCTTCATCGGAACAGATTTAGGGTGACGGAAAAGAGGGATGAACCTCGAGCTAAGAGTATCTAATCAGATACCAATAGTTAAAAGGCTTGCTACCAGATAGATATATCGAAAAAAAAAATTCGAATATCTCCCAGTAGGAAAAAAAGTCCTGATTTGGGAAAAAATGTGGAAAATACGATTGCCGGGATTAATTAATGCGGGGTCTATTAATGGAGGTGGATCCGGAGGCTTAGCCCGGCGCTTAAGCAAATGCCGTGTTCGCTGACTTTCATCTGGTCTGCCGGTTTGTTCAGTTGTTTGAAGTGACCCCCGGTCTTGCCGTGATTATTGGTATAATAACCCAGTCGCCAGTGGGAATTGAAGTCAAGGTCGTAACTAAGGCCACTATATACACCGAGCTGCAGGCTATGAAAGCTGACAGGATACCAGAAAGCCCTGATCCCGGGCTCCAGAAAAAGGCCGGTCCTGCGGAGGGCTAAGGGAAAATGGTAGAGTGCGGCCAACTGCTGATAATCAGGCGGCAGGTTGCCGTTGAGCCGAATGATATCGCTATGGTAACCGGCGCCGGCGCCGGCAAAGAAGAGGAAAGACCTTGTTTTGATCAGGGCGGTATAGAGTCCTCCGAGAACATTGAAGGAGCTTAAGTTTCTGCCCGAATTGATAGTGGATAGCTTGATGCTGTATAAAAGCCGGGAAGCGGCCGGGATAGCTGCGAATTCGAAGTTGAAACTGGATGGAACGTGTGGTTCGGTCGGGTACCCGTATTTTTCGAGCCAGCGGTTGATATGGGGGTCGTTTGCATGGGTGAAGCTAAGCCCGCTGTTGATAAGCAGGGAAAAGCTGGAATCTTCGCGGCGGATCTGGTCTCCCGCGGATTGCGAATAAGCGGCTGGGGCGGTAAGTAGGAGTATACTTCCGGTCAGCAAAAGAAATTGGAGGAACCCAGGCCGCTTCATCCCTTAAAAATAGAAAAAATCAGATGCAGTGTATGGCCATTAACAAATCAAGGCAGTGGCCCGGCTACCAGCCCTTTCTTTTCCTTCAGCTCCTTCTTTGTCATATTAAAAAGAATACTATGTCGGTTGTTGACACGCTGTACCAGGTGAACGTGAGCTATAAAATTCTCTACGATCTGGATTTTGTCACTTGGTGTAACGACCAATAGCTGGAGATGCAGCTGTTTGCAAAGTTCCATCAGATAAGTAGCCTTTTCTTCATCCTGGTTGCTAAAACTTTCGTCGACAGCGATGAAGCGCAGGCTTTTCGAATTTCGTCCTTCGCGGGTGATGCCGAACTGGTAGGCGATGGCGCTGCAAAGGATGGTATAGGTAAGCTGTGCTTTTTCTCCGCCGGAGAGCTGGCCCATCTGGCGGTAGGTTTTTTTGAGCTCCTGTGTCTCGCGGAATTTTTCGTCGGCCCAGAACTCGAACCAGTTGCGAACGTCAAGGACCCGGCTACGATAGGATTCGCTTTCATCCAGGCTATCGATAAAGGCCTGTACATTTTTCTTAAAGTGCAGGGCCTTGTCCTCGAAGCTGTTTTGTTGCCAGTCGGCGGCCTGGGGGAGCGCATTGAGCAGCTTGTTCCGGAATTCCTTGATGACCGTGTCGGTGACGGGCCGGATGCCCAGCTGGATATAGGTATCCGGGAGCCTGTTGAAGTTGATGCCGCTGAGGGATTGGTTGAGAGTGGAGATGCTGTTCTTTATTTTTCTTTCCCAGCTTTCAAGCTCTTCATTGAGAACGCCCATTTTGATAACGGCTGTATCGTGCAGCAGGCGTTCGAAGTCCTTTTTGAAACGCGGCAGGTTTTCCGACTCCAGCTTCTCCAACCATTCCATATATTCTCCTGCGTATTCGCGGTCGGCAGGGAGCCGTTGTGTGTCGGCGGCCCAGTCTGTAAACCGCTGCAGGACTTCCAGGGGCGGATTCTTTATTTTATTAATGGCCCTATCCAGCTCACGTCCTTCTTTTGCCGCAGTCTCTTCATATTGTTTTGCGGCGAGCTCTGCTGTTTCGGTCAGCTGGCTATAGTGAGTGTCGATATTGTTGAGTGAAAGACTTTCTGCTGAAAGTGCCGAACTATGTCGCTGCTGGAATTGAAGCAGGAGGTCCTTGTCGGTTTCAGTCAGCAGGTTGACGAAGCCGGACAGGTTTTGTTGTTCTTTTTCCCGGGTTTGAAGATCGAATTCGACGAGGGTGGTCTTTTTTACCAGGTCGTCTTTTTCTTTCTGCTGAAGTTGCAGCTTTTCGCGAATGCCTTCCAGCTGCTGGGTGAGGGCTTTGAGCTGATCGCTACCCTTTTTCAGCCTGGTCATCTGTTCTTCCGCGTGATGAATAGCCTGTTGGAGAGCGGCAGTGTGAATGACCTTGAATGAGTCGTGTTCGCCGATGTGTTTGGCTGCAAAAACCTGGTCGCGGAGGCGGTTGCCTTTTTGAGTGGCCCGCTGCCGGGCTTCATCGGCCTGATCCAGCTCGGTCAGCAGCTGCGATCGCCGGCCTTGAAGGGCTTCTTTCTTTTTTTCATTGTTCCAGCCCAGTACGTACCGGCTTGCGTCACTTCGTCCGGGCCGATCGTCTTTTTCGTGCCGGTCCCTGTTTTTGATCAGTCCCTGCATGGTGATGGCTTTCTCATACCGCTCAAGGGACTTCTCGTTGTCGACACAGCTGAAATTGTATTGCTGGATCACCTGTTGTCCGACCCAGGCGCTAAGCGGATGTTCGGGATGGAATTCCAGCTTATGCCAGGCCGTCCCTTTGTCGGCGTGTTGTTGCAGCGCGACGTCTTTTACCAGGTTGTAGACTAGTCGTGTCTTCAGATCGGTATTGTTGATATACCGGGTTACTTTCTTATAGTGTTTGTCCGGCACCAGCAGGCGGAGGGCCAGCGGGTTCAGCAACTTTTCAAGAGCGGGCTGCCAGTCCAGCTCTTCGGATCGAACCTGCATCAGTTCGCCCGCGAAGGGAAGGTCCTGATCATCCAGCTTCAATTCGGTACAGATGCTCCGGCGAAGTCCGATGAGATTGGCCGGGATATTATTGCGGCTGTGCAGAAGCATGTTGAGCTCGCCTTCTATCTTCTCTTTTTCTGTGGCGGCCTTTTTATGCTGATCCTGTGCCGCGAAGAGGTCTTCGTCGTTGTTGCGGAGCTCGGTAGCCAGACGTTTTTCGGTTCGCTCGGCCTCTTTTTTTATGCGCTGGTAGGCGGCTTCGTCGGACGGGGTAGTCTCTTCGAGGCGCAGGGTCGCACACCATTCTGCAAATTTTTTCAGAGCCTGTTCTGTTTCTTTGGTCTGATCCTGCAGCTGTTGCTTTTCCTTTTCCAGCTGCTGCAGTCTTTGTCCGGCCTTGTTCTGTTCAAGCTGGTTGAGCGTCTGTCGTTCCTCTTCGCGGAGGCTGTCTATCTGTTGTCTTGTCTCTTCGGTCTGCCGTTGCAGCAGCTTCGCTTCTTTTTCAAGGTCGCGGACATACTCATCGAGGAGATGGTATTTGGTATAGTTCTTCCAGATCCTTGCGGTATTTACTTCGTGCCGGGTCTGTCCGGCAAGGTCAGACTGTTCTTTGAAAGCCTGGTAGTGTTTCTGCAGAGGATGAAGAAGCCGGACCTGCTCTTCCGACTTTTCGATATTCCGTTGTGCGTCGATAAGTGTCGAGAGATGTTTCTTTAACTCCTGGAACTCCTGTTCCATGTTGCGCGGCTCGAGCATATTGGTGCGGATAAACTCGTTGAGCTCACCCAAAACCTTAATGCCCATGGTCTGGTTAAAGAGGCTAAGTGCCTGCATGCTTTGCATGCCCAATACTTCCACCATCCGCTGTGCATATCGGCTGGATGCGTCAAACCACTCCACCTGTTTGCGGCTGCCTTTGTTATATTGCTGGTCGATGCGGCGGCGCCAGGCTCCGCCAAGATCGAAGGGACGGAAATCATCTTCGATGTGCAGGGGTTTGTGTGCAATGGCGAAGACTCTTTTCATCTCACTTCCGCTGAACCAGCGGACCTGGAATAAGGTAACGGACTGTTCTGCTTCGTTGGAAAAATGTGCGAGCAGGATGCTGTAAGCCTGGTCTTTATTCTCCCGCAGATAAAGGGTCTTGCTGGACTGTCCGTTCTCGGTGTGAATGCTGCCATAGCCACCCATGACATAGGTTTCTTCTGTACGATCGCCTTTTTTCTCGCTACCTGAGGACTGATTGTAGAACCGGTGTTTTTTTTCCGGCACGATCAGGGTCAGGAGAGCATCGACGAAGGTGGTTTTCCCGCTGCCATTGGCACCAGTGAGCAGAGAGGTCTCTCCGCCGGGATTGATCTTCCAGACGTGTTCGTCGAAAGTGCCCCAGTTGTAAAGTTCCATGTATTGAAGACGGAACCCGGATTTGTTTTCATCGGTACTAAATACGCCCAGCTGCATGTTCAATAAGTTGTTGTTTGAAGTTTTCCAATAGTTCGTTGTCGACCCGGGCCTTGATGATCTTTTTGACCCTGAACTTTTGTTCGTCCGGCAGGTCATTGTTTTCGACCTTTTCGAGGAAGTCCAGCTCTTCGACGCGATCGATCAGCCGATCGAGATCACGGATGAATTTTACCCGGCTGGGGTTTTCTTTGAAAAACAGTTCTGCATATTCCTTTATCTCTCTTCTTTTTTTGATCAGCTCACGTGTGCTGGCCTCTCCTACTTCAAACTCCGCCATCATGTCCCGAAGCAGGACGAGCAGGATGCTCTCTTCATAACCCAGCTGGATGCGGCGAACCCAGCCGACGACATTATCTTCTTCATCCAGCCTGGTTTGTTCGAGGTAGGCAAAACCGTCTTCTTTTTCCAGCACGAGGATGAGTCCCATCTGCTGGAGGAATTTTGTGAGTTCGGTCTGGTATTGGAGCAACTGTTCCCACGCCGTCTTTTCAAGGTATTCCACCGGTCCTTTCAGGAGCTTGATGAAGACCGGGGTATAGGGTAAAATTGGTTGTTTATCTGTAGCCATATTATACTGTTTTTGTCTTACCTGCTAAACAACAGATAAGGGACTTCTATAAATCGGGTCTTCTCTGGATCCAACGGAATGAGCTCTGTAATCTCCTGCATGGACTGGACCCGAACTGCTTTTTCCCGAAGAAAGCTGAAGTAGCTGACTACCTCTGCGATTCCGTTTTCCAGGCCTGCTACCTCTATGATCTCGGAGAGGGTGGCCGTCGTCTTTTTTTGCAGGACCTGTTCTACGTTCTGCCAGAGTCGTCGTTTATCTATGTGCGAAGTATTGAGCATGCGGCCGAAGCGTTCGAAGTCTTCGATCTTTTCCTGTGCGTTGGCGGGTTGTTTGACAATTGCCGTGCCCTGTCGTTCGGAGAGGTTGAGTTTCCGTTCCATGCTCATGCGAATGGGTGCCGGGGTATCCAGCTGAAGTCCGCAGGGCGGTGTATCCTCGTCCATAAACTGAAAGACGAGCTCTTTGATGCTGCCGATCTGTTGGCGGAGGCGCCGGTGCCGCGCTATCTCTTTTTCGGTGATGATGCGGCTGAGCTTTTCGGCCATCTTATCATTTGCTTCATATACACTCCGGCCTTGCTGCAGAAGCAGGGACTTGATGGTCTGTACGAAATCGCCGTCGCTTTCGATGCTACGGTCCTGCAGCAGTTGAAGCAGCTGGTCGGTCAGCAGGCGCCATTCTTCCTGTCCTGCTCTTGAGACGAGGAAATCCCAGAAGGCATAAAAACTTTTTCCCTGATCGCTTTTGCGCAGTGCGTCATAGGCTTCGAATGCATAACCCACGATAGCTCCTTTGTTGATCTCGGCCTTTGTATGCTGCTCTACGATGTGGCGATGGATGAATTTGAAATTATCTTCTACTTCCCGGAAGTCGCTGAGCAGCTCGTGGCTTAGCCGGGTAAACCATTCCAGTCGTTCCCTAAGCTGTGCATTGGTATAGATCTCGGGCTTAAAGCCCATTTCGATCCGTTTGATCTCCTTGTCGATTTCGGCTTTTCTGTTCTTTAATTCTTCGAGGCGTTTGACCGAATCGTCTTCGGTATACTCCACCATCTCGCGGAGGGTTTGGAAGAGGAAACGGAACCGGCTTTCGGTTCCTACGAACTGTCGCTTCTCGAGGCTTTGCAGCCATTGGAATAACTTCTCCGTGTGGGCGCTGAGCTGATACTGTGTGACGGCATCGCTGTCAGGGAAGTCCTGTAGAAGTCGTTTCTGTACCCAGTTGAGAAGGTATTTGCGGGCGCGGCTTTCTTCGTCTTCTCCGAATTCGATGCGGGCTTCTTCGAGGTCTTCTGTTCCTTCGGTGTGATTGCGCAGCTCTTCGGCCAGCCCGTTGATCAGAACCTGTTCCGGCAGGGAAAGTATATTGTCGGTCTTAAATGCTTTAAAAAGAAAGGGGATCACCCAATGTGCGTTTCGCATCCGGATGATCTGCACTGCGGGAGAGGTTTCAAATAAATAGGATATATCTGATATCGCCATCTGCACTTTCGTTTTTGAACCGGACCATTTCCGGTTAGGGCACTAAAAGTATTGATTCGCGACAGAATATAGTTATGTCATTTATTCGTGGGGATAAAAAAAATCCGGAATGGGGATAAATTATTCTTTTTGTTCTTTGGCGGGTGTATTAAACAGGTTGATGGTCCTGGCGATCTTTTTTTGTCCCAGGGGAATCTCAACGTTGAGGGTTACGTGGATATTCAGCAAGTCTGCTATCTGAAGCAGATCGTCGAGTGTTGGGGATACAAGACCTTCGAGGATCTTCTTAACTTCTGTGTAGGTCTTTTTTGTTCTCCTGGCGATGTCATCTATCGTAAAGTTCTTTTCTTTGGCAATGGTGTAGAGATATTTACAAAATACCATGCGCATTTTTTTTATCCTTTCCATAGCTGTCCGATTAGGTAAAAGAATATTTTACCTGTAGGACAATTACTGTGCCAGTTGGGGCCCTATATTTTAACGCTTTATTAGGAGTTGTTAAGGAGGATGACAGAGAGAATTTAGCGCTTAATTACTGCGGTCTGCATCGGACTAAATATTGATCGTGAGGGTCTTCGAAAATCAGCTCGATCTGCCAGCCTTCTTCGGTAACGATGTTCGTTAGGGTTTTGCGGTCGATGAACAACCATTTGAACCAGTCAGAACGCCGGCGACGGTATTCGTACTGATACAGAATTTCTCCATAATACTCCGGCGACTTAGGGGGCTTGCCGTTGTAGAGATAGGCAATGTCAGAAGAATCGAAGATCAGCTGTCCTCCGGGATGGAGCAGGCTGCGGGCTTTTGTAAGAAACAGACGTAATCCGCTGAGCGTACCAGAAAGGCCGATGCCATTCATTAAAAGCAGGAGGGTATCGTAGAGGGTTTCGGTGTTGAGGTGGAAGAAGTCTTCGTTTACCACATTTCTGATACCTCTTGCCCGCATCACGGCGGCTGATAAAGGCGAGATATCGAGGGCCGAAATATCGAGCTTCATTTCCTGGAGGGCCAGTGCGTGGCTGCCGGCTCCGGCTCCGATGTCGAGGATCCTGCCACGACACTGATGTAAGGCTGCCCATTCAAGTTCGGGCATCTCTTCCATATTCCGGAAATAGACATCCACCGGCATTTCCTCTTTGGGGCCGTATTTGTTATGAACCCAAAGCTTACCGGTGGATGTATTATTATGAAAATCGCTTATTGCTGTACCAAGGACGTCCTTCATTGTTTTAGTCTGCTGCTGCTGTGTTCCTTCCTATGAGACCCACGCGCCGCTGGAGATCCGCGATGGTCACGTCGATCTGCCGGCCGATGGGCTTCCCATCCCGATAGGTAATCACTTTAAGCCTGGATGCATCTTTTGGGATAGCAAGCGAGCCGGTGTACTTTGGATAGAAATTATCGGGATTAGAATTGTCAAAGCTATAATAAATATCAAGACCTTGTACTTCCGTGCCGAGATCTACGATGATGGAGTCGTTGGCGGCAAGATCTTTTTTCGGAGTGATGATGGCGTCAAACATCGAACGGGCATACTTTACCTGTTCGACATCCATCCTGCCGAAGCTGGCCTCTACTCTTTTGGCGAAGCTGTTCCAGTCTTTCTTTTCTTTTGGGGACCAGAGACATTCGGCAACGGCCATACTCCGCGGCCATACCATGTATTGCATATGCCGGGTATTGTATACCTGTTCGGTCCAGAGGTTGGCCTGTCCGCCGATGATAAGGCTGGGATCGACGCTGTCGGGCACGGGTTCATAGGAATATGTTTTGTTCAGGCGAAGGGTAGCATAGACGGGGGGTTCGATAGACGCGTCGCCCTGCATATAATCGAGGTAAAAAAATGTGGTGGGGCTCATGACGACCTTATGTCCCATTTTAGCTGCTTCTATACCGCCTTTTGTCCCACGCCAGCTCATGACGGCTGCATTGGGGGCGAGTCCGCCTTCGAGGATCTCATCCCAGCCGATGACTTTTTTGCCTTTTGATTCCACGATCTTTTCGACCCGTTTCTCAAAATAGCTCTGTACTTCCAGCATGTCCTTCAATCCTTCTTTTTGCATCAGCTGTTTGACGGCGTCGCTCTTTGCCCAGAAGTTTTTGGCGCACTCGTCGCCGCCCACATGGATATAACCGAAGGGGAAGAGCTGGGCCAGCTCGGTAAAGACCTTATCCAGGAAGGGGTAGATCTTTTCATTAGCGGGGCAAAGGGTATTGTCGATGAGGGCATCGAAGCCGCCTGTCTTATGCCATTCCATGATCTTTTCGCCGGAGCGGACCTTGTATTGATCGGCGCCGTCCGTACAGGATAATTCGGGATAGGCGACTATGGCGGAAAGGCTATGGCCGGGGACGTCTATTTCGGGAAGGATATCGATGAAGCGGTCTTTTGCATACCGCACCAGCTCGCGAATGTCGTCCTGTGTATAGAAGCCGCCGTAGTCGCGGGGTTCATTGGGATCCGGAGAGGGGAAGGTGCCGAATGTGCCGACTCTTTTAGCGCTCCAGGCACCTACCTGTGTAAGACGGGGCAGGCTTTTTATCTCGACCCGCCAGCCTTCGTCATCGGTGAGATGCATATGGAGCAGGTTGAATTTGTATTTCGCCATTTCGTCGATAAAATCTTTTACCTGTTGTTTCGTAAAGAAGTGACGGGAGACGTCGAGCATCAGTCCGCGCCAGCCGAAGCGGGGATAATCGGTGATGGTCGTGCAGGGGATCTGCCAGCTTGCTTTTTTTACTAATTGGTGGCTTTCGATCTCTTTGGGCAGCAATTGCAGCAGGGTCTGGACGCCGTAGTAAAGGCCTGCGGGCTGGTTGGCTTTTACCAGGATGGTTTTGGGTGTAACCGAAAGGGTATACCCTTCTGCGCCCAGGCTGGTCACGGGGGTCGTGTTGAGGACCAGGCGGATGGTGGCCGTTGGACTGGAAGAGCTTACGGTTACGGAATAGCCGGTTGGAATGGTAAGGTGGCTTTTCAGGTCGCTGATGGGCTGACTCTGCGTCTGTTGGTTTTTGGATTCTATGACGATGGCCTTTGGTAAAACGAAGACACCTGGTGAGGACTGCTGGCTGACGGGCGCCGGTATCAGGGCAGAAGGCTCGGTAGTCTGGGAAAAGCCGGTGAAGGCTGAGCAAATCATTAGCAGGGATGGCAGGATATTTTTCATTGTTGTTTGATGCAACTTTTAAATTGATGATAGACGTTAAGGTAGGTTTTATTGACTAAAACACCATTTGTATAGTGGTATTAATGTTATTAAATGTAATGTGGTCTCCCGGTTTTTTGTTTTGCAGAAATTTAGCAAGCGGGGCTTGCGGGGAAAGGAAAAAGATCGTTTTGCCTTCTATGACCTGTTTGCCGAGACCGGCGGCTATGAAGAACGCAATGTCTTCGCCTTGCAGGAAGGCTCCTACCCTTCCTTCGGGACAGAGCTGGTCTGTGTTGACGGAATGGAGGATGGCAAGCTCTTTTACATATTCTGTGAGCTGGCGCGTGTGCATCTCCTGCTGCAGGTGGCCCATGGCACGGCCGGTTTCGTATTTGTCACCGGCGGAGGATTTTTCCTCGCCGTTAGCTGATTCCCGGGCCTGGTCGATGACCTGTCTTGAGGTGGTGATGCGCTGTCCGATGTGGTCCAGTGCCCACCGTTTCAATGCATTTTTAAATGTTATCTTTTCTGTGTCGGTCATTGTGTACGGTTTTTCCGGAGAGGCTGTCCTGGTTAGAGGCCTACTTTTACCACGACTTTTTTTACAAGGCCGGGCTGATGCAGGAATATTTCCGGCTGGTGGATGTCGGAAGGGAAGAATATAATGAACTGACCGGCGGGCAGCGTTATATAATTCAGCGCTTCTTCGGGGATGTCATAGAGGGCGACGTCTTTTTCGGGGTTATAAGGAGTAGCTGCTGGCTGATCCATCAGCGGGGTGTACCCGAATCGTTCGGTGCCGGAGATGATGATCTGGATGTCGGCATAATCCTGGTGACTTTCGGGGTCACATTCGGAAAGCGGTTTGGTGGTATATTCGTTGACGATGGCAAAAACATTCTCTCCATCGATTTGATACTTGCCGGGCTCCATAGCTGCGAAGTCTGCGGAGAGGGTGTATTGGATGGCTTTTTCAAAGTTCGGGCTGATGATTTTGTACCAGTGCAGTTGGGATAAAGTGGAAGTGATCATGTCGATTCATTATTTCATGGGAAGGTAGCAACTTTGCCGGAAAGAAATAAATGCTACCTTTTCGGTAACCTTTTTATCTGGTCGAAGTTTCCATTAACCAATAAGAATATCTGCCTGCTTGAACTCATTGACTGATAACGCAATCATGCTAAAAGTAAAGTCCGGGGACCTGGACAAGATGGCCTTGCTGTTTCAGCGATACCACCGGCCTCTCTATGGCTTTCTTTATCACATGACGGGTCAGCGGGAGGCGAGCGAGGACATGGTGCAGAATATTTTCTACAGGATGCTCCGGTCGCGTCACACGTTTACCGGCAATGGGGAGTTCAGGACCTGGATGTATCATTTGGCGCGGAATGTTTTAAAGGATCATTGGAAAAAGGCGGGAGTTTCCCGTCCGGTGGCGGAGTGGGAAGACAGGGTAACCGATGAGGTCCTGGTAGATGAGCGGCTGGAGAAGAAAATGGAACTGGAGATGTTGCAGAAGCGCATCGCCAGTCTGAGTCCTGAGAGCCGGGAGGTGCTGATCCTCAGCCGGTATCAGGACCTGAAATATGCCGAGATCGCCGAAGTGCTGGACCTCAGTGTTGGAGCGGTGAAGGTTAGGATCCACCGGGCGATAAATCAGCTGAAGACTTTGTATTTGCAATCGGAGACTTAAAATGAATAGTATGAACTGCGAAAAAGGGAAAGAGATGCTGGCCGGTTGGATGGAGGACCAGCTGACGGAAGCCGGGCGTGCGGAAATGGAAGCGCATCTGGCGGGTTGCGCCGAATGCCGGCAGCAGTTGGAAGCCAATCGCCGGCTTTGGGTGTCGATGGGGGGTGTTCCGGTGCCTCAGCCATCCGACAAGATGCAGGTGCGATTTGATGCGATGCTGGATACTTATAAGCAGGAGGAGATGTCCCGTGTGCCGGGTGTATTGTTTTATCTGCGACAGCTGTTTGCTGTCCGGCCGGGATTTACGTGGGCGTATAGTGTGATACTTATTGTGGCGGGTGTGGGGGTTGGGTATTTATTGAATCGGGGATTTGGAGCCGCTTCGCCGGCTGTGGACAAACAACAATTGCAGGTTTTGTCGACACAGGTCCACGAGATGCGGGAGATGGTTCTGCTGGCTTTGCTGGAAAACCCTTCCGCGTCCGAACGCATCCGGGGTGTGAGCTATACCAATGAGATCAGCAAGGTCAACAGGAATGTGATCAACGCGCTGCTTAGCACTCTCAATAACGACCCGAACAGCAATGTACGGCTGATGACCCTGGAGGCGCTGACGCATTATGCCGATGATCCGGCAGTGCGGGAAGGTCTTGTCCAGTCGATACTTCAGCAGGACTCGCCGTTGGTGCAGGCTGCTTTGGCCGATGTGATGCTAAAGCTACAGGAAAAGAGGGCGGTGGTGCCTCTTAACGAATTATTACATCAAAAAGACCTCAACGAAATGGTTCGGATGAAGATCCGGCAGGCACTTACACGATTGATTTAAAACCAACCAAAATATGAAAAGAAAATTTATTCCCCTTCTGGCGGGACTGGGTATCCTTTGCGCTGCCCGGCCGGCCGCCGACGCCCAGGAATTCAAAGAGCACATAAAAAAGGAATTTCCGGTTCAGAGGGCTGTCGGCACGGTACTGGCTATCTATGACCTTGAAGGATCTATCAATGTAGAAGGCTATGCGGGTGATAAAGTTGTGCTGGAGATCGACAAGGTCATATCGGCAAAAACTTCGGAGCAGCTGGAGACGGGAAAGAAAGAGTTCAAGCTGGAATTCGAGCAGAAAAGCGACAGCATCATCGTGTATATTGCGGAACCTTATGATACGCGACCTCATTCGGATTGGCAACGGTATAATAATAAAGACAGGCATATAGAATACCGGTGCCAGCTACAGTTCACGGTAAAAGTTCCCTACGACATGAGCCTTGATATCCGAACGGTTAACAATGGGTCGCTGACGATACAGAATGTCAACGGCTCTCTGAAGGCACACAATGTAAATGGCGGGATAGCGATAAAAAATGCGAAAGGCGCCACTGAGGCGAGGACGATCAATGGCGGGGTAACTGTCAACTATCTAAGTGTACCGACGGACTCTTCCTCATACTACACGTTGAATGGAACGCTGGAAGTCACCTATCCCGCCGCGTTGTCTGCCAACATTCAGTTCAAGAGCATGAACGGAGCATTTTACACTGACTTTGAGAATACGGAACCATTGCCTTTGTTTGTGGTAAAAAATATAGAGAATGCCGGCAAGGGGACGATGTATCGACTGGATGTAGCAAGGCGGATAAAATTTGGCAATGGGGGCACTGTGCTGAAATTTGAAACGATGAATGGAAATATCTACGTAAAAAAGCAATCATAAAATACTTGTATATGAAAACAAAGAGAATTGTTCTGTTGAAGGTGTTGTCGCTGATTATTTTTTCAGTATTGCTGACTGGCCGCCTCCAGGCGCAGACGGGAGTAAAGGAGCAGCTGGTTGTACCGTTGAGTGAACCCGGGAAGCCGTATAAGGTGATGGTGCACGTACTGAATGGATCGATAAAGGTGGTCGGTTATGAAGGGAAGGATATCGTGATCGATGTCTTTGGCGACTCTACGCATAAGCATAGAGAAGATGGCGAATCCTCCGGCGGCATGCATCGTATTGGGGGTGGGTCCGGTCTGGAAATCAGCGCGCAGGAAAACGACAATACGGTGACGGTGAATGGCGGATTATCAAAACTGTCCGGCATCTCGCTAAAGGTTCCTTCCAATCTGGCGTCCCTCAAGCTCAATGCCGTCAACGATGGCAATATTATTGTCAGCAATGTCAGCGGCGAGCTGGAGATAAACAATGTGAATGGGTCGATCACTGTCAAGGATGTGTCTGGTTCTGTCGTCGCCAATACGGTCAACGGGCCTGTGGTCGTTACGTTCAAGAGTGTAGATGCGAAGGCGCCTATGGCCTTTTCGACTCTCAATGGGAATGTCGACGTGACTTTTCCTGCGGACTTCAAATCAAACGTAAAGCTCAAAACGGACCAGGGCGGAGTTTTTACCGACTATGAGATTGCTGTAGACAAGTCACAGCCGCAGGTAAAAAAGACGGAGGAGAATCATATGTACAAGCTCAATGTGGATTCGTGGATCTATGGGAAGATAAATGGGGGTGGGCCTGAGATGATGATGAAGACGATGACGGGGAGTATTTATATACGGAAGGCGAAGTAGGGTGTGGCAGATTACACGCTCTAAGGGCCGCATTTCTGCGACCTTTAGAGCGTGACCTGTAGCGGGATTGATCAATAATAAGTATAGAAAGTGTTTGTCTGGAATCTTTGTCCTGCCAGGGACCCGTCGGTAAACAATAAGTCTCCTGTCTTTGATGAAGGAGAATTGTCACTATTATAATTATAGGTATAATTGGCCGTATAGGCGGTAAAGCCAGCCCCTGCTGAAAAGGTTTCTTTCCCGGGATTGTTTCTCTGTATACGAAACCCCTGCAAAAGAAAAAGGTGGTCATGGTAGGTATCATGAATAAGACTAAAATCCTCAACGTTGATCTTATCGTCGTACTGCTCGAACAGGTCGGTAGTAGTAGACTCCGCCAAACCGCTCTGGGCAGGGCGGTGATCGGTAATTAATTTTACGTTGCCATCAGAGTAGTATGTGAAAGTTACTGTACGGTCGATCAAAAAACCGACATTATCTACTTTGTGATCCCAATCTATTTCTTTAACCTGATCGCCATTGTACATAAAGCTGACGTGCCGGTAAAGAACATTTTGCTGGTTTATAAAGTTGATCATAAACACTTTGCCTGCATTGTCGTACAAATACCGCAATGTGTCGTGATTGACGATGATATTGTTTCTCATCTCGGCGATGTTATTCCCGCTATAGATAACATCATAGATACTGAATCCGGACGCAAAATCAACTTTAGTAACCAGACTATCGCTGTTGTATTCGAAATGGTAGAAGGGAGAAGGCAGATGAGGGATCGTAATATCTTTCAGTAGTACTTTTTTAACCGGTTCAGATGGTTGAGGGGTTGGTGGGTTAGTGTTATAGTCTTTTTTGCAAGAGATAAGGAGCAAAGTAAAAACCACTATCCGGAAGGCTTCATTATGCCGCATATTCAATTTTAGGAGTAAAACTAAGCTACTGTCCTGTCAGCTTTTAACGGAACCGTATGTAGGGTGAAGATGGGTTTGCAAATGGGGCCTTTTCTTTTCCTAATGGCGGCATAGGACCCTTTGCCGTACCATTAGTTCAATGTGATATCAAAATCGAGTTCGATGGGTTTCAGATCAATAATATGGCATTTGCTGCAAAAGTCGGGAGTAACATTGTCGTACCACATTTGGCGGAAATCCCGGTACTCTTTGCTATTCAGGCAAGCCATCAGGGAGGTATCGAATACGTTACCGAAGTTCAGCTCTTTTGGGAAGGGCTTGGCACAACAAGGCGTCATCCAGCCATCCCAACTAATGTAGAAATGATTCCAGGGGAGATGGCATTTCTTGAACTCGTTCTTCTTTTTCACATCCCAGATGCTCAAATTTACAATGCCTGAATGATTGGCAAGGTCATAGGCGGTTTTTAGTTCATCAGCAAATTCCCGGCTGTAAAACATTTCATAATAATCCCTGCTCCAGGCTGTGATGGAAGATAGGTTTACGGGAGTAATATTAACATGCCGCACACCTAACATGACTGCAACTTCTACCACGTCCTTCATTTGACGGAAATTTTCCTTTATGGCAACGAAATTGAACATTACCGCAACATTATTGGCATCGCAAACAGATATTATCTGTTTGGTCGTTTCAATAAAAAAGGTATAATCGCTCTTCAGGCGAACCTGTTCATAAACAGATTGCACTCCGTCGATGGAGATCTGAACAGTATCGAGAAAAGGCGCAAGCCGCTCAATATACTTCGCGGCATTAGGAATATGGGCATTGGTGGAAATAAAGGTTTGAATGCCTTTGTTCTTCGCCTTGATATATCGTAAAGTCTCTTCCAGTTTCTTGTACAGCAGGGTTTCTCCCAATCCGGTTAATCCGATAGAATCAATATATGGCGCAACTTCATCGATCACCTTGAACATCCGGGATGCCTCTATTGTCCCCTTATCCATCTCATCACCGTACCCATACTCCCGAGGACAAGTAATACAGCCCAGGTTACAATGGTTGGTCACCTCCAGCATTATGGAGGAAGGGTAAGGAACTTTGGTGCTCTTGCCGGCTTTCAGAAATGCACCATAAATCTTGTTGAAGGAATACAAAAAAAAGCGTTTGCCCCGCGGAAGGTTCCGGAGTCGGGCAATAATTTTTTTTAAACGCCTTTTATTGAGCTTATAGGACATATTGAGTATTGTAAAGCCTGGCAAAAAATCTTCCCTACCGTACTGATTTAAGCAGGCTATCGAGGAGTAAATATAATGAGTATAAAGTTGATTTCAGAGACGGGGAAGAAAATAAAAAGCGACCAGACTATTGGGGTGAATCGCCTTGTCGCTTTTGCGGAGAATAATCACTGAAGCATTCTCGAGATCGCGCCTTTGGACTTCCCATCTGAGATTGTTGTTTCCCTCACAACAGGACAGCGGTATTGGTCCAGCAGAACAATGATGGCCCGGTGATTTATGGCAGTCAGATCGGTGTAAGTTTCAAGTTCGACCACCGGAAGCTTCATAACGGGGAGATTCTTTTTCAGGCAACTGTCCTGATCGTCCGAGGTCGTCTGCGCGAACGAGAAGATGGATATCGTCAGGCTGGCAAAGAAGAGGATGACATTTTTCATTCGTAATAGTTTGGAAGGAAGATGCCGCCGGCGCTGAAATTGCACAAAAAAAGGTTGCATTTCAGTGACCTTTAAAGCGTGGTGTAGGGCGGACCGCACCACGCAAATATGTCCCCAATTTGGGTGAAAGGGCTACCCCTATCATTATGCGTTTGGTACTGGAGGCACAAGGACGGAAAAGGCGTTTTTACGGTATATGAAGCTGGTGGCTTCGGATCACGCGAAATTGCTAAAGGCGCATTGGGAGGAGAGGAAGTCGGAAAATACGGCCCATATTGAAGTGTAAAAAAGTGGCCCGTGTGTTAAACAACAATTAAATCAACTTTAAATAATTATTTATGACCCAGCATGATCTGGATGCTATTATTCAAAGCGGAGAAACAGATACGGTAGAATTTAAGCGAAATGTTAACTCAGACATCTCTAAGGAACTGGTAGCATTCGCCAATTCTTCCGGAGGCCGTGTATTTATTGGAATTGAAGATGATGGAATGGTTCACGGCGTACAAGTGACTAATGAATTGAAGTCAAGGATACAATCAATAGCAAGGGATTGCGATCCCGCGGTTTTGGTGGAGTTGGATGTCTTTAATAATATCCTGATTATTAACGTTCCGGAGGGGAAGAACAAGCCCTACCGATGCGCAACCGGATTTTATATGCGAAGCGGAGCCAGCTCTTCAAAGCTTTCCACTGACGATATTATTGAGTTTATGCAGTCAGAAGGAAAAGTCAGGTTTGATGAATTGCTCGCCCCTTCTGTAAGTTATCCTGCCGTCCTGAATGAAGAGGCTTTCAGTCGGTATCTCCGTCTTGCGGGGATTTCTGGCGTAATTGGCAGGGATGAAATTCTGACTAATCTCGGAGTTTTAAAAGATGGTGGATCAGGACCAGTATTGAATAACGCGGGCGTACTTTTTTTTGCAAAGCAGCCGACCCGGGTTTTACCGCATTGCATTGTTGACTGCCTTCTATTTAAAGGCGCTTCAAAGGTTTACATCCTGGATCGAAAGATTTTTGAATTTGATCTCCTGACAAATATTGATGAGGCGCTGATGTTTGTAGAGAGACATTTGAATCTGGCCTATGAAATAAAGGAAGTCAGGCGAAAGGAAATATTGGAAATACCAAAGTTTGTTTTGAGAGAAGCCATTATTAATGCAGTGGAACACCGGGATTATTTTGAAAGGGGTGCCAAAGTTCAGATCGATATTTTTGATGACAGGGTCGAGATATCCAATCCCGGGGGGTTGCCGAAAGGATTAAAACCTGAGAACTTCGGAAAGCGTAGTGTTACCAGAAATGCATTAATAGCTTCGCTCCTTCATCGATGTAATTATATTGAAAGTGGAGGGACCGGCATACAACGTATGCGTGATGGCATGAAAGAGGCCGGTCTATTGGAACCAAGATTTCACTTTTCCGGCTTTTTCTCTATTATACTTCCACGGATTAAAATAATCGAAAAGAAAGCTAAGGATGAGATGGAGGTCAGCGGAAAGCGTATGCAGCGGATGTTGATAATAGTGAAAAATTTACGTGACGGTGCTCCTTTGGACGTAGCGTCATTATCCGGGCAGTTAAATACTACCGACCGTACTATACGACGCGACCTGGAGGCGTTGGAGCGATTAGGTTGGATTAAAAGTACTGGCGTTACCCGTAATACCCAATATTCACTTACAGTAGAAGGACTCAACAGGATAAATGATTCGGACAAATCAGAAATGTCCGAATTTCCGAATAGTGATTAACTGACTGACCATCAAATTACTACTTGAAATGTCTGAATGTCCGAATCTTTTGTGCCGGGCTATTTCCGTCCAGTCTTGTCGTTCCTTTCGCATGGATTGTGGCATACCCTTGCCACGAATGAATGTGTATTTGATACCAGCACTTATAAGTTCACTACCGGAAAGCTAAAAAAATACGATAAAAATATCTCGTTCATATGGGACGGTAAAAACTACCGGGCCATTGTTAAATTTCCGGAAAATGATACCCTGTGGCTCCCTATCGGCGGTTGCGTCGACTTCCCTTATACCGCAATCTATAGCACGGATTCCTCGCGGTACAGCGACACCGCATACCTCTTTAAAAAGGCTGGCTGGTTAGCAAAAAATTTCCTGGGCGGTGGGTTTGATTCAAAATATGCCGAAAGCCTGGCAAAGAATCTTTATACCCGGCGTACAGACAATGCCGACTCAAATTCCCGGGCCTATGAAATCATCGATAATGACACATTTATAACGAACAAGATTTATGAGCCACTTATCTTTGAATTGAAGGGAGCAAGAGCGGTCATTACGATAGGTGGATATGAAAACTAAACAAGGACGGGTGTCGCGGGTTACCAAAATGTCCACCTAAAAATAAAACCGCCAGTAAATTTTTGATTTACAGGCGATTAAATGTCGAGTTCGTGGTGTGGGGCGGGTTCGAACCGCCGACACAAGGATTTTCAGGGTTTGCGTCCCCCCTGGAACATTGTCACTTGATTATGGAAAGGTTATGTGTGGGTATGGTCGGCATTAGACCGAAGGCATTTTTTTGAGGGCAATAAAAAAATAAAATACCTTTGAGCATCTTCGGATAAGGGGAAAGATTGTTCCTCAAATCCTTTCACGATGAAAATACAATATTGTTCGGACCTTCATCTTGAATTTCCGGAGAATCGAAAATTTCTTGCAAGAAATCCACTGCAGTCTGTAGGAGATATTCTTGTAATAGCAGGCGACCTCGTTCCTTTTCAAGACTTAGGCAAGGCCTCGGAGTTCATTGATTTTGCCAGCGATCATTATTCTGCTGTTTATTGGGTGCCCGGAAACCATGAATATTATGGGGGTGATATCTCCGATAAGCCCAATCCCCTATGTGAGAGAATAAGGGATAATTTCTTTTTAGTCAATAACCATTCTGTTACTCAGGGCGGTGTCAGGCTTGTTTTTACCACTTTATGGAGCCGGATCAGCCCGCATCATGAGTGGGATATTCAGAGAAGTATCTCTGATTTTTCAGCGATCAGATACAAGGAAGAAAAATTTACTGCCCATGGGTTTTCATTTCTTCACAATGAAAGTATGGATTTTTTGAGAGGCACTTTTCGTGAAGAACGGAAAGAACAGATGGTTGTGGTCTCTCATCATGTCCCGACTTTAATGAATTATCCGAAGGTATATAAAAGCAGTCCGTTGACAGACGCTTTTGCGGTGGAGCTATTTGATTTTATTGAAGATTCTGCGGTTGATTACTGGATATATGGTCATCACCATGTTAATACACCGGAATTTAATATTATGAAGACAAGGATGCTTACGAATCAATTGGGCTATGTTCGCCTATTGGAGCATAGGTCGTTTAGAAGAGATGCCGTAGTGGAAGTAAAATGAAATGAATACCAATTAATGATTGTAATGACTAAGCCTATTATCAAAAAAGCGTTTGGCCGAGAGGCTTTTGGACTCGACCCAGCCGGTTATCATGCTGCGCGGGCTGCTTATCCCGACTGGGTTTATGAAGTACTTTGCAATCGTTGTGGTCTGCGGCAAAACGTGGCCACATTTGAGATCGGCTCGGGCACATGGATCGCTACACGCCATTTGCTTAAGCTTGGCGCTAATCCGTTGATTGCTGTCGAGCCGGACAATCGGCTGGCAGATTTTCTTTGTGATAAATTAAAATCTGAGGCTTTGACGGTGGTCCAAACCACTTTCGAAGACGCGGTATTGCCAAGTCTGGTTTTGACCTCGGATTTAGTGCCACGGCATTTCACTGGCTCGATGAAGAAACAGCTTTGACCAAAGTGGCCGATCTTCTCAGGCCTGGGGGCTGGTGGGTCATGGTTTGGAATGATTTTGGTGATCCGGATCGTACCGACCCTTTCCACGAGGCGACTAAGTTGCTGCTTGCCGGTCCGTCCAGCCCCTCAATATGGCGAGGCGTATTTGATTCTGAAACCATTTTTTCGCTCACGCTGTCTTTTGCCACGATTATTTTTATGTGATCCTGGTTGTCGGTCTGATTGATTTGGGCGAAGGAGAAAATAGATAATAGGATCAGGCAAAAAGAAAGGTCACATTTCTGTGACCTTTCTGCGTGGTGTGGGGCGGGGTTGAACCGCCGACACATGGATTTTCAGTCCATTGCTCTACCAACTGAGCTACCGCACCTACTACCCAAGTTTGTATTGGGGTGGCAAAAATAGGAATTCCGGGGAGAATACCGAAATAATTAGGAAGGAAAATCCTTAAAAATTTCTTACATCCCGTATTCGCTCAAAAACTTTATCCGCATCAGCTTTAGCTGCTCCCAGGTGAAGTTGCCCTCGGAAAGTTCCTGCTGGGCGACCTGGAGGCTGCTGGTTTCGCAGCTTTTGAAATAGTCGATGATCTCGCCCTGTTCGTATTCGTCGAGCATTTCGTCCACCGCATAGTCGAGGTTGAGTTTGGTGCCGCTGGCCGCGATCGTCTCCATGTCCTCGAGGAGAGCGTCGATGCGCAGGTCTTTGTTCTTGGCAATAGTTTCCAGGGGGATCTTTTTGTCCACCTGCTGGATGATATAGACCTTATTGACACTTTTGTTGACCACGCTCTTCATGATGAAGTCGTCGGGCTTCTCAATGTTGTTCTCTTCTACGTATTTGGCTATGAGCTCGATAAAGGGCTTGCCATAACGAAGGGCCTTGCCCTTGCTTACGCCCTGGCATTTTTCCAGCTCGAGGGTCGTTGTAGGGTAAAGGGTCGCCATATCCTGTAAAGAGGTCTCCAGGAAGATGACAAAGGGCGGCAGGCTTTTCTTTTTTGCTTCTTTCTGGCGCATTTCCTTCAACAGTTCGAAAAGCTTTTCGTCGGTGGCCGTAGCGCCGGCTGCCTCGGTATTGTCTTCTTCGTCGTCGGCATTGGCCTCCTCGAAGTGGTTGTTCAGAACGATCTTGAAGGACTTGGGCTTCTTTAAGAAGTCTTCGCCTTTCTTCGTGATCTTTAGCACGCCGTATTCTTCGATGTCTTTTTTCAGCAGGTCTTCCAGTAATACCTGGCGCATGACCGAATTCCAAAAGTGTTCGGGTTCGTCCTTGCCAATGCCAAATTCGGCAATGCCTTCATGACGGAACATCTGGATCTGAGGTGTCAGCTTTCCGGTGAGGATGTTGACGACATAATTTGTAGCAAAACGTTCGTCGAGGGCCTTGATGGCTTTCAGCACTTTTACGGCTGCGTCTTTTGCTTCTACCCATTCCTTGGGGTGCCGGCAGTTGTCGCATTCACCACAGTTTTCCGCCGTGTATTCCTCTCCGAAATAGCTCATCAGCACTTTCCGGCGGCAGATGCCGCTTTCTGCATATCCCACCATCTCATTTATGAGCTGGGCGCCGACTTCGCGTTCGCTCAAGGGCTTGTCTTTCATGAGATGTTCAAGCTTGGCGACGTCCTTGTGCGAATAATATAAGATACAATTCCCTTCGAGCCCGTCGCGACCTGCGCGGCCAGTTTCCTGGTAATAGTTCTCGATCGACTTGGGAATATTAAAGTGAATGACGAATCTGATGTCCGGCTTGTCAATGCCCATCCCGAATGCTATGGTAGCGACGATAACCTGTGTGTCCTCATTGAGGAAAAGATCCTGTCTTTCCGCGCGGAGCTTGCTGTCCAGGCCGGCATGATAGGCTACGGCCTTGATGCCGTTGGCCATGAGCATGTCTGCCAGCTCTTCTGTCGTCTTCCGGTTGAGTGTATAGATAATACCGCTTTTGCCTTTCTGTTGTACGATGTACCGGACGATGTTTTTGATCGTCTGGTCCTTCTTGATCTTGGGCTGGATCTCGTAATAAAGATTGGGCCGGTTAAAGGAAGATATAAAAACATTCGGCTCGCGGAGGCCGAGATTTTTCACGATGTCGCTCTTTACCTTGGGCGTCGCCGTTGCCGTAAGGGCAATGACAGGGATGTTCGGGCTGATCTGGTCCATCATTTCCCGCAGTCTGCGGTATTCAGGCCGGAAGTCGTGCCCCCATTCCGAGATACAGTGCGCTTCATCCACAGCGAAGAAGGAGATCTTCAGGTCGCTGAAAAATTCCATATTCTCCTGCTTGGTCAGGGTTTCGGGTGCCACATAGAGCATTTTTGTATGCCCGTTCAGCAGGTCTTCATGCACTTCGCGAATCTGTTTCTTGCTAAGGGTAGAATTGAGAAAGTGGGCGACACTGTCCTTGCTGCTATAGCTGCGGACCAGGTCAACCTGGTTCTTCATCAGAGCGATGAGCGGACTAACGATAATAGCCACCCCTTCGCTGATAATGGCGGGTAATTGATAACAAAGGCTTTTGCCACCGCCGGTCGGCATGATGACAAATGTGTCCTTACCTGATAGCAAACTTTGGATAATCGCGTCCTGATTGTCTTTAAAAGCGTCGAAACCAAAATGCTCCTGCAAATGAGCGAGCAGAGAAGTTGATGGTTTTGTTTTTTCCGGGGCTGTCTTGCTACTAACGGCCCTGTCTTTTCTGGTAGTGGTTTTTTTTGTTTCGGTTGTTGCCATGCTCAATAATTTTCTTCCTCACTTATTACCTGATCGAAAGAACAAATCCCCTGTGGGTTAACGGAAAAGTCAGGGTTGTTCCTGGTTTTTAAGGGATGGCGAAGTTACACAAAAAGGGGGGAAGGAGCTAGTGGTTTCTGTTAAATTTGAACGGCTCGTAAAAAGGAATTATAGTATAAGATAGAGATTTTTAAGGTATATCATATTATTTTCCAATGAATTAAGTATCAACCATCGCAAAAGTTCTATGAATATCCTAAAAAGGTTTTGAGGGTATCCCACCGAAAATGGGGAGAGTTGCCGGGTAAAAAATGAAAAGAACCGCCGAAGGCGGTTTGTGCATTTTGATGTAGGTTTAACTCGGATCATTTATGTCTTTTCAATGGTCTCGCTGAACCAAACAGGCAGTTCAGTGTTAATGGGCGGCATAACTGGGTCCACAGGCTATTTATTGTCTATTTGGCATTTTGATGTAGGTTTGCGACTTATAAATATGACCAGGGGAAAGAACATCATCGAGATAGGAAAAAATACGATCCGGATGGAGGCTGCAGCCGTCGCCGCCATGGAGCAACTGATGGATCATCAGTTTGAAAAGGCGGTAGAGCTGATCTATTCCTGTAAGGGCCGGATCGTTATCAGTGGCATCGGAAAAAGTGCCATTATCGCACAAAAAATTGTTGCTACCTTCAACTCTACCGGAACCCCGGCAGTCTTTTTGCATGCAGCAGATGCGATACATGGTGATCTGGGTATGGTGCAGGAACAGGATGTGGTCATGATGTTGAGTAAAAGCGGGGAAAGTCCGGAAATTAAGATTTTGCTTTCCCTTATCCGGGGTTTTGGCAATCCCTTGATTTCCATCGTCGGTAACCTGCAATCCGTGCTTGCCCGGCAGTCAAATATCGTGCTGAACGCTTCCATTGACCAGGAAGCCTGTATGAACAACCTGGCCCCTACCAGCAGCACAACCGTACAGATGGTAATGGGTGATGCGCTGGCTGTAACCTTGATGGAGCTGCGTGGATTTGGCAGTGAGGAATTTGCCCGCTTCCATCCCGGCGGAACGCTGGGGAAAAAGCTCTACTTGCGGGTACAGGATGTTTATGTTCACAATGAAAAACCCCGGGTCAGCATCGATACGGCTCTGAAGGAAGTTATCATCGAGATCACCAGCAGGCGCCTGGGCGCCGCGGCCGTAACAGACGATCGGGGACAGCTTCTGGGAGTCATTACCGATGGAGACCTTCGCAGGATGCTGGAGAAGAAAGGAATGACGGAAGGGCTGCTCGCAAGGGACATCA
>Ga0193716_1000430_pt1 | contig 25807 bp, 20 predicted proteins | sample U2c1metaG_FD_145901 | JGI IMG/M metagenome (GOLD analysis project Ga0193716, IMG submission 145901) | Soil microbial communities from a riparian zone of the East river system, Colorado, United States - U2c1 | ecosystem: Environmental > Terrestrial > Soil > Riparian zone | place: USA: East River...
GTCGTGTGGCTTCCTTCCGCTATGGCAAGGACGCTAGGGTCGTGAAGCGAGCAAATCACAGAATTATCTGCGGGCAGACGCGCGCGGGTGACGCCGTGACTAACCATCTCCGAATCGCAAAGAATGGCGGCGCCTCCGCGCAAGGCCTCCCGGGCAGACGCGACGGCGCCGGCGGAGAACACGATGCTCTGTGCAATCTCGACCATGCCGCACGCATGAATCATGCGTACGGCAACGTCCGCCTGCGCATCGGAAAAACCTGACAGGTTCGCCTCGGCCCGGATAATCGCGAATGAACGTTCGTAAATCGCAGCACCATTGCGCAAGTAGTCGTTCACGCGGGCATCCCACGGAATAGTTCGATCAGCTGTTGGGATCCGAGTCGTGACTGTCCGTGCCGCGCGCCTAACTGAACCAATCCTGACATCATTGCCGTGGGCGAAATCGTTGCGTGAGGCGCGTCGCCGGGGCGACCATCAACAATTAGGTGATCGGGGCCGACGAAGGTCAATGCGGCAGGTCCCGGGTGCGCGCACCCCTTGGCGCATCCCGAGAGGTGAACGGTGAATGAGCCGTCCAACAAAGATGCAGCCGCACGAGCGATCTGCGGCGCCAGCCGGCGCGTATCGAGCAATGCGGACGCGCAAGCCGGTGCGCCGGCGCAGGCGACGACGTGCCGTCGGGCGTCAGTCGGTTGCGTGATGAAGCCTTCTTGCGTTGCGAGGGTGGCGATTTCAGCAGCCGCAGCCGAGGGTAAATCAAGAATCAGCAGGGTTCGCCCGGGAGCGGGGCGAACGGAGGCGGCGCCCGCGCGAATGGCGGCTTTCGTCAAGCGAACTAACCTGTCGCCTTGCACGTAGCCAAATGCAAGTGCGATGCCGAGCGCCACCCGACCGTTGCTGAGGTGGTGTACTCCGACGCTGTCGATTGAGGGCCTGGATTTGGATGCCGGCGCCTCGCTCACCGGCACGGGCATCGCCGCCCGCAGTGTCGCCACGCCCTCGCTGGTGAGGAAATCCCGCGCCCGACCGCCCTCGCCACGCTTTGCGATACACGCCAGGATCGCAACGATTGCTCGCTCGATCTCATGCGACGGCACCGATCCGAGAGGACTTGCGGTGACGGCCGTGCCCGCGATGCTGAGGTGAACTTCAGTCGCGCTCTCAGCCCGCACCCGCAGATCTGCGGAAATACAATCGAGATGCAAGGTGCCACCGCCATCCACCAAAACCGAGAATTTAGGACCGAGTGCAAGCAGGGCGGGGTGAGCCGCTACTTCCGTGTGCAGACGAGCCACCGAATCGCGCAGATCATGCGCTTGCGGCTCCAAGCCCATGAGGGGCGAGGTGAGAACCGCGGGACCGCCATCGCTGCCCAGTCCGAGCATGGTGACTGCATGGGCAAAGTCGATCGCGCCTCGTTCAGACAACCCACGCACTTGCAGACTGCCGCGCTGCGTCACCTCCATGATTCCATTGCCGTATGCTTGGCTCGCCCGGCAAAGCGCGGCAAAATCTTCGAGTAAAATGGGCGCCTCGGGCACCAAACGCGCGAGCAGGCCATCGCCTGTGCGCATCGGTGCTGCGATGCCGGGACATGCGCCGCGCCGCACCGGGTTCACGGCGCTTCTTCCCGAAATTGCAACGGTGGCACCCGTGCGATGAGACCGCGTTTCAGCGGCTCTGGGCGCTCGCGCCATGGCAAGAGGCCGTCGGACGATTGCGACAGCAGCAGTGCGCCCGCGATCAAATTAGGACCATCGCACGCCGGGTCAAGACCGCCAAACACGTAAGTCCAGGTATTCTTGCACCGAATCGCAGCACTCAATCCACGATTGCAATTGCCGAGGCACCGGACGCGCTGGACAGAAACTTCAGCGGCGTTGGCTGCGGCGAGCGCCGTTGCCTCGGCCAGAGTTGCGCCGGCGCGCGGCGCGTCGAGCGAATCCGTGAGTGCCCGGCAAGTAATACATACCAGCACAGTGGCACCTGCGGCCGGCCCAATGTCGCTCATTCACGTCGCTCCTGATGACCTTCAACTCTGGGGTGCAGAAGCGGCGAAAATTGGCGATTGCCAAATCCAGCCCAGTCGAGAGTACCTCGACCCTCACCGAGGCACCCCGCCCGGTAAGTAATCCCATGGGATGGCAGGTCTCCTGGCTCGCGGGTCAATGCAACTTGCCGCCTTCCCGACCTGTCGCTTGCGGACAGACATCAGTGGCGTCAGGCAAGTGCTCGCCGCTTACAGTTGCGGGGGCAGCCGTGGGATTGTATCGAGGCCCAAAGGCGCTCGATGCGTACCACATTCCCTCATCGCTCTCTCGTTCGAGAGAGGCCATCTACGGCGCGTAGTAGAGCGTTGCCCCTTCACGTTGTCAACGACGGCGACAAAAAGCCCATAACTGCTCATGGGACAGACGGATAATTCTTATGCGCCGCCGCGCCCTTGTTGTCGTTTCCGTGCCTATGCATTACCCTCCGAGACGTTGTCAGGTGCTCGACACCAACCGACGGGTTGGCGAGTGAAATGGGAATCCGGTGAGACGCCTCTGTGGCATCGATCCCGGAACTGCCCCCGCAACGGTAAGCGAATCAAAGACGAAACCTCAATGTCACTGCGCCAGGGGTGTGGGAAGACGGCTTCGTCAGCCAGAGGCATTCGCGAGTCCGGAGACCGGCCTGACATTTAAGTAGCGGATACCTTCGCGGTGGGCGAAGTGAGCTATGTGCTGATCTACCGGCGCCGCTCCCGTGCCAGCGATCGCAGCACATCTCACCTTATGGCCTAACCCGATGTTGATGCGCTAACGCGCTAAGGGAGCAGGCATGACGGAAAGGTCGGACACCGAAGCGTACGCTGAGCGCATCAAGCGTCGCAAGACCATTCAAGACCGGCGCATGGCCGAAACCATCGCGGATCGGGGCCTGGTCATCGTTCATACAGGGGCGGGAAAGGGAAAAACCACGGCTGCCCTCGGTATGGTGTTGCGAAGCCTGGGGCATGGGTATCGCGTCGCGATCGTCCAATTCATCAAAGGCGCGTGGGAGCCGGCTGAGAAGCGAGCCTTCGAACCGTGGGGAGAGCAACTTCAATTTCATGCGACCGGCGAGGGCTTCACGTGGGAAACACAGGACAAAGTCCGCGATAAACTCATGGCGCAGGCGGGCTGGGACGTGGCGCTGCGCTATCTTGCAGACCCGGAGTGTCATTTGGTTCTGCTCGATGAAGTCAATATCGCCCTAAAGAAGGATTATTTGTCGATTGAACAGGTGTTGGAGGGCATTGACCGCAGGCCGCCAAAAACTCACGTGGTACTCACGGGGCGAAATGCGCCTGACGCGCTGATCGAGCGTGCCGATTTGGTCACGGAAATGAGCCTGATCAAACATCCGCTGAAAGATCAACGCATCCGCGCCCAGGCGGGTATCGAGTTTTGACGATGCCCCCGATGTCGGGCAAACCGATTCAGTCGAAGCCCTCACGCATTCGCCTGTTGATCGCTACCTTCGGACTTGACGAGACCGGCTGGAACGATTGGCAGCAAGCGCTTCGAAACAATCCTTTCGCGCCGCGGATCGCATTGCAGCGCGTGGATCGCAAGGACGCAGAGCAGAGTCGTTGCGCGGTGGGCGTGGGATACGGCGAAACGCTGTGGTGGTTTGCGCCGATTGACGACCGCGATACTCGCGGTCTCGTCATCCATTTTGCCGCGGCGGTGCTCGAGGCGAATGGATTTTGTGAGCCGCCGGCCGCCCTCGCTGCGCTAAGGCGCACTGTGCCCACACGAGAATCTTCGGCACCGATCCGCATTGCACAAGGCATTGTGCTGCTGTCGCATGCGGAGACAGATTTGCTGGCGCTCGAGCGGGCACGAGCCGAACTACCGGAGTCGTTCCCCAGCGTTGTTGGGCATTCCTTGTTGAACGTCCCGACCGCGGAAGTCCTATTGGCGCTGTTTGGGGATAAACGCGCGCGCAAGCTAGTGGCGATCGTGCGCATTCACGGCACCGTCGACTCAGTGCCGGGCCTCATGGAGCTCATCGCGCTCGCGCATCGCGAGGGGTGGGGCTTGGTCGTTATCAGCGGCATCGGCGGCGCAGCGGAACTGTTGCCGCGCACCGCCGACATCACGCCCGAGTTCGCCGCGAATCTCACGGCCTACTTTATGGCCGGTGGCGTCGCCAACGTGTCTCATGCGTTGCGCTATGTGGCAGGTCAGCACCTGGGGGAGTCCATCACGTTCGATCCGCCGCGCCCGATGCCGGCGCACGGCTTGTATCATCCGGACCTCCTGGTGACGAACGTGGCGGAGTGGGCTGCTCATTGTTCACCGGCTCAGCCGAGCGCCGCGTTCATTTTTTATCGCGCCCATGTCTTGAGCGGAAATCTTCAGTTTGCGGATGCTGCCATTCGCGCTCTAGAAAGCCGTGGATTTGCCGCGATCGGCATATTTACGAGTTCCCTGCGTGATCGCGACGCGCAGGGCGTTCCCTTGTGCCTGCGGCAATTACCGGTGTTTCCCCAGCTGATCCTCAACACCGTCGCCTTTCCGGTGTTCGCGTTGACCTCCTCCGAAGCAGCGTCGGAATCAGGCAACAGGACGGCCTTTGAGGCGATTGGCTCGCCGTGGATTCAAGCCATTTGTTGCGGAACGCCGCGTGCGGCGTGGAATGCATCGACACGCGGGTTGAGCCCCATCGAGGCGGCGATGAATATCGCATTGCCCGAGTGCGACGGTCGAATCATCTCGGTACCCATCTCGTTCAAGGAGCGGCATCAATATGTACCCGATACGGAACGTCTAACGCGCACTGCAGGCTTCGCCCAACGGATCGCGGCCTTACAAAGCAAACCGCGCTCCGAAAAACGTATTGCGATCGTATTGAGCAATGCCGGCGGCAAAGCGCAGCGTATCGGCGGCGCCGTCGGACTTGATACACCAGCCTCCTTGCTGCAATGGCTCATCGATATGCGTGACGCCGGCTACGAAGTCGGCGTGCCGCCAAGCTCGGCCGAGGATCTCATGGTCCAGCTTCTAGCGCGCGGTTGCTACGATGACAGACAACCGCTTGATCCCAAAAGAAGTTGGCGCATGTCGCGCGTGCGGTACGCACAGTGGTTTCAAACACAGTCTTCCGGTTTTAAGCGCGCGCTGAGTGATATGTGGGGTGAACCCAAGAGTGAGGGTCCCACGATCCCACCGCCATTTTGGCGCAGCAACAAGCAGGCCGAGCGGCGCTCGCCGCTCCTGACCTTGAGTGAACCCTATTCGGACGACCACGACTACCTCTTCAGCGGCTTGAAGTTCGGTAATGTCTTGATCGCCATACAGCCTCCGCGCGGCTTCGGCGTTGATCCTGAAGCGGTCTATCACGCAGCCGATTTGGCGCCGTGTCATCACTACGCAGCGTTCTATCGCTGGCTCGCCGAAGGATGGTGCGCGGATGCCGTCGTGCATTTTGGCACCCATGGAACGCTCGAATGGCTGCCGGGCAAAAGTCTTGCGATGTCCGCGGATTGCGCACCCGACGCGCTGCTTGGTGACCTGCCGTTGGTGTACCCTTTCGTCGTCAATAATCCGGGCGAGGGCGCACAGGCCAAACGCCGAACTCACGCCGTCATCGTGGATCATCTCGTGCCGCCCCTGACTCATGCGGACACTTATGGCCCTTTGGCGACGCTCGCAAAGTTGGTGGAAGAATATTATCGCGCAGAGGTGCTCGACACCAACAAGCTGCCCGTGCTTAGGCACCAAGTGTGGGACCTCGTGCGCACAGCGCATCTCGAGGAGGATTTGAAGCAGATTCGTTTGCAAAGGCACGGCGATCACGAGCACCCGTGGGATGAGCGGATTACCGCACACGGAGTCCCTAGAGCTCTGGAGGGCCTGTCGGGCCGCGGCTTCGCGCACCTCTTGGAAGACTTGGACGCGTATTTGTGCGATTTGGGGCGGGCACAGATTCGCGGTGGATTGCATGTATTCGGTGCCGCGCCGCAGGGGGCGGGATTGATTGATCTCCTCTTCGCCATCGTCCGAAGCCCCAATGGAAACGTGCCATCGCTGGTCGATGGCGTGACACGTGCCGTCGGCATCGATGTAAACGTCCTGCGAGCCGCACACGGAGTTTCGTCGGGCCTGGTTCCGCCACCTCTTAGGCCCTGGGTGGAGGAGTTCGCGACTGCAGGACAAATTCGTACGGCACTCGATGAATTGACCCGCGCCATCCTGGGCGATCTTCAGCGGCACGATTTTGCGCCCGCCGGCGTCAACGCGGTGATCGAGCACCGCATTGGCCCGCCAGGTCATTTAGACCCTATTGCGCTGACCGATCTTATGCGGTCGTTGCAGTTCGTTTGCGAGAGTCTCGCGCCGAATCTGTCCTTGACCACGAATGAAACCCGGAATTTGCTTGCAGCCCTCGATGGCCGATATGTACCCGCCGGGCCCTCCGGATCGCCAAGCCGCGGGATGGCCCATGTACTGCCCACGGGCCGTAATTTCTATACCGTGGATCCGAGAGGCTTACCGACGCCCGCCGCGTGGTCGACTGGCTCCGCCTTGGCTCGTGAGGCGCTCGCGCGTCATGCAGCCGAGAACGGTCGCTGGCCGGAAAGCATCGTGCTCAGTATTTGGGGAACTCCGACCATGCGCACGGGCGGAGATGACCTGGCGCAGGCGCTGGCGTTGCTGGGTGTACGGCCGGTATGGGAGCCCGAAACGCGTCGCACGTGCGGCCTTGAAGTCATTCCCCTGTCGGAGCTCGGGCGTCCGCGGATCGATGTGACGCTGCGCGTCAGCGGATTTTTTCGCGATGCTTTTCCCGGTTTGATGCATCTATTCGACGCTGCCGTGCAAGAGGTCGTGGTGCTGGATGAATCGATCGAGCAAAACTACATTCGCAAACATTGGCTGGCCGAAGCCGCAGCACTGCAAACGCGCGGAATGGAAGAGGGCGCAGCGCGACGCCGGGCATCCTATCGAGTATTTAGTTCCAAGTCAGGCGCCTATGGTACGGGACTGATGCAACTATTGGATAACAGCAACTGGCGGGATCGCGCCGACCTCGCAGAATCAGTCTTACTTTGGGGCGGATGGGCCTATTCCCCCGAATCGAGCGACGGAGTCGAAGCGGCCGATGCCTTTCGGCGCACCTTGGCGGGCGTGGAATTGGTGCTGCATAACCAAGACAATCTTGAGCAGGACTTGTTTGAATCCACCGACTACTTTGAGTTTCACGGCGGACTGGTGACGGCAGTGTCGGCATTGTCAGGAAAGGCTCCCCAAGCCTATTTTGGAGACTCGTCAAATCCGGCCCAACCCAAGGTTCGAACCCTGCAGGGCGAGGCGCTGCGCGTTTACCGCTCTCGGGTGATCAATCCCAAATGGCTCAGCGCCATTCAGCGCCATGGATACCGCGGCGGCCTTGAGATGGCTGCAACGGTTGACGCTCTGTTCGGATTTTCGGCGACCGCGGGCATCGTGACCGACTGGATGTTTGAGGGTGTCGCTGCGGCGTTCGCCGATGGCGAGGCGCAACGCTTTCTGCAGCGTGATAACCCATGGGCGCTGCACGCCATCGTCGAGCGCCTTCTCGAAGCGCAGCAGCGGCAGTTATGGGAGCCCAAGCCGGAAACCCTGCACCGACTGCGCAGTGTGCTGCTCGGCAACGAGGCCGCGTTAGAGGACGTGGCGGAGAGTCGCGCATGAGACTCGATTTCCCTTTCTCGGCCGTCGTAGGCCAGGAGGAGTTGAAGCTCGCGCTCTTGCTGACCGCGGTTGATCCCAGCATCGGAGGCGTGCTGATCTCGGGCGAGCGCGGTACCGCCAAGTCCACCGCGGCGCGCGGGCTTGCCGGGCTTTTACCCGACCTCGCCACAGACCGACCGGCACCCTTCGTCGAGTTGCCTCTCGGGGCCACTGAGGACCGGGTGGTCGGCTCGCTGGATATATCCCGCATCTTGCAGGATGGAAAAAGCGAGCTGCGCTCAGGTCTTCTTGCGCGCGCGAACGGTGGCGTCTTGTACGTGGATGAAGTGAATCTGTTGCCTGACGCCCTGGTCGATCTGTTGCTGGATGCAGCGGCGAGCGGGTGGGTCACCGTCGAGCGCGATGGAATTTCTGCGAGCGAGCCCGCGCGCTTCGTTTTGATCGGGACCATGAACCCGGAAGAGGGAGAACTTCGGCCGCAATTGGCGGACCGGTTTGGACTGTGTGTGCAAGTTCGCGGCCCGGCGACGCCTGAGGCTCGCATTGCAGCGATTCGTCAGCGCTTATCTTTCGACGACTTGCCCGGTGCAGCTCGCGAGGCGGCACAGCCGGCTGAGCAGGCGTTGCGGTTCGGGATTATCAGCGCGCGCAAGAGACTCAAAACGCTCGTCATCAGCGATGAGCATTTGACCATCGTTGCTTCACTTGCGGCAGAGCAGCAGGCGGATGGCATTCGTGGCGATCTCGCCGTTGTCAAAGCGGCGCGAGCCTTGGCCGCGTGGACGAATGCCGCGGCCGTTACCGCGGAACACATTCATCGTGCCGCGCAATTCGCGCTCGTGCATCGGACGCGACACAATAAGACGAGGCACTCGAAGAGCAACGCTTCCGGCCAAACTCGATCAGGCTCGAATTCCCCGCCGACGCTTGTGCCCACTACTACCGCCTCGGCTTCGCCGACCAATCCGTTGCCGTCGTTATATGCGCCATCGGCGACAACTCCGACCGCGGCGGCGGAACTCGGCGCGACTCGCCTCATCACCGATCTCATTGACTCCGATCAACCCGGACGACAAGGCGCCGAGGCGTTCGGCCGGCAGCGAATTGTCGACTCGGCCCCCTTCGAAAGTGCGGCGCCGCTGGCGGTTGCGCAGACGCTGGTCTGCGCAGCAACGCGCGGCGCGCGCGTGACCGCCCATGGTGTGGAGCTACGCGCCGAGGATCTAAAAAGGCATGAACAGCGTGGCGCAGGTTCAACTCATGTGCTGTTTCTCGTCGATGCCAGCGGCTCAATGGGTACGAATCGTCGGCTGGAGCTTGCCAAAGGTGCGGCACTCGGGCTATTGAAGTCGAGTTATCAAAGGCGCGACGAAGTGGCGCTCATGAGTTTCCGCTCGGACGGCACGGATTTGGTACTGCCATTTACACGTGACGTCCGGAGCGTCGAGCGGGCCTTGAGCGATGTGGCAACCGGAGGACGTACGCCATTGGCTCGTGCCTTAGTCGATGCTACGGACCTCTTGCAAACACGCGCACCATCGTTGCTGGTGTTGTTCACGGATGGGCGGGCTAACGTGGACATGGGAGGCGGAGATCCCTGGGATGAAACCTTGGCCGCCGCCAAGACGTTGCGAAGGGCTTGCGCGGGCGGACTGGTCATCGACTGCGAGCGAGGGCCGATCTTGCTTGGGCGCGCGCTCGTTCTTGCTGAAGTAATCGGCGCCGAATGCGTGGGCCTCGATGACCTTGATGCGGCGGCATTGACAATACGCATCGATCGTCGACTCGCAGATCTGTGAGTATCGTGCTGGCGCTACTACTGGATCACTGGTGGGGCGAACCTCCGGCGCGCATTCATCCGGTCGTTTGGATGGGATATTACTTAAAGCGCGTCGGGCGCAACCTGCCGGATCGAGCGCCGGTGCCGGCATTCGTGCTGGGAATGGCCTATTGGCTCGCCGGAGCCGCAGCGGTCGCCCTGCTATACGGTGTGGCCGCGCATGAGATCGGCAAACTACCGGGCTGGCTCGCCTCAATCATCACTGCAGTGTTGCTCAAGCCGTTGTTCGCGTTGCGCATGCTCATTGATGAGGTGCGGGCGGTCGAGGATGCACTTGCGGGGGGCGTTGAACGCGGTCGTGCGCGGCTGGCCCGGATTGTCAGCCGGGATACTTCGCGCCTCGATGAAGCGCAGGTCCGAGAGTCGGCGTTGGAGTCATTGTCGGAGAATCTCAGCGATTCGGTGATCGCGCCGCTATTTTGGTTCGCGTTTTTCGGGCTCGCCGGAGTGGCCGTCTACCGATTCGCCAATACTGCCGATGCCATGTGGGGCTATCGTGGCCGTTGGGAATGGGCCGGCAAGTTTGCGGCCCACGCGGATGATGTCTTGAATTGGTTGCCGGCGCGCGTCACGGCGTTCGGGCTGCTGTGGCTGGGGCCCCGCGGCTTCGCGTTGACGCGGAGCTTGCCCAGCGAAGCCAAGCGCACGCCTTCTCCCAACTCGGGATGGCCCATGGCGGCCCTCGCCCTGTCGCTGAACGTAAAACTATGCAAACCCGGAGTCTATGGGTTGAACGACGCCGGCCGCACGGTGGGCGCGCAAGATACGCCGGTCGCGCTTAAGCGCGCACAAACTTGCGCCTGGGTTATCGCAGGTATTCTGGCGATCGGCGTGCAGTATCTGATGGGCTGGCCGCATGCGTCGCCTTGATCCCATTCACGGCGGTTCGGATTCGATGCCCGAGCCGCGATACGATTTCTCGAGCAATGCCAATTGCCTTGGGCCTTGTCCCTCAGTGCTTGCGGCCATCCGTGCGGCTGACGTGACCCGTTATCCGGATCCGCAATACACGCACCTGCGCAACTCGTTGGCGGCATTTCACCGTACTACACCGGAGCGCATCATTGTGGGCGCCGGAGCCAGCGAATTGATTCTGCGCCTGATTCGACTCAGCACCGGAAGCATTCAACAATTGGGCCCGACATTCTCTGAGTATGCACGCGGCGCAAAATTGGCCGGTCGACGATTGGTCTCTACGCGCTCGCCGGCGGCGTTTCTGCGAGCACAGGATCAACGCCCAGGCTTGGGCTTTCTATGCTGGCCGAACAATCCCACCGGTGATTGCTGGCCGGCCGATTTTGTCGGAGAGGCCTGCAAAGCGGGAGCCGTGGTGATCGACCTCGCTTATGCGTCCCTTTGCGACTCGTCCGAAGCGGCCGCGATCGAGAGAGCCGCTGAGACAGGTTATCGACTGTACTCGCCCAACAAGGCGTTTGGTCTCACGGGAGTGCGCGGGGCTTATGTCATCGCCCCACGCGAGGACGTGAACCTTGCCAATGCTGCGCCCAGTTGGGTCATTGGTCGTGACGCTGCCGCCTTGCTGGAAGCATCCGTCGAGCCTCGCGCTCGCGCGTGGCTCGCGCAAGTGTTTCCAAAAGTGCAGCGATTGCGCCGGCGCCTCGCTCGCTCGCTCGAACAAATGGGATTGACGGTCCGGCAAAGTCCTTCGACGTTCCTGCTCGCGAAGGTTGATGACGCAACGCGGATTACGACCGAACTTCGTGCCAGTGAGATCCGGGTGCGCGACGCCAGTTCATTCGGGTTGCGTCAATGGATCCGGTTGAGTGCCCAACCGCCTGCGGCTCAGAGGGCACTTATGACGTCGCTTAAGGACCTTCTGTGATCTCTTCGAACGCGATTCCGAGGATTGCCATTGCCGGCGTCGCATCGGGAGTGGGTAAGACCACGGTTGCCGCGGGCTTGATGGCGGCGTTGCACCGTCAAGGCCTCATCGTTCAGCCATTCAAATGCGGTCCCGATTACATAGATCCCAGTTACCACGAGCGCGCGGCTCACCGACCGTGTCGGAATCTGGATGCATGGATGTTGGAGGATCGGCAATTGACCGAGGGATTTTCGCGTGCGTGCCGTGATGTTGATGTGGCTGTCGTCGAGGGGGTCATGGGCCTATTCGACGGCAGCAATTGGCACGATGAACGCGCTTCCACGGCTCAAATTGCCAAATTGCTTGGTGTGCCGGTCTTATTGGTGGTCGATATTGCCGGTGCCGCACGGAGCGCGGCGGCCGTCGTGCTGGGATGTCAGCAGTTTGATCCGGCGGTGGAGATTCGCGGCGTCATTCTGAATTTCGCAGGGTCTGAAGGTCATGCCAAAGGCTGTGCGGCAGCCATTACGGGTATTACAGGCCTGCCGGTATTGGGCTGGTTGCCGCGCGAGCCCGCACTGCAGATTCCGCAACGGCATCTGGGGCTGGTACCCGGCGGTGAGAATTTGGCGTCAGATCTGCTCATTGACGCGATAGCCGATGCGGTCGCTCAGCGTTTTGATCTAGCGCAAATCATGCAAATCGCGCGATCGGCGGACGACCTGCCAAGTTCATCCGAGACCACTGCCGCAAAACGTCCACGCGGGCCGCGTCGGCCGATACTGGCCGTCGCACGCGATGAAGCGTTTTGTTTCTACTATCCCGAGAATCTGGAGTTGTTGGCCGAGGCGGGCGCGCATATCGAATATTTCAGCCCGCTGCGAGGCGAAGTGCCCAGTCTGCAGGCCGCCGGCGTGTACTTAGGCGGGGGCTATCCTGAGTTGCATGCGCAAAAACTCGCCTGCAACGTGGCGCTGTGGGATGCGTTGAAAGCGCTTCGGCGACGCAATGCACCGATTTACGCCGAGTGTGGCGGATTCATGGCGCTGACGCAGGGGTTGATCGATCGCGAAGGGCGGCGGTGGTCGATGGCGGGCCTGATCCCAGGAATCACGCGCATGACCGGGAAAATCGCGGCGCTGGGGTACCGACACGCGACAGCCGCATGCGCCAATTTATTGAGTGAAACCGGGGAAGTGTTGCGCGGACATGAGTTTCGCTACAGCACTTGGGAAACTGATTCGCCGATCGCCGCAGATTACGCTTGGCAGCTTCGAGGATCGCGGACCGAAGCACCTGCAGATGCCGCCGGGTACGCTCGCGGCAACCTGCTGGCGAGCTACGTGCACATTCATTTTGGGCAACGCGGCGAAATTGCCGACCGCTTCGTCGAGAAACTCGCCGCCGTCAAGCACACGTAATGTCGCAATGCCGCCGACACCCGCGGGCCTGGCTATTTCAGCCGCAACGGGCAGCCGGCGACGACGAGCCAGACTTGTTCCGCCGCCGCAGCCGTAAGTTGTGCCAGGGTGCCGGCCAGATCTCTGAAGCGACGCGCGGCGGCTTCCGCCGGCACCAGACTCCAGCCCAGTTCGTTGCTGACAATGATCACGGGCCAGGGCGCGGCGGCTAATGCCGCAAGCTGATGAGTCCACATGGCCTTCAACTGCTCATCGGTATCGGCGAAGCGCGCGCTGGTCCACAGCGTGAGGCAATCGATGATGACCCCGCTCGGTGCGGGTGTCAGTGCCGTCAGACTGGCCGCCACGTCGGCGGGCGCTTCGAGCGTGCGCCACGGTGGTCGCGCGGTGCGGTGACGCCGAACGCGTTCGGTCATTTCCGCATCCCGCAGGTCGATATGGTAGGTGGCGACGAAGACCGCGCTATCACCCCACTCGCGGGCGCGCTCGACGGCCAGTTGACTCTTGCCGCTGCGTACCGGGCCCGTGATGAGCGTCAGGCTGCCCAAGTACATTCCGCCTTCGTCAGAACGTGAATTTGTTCGAGTACCTGCCGCACCCGGTTACCGATTGAAGTTCTTTCAAGGTCGATCACGCGAAAACCAAACTCAACGTACGCACGTCGAATTTGCTCGCTCAGCGCGAGCGATACGTCGTAGGTCTGCGGTCTCTCGGTATCGTTGACGAAAATCTCCGGCCATGGAGGCGCAAAGAAAACCAGCGGACTGTACGCCCGAGACGCGATGCGCAATTCATCGGGGGGAGTAAGTCCGCCGTGCCGCATATAACCTGTCACATCGGGGAAGCCTCGATCGAAAAAAACGCGAGCATGACTCTTGCTCTCGGCCAATTGCATTTTCATGCGTCTGAGACATTCCTGCGCGAAGGGTTCAAGATTAAACCAGGGTAACAGGCGGCCGTCTTGGGCTTTTTGCTCGCGAATCACTTGACGCGAGACCTCCTCACAGCAAACCTCTCCTTGCGACGCGAGTGCCGCCAGCAGGGTGCTCTTACCCGTTCCTGGGCCTCCCGAAATGATGATGCGTAGTCCGTGCACATCAGTTTTGCGGGACGCGCTCTCTGCACCTAGAGGCATAGATATCGCTTCACCGGCTCGAGATCGACGTGTTTTGCCAGGTGTTCGCCCATGGCCCGATACACGGCGCGCCGTTGTTCGGACCATGGTTGCGGATGCGCGTGATAGCCCTCGAAACCGGCTGCCTCCGCGATCATCTCTCGCACGCGCGGGGATTCGAACCAGCCGTGCAAATACGTGCCCCACGATCGACCGGACCGCATTCCTTCGGGCCGAAGGCCTTCCTCATCCTCGACCGTTTGCAACGGTTCCACGGCGACTGTCGATTTGGTTCGCCCCATGTGTATTTCATAGGCGGTCCAGTGTTGCTCGCCGCAGTGCGCCGTGACCTGGCGCACGATCTTTTTTGCGCTGAACTGCGTCTCTGCCGGAAGAAGCCCCAGACCGCGTTCGCCACCCGCATCTCCTGCCTCTCCGGTCTCATCGACCAGCGATGTTCCCAGCATCTGGAAGCCGCCGCAGACACCAATAATGAGCGCGCCGCGCCGCGAAGCCGCGATGACGGCAGCCGCCATGCCGCTCTCGTGCATCCAGCGCAAATCGGCAATCGTATTCTTAGAGCCCGGGAGCACTACTACCCGAGCCTCATCAAGTTCACGCGGAACGGAAGTCCATTGCACCTTGACCCCGACATCGGTCCACCAGGGTTGGCAGTCGGTGAGATTCGACACGTGCGGAAAACGCACCCACGCCATTAACGCGCCGCTGCCGCGAATTGCGTCATGCTTCGCGAGGCCGTCTTCCTCTTCTGGCTGCAGGTCCCGTGCAAAGGGCAGGGTTCCCAGCACGGTGAAGCCGGGCGCATGCGGCTCGAGCCACTGCTGCGGATTTGCGAACAGGGACAAATCTCCGCGAAACCTATTCACAATGGCGCCGATGCCCCGCACGCGATCGGCCGATGAAAAGAGACTCCAGGCGCCTACCAGCTGAGCGTAAATTCCGCCCCGATCGATGTCTCCGACAAATACCCAACGGCCATCGAGGTAGTGACACGGCCGCAGATTGACCAAATCGCGGCTGAGTAGATTGAGCTCAACCGGGCTTCCCGCTCCTTCGAGCAGCAGCACGTCGCATTTTGTCCGCCATCCATCCAGCACGCCGGTCACCACGCGCCAGAGGCGATCGAACTGACGGTAATACTCAGCCGCAGGGCAGTGCCCCTGTGCCTGGCCCAGCACGATGACCTGCGACCCTTGAGTCCCGCTCGGCTTGAGCAAGATGGGATTCATTTCAACAACAGGTGTCAGGCCACAAGCCTCCGCCTGAACTGCCTGTGCTCGCCCGATTTCACCGCCATCGAGCGTGACCCATGCGTTGTTGGACATGTTCTGCGCTTTGAATGGTGCCACGCGAACGCCTTGGCCATGCAGCCACGCGCCAAGAGCGGTCGTAATCCAACTCTTCCCGGCGCCGGAACCAGACCCAAGGATGGACAAGGCTTTCATAAAGACGAACACACTGTCGGACTGCCAGCGTCTAATCTAGCAAATCCTCAATGTAGAGTTTTCTTACGACGCGTAGCAGGGCGGCTTATGGAATCGCAGCTTGCCAATAGCTTTTACGCCAGTTAGCATTCTCGGAAGTTGTCAGGTGCTTTGCCGGTGTTTTTGGTTAAACCAAAAACGACGGCGAGTGAAACGGGAAGCCGGTGCGCGTTTTAGTTGCTTACTAAAACCAAACCCGGCGCTGCCCCCGCAACGGTAAACGAGAGAAACGGCGAATCGAAAAGCCACTGCGTCACAGACGCGGGAAGGCGATTCGCCGGCATGACTTATGCGCTCGTGAGCCCGGAGACCGGCCTGACTCTGACGAGAAGCGATCATCGCGGTGGGCGATCGGTGCGTTGCTTTGGGTTTCGGTCGGTGCAGTCGGCATAAAAGCCCTGCGACCCTCTGTGTGCTCCTGGCGATTCCCCTTTCTTTTTATCCCTTCGCGCTCTGCTCGCATCGATTCCACGTGCGTTCGCGCCAATCGCGGACTTTGGGGAGATGAGGCGTGAGTGAAACGAGCCGAATACCTGTGACCGTGCTGACCGGCTTTTTGGGCTCGGGCAAAACCACGCTTTTGAATCGCATCCTCACCGAGAGCCACGGACAGCGCATCGCCGTCATCGAAAATGAATTTGGCGAGATTGGCGTTGATCAGGAGCTCGTCATCAACTCTGAGGAAGAGATTTTCGAGATGAATAACGGATGCATTTGTTGCACCGTGCGCGGCGACCTGATCCGCATACTTGGCGATCTGATCACTCGCCGCGACAAGTTCGATCGCATCGTCTTGGAGACGACTGGCCTGGCCAATCCCGGCCCTGTGGCGCAGACCTTTTTTGTCGACGACGGAATGCGCGCAGAATTTGCATTGGATGGCATCGTCACTATGGTCGATGCGCATCATTTCGATCAGCAGTACCAAAACAGCGAGGAAACCCGTACACAGGTCGCGTTCGCAGATGTCATCGTCTTGAACAAGACCGATCTGGTCAGCGGCGCCGAGCTTGACGTCCTGGAACGCCGAGTGCGGACCATAAACCCACTGGCACGAATTGTGCGCGCCCATCCAGCGCAGCGGGCGTCCGTCCCCATGGATACGGTGTTGGGGATTGGAGGATTCGACCTGGCGCGGGCACTCGAGTACAAGCCGACCTTTCTGGACCCGGAATATCCATTTGAGTGGGCAGGAGTCTACGAACTCGACGCGGGGGACTATACATTGACCCTTTGTCAGGGCCCGGATCCGGCCATGAAGATCGCTGTATGCGAGGCGCTGGCGTCCGACAACCGGGACCCCGCGAAAGCCGCCGAACGGGTTTTCGCGCTCTTTTCCGCCGATGTTGCAGCGGATTCTCCGGGCGCGGTGCTTGAACCGGCGCTGGGCGCGCGCCTTCTCGACCTGACAGCGGGGGAAAGTGAGGCAAAGTTCGTGGTTCGCATCAGAGCGCCAGGGTTGTACTGGCTCTTTACGCAACACCTGCCGGAAGAATTTGCAATGACGTTGTCGGATATTCACGCGGTTGAACTGGGTCCGAGTGTGCAAAAGAATTTCGATCCCGGTCATTCGCACGATTCACGCGTTGTCTCTTTCAGCATCGAAACCGATCAGCCGATCGATGCCGATCGATTTCAGGCATGGCTGACGCACACCCTGCAAACACAGGGCACGCAGCTGTACCGTATGAAGGGATTCATGAATTTTAACGGCGCAAATGAACGCATCGTCATTCAGGGTGTGCACATGGTTGTCGATACCACCTCGCTCGGGCCGTGGGGCAACCGGCCGAGACAATCGCAGCTCGTATTCATCGGCAGAGACCTCGATCAACGCGTATTGAGACAGGGCTTTGATGCATGCGTAAGCCGGCAGGCGTGACAACCTTTAAAGCGCGCCTCTTCGCGCTGTACACGCTATTAATCGGTGTGAACGTGGCGGTGTGGATTTGCGCCTTTGCGCTGTTTTCGGGTGATTCGGTAAAACTGGGCACCGCGCTGCTGGCCTATAGCCTGGGATTGCGGCACGCGGTGGATGCGGATCACATCGCTGCGATCGACAACGTGACCAGAAAACTGATTCAGGACGGAAAGCGGCCCATGACGGCCGGGTTCTTTTTTGCCCTTGGACACTCGACGATCGTATTAATCGCCGCGGGCCTGATTGCATTCACCGTGGGTGCGCTGGCGCGCTTTCAGAGCTTTTCCCGGATCGGCGGCGTGATAGCGACTGCGACCTCGGCCACCTTTCTGTTCGTAATCGCGGCGATGAATTTGCTGATCCTGCGCACGGTTTGGCAGCGCTTCGAGACCGTTCGCAAGGGTGGCAAGTACTCGGCCGATGACCTGGATATCCTTTTGGGCGGGCGAGGTCCCCTATCTCGATTGTTTCGTCCATTATTTGCGCTGATTCGACACAGCTGGCAGATGGCGCCTCTCGGGTTTTTATTCGGGCTGGGTTTTGACACGGCGACCGAAGTGACCCTGCTCGGGCTGGCCGGAGCACAGGCGGCCCATGGCGTGTCACTCGTGGCGATTTTGATCTTTCCTGCATTATTTGCGGCGGGCATGGCGCTCATCGATACCACCGACGGTGTCTTGATGCTGGGCGCATACGAATGGGCCTTCGTGAAGCCCATCCGAAAACTCTACTACAATATGACGATTACCGGAGTTTCCGCGCTTGTCGCAATAATTATCGGCGGCATCGAGACCACCGCATTGATAGCGCAGAAACTGGAATTGACCAGCGGCGGATGGAACCTGGCACGCAGTCTTGCCGAGCATTTCAATGCGCTCGGCTTTGCAATCATCGGATTGTTCGCGGCGGCATGGGCCGCATCTTATGTCGTCTACCGCTGGAAGCGATTCGATGAAATCGAAGTACAGGAAAGTAAAAGATAATATTAGACCCAATCGGAAAGAATGAAAGCCTTGATATCCGGAACTTTGCGCCAGGCCCCATCGTTGGTAACGGCCAAAGTGGCCCCCGCCTGCAATCCGGTTGCAAGCTGAATCGCGTCTGGCGAGCGTAACCCATAGCGTGCCCGCAAACTGGCGGCCTCGAGCAGAATGCCGCGGCTGACGGGTTCCAGTTGAAGATTTGGGAAATAGGAGAGCAGCGTTTCATAATCATCCGCGGCATCTTGGCGGCCGAGTTGCAAGGGACGCACGGTCAACTCCAGGAGCGTCAGTTCGGAGGCAATGCCACGAAACTTCCCATCCTCCAACCGTTCAATGACTTGAGTAGCGGCCGGCGCATACTCTGGATTTTGCTCGAAATGATAGATCCAGATGCTGGTGTCAATGAGAACGCGCTGATGATTGGCGAAGACCCTAAGATTCACCAATCTTCGCGCTCCGTCTTAAGGTAGGCATCCGCACCGTGCCAGACTTCACGGTGCAGCCCGGCCGTGTGTTTCGCGAATTTCTTAGGCTTTGGGATGATCACCACGCGATCCGCTTTGCACAGAACCAATAGTTCGTCCCCTGCGACAAGCGAGAGTGCCTCGCGTGCCGCCTGGGGAATGACGATCTGATACTTGCTACTTAAGGTAACGGTGTTGGCCATTGAGATCTCCGCGGGTAAAGCGATATCTATGTATCACTTTACCATATGAGCGCCGAACGCCACAAATATAGCCGACTGTGGACACTTCGTGATCGCGGATCAACCGGATGCCGTGGCCAATCTCATCGAGAAGTTCGCCGGCGCGCGCACGTCAGTTCGGGCGTATTCCTGTTAACGCGAGGCCGCCGAGCGCTCCTAGGATGACAACCAAGACTGGTGGCGCACGCCATATTGTCAATAAAAGGAAGCCTGTTAACGCAACGGTGAAATCGCCCGATGATTTGACCGTAGTCGTCCACAACGGGTTGTAAAGAGCGGCACCGAGCAAACCGACAACGGCGGCGTTGACCCCGCGCATGACGGCTTGTGCGCCGATTCGGCGCCGCAACTCGTCCCAAAATGGCAGGGTGCCCAGCAGGATCAAAATTCCGGGAAGAAAGATTCCGAAGAGGCCCAAGGCGGCTCCCGCGACACCGTAGTGCGAGGATCGAATGACAGCGCCTAGGTAGGCCGCGAACGTGAATAGGGGTCCAGGGACTGCCTGAGCGGCTCCGTAGCCCGACAGAAAGGCGTCCTCGGTCACCCAGCCGGGTGTTACGAACGCATGGCTCAATAGCGGCAGGACGACATGACCGCCGCCAAAAACCAATGCACCCGAACGGTAGAAGGCGTCGAAGAGCTCAAGATTCTGAGACAAATTTCGCACGGCAGGAAGAGTGACGAGGAGAAGGAAAAAACCGGCGAGGGCTACGAAGCCAACGCGGCGCGAGACAGGTGTGCCGATGATCTTCGCTGCAGCCGGCATTGAAATGCGGCACAGCCAAAAACCCGCCACTGCACCGAGCAGTATGGCGCCAAGTGGGGCGATCGAGGAAGTGCTGAAGAGAACGAGCAGCGCGGAGACGCAAGCGATCGTTGCGCGTTGCGGATCAGGACAGAGGGTGCGTGCCATCCCCCAGACGGCCTGGGCGACGATGGCGACCGCCACGAGCTTTAGCCCGTGCGTCAACCCAATACCGATCGGTCCGGTGACCGTATGTGCTCCATAAGCGAACAGCGTGAGCAGGACGGCTGAAGGCAACGTGAAGCCGGTCCAGGCGGCCAGGCCACCCCAGTACCCGGCGCGAATGAGGCCCAGCGAAAAGCCTACTTGGCTGCTGGCAGGACCGGGAAGGAACTGACAGAGGGCGACGAGATCCGTGTACGCGCTGTCCTCGACCCAGCGGCGGCGAATAACAATCTCCTCGCGGAAATAGCCGATATGCGCGATGGGACCGCCGAAGGAGCTGACTCCGAGTTTCAAGAAAGCGAGCAGTACTTCGAGAGCCGATCCTTCACGCATAGCGGCATACTTCCATGAGACACAGTGTGTTTGTATCTGAGAACTCGAAATGCCGTCAACAGCGCAATCAGCTTCAAAAAGCAATTGCCACACGCCGAAAAATATGGGCTGAAGCAGCCTAATTCGAACTGCTACGCAAATGCACATGCGGATGAGTCTCATCCGCGACTAGAAGCAAGTCTTGACTCTCTGAACTTTGCACGACAAAGTATGAGCGTGAAAACCGCTTCTTCTAGTGTTCCCGTCGAGCAACCACGCGAGGTGAAATTCCATCGTTAGCTTATTGCCACTTTGTGGATACCTGCTGCTGGCTGGCGCGACGATCTATGGCGTCGTCGCGTTCGTGGCGGTCCTCTCGCCGTTGCGGTTGACCGGGCGCCCGCTCGCGAGCCTGCCTAGGGTGACGGTATTGAAGCCCTTATGTGGTTTGGATTCGGAAACGTACGGCTGTCTGCGATCCTTCTGCGATCAGCAATATCCCGAGTTCCAAATTATTTTTGGCGTTGCCGCCGCCGATGATCCGGTCCTCGCAATAGTTCAGCGCCTGCAACAGGAATTTCCGCTGCGCGACCTGCGAATCCTGATCGACCGCAGCCAACACGGCAGCAGTCGAAAGGTCAGCAACCTGATTAATATGATGGTCGAGGCCAGATACGACTACCTGGTAATCGCCGACAGTGACGTCTGTGTAGACAATCATTACCTTGCCAAGGTTGTCGCGCCTCTTATTGATCCCGCCGTTGGTGTCGTGACTTGTACATATCGCGGCGTCTCGCGGCGCGGATTATGGTCTTTGATGGGATCGTTGTTCATCAATGAATGGTTTACGCCCTCGGTATACGTCGCGGCGAAGGCGGGCTCCCGCGGCTTCGCTTTCGGCGCCACTATTGCACTGAGGCGCGAGGTGTTGTCCCGCATCGGTGGATTCGGCGCGATTGCCAATCAGCTCGCAGATGACTATCGCCTCGGCGAACTGACTCGCAATGCAGGTTTGCGAACCGTGTTATCCAACGTAGAAGTGGACGTAATCGTGGGAGAGAATAGCTTCGGCTCCTTGGTACAGCACGAACTTCGCTGGCTGCGTACGATTCGCGCGGTGAGGCCGCTGTCGTACAGCTTTTGTTTCATTACATTTGGGATTCCGGTGGCGTTACTTGGCGCCTTATTGTGTCGAGGCAGCTCAGCAGCCATGACCCTGCTGGCCATAGTCGCCGCCGCGCGCTTATTTCTGCATTGCAAGAGACGCCAATCGCAGGCATCTGCCGCGCAACTGGCGCTCGTCCCGTTACGGGATTGTTTGAGCCTCGCGCTCTGGGTGTGGAGTTTTACCAACAGACGGGTGAAATGGAGGGATGAGCACTATCGGGTGTCGCCTGACGGATCGGCTCTTCCTCTGGGTCAAAACTTAACTTTATGAAAACACTATTCTTGCATCCTCCTTCTTTCGATGGTTATGACGGGGGAGCCGGCGCTCGCTATCAGATGAAACGCGAGGTGCGTTCCTTCTGGTATCCCACCTGGCTGGCGCAACCGGCAGCGCTGGTCGAGGGATCAAAACTGATCGATGCTCCGCCCCACGATCTTGCGTTCGATGACATTGTTGAGGAATTCTACAATCGTGACCTGGTAGTGATGCACACGTCGACGCCCTCTTTCAAGTCCGATGTGAAGACGGCGGAACTGATCAAGGCGATCAATCCCGACATCAAAATTGGGCTCATTGGCGCGAAGGTGGCCGTGGAGCCCGAGAAGAGCCTGATCGCCGGCACGGCGATCGATTTCGTCGCGCGCAACGAATTCGATTTCACGGTCAAAGAGGTCGCGGACGGGCGCGATTGGAGCCAAATAAAAGGCCTCTCATATCGGAACCGGGAAGGGCTCATCGTCCACAACGAGAACCGGGAAGTACTCGAGAATATGGATGAGCTGCCCTGGGTAACGCCGGTATACAAGAGGGACCTGACGATAGAGAAATATTTCGGCGGCTATCTCAAGCACCCCTACATTTCTTTCTATACCGGCCGCGGCTGCAAATCGCGGTGCACTTTCTGTCTATGGCCTCAGACTGTTGGAGGACATCGCTATCGGGTGCGTTCGGTGGAAAATGTGGTTGAAGAAATGAAATGGGCGAAGGCGGCTTTTCCGCACGTCAAGGAATTCTTCTTCGACGACGACACGTTGACCGACAATCTACCTCGGGTTGAAGCGCTCGCCAGAGAGCTGGGAAAGATCGGAGTCACATGGTCTTGCAATGCAAAGGCGAACGTGCCGCGCAAAACACTCGAGGTGATGAAAGCCAATGGCCTGCGGCTGTTGTTGGTGGGCTACGAGTCCGGCAATCAGCAGATTTTAATCAACATCAAGAAAGGCATGCACGTCGACTTCGCCCGCCGCTTTACCAAGGATTGCCACGAACTGGGCATAGTCATTCACGGAACATTCATACTAGGGTTGCCGGGAGAAACGAAAGAGACGATTCAACAGACCCTCGACTTTGCGAAGGAAATTAATCCGCACACCATTCAAGTTTCGCTTGCAGCGCCTTATCCGGGTACCTTTCTGTACCGGCAGGCAAAGGAAAATGGCTGGCTGTTCAATGAAGAGATCGATCTGCTGACCCAGGAGGGCACTCAGATCGCGCCATTGAATTATCCTCATTTGAGTCACGGAGAAATATTCCATTCCGTCGAGGATTTCTACAAGAAATTCTATTTTCGCCCATCCAAAATAGCCTCGATACTGGCCGAGATGATCGTAAGTCCTCAAATGATGAAGCGGCGTTTGCGCGAAGGCGTGGAGTTCTTTAATTTTCTTCGAACCAGAAGGGACGCCGCTTGAGAGGACTGATCGTCACCGCCGATGATTTCGGTGCGGCTCCTGAGGTGAATGAAGCCGTAGAGATCGCTCATCGGCATGGGATACTCACGGCCGCGAGCCTCATGGTTTCCGCGCCGGCGAGTGCCGACGCGGTGATGCGCGCCCGCAGGATGCCTTCATTGCGGGTTGGCTTGCATGTGGTGTTGGTGGAAGGAAGGCCGATGCTTTCCGCCGGCGCGGTATCTCTGCTCGTGGATAAAAGCGGAGCGTTTCGATCCGACATGGTTTCTCAGGGATGCCTGCTGGCCTGCAGTTCAAGGGCACGCCGGCAACTGGCCGCCGAGATCACCGCGCAATTCGAGGCATTTCAAGCCACGGGCCTGGTGCTCGATCACTGCAACGCCCACAAGCATTTTCACTTGCATCCAGTCGTAGCAGAGCTGCTTCTCACCATTGGGGCCCGTTTCGGGCTCAGAGCGGCCCGCGTCCCTCTCGAGGATCGGGGCTTATTATCAAAAATAGAACCGGAACCGCGTCGGCTTATTCCATCGTTGATCGTGCCTTTTGCGGTTTTGCTGCGCAGGCGTGTGCGGGCTGCCGGGCTGTGCACAACCGATCGGGTCTTCGGACTGGAATGGTCTGGTCAGATGTCGAAATACCGGCTGCTTCAGTTGATCCGCGGGTTGCCAGCAGGGGTGAGCGAGATTTTTCTGCATCCCGCCACCGGTTCTTATGCAGGTGACGCGCCAGCCTACCGATATCGCGATGAGCTTGCTGCGCTCATCGATCCCGATGTGATTGCGGCATGCCGCAATCGCTTCATCAAGCGGGGAGGATTCGGTGATCTCATGCCCGAGACGTCGGCGCATACGGCGCGGTTGCCGCGTCCACTGATGCGATCGCGGAACCACAACTCGGAATGACGGTGTTTCGCGGGCCGAAATTTCGCTTGGCGGTCATTGCAGCAGCGGGCGGTGCACTTGCATTTTATATTTTCCAGAGCACTGGATTTCAGCCGATTCTGCAGGCAACGAGCGCAGTTGGGTGGCGCGGCTTTATGGTTCTGTGCCTCTATCAATTCGGTCTATTTGTTCTGCTCGGCACGGCCTGGTACGTGTTGCTTCCGGCCTCCTGCCGTGCGCGCGTGCCCGTTTTCATTTGGGCGCGCATGGTTCGAGATGCAACGTCTGAGCTGTTGCCTTTTTCTCATTTGGGCGGAATCGTTCTCGGAACTCGAACTGCAATGGCTCAAGGGGTGCCGCAACCGGTTGCGTTCGGTTCGATGGCGACCGACATCACAGCAGAAATGTTGGCGCAGATCGCGTTCACCATAGTGGGGATTGTGGTTCTAACGGCATCGATGCCACACGATCGCATGGCGCTCTCCGTAACGGGCAGCGCGGCTTTGGGTTTGATGACTCTTATTGCCGGCTGCGCCGCATTTGCCGCCTTCCGGCGCCATGGTCCGGCACTATCGCGCAAGCTGATTTTGCGGTTGTTCCCAAGTGCGGTCCCAGTCACCGAATCCGTGGTTAGTTATATCCAGGAGTTATACCGGCGGCCCGCCAAGGTGGTGCTGTCTGCGGTACTTCATTCCGGCGGCTGGGTGGCTAGCGCGGTCAGCACCTGGATTGCGCTTTTTCTCATGGGGGTCCATGCCCGCGCCTGGGACGTACTCGCGATCGAAAGTATTGTTTGCGGGGCGCGCAGCGTCGGCTTTTGGGTGCCAAACGGCCTCGGTGTTCAGGAGGCGGCTTTTGCTGCGGTTATGCCGTTGTTCGGCATCGGAGCAGAAATCGGGCTTGCGGTATCGATTCTCAAGCGGGCGCGTGACATCGCGGTGGGCGTACCGATTCTGCTTCTCTGGCAGTGGTCGGAAAGCCGGAAGTTCTTGCAGATCGACGGCGGCGCAGCCCACCAACGGATACAGTAGCTGGTGTTCTCACTTCAGCACATGCGCCTGGCAGGGAGTATTTTTTTATGCTCAGGTGTATTCCACAGCGCACTCGCGGCTGACTCCGAGCCTTTCAGTCTCCAAACCGCGCTTCAGGATACGAAACTCTACTTCACTGCACCTCTGCGCTGGGATCAGCAGGATTGGATGTATTTCGGGGGTGCGCTGGTTGCTATCGCTACTGCGCATCAGTTTGATCAACGAGTCCGCGATCACTTCGCGACGGGCTCGAAGGCGCTCAACGGCGGACAGGACACCAACAGTTTTCGCGACGCTGTTCCGACCATCGCTCTGATTGCCGGGACCGGCGTCTCGGCCTGGTTCTTGAGAGATTCGGATGGTTATCAGGAGACCTGGTCGCTGCTCGAAGCCGGGGTGTTGAGTTCGGCGACGGCAGAAGTTTTGGGGTACGCCGGCGGCCGCGAACGCCCGGACGCAACAACGTCACCCAATCAGTGGCGTAAAGGAGGCGATTCGTTTCCGTCCTTACATGCCACCGCTGCCTGGGCCGTCGGGACGACGTTCGCGGAATCAGGCAACGACGAATATCGTTGGCTGCGCAGAATCCTCGGCTATGGCGTGGCCGCCGGCACCAGCTATGTGCGCATCCACGAGAATGTTCATTGGCTCTCCGACACCGTCGCCGGTACTGCGTTGGGAATTGCGACAGCCCGATTTGTGCTGAATCGACGGGAAATCGAGACGCGAAT
>Ga0193716_1000432_pt1 | contig 25620 bp, 25 predicted proteins | sample U2c1metaG_FD_145901 | JGI IMG/M metagenome (GOLD analysis project Ga0193716, IMG submission 145901) | Soil microbial communities from a riparian zone of the East river system, Colorado, United States - U2c1 | ecosystem: Environmental > Terrestrial > Soil > Riparian zone | place: USA: East River...
GCTCGAGCTGGACGTGGTGCAGGAGGCCGTCACCTGGTGGGCCGAGGTCGGCAGTGCGCCGGTGCGCACCCAGGTCACGGTTCGGCGGGACGCGGTGGCCGACCTGCCGGTGCCGGCCGCGCCGAAAGAGGTCGAGATCAACCCGCGGCCGGCCGCGCGGGGGCGCGACGACGGCGGCATGGAGATGTTCGGCATGGACGTGAACCTGGTGCGGCTGCTGTTCACGCACTGCGGCTCGGAGATCGTCAACATCGTGCCGGACGCCGCGGCCGGTGCGGAGTGGGAGAGCTTCACGTACGTCGTTCGGCGTGGTGCGGGCGTCTAGGGGAGGCCTATGAGGGGGGCACGACGCGGCGCCGTCGCCGTTGGGGTGGTGCACGTGCTGCTGGCCGTGCTCGCGCTCGGCGCGGTCGCGGTCCTTGGCACCGGCGCCGACCCCGACCGCGTGGACCTGCGCGTCACCCTTCCCGACCCGGACCCCCGGCTGCCGGTCAACGCCGACGTGCTCGTCATCGTGCGGCCGCCCGGCACGGTCGTGCTCGACACCACCAAGGAGAAGCGCGGCGCCTGGCTCGCCGACGTCCTGCCCGCCAAGGAAGCGAACGTCCTCGGCCACGCCGGCGCGGTCGACGCCAAGGCGTTCGTCAGCCGCGACGGCGCGCTCAGCCGTGGGGTCTGGCAGTTCGGCATCCGGGACGGTGTGGACCCGCACGTCGCGCTGCGGGCCGCCGACGACCTGTACGGCGCCGGTGGCTGGCAGCGGGCGCCCGGTCCGCGCCGCGGACTGCTGGTCCGGGCGCAGACGCAGCCGATCGCCGCCTATCGCGCGCACTACGTCGTCGGCCCGTACCTGATCCGCGTCGAGGCGTACGGGTCGGACGCGGCCGCCGTGGACCGCGAGTTCGCCGCGCTCGCCGGACGCCAGCTCGCCGAGCGGCCGCCCCGGTGACCCGCGACGTGCCGGTGACGTTGCTGCGGGCCGGCGCGGCACTCCTGATCACCTACGGGTTCCTCGTCACCGGGTTCCTGGCCTCGCACGGGTCGAACCCGCAGCCGATCGCCGGCCTCCGCGAATGGGTCAACCGGCCGCTCGGGCTCGGCGAGGACTTCGGGCCGCTCGGGCTGATGGTGCTGCTGCTGTGCACCGGGTACGCGGCGGGCGGGTTCGTCCGCACCTACCTGCCCGTCGGGGTGGCGACCCTGCTCGCGGCCGGCGCGGTGCTGATCGGGCTCGACATCTCGACCGTGCCGCCGGACAAGTCGGTGACCTTGGCGAACGTCGCCGGCAACCTCACGTTCGCGAGCCACCTGGTCGCGGACAAGACACTGCTGGTGCCGCTCGCGTGGGTGGTCGGGTGCCAGCTCGTCGCGTGTCTCGTCGCGTTCGACCGGCGCGGCTGGTTCGCGCCGGCCGCGGTGCTCGTCGCGGTCGGCGAGCTGTGTGTGCTGGCCGCGAACGGGGTGGACCTCGACCACCTCGCGCGGCCGCTGCTGTTCCTGCCGCTGGTGCTGCTCGGGCACGTGGTCCGGCGGCTGCACGACCGCGCGCTGCCCGCGTGGGCCGGGCTGCTGTTGGGCACCGGCTGTCTCGTCGCGCTCGCCGCCGTCGACCGGACCTTCCCGGACCTGCGGAAATGGTGGTACCCGGTGGCCGCGACGTACGCGGTGCTGGTGTTCCTCGTCGCGCTGCTGGTGTCGGGGCGGACGGCCGCCTCGGTCGCCGGCCGGACCGTGACCCGCTGGCTGGCCGACCGCGTCGAGTGGCTGCTGGTGCTGAGCGGGGTCGTCGGGTTCGCGGTGCTGAACGCACTGCGCCTGCACATTCCGGTGCCCGTCGGCATGATCGTCGCGCTCGTGGCGGTCGGGCTCGCCGCCGACGCGTGCCACCGGCTCACGCGACGGCGGAGCGGCACGTGAGGTACCTGCACGGGCTCGACGTCCTGCGGGTCCTCGCGTCGGTCGCGGTGGTCTACACCCACACCCGCGACTGGTTCGCCACCGGCGGGCAGACCTGGCGGCTCGACCACGCGCTGACCGCGACCGTCCTCGCCCCGTTCCGCCTCGACGCCTACCTGGTGCCGATCGCGATCACCACGTTTTTCCTGATCAGCGGGTTGGTGGTGACGTTCGCGGCGCAGCGGGAGAGCCCCGGCCGGTTCCTCGCCCGCCGGTTCACGCGCGTGCTGCCGGCGCTGTGGGTGGTGCTGGCGATCGTGTGGGTCGTGGCGCGGACCGGGACGCCGATCGGCGTGACCGGACCGGTCGACGGCGCCACCCTGCTCACCAACCTGACGCTCACGAACTTCTTCTTCTCCGGCAACCCCGGCCTCGACCTGGTCACCTGGACGCTCGTCGTGCAGGTCTGCTTTTACCTCTTCGTGGCGGCGACGATCCCGCTCCTGCGCAGGTGGCCGTGGCTGCCGGCGGCGATCTCCGTGGCGCTCGTCTCGGTGCTGCTGTCGGTGGTGCGCACGGAGAGCCCGGTCGCGCTGCACACGTTGCGGGTGGCGGTCACGTTGCTGCCGATCCTGTTCATCGGGCAGCTCATCGCACTCGTGCGCCTGCGCCGCCTGCACCCGTTGGCGGGCCTCGCCTACGGCGCCGCGCACTGGCTGCTGCTCGTGCGTGGTGATCTCACCAGTGATTTCACGCCGCCGGTTCCGGGATACCCCCAGACGGTGGTATGCATAGCGCTGCTCACGATCGCGTGTTGCCGGATGAGCGGAAGGTGGGTGGCCGCGGGTTGGCTCAGCGCCGCGGCGAACCGAACTTATGCCGTCTTTCTGGTGCATGTGCCAGTCCTGTACGTGACACCTCCCCTACTCTCGACAACCGCGGGCACGACACTGGCCTTCTTCGTCGCGATGGTGGGTACAGCGGTCGCCGCGGACCTGCTGTACCGCTTTGTGGAGATGCCTGCGGTTCGCTGGTGGCGCACGTGGGAAAATCGCGGACAGAACACCGCAGAAAGGGCGCCGGATGACCTGGCAGGAAGAGTTGAGGCAACTCGATAGCGCGCTTGCCGGCGGGGAGCTCTCGGCCAACGAGTACCGCAAGCGCCGGGACGAGATCCTTGCCGCGGCCTCGTCCGCGCAGCCGCCGTCGGCCGTCATCGGCCCACCGGTCGCCGCACAGGCGGCTGGTGAGGGCGACCCGGCCGAGGTCACGCAGGTGGTCAGCGTCGACGAGACGCACGCGACCGAGCTCGCCACCGAGGCCGACCAGACACAGATCATCAGCGACCCGGCCGGAGCGGCAGCCGCGGCCGAGCGCACGCAGGTGGTCAGCCAGAACGGGTCCACCGAGCGCACCCAGATGATCCCGGCGGTCGACGACCGGACCGCGCCCTCGGTGCCACAACAGCAGCAACCGCAGCCCATGTGGGCGACCCAGCTACCGGACCCGAACGCCCAGACCGGCGTGTTCCCGCGCCCGCTGCAGCCGATGCCGCCGGGGCCCGCGGTCACGCCGATGGACGCGCAGGACCTGTTCGTCAGCAACAAGGCCCCGCGCGACGGCGGCAAGAAGCCGTGGCTGATCGCGCTCGTGCTCGTCGTCGTGCTGGCGCTGGCCGGTGGCGCCGTGTGGTTCTTCGCGCTCCGCGACGACAACGCACCGGACACGGCCGACAAGAAGACCGACCAGAGCGAGGCCGCGCCGCCGCCGCCCGCGGTGGACATCACCAAGATCGAGCTGCCGGGTGAGGCCGCCGCCAACGGTGGCGAGATGGACATCACCAAGGCGGGCGAGCTGAAGGTCCTCGCCCCGGCCGAGGCCGCGCTGCTCGCGGACGCCGGCGTCGGGCCGGTCGTGTACTCCGGGTCCGCCGATGGCGACTACCGCTACCTGCTCTACTCGTACAAGAGCGAGGACGCGGCGGCCGCCGAGGAGCTGACCGGCAAGATCGCGGACGTCCAGAAGCAGATGGGCTTCCAGGACACCAAGGTCGACGAGGTGCCGGACGAGGTCGGGGTCTCCGCGGTGAGCAACACCGCGGCGGCCGCGGTGCGTGCCGTCTACACCTACGGCGACACCACGATCCAGCTCTGCGTCCTGCAGGTGCCCAAGGGCAGCGAGGACGATGTCCGAGTGCAGTTCCAGACCGCGTTGACGGCCGTCACGGACGCCGCGCCACCAACGCGTTGAACCGGGCACACCCGGCACCGCGCCCCTACCCCGCTACCAATAGTCTTTGCCAGGCCGCAGCGGGGTAGGGCGCTCTCGTTTCACTATCTGGTTGGAGGGCAGGAAGATGTCCTGGCAAGACGAGCTGCAGCAGCTCGACAGCGCGTTGGCGTCCGGCCAGATCTCCGCCGACGAGTACCGCACACGCCGCGACCGGGTGATCGCGCAGGCCTCGGGCCAGCAGGCGCCGGAGCAACCGCAGCAGCAGCACGCGGAACCGACGGCGGTGTTCCGCCCGGTGCAGCCGCAACCGCAACCGCAGGATGCACCGGACCGCACGCAGATCGTGTCCGGCGGCCAGACCGGGGACCGCACGCAGGTGGTGTCCGGGCGCAACGACGCGGACAGCACCCAGATCGTGCCGGGCCACCAGGCCGCGCACCCGCACTTCCCGCCGCCGCAGCCCCCGCCGCCGTGGGAGACCGCGCACCCGCAGCAGCCGAACCTGTCCCCGCCGCCGTGGGCGAACGAGGACCTGCCGCCCGAGTTCGGGCAGCAGAGCTGGCCCCGCCAGGGCCCCGAGGTGTTCGACGAGAAGTCGAGCGGCAACACCGGCAAGATCGTCGGGATCATCGTCGCGGTGGTGCTGGTGCTGGCTCTCGCGGGTGGCGCCATCTGGTTCTTCGCGCTCAAGGACAACGGCAACAACCAGGCCGACGGTGGCAGCTCCCAGGAGCAGACCACCGAGACGAAGACCTCCACGAAGCCGCCGCCCCCGGACATCCCCGAGGGCCCGTTCCTCGACCTGCCCGGCGAGAAGGTGCTGAACCGCACCGTGCCGATCCAGCAGGCGGTGGCGGAGAAGCTGCCGACCGAGATGGAGGCGCCGCTGCTCCAGACGGTCGGCGTGTCGTCGGTCGGTGGCCTGGTCACCGACGACGACGGGCTGCGCAGGGGCATCTGGGCGTTCAAGATCGGCGACGGCGTCGACCCGGCGGCCGTGCTCACCGCGATGGACCAGCTCTACCAGCAGGCTCAGTACACGCTGGTGAGCGACGACAAGGGCGTGCTGGTGCGCAAGCTCGCGGCCGCGACCCCGGACAAGCCGACGGTCTTCCGCGCGCACTACCTCACCGACGACGGCTACATGGTTCGCGTCGAGGTGTACGGCAGCGACTCGGCGGACGTGGAGTCGACCTTCGCCGACCTGATCGAGGAAGAGACCGACAAGTTCGCGCCGGCCGAGTGACCAGCGACACATGACGATCTCCTACGCCGACGGGGCCGAGTCGGCGGTGCTGGCGGCCCTGCGTGCGGCGGGCGACGTCGGCGCCGGGTCGACCGAGCTGGCGCGGCTGGTCGACTCGTGGGAGACCGCGTACCACTTCTCGCCGGCCCGACTCGGGCTGCTCGCGCCGCTGCGCCTGTCCCCCGGCCTGCGCGCCGTGGACCTCGGCTGCGGCTCCGGCGTGCTGACCAGGGCACTCGGCGAGGCCGGCGCGACTGTCCTTGGCGTGGAGGGCGCGCCGGACCGGGCCGCCGCGGCGGCCGAACGCTGCCGCGACCTCGACGACGTGCGGATCGTGACCGCGCCGATCGCCGACGGCGTCGCCGGGACCGGACCGTGGGACCTCGCGTTGCTGTGCGGGGTGCTGGAGTACAGCGAGCAGTTCGGCGCCGGGCCCGCGCACCTGCTGCGCACGGTCGCCGAGACCCTGTCCGACCGCGGTGTCGTGGTCGTCGCCATCGAGAACCAGCTCGGGCTGAAGTACCTGCTCGGCGGCGCGGAGGACCACCACGGCAAGGCGTGGCTCGGGCTCGCCGACTACCCTGGCGCGACGCCGGCGCCCCGCACGTGGACACGTCAGACGCTCGCCGGCCTGTTCGCCGGCGCCGGGCTGACCGCGCAGCGCTGGCTGCTGCCCTACCCGGACTACAAGATGCCGAGGCTCGTGCTCGACGAGTCGGCGTTCGGCCGGGGCCACGAGCTGGTGGAGAAGCTCGTCCGAGACCCCCTCGCCGGCACGTTCGGCGGCAACGACGCGGCCGTGTCCGGCCGGATCGCCCACCGGCTCGCGATGGACGAGGGCATCGGCGCGCTCGTGGCGCCGTCGTTCCTGATCGTCGCCGCACGGACCGACGAGGCGCTCGAGCAGGCCATGTCGCCGGGGCTGGCCTGGTTGATCAGCGGCGGCCGCAAGCGGGAGTGGCGGCGGGTACGCAGACTGGACGCGTTCAACACGCTGCACACCGTCCACAGTGGACCGGGGGTGGCGGGAACCTGGCTGCGGCAACAACATCTCGACCGCGAGGCGCTGCGCCCCGGCCGCGCGATGGACGCGCACCTGCTCGACGCCATGCGCACCGGCGACCTCGACGAGCTGGCCCGGCTGCTCGACCTGTGGCGGCGTACTTGCACCGAGCACGCCCGGCCGCTCGACGCGAACCTGCCCGCCCACCCGTACCTGCCGCACCGACCGGGCGTCGACGTCCTGCCCGCCGACCACCTCGACATGCACCCCGGCAACCTGATCATCGGCGCGGGCGGCGAGGTCACCAGGGTCGACCTCGAATGGCTCGCCGGCGCCGGGGTCGACGCGGAGCTGGTGATGCTGCGCGCGCTGCAGGAGTTCGCGAAGGACGTGGTGCACGACCACGCGCCGCACCCGTGGCCGAACGCGACGACCGTGCGGGACGTCGTCGCCGAGCTGGCCGCACCGGCCGGGCTCGCCGACGCGCTGGCACGCTGGCCGGAGCTGATCGAGGCGGAGGCCGCGCTCCAGGAGCTGGTCACCGGCCGGCCGGCGGACCGGCTCGCCACCGAGCTCGGCAACGACGCGCTCGCCGAACGCGACCAGCCGCTGTGGGAGCTCGGCGGCGGCCTCGGCGCGTTGCGGGCCGAGCACGGCGCCCGGCTGCGGGCCGAGCAGGAACACCAGGCGGCGGTCGAACGTGCACAGCAGCTCGCCGACGAGCTGGCCCAGCACCGCGAGCACGTCGCGAACCTGACCGCGCGGGTCGAGACGGCAGAGCACGACGCGTCGATGGCACGTGCGGAGCTGGACCTCAAGGACGACCGCATGGGCCGCGCGCTCAACGAGCTGGCCGCCGTGGTCGGCGAGGCGCAGCTGGCCTGGCGGTCGAACGAACAGAGCGAGACGGCGCGGGCCGCGGTCGAGGCGGAGGTCGCCGGGCTGCGGGGTCGGCTCGACCGGACCAGGGCACGGCTGGACGCGCTCGAGGGCTCGCGGCTGGTGCGGACCGCGCACCGGTCGCTGTGGCCGACGGCCCGGCTCGCGCGTGGGGTCCGGGACTTCGCGCTCGGTCGACCCGGCGACGAGCCGGACGGGTTGCTGCGCAGGCTCGGTCAGCGTGCGCCGGGGCTCACCAGCAAGCTCGCCGGTCGGTACCGGCGAGCCGCGGCGGCCGCTCGGGAGGCCGGGTTGCGGTACGACGTGCCGGTGCCCGCCGAGCCGGTCGCGGTCGGCGCTGGCCAGGTCGTCGAGGTGAGCGGGTGGGTCACCCACACCGCCGTCGGCGTGCGGTCGGTGGCCGTCCAGGCCGGGACGAAGCTGGTGCCGGCCACGCTCGGGCACCACCAGCCCGGGGTCGCCGCGCGGCTGCGGGCCGACGGCGTGCGTGCGCCGGACGGCAGCGGGTTCTTCGCGCGCGTCCCGGTCGCCGCGTCGGACGCGCCTGGCGAGCTGCCGCTGACACTCGTGGTCGTGCTGGCCGACGGCACCACGCTGGAGCGTCCACTCGAGACGGTGCGACTGGTCGCGTCGGCCGGGACACCGCTGGCCGTGCGCTGGCCCGCCGACGGCCCCAAGGTCGCGATCTGCCTCGCGAGCTACCGCCCGGACCCGGACTTCCTTGCCCACCAACTGGATTCGCTGCGCGCGCAGAAGCACACCAACTGGGTGTGCGTGATCTGCGACGACGCGTCGGGAGACGACCACGTCGCCACGATCCGCGCGCTGACCGACGGCGACGACCGGTTCGTGGTGGTGGCCAACGAGAACAACGTCGGCTTCTACCGCAACTTCGAGCGCGCGCTGACCCTCGCGCCGGCCGACGCGGACTTCGTCGCGCTGTCCGACCAGGACGACGTGTGGGACGCCGACAAGCTGGACACACTGCTGGAGCGGTTCGACGACCCGGCCGTGACCCTCGCGTACGCGGACATGCGGCTGATCGACCGGCACGACGAGGTCGTCGCGCCGTCGTTCTGGCAGCGCAGGCGCAACCAGTGGCAGGACCTGGACTCGTTGCTGCTGCTGAACACCGTGACCGGCGCGGCGAGCCTGGTGCGCGCGGACGTGTTGCGCGACCTGGTATTGCCGTTCCCGCCCGGCACCCCGTCGGCGTTCCACGACCAGTGGATCGCGTCGGCGGCGCTCGCGGCGGGCCGCGTCTCCTACGTCGACCGGCCGCTGCATTCCTACCGCCAGCACGACAAGGCGGTCACCGGCCACCGCGACGACCGCCTCGACACGGGGCTGCCGACCGGCATCGGCTGGCTCGCGCTGGCGCTGGGCGCCCGCCGCAACGACGCGGAGCTGGAGGCGGTCGCCGAGTTCGAGCTGCGGCGGGTCGCCCAGTTCGCGACCGTGCTGCTGATCCGCAACTGGCACCGGATGGGTTCGGTGCGGGACCGGCTCGCGGAGCTGGCCAGGGTGGAGCGGGACGTGCGCCCGCTCATCGCGCGAGCCCGCGCCGACCGTGCGGAGACGGCCGGCGCGGAACGTCGCCTGCTGGCGGCCGCGGTGCGCTGGAAAGCGTTGCGGGGCAAGCGGTTGCAAATCCGGTCACGGCTACCGCACCCGCTCGACTAACGTCGTCTCGGTTTCTGTCCTGGCCGGGGTGCGAGCGCGACCGGCTTCTTCTCCTGCTGCCGTTCCTCCTCACGGTCGACCACGCGAGCGAGAAAGTGCTGCTGTCCGAACGTCCACAGGTTGTTGCCGAGGAAGTAGAGCAGCACCCCGATGGGCATCGGGAAGAACGACCCGGACACCAGCATCCCGACCGGCGCGAGGTACATCATCGCCTTGCTGACGGTCGCGAGCTGGGGGTTCGGGTCGGTCTGCCGGCGCAGACCCGCGCGTGCCGACAGGAATGTCGCGATGCCGGCGATCAGCATCAGCGGCACCCCGACGGCGATCATGTGCGGCCGGTCGGTGCCGAACGCCAGCAGGTCGGCGGCGGGCTGGCTCAGCCAGTTGCCGAGCTTGGCGCCGAACAGGTCCGCGTTGAGGAACGACTCGACGCCCGCACGGTCGAAGACGTGGTTGGACCGCGCGGTCGGCATGAAGTCCCGCAGCACCCAGAAGAGACTGAGGAACACCGGGATCTGCAACAGGCCGGGCAGACAACCGCCGAGCGGGCTGGTCCCGTTGTCGGCGTGCAGCTTCTGGATCTCCTTGGCCATCCGCTGCTTGTCGTTCCTGTACTTCTCGCGAAGCTTCTTCACCTGTGGCGCGAGCTGCTGCGTCCGCCGCGCGGCACGTAGCTGACTGAGCGCGGGTTTGAGCAGGAGCGTGCGCAGCGTGAAGACGAGGAACAGGATCGCCAGCACCCAGGCGACGCCGCTCGTGGCACCGAGCACCGCGCCGAAGACCGTGTGCCAGAACCAGAGGATGGCCGAAACGGGGTAGAGAAAGATGTCGAACATGGGGTCACTCCGTCGATGTCGTGATCAGGACAGGCGGAAGCGACTGCCGTGCACGAGGAGTGACTCAGGCAGCCGCGCTGCCCGTCGACGGAGCTCGAGGCCGAGGACGGCCGGGGGCGTCGGGATCGCTGAGCCTGGTGAAGAGCTGCGCCCGTTCGCGGAGGCTGATCGCGCGGACCCGCATGGCCGCGGTGGTCGGCTCGAGGTGGACGACGACCGCGGCGGCGACCAGCGCGACCGCGAGCCCGGCGGTCAGTGCGGACGCGAGACCAAGCGGGCTCGCGCCGGCGACGGCCGGGAGGACCATGAAGAGGGCGGGCAGGAACAGCGCAAGCACAAGCTTGAGCCGCCACACACCACCCTTGGGAACCATGCCCAGATGGTACCCGGCTGGTCCGCCTCCCCCTTGGATCTTTCTGCGATGCCCGCGCCGGCGAACAGATACCTAAGGGGAACGTGGCGGCACCCAGCCACCATCCACCCGGATAGCCGAACCTTCGCCGGAACGCGCCCCACACTTAAAAATCCGGGGAGGCGGGACCGCGCACGCGGTCAGCACGTCCCGCATGGCGGCGCCGAACGCGGCGGGCGAGAACTCCGTGCGACAGATGTCCAGCAGGGCCGCCTGCACGTCGGTCCACAGTGGCTCGTCGGTCAGGAGGCGGTGGCACAGCGCCACCAGCTCCGCGGGCGAGCTGCCGACGAGATGCCGCGCCGTCCAGCCGAGGTGCAGGCCCTCGCCGCCGACCGGGGTGGTCACGAACGGCAGGCCGGCCGCCATCGAGTCCACAAACTTGATCTTCACGCCGGCGCCGTAGCGCATCGGCACGACATGCAGCAGCGCCGACTCGAGCACCGGCTGGGGGTCGGGCACCTTGCCGACGACGGTGATTCCCTCGACATCGGCCAGGTCCAGGACCGCGGGCGACGGGTCCGCGCCGACGATCCGCAGGCCGAGGTCGGGGTGCCGCTCCCGCAGTGGCGGCAGCACCTCGTCGGCCAGCTCCAGCACCGCGAACTCGTTGGGTGTCTTCGGGGTCGAGTCGAAGCTGCCGAAGAACACGAGCCCGTGGCGGCCGGCCCGGCCCGGCACCGACGGCGGCACGGTCGCCGGATAGCACGCGACCCGCACCTCGGCGTCCGGCGCGATGCGCCGCGCCCAGTGCGCCTCCTCCTCGGACACGCACACCGCGACGTCGGCCCAGGTGAAGGCCTGGATCTCCTGCTGGCGCAACACGTCCGCCTGCACGGCGAACGCGCGCCGCTCCTGGACGTCGGTCGCGGTGCCGAACTGCTGCTCGGCCCGCCGGTGGAACAGCGCCTCCGCGTCGTACACCCGCACCGCCTGCGGCTGTGCCCGCGCGATCGGCTCGCCGTAGCCGACGAAGTTGTGCGGCCGGAACACCACGATCACGTCGTACAGCCCGGCCCGCTCGACCGACCAGCGCGCCGCGTCCTCGACACCCCACACGACCTCGATGCCGCGTGCCGCCAGCGCCGGCGCGTGCTGCTCGGCCCGGTCCGCCGACACCGCGAAGAACGTCACGCGGGCCCGGGGGTCCGCCGCGCGCCACGCGTTCACCACGGCCATGGTGCGGCCGTCGCCCCGGCCGCGGTCTGGCTGCGGCACCCGGTCGTCGATCAACAACACTCGGTAGGGCGCGAGCTGGTCCCGCAGCCAGAACTTCCGGTACGGGTGCTCGTCGAGACCGACCACCGGCGCCCGGCGGGCCAGCTCGTCGGGCCAGCGGCGCTCGAACGTGGCGTGGTTGAGCCGCATCAGCTCGGTCGCCCGCGCGGACGAGCTGCTGCCGTGCCGCTCGTGCACCACCCGCGACGCCGGCTCCACCCAGGTCTGCCAGCCGCGCGCACGCAGCGACAGCATCAGGTCGACGTCCTCGAAGTACGCGATCTCGTAGTCCGGCGAGAACCCGCCGACCGCCAGGAACGCGGCGCGCCGGACCACCAGGCACGCCGCCGACGCGTAGTCGACCTCGCGGGTGAACAACGCGTCGTCGACCGCGCGGCACCAACCGTCGCCGCCGATGACGCTGCCCGCCTCCTGCACGCTGCCGTCCGGGTTGAGCAGCACCGGTGACACCGCGGCCACCTCGGGCCGGGTGTCCAGAAAGGACAGCAGCGGCGCCAGCCAGCCCGCCGTCACCTCGATGTCCGCGTTGAGGAAGCACAGCAGCTCGGTGTCCGCGTGCCGCACCGCGAGGTTGCCGCCCGCGCCGAAGCCGAGGTTCTCCGACATCCGCAGCACGGTCGCGCCGGACAGGTTCGCCTCGAGCCACTCGCCGGTGCCGTCCGGCGACGCGCTGTCCGCGACGATCACCCGGTACGGCACGGTCGTGTGCTCGGCGAGCAGTTCGAGGCAGCGCACCACCAGCTCGCGCCCGCCGTAGGACACGAGCACGAAGGTGAGCCGCGGGGTCATCCCCTGGCCTTTCCGTACGCGTCGCGCAGCGGCCGCGTCCACCGCACCAGCTTCGTGTTCTGCCAGGCCGACAGCTCGCGCTCAACGTGTGTCAGGCGCGCGGCCAGCTCCTCGTTGCGGCGCGCCAGCTCGACGTTGTGCTCGCGCAGCGCCGCGGCATCGGCGACCGCCGCGTCCCGCTCCTGCCATGCCTGCGCCAGCGGCTCGGCAAGGCGCTGCCGCTCGACCAGCATCCGTTGCCGCTGCTGCCCGTGCGCGTGGCGCAACGCCAGGTTCTCGTCCGCGAGGTCGGCGATCCTGCGGGCGAGGTCGCCGCCACGCTCGGCAAGCGTCCGCTCGGCCAGCTCCGCCACCCGGTCGAGCTGCATGCGCAGCGCGGCGACCGGCCCGAAGTCGGGGGTCGAGCCGTCCGCGTACGTGCACGGCACGCCGAGTGCGACGCACGCCGCGGCGACGTGCTCGTCCTCGGCGACCACGGCACGCGCGCCGGACAGCACCGCGAGCCGGTCCTCGAACACGAGGTCCGCCGGCAGGCCGGCTTCGAACGGCACGTCGTAGTCGCCGTCCGGCAGCAGGCCGAGCTGACGGAGCTGCGTCACCCGCACCGGCAGGGAGTCGAGGTCGACGATCCGGTCCAGTGCGCCACCACCTCGATGTCCCGGTCGACGCCGGCGGCACGCAGCCGGTCGCGGGACTCCGTGTCCCGCACGACGACAAGCGGCGCGCGGGAGGCCAGCTCGACCAGCTCCGCCGGCACCGCCTCGGCGACCCGGAACGCGAAGGGCAGCACCGGATGCACGGTCTCCAGCCCGGCGCCGAGGCCGCGGGCGAACCAGTCGGTGGCGTAGTCCGCCGCCACCGGCTCGCCGACGGGGATGCTCGGGCAGGACACGGTGAGCGTCGCGGCCGCGGCGAGGCGCGACGGCGACCGCGCCCCGAGCGGCTCGGCCACCAGGCCGCCGTCGGTGACGCTCGGCCGCTGCCAGCCGAGCGGCGCGTACAGGCTCATCCGCCAGCCCGGCAGCCGCGCGAGCAGCTCCTGCTCGATCACTCGACCGAGTAGCTGGTCCCCGAGGCCGGGCCGGTCGGCGGTGGTCCAGATGGCGACCGCGCCGACCCCGGCCGGAGTGCTTGGTGCTGGCACGGGCGCGACTGTACCGAGGAGCGGCCGCAGGGCCACTACCCGCCGGTGTTAGCTCGAACGGGTGAGAAGTTTCGGCGTGTCCCGGGCCGCCTGCCACCACGCCGGCGGGAACGGGTCGACCATCGGACGCGTCGCACTCACGTTCTGGAAGCCAGGGAGGCGCCGTCGTGGTGATGCAGATAGTGATCGTCGGTCTGGTGGCGGTCGTGTTCCTGGTCCGCCTGACGTTCGCGCTGTACGACCGGCCGTCGAGGTCGGGCGGCGCCGACCGCTAGATTGTCCCGGTCCAACGAGGATGGGGGCCGGCATGACTGGCGCGACAACGGATCTTTACGCGCGACCGCGCGCTGTGGACGGTCTCACGGAGTGCTACTTCTATCACTCGATGGACATCCCCGGACACGGTGAGGTCACCGGCGAGTGGGACCTGCGCGGTGACGAGCACCGCTACCTCGGCGGCGTCGACCTGGCCGGCAAGCGGGTGCTCGAGCTCGGTGCGGCGAGCGGCTTCCTGACCACCCGCATGGAGAAGCTGGGCGCCGAGGTCGTGGCCTACGACCTGTCCGAGGAGCACTCCTGGGACGTGGTCCCCTTCGCGGGCACCGATCTGGACCGCTTCGACCAGGTCCGCCGCGACCACCTGCGGAAGATCAACAACGGTTTCTGGCTCAACCACGCGGCGCACGGCCTGTCCGCGAAGCTCGTGCACGGCACCGTGTACACCGTGCCGGCCGAGATCGGGCCGGTGGACGTCGCCACGTTCGCGAGCATCCTGCTGCACCTGCGCGACCCGTTCCTCGCGCTGCAGACGTCGCTGCGGCTGGTGCGGGACACGGTGATCGTCTCCGACGTCTACCCGGCGTCGGAGTACCACCTGGTCGGCGACCTCGTCGACGCGCCGGACCCGGACGGCGACGCGACCAGCGTGCTGCCGATCGAGTCGCACGGCCAGCCGAAGGCCACCTTCCTGCCGCAGCACTGGGACCACGCGTACGCCGACACCTGGTGGCACCTGTCCCCCGAGACGGTCCGGCGGTTCATCGGCGTGCTCGGCTTCGAGAAGACCGAGATCACCTATCACCACGCGTACGCGAAGGGCCGGCGGACGCTGCTTTACACAGTGGTCGGGCAGCGCACCAGGTAGCACCAGACCGTTGGCCTCCGGCCCCCGGATTCCACGCTACCCGCTGCCACCGACAGTTCTCGGCGCCGGCGAGCGCGCCTGTGGATGCCTGCCGGAGTTGTCCACAAGCAAGATCCACATCCCGCGAAACTGTCGTACCCCGCCGGTAAGCTGGATATCGGGGGCCGGAGGCCAGCGGCCGGCCAGCCGACACGAGGCCGCGCGGCCTTACGGCACCAGGTCGATGTGCACGCCGGTCAGCTCCTCGGAGATGTCCCACAGGCGCTTGGCCAGCTCACGGTCGCGGGCCGCGTCGAGCGGCTGGACGAGTGTCGGGAAGCCCTTGCTCTCGCCGCGTCCGTCCGGCCCGTAGAACTGGCCGCCCTCCACGTCCGCGCCGGTCGCCGCGTAGATCTGGGGCAGCGCGCCCATCGCGGCGTCCTGAGCCATGATCCGGTTGGTGACCTTCATGACCAGCTTGCCGACGCCGGACGGGCCCGTGGACTGCAGGTTCGTCGCCGCGTACCCGGGGTGTGCGAGGACGCTGGCCATGCCGATGGCGTTGGTGCGCAGCCGCCGATGCAGCTCGAGCGCGAACACGACGTTCGCGAGCTTGGACTGCGAGTAGTACTTCGAGCGCGCGTAGTTCTGCTCGCCGTGCAGGTCCTCGAAGTGGATGCGGCCGCGCTTGTGCAGGCTCGAGGTGACCGTGACCACGCGCGGCTCGTCGCCCTGCAGGAGCGTGTTGAACAGCAGGATCGTCAACGCGAAGTGCGCGAGGTGGTTGACGCCGAACTGCTGCTCGTAGCCCTGCGCCGTGCGACCGTGCGGCGGCATCATCACGCCGGCGTTGTTGATCAGCACGTCGACGTGCTCGACGCCGGCCGCGAACTCCCGCACCGAGTCCAGGTCGGCGAGGTCGAGCTGCCGCAGCTCGAACCGCGCGTCCGGCTGCTCGGCCAGCAGCTCCTCGACGGCCTGCTCGCCTTTCTCCAGGTCACGCGCGGTCATGATGACCGTCGCGCCGACCGCGCCGAGTGCCCGCGCGGTCTCCAGACCGAGGCCGCTGTTCGCGCCGGTCACCACGAAGATGCGCCCGACCTGGCTCGAAATGTGGTCGGCGAGCCAAGCGCCCGCCGACGGCTTGTCCACGTCAGATGCCTTGCTCATGGTGCACAGCGTGCCTCACGAACCGTCGGATTCGCCGTCGGCCCGCTAAACGAGAGATTGTGTCGAATGTCAACACCAACCGATTGGCAGCTAGATCCACGGAGTAACGGTCAGTAGATTGTCGCCGTGGAACTCCGTCACCTGGGAGAATCTGGCCTCGTTGTCAGTGCCGTCGGTCTCGGCTGCAACAACCTGGGGCGCCCGGGGACCGCGGCGGAGTCGCTGGCCGGCTCCCGCGCGCTCATCGCGGCCGCCGTCGACGCCGGGATCAACCTGTTCGACATCGCCGACGTGTACGGCGCGCCCCGCGGCCGCAGTGAGGAACTGCTCGGCCAGGCACTGTCCGGCCGGCGCGACAGCGCGGTCATCGCCACGAAGTTCGGCGTCGACATGCAGGGCGCGAACGGCCCGGACTTCGGTGCCCGCGGCTCGCGGCGGTACGTGAAACGCGCGGTCGAGGCGTCGCTGCGCCGGCTCGGCACCGACTGGATCGACCTGTACCAGTTACATCGTGCCGACCCGACCACGCCGATCGAGGAGACGCTGAGCGCGCTGGACGACCTCGTGCGCGAGGGTCTGATCCGGTACGCGGGCGTGTGCAACCTGGCCGGCTGGCAGGTGGCGGACGCGGTCTGGCTCGCCAGGACCAACAACCTGACCGGGATCGTCGCCGCCGAGAACCACTACTCGCTGCTGGAGCGGGAGGCGGAGCGGGACATCCTCCCGGCCTGCCAGCGGTTCGGGCTGGGCATGCTGCCGTACTTCCCGCTGGCCAACGGCCTGCTGTCGGGCAAGTACCAGCGCGAAACGGACCCGCCGTCGAACGCGCGGCTGGCCGGCCGGACCCGCCTGCTCGCCGACGCGCCGTGGGACCGCATCGAGAAGCTGCGCGCGTTCGCCGACGAGCGCGGCATCCCGATGGCGACCGTCGCCATCGGGTGGCTGCTCGCGCAGAAGACGGTCGGGTCGGTGATCGCCGGGGCGACCACGCCGGACCAGGCGTTGGCCAACGCCGCCGCCCCGCAGTGGCACCCGAGCTCTGACGACCTGCAGGTGCTTGACGAGATCTGTCCGCCGGGTCGACGCTGACCTAGCGGGGCGCCATCCTCAGCGCGCCGTCGAGGCGGATGACCTCGCCGTTCAGGTAATCCTGCGCGATGATCGACAGCGCGAGGGTGGCGAACTCGTCCGCGCGGGCGAGACGCTTCGGGAACGGGATGCCGTCGGCCAGTGCCTGGCGGAACTCGTCGCTCACGGTCGCGAGCATCGGGGTGTCGACGATGCCCGGCGCGATGGTGACCACCCGGATGCCCGAGGACGCCAGGTCGCGGGCGGCCGGCAGGTTCAGCCCGACGACCCCGCCCTTGGACGCGGCGTAGGCGACCTGGCCGATCTGCCCGTCGAACGCCGCGATGGACGCCGTGTTGATCACGATGCCGCGCTGGCCGTTCTCGTCGGCCTCGGTCTGCGCGACCGCGGCCGAGGCGAGCGTGACCACGTTGAACGTGCCGATCAGGTTGACCTCGATGACCTTGCGGAACAGGGCGAGGTCGTGCGGCCCCTTCTTGGACAGGATTCGGGCGGACGGCCCGATCCCGGCGCAGTTGATGACCGTGCGCAGCGGCTTCCCACCGGCGACGGCCGTGTCGACGGCGGCCTGCACCTGCTCGGGCTCGGTCACATCGGTGGCGACGTAGGTGATGCCGTCCACCTTCTCCGCCGCGTCGACCGCGGCGGGAAGATCGAGGGCGAAGACCTTGGCGCCGTTGCCGGCGAGCGCGCGGGCGGTCGCGCCACCCAACCCGGAGGCACCGCCGGTCACGATGGCCGCGGTCTCACTGATCTGCATCGCTCGTCTCCCTATGCTCGGCTCCGCACGAGAGGTTAACGGGCGTTCAGCACCGTGTTCACGTCAGCTCGCCCGCGAGCAGGTCCATGAGGAGCCCGTCGTGCCAACCGGCGCCGTCGGCGTCCCGCTCGTACCGACGCATCACCCCGACCGGCCGAAACCCGACGGCGGCGTAACAGCGGATGGCGACGGCGTTGTCGGCCGCCGGGTCGATCACGAGCCGGTGGTGGTTTCGGTCGTCGAGCAGATGACGGGCCAGGGTGCGGACCGAGTCGCGGCCGATCCCGCGGCCGTGGACCGCCGGATCGACGATGATGTCGATCGACGCGTGCCGGTAGTCGGGGTCCAGCTCCTCGCCGTACTGGATCATCCCGACGGTCCGGCCGTCGAGCTGGATGGCGAACATGGTGACCGTGGGGTCGTCCAGCGGCCAGTCGTCGCCGGCGTCACCCCATCGGGCATGCACCTCGGGGGTGCGCACGATCCTGCGCAGCTCCGGGGCATGCTCCCGCGTCACGGGCACTAGCTGAACTACCTCGCCATCAAGCACCCGGCCACGCTAACCGCAACGCCCAACCGGCGATATTCGGTTTCTGAGTGGTCAACGACGGACGGGCAACGGGATCGGTGGGACCGGCGAGGTGAAGGGACCTTTCGGGGCCGTCCGGCCATGCCCCGAAAGTGGCCTTCAGGACGCCCAGTGCCCCAAAGGTGGCCTTCGGGGCATCGCCGCAGCCCCAACGCGCCCTTCGCTAGCTGTTGCTGTCCTGGCGGTGTCCGACATGCAGCAGCACCACCAGGGGGATGGCCGCTAGCAGGGCGAGTCCGACGAACAGGCCGGTGGCGGCGAGGAGTTCCATGTCATCCACCCTGGTGGCGAGGCCGATGAGCGCGCGTCGGCCATCAGGGGTGTTCTGCGGTCCGACCGGGGGATGAATCGCCATCACCCTGAGCTACGACTACAGGTCACCGACATACGGGACCTCGTACACCTCCGGTGACGACATCCAGTTACGCAGCGCATGTGTGGCTCGTACGTCGTCCTCGTTGTACTCCAGCAGGCGGATTCGTTGGGCGTCGTCGGGTGGGCCGCCGTCCATGCCCACCGCGTCGCGGTACCAGCGCATCGAGTTCTCGCCGCTGGCCTCCGGGTCGCGCCACGTGAAGCCCGCCGCCGGGGCGATCGTCTTCAACCCTTTGCCGCGCGAGCACAGGAAGTGGTCACGCACGCTGCCGAACAGGTCGAACCACGCGTCCGAGTTGATGAACGCCTGCACCTGCTCGGTCGCGGGAATGCCCGGCTTGCCCGCGAAGCGCCGGGCCGACGCCAGCAGGAAACGGTTCTCGGCCAGCTCGTTGTAGCAGTACGCACGAAAGCTCAGCCCGCGAGCGCGCGCCCGCAGCCGCACCATCGTGAACCACTCCCAGAACTCCGCGAACGACCGAGCCTCGTCGTCGGTCGGCAGCGGTTCCCACGTGGCGAACGCGCGGTAGCCCGGCGTCTCGCCGAGGTCGGCGCCGGACAGCCAGGCGCCCCACAGGTACGCGCCCGAGTCGCCGAAGCTCTCCATGTCGACGTCGACCTCGACGTCCGCGCGCGGCACCTCGATCTCGGGCACCCTGCGGACCACCGTCAGGTCGGCGAGCCACGCCTTCGCGAGCCCGACCGCGTCGGACATCGGCATGCCGGTCGGCGGCAGCGACTCGTCGTCCGGGTCGACGACCGCGAGATCGTCGACCGTCAGCACTCCGGCCGCACGCAGGTGGGCCGCCTCCTCGCCACGCACCACCAGGCTGACATCGCGGCTGTCGCGCAGCTCGACCTGGCACACCGGCCACCACGGGCAGGTGCGGCACTCGACGATGCGCGACGGCTGCGCGAGCGGCTCGCCACCGGTGGCCGCCGCGTCGGCCACCGCGAGCCGGTCGGCGAACCGGGCGTCGTACTCCCCGAGCGCGTCGCGGCCGCCCGGCCAGGTCGCCGCCTCGAGGTCGTGCCACACGACGACGTCGCCGTCGAGACCGACCACGCCGGCGACCGCCGCACCGGTGGGCGCCCGGCCGCATGCCTGGAGCAGACGAAACGTGTGCGCGAGCCGCAGCACGTCGCGCGGCTGCGGACGCACCCGGCGCCTGCGGTCGAGCTCGCGGGCCGACGGCCACGGCGTGGCCAGCGGCGAGGTCTGCGCGCCGGAGCCAGGGTCGCTCACCTTGTGCCGCACCACGAGCACCGGCACGTACCCGGTCTCGGTCGCGACCAGCAGGTCGATGTTGCCCCGCCGACCGCCCTCCTGATCACGGGGCAGCTGCGCCGCCCAGATGAACCGGGCGCCGTCGGCCATCGCGGCCAGCGTGAGCTGCTCGCGGTCGGCGGTGCGCACGTCGGGCCCGCGTGGGATCTCCGTCCAACCAGGACCGACCAGGCCGGCGATCTCGTCGGCGATCGAACGGCGGTGGGCCGTCGCGTCGGCCTTGCGCTGCTCACCGGTCGGGTCGGGCGGCGCCGTGGTCACGCCCAGCATCGTCGGGTCGTGCTCGAGGTGCACCCGGCGCCGGCAGCGGTTCACCACGCCTGAGTCAAGAAGCACCGAAGTCGTCACAGCTCGCAGTTTAGGCGTGACCACCGACAGAACACGGCAGGTAGCACGTGCCGGCCGGGGTCCGCCCCAGTAGGTTCATCCCATGGCACTCAGGAAGCGCAAGCCTGCCGACGGTGACGCCGTGACGGCGCTCGAGCCCCGGATCACCCCGAAGACGGCCAGGAACGCGCTCGCGGTGGCCAAGGTCGTCGCGCCGGCGGTGATCCCGCTGGTCGCGCCGGTCGTGCTCCGCGCGTTCGGCGAGGTCCGGGACCGGTACGACCGGATGCGTGCCCGCAAACTCGGCGTGCCGGTCGAGGAGCTCGCCAGGTTCTCCGGCAAGGGCGGCGCGCTGCACGCCAGGATCTCCGGTGCGGCGGCGGCGATCGCCGAGCTGCGTGAGCGCACCGAGGTCACCAAGGACGACCGCGACTTCGCCGACCGCAGCGAGCTCACGTTGCGCCAGCTCGCCGCCGCCGTGCGCGCCGCGGAGCGGATGCCGACCGCGCGCCGCAAGGCCGCGCACCGCGCCGCCGCCACCGAGCTGGACCAGCTCGAGGAGCGCCTGCTCCACCGCCTCGGCGTGTAGCCCTTACGCGACCCGAACATTCCTCGGGTCGTGCGCTGATCTCCTCGCGACAGAGTCGCTCCCGTGACCGGCGCTTCGCCGGTCCGGGAAGGGAGAGCCATGAACAGGCTGGTACTCGGCGGCGTGCTCGCGGTCGGGCTGATGGTGGGTGGCGCGGCGACGGCGAGCGCGCAGGAGTCGACGGAACCGTCCGAGCCGGGCTCGGTGACGATCACGCTCAGTCCTGAGCAGGTCGCGAACCTGTGCGAGAAACGGCTGCCGAAGATCGAGAAGCGGACCACCCGGCTCGTCGAGCGGATCACCGGTGACGCGGACGTGCGCGGCTCGACGGAGTGGCTGCGGGCAAAGGCCGCCACGGAGCGCGCGGCCGGCCGGGAGACGACCGCGCAGACGCTCGAGGAGCGGGCCGACCGCCGCGCCGGGCACGTCGACAAGCTCAACCAGATCAAGCAGTGGGCGACCGACTTCCAGACCGAGCACTGCGGGGCGAAGTGAGGCGGCTCGCGGGCCTGCTGGTGGCGCCCGTCCTGCTACTCGGCGCGGGCTGTCGCGGAGACGACCCGCCTGCCCAGCCGGACCAGCAGGTCAGTGACGTCGAGTCGACGCTGGACAGCATCGAAGCCGAGCTGGCCGGCGACTGATCGGGTGCTATACAAAGCCATGCCTGATGACGGCCGCGGGCTGGTGCTGGTCGCCGAGGACGATCGGGCCATCGCCGACCTCGTCGACCGGTACCTGCGCCGCGACGGGTTCGGGGTGCACGTGGAGTCCGACGGCGCCGCGGCGCTCGCGGCCGTGCGGCGGCTGCGGCCGGTGGCGGTCGTGCTCGACGTCGGGCTGCCGTCGATGGACGGCATCGAGGTGTGCCGCGCGCTGCGGGCCGCCGGCGACTGGACGCCGGTGCTGTTCGTGACCGCCCGCGACGACGAGGTGGACCGGGTGCTCGGGCTGGAGCTCGGCGCGGACGACTACGTCACCAAACCGTTCAGCCCGCGCGAGCTGGTCGCGCGGGTACGCACGGTGCTGCGGCGCGTCGGCGGCACGCCGGCGAGCGAGGTGCTCGAGGTCGGCCGCACCAGGATGGACGTCGGGCAGCGTCGCGTGTGGTGTGACGGTGTCGAGGTCGCGTTGACATCCACCGAGTTCGACCTGCTCGCGCAGCTACTGCGGCGGCCGAGGCAGGTGTTCGAGCGGGCCCAGCTACTCAGCGCCGTGTGGGGCTACGCGGCGGCGGCCGGCACCAGGACGGTCGACGTGCACGTCGCGCAGCTCCGCGCGAAGCTCGGCCCGGCCAGTCCGATCCGCACGGTCCGCGGTGTCGGCTACGCGGCGGACCCGGCGTGAAGCGGCCGTCGTCACTCGCGGTCCGTACCACGGCGCTCGGGCTCGCCGTGGCCGGTGTGATGGCGGTCGTCGCGGCTCTGGTGTCGGTGCGGCTCGTGGCGACCGCGTCCCGTGACGTGCTCCAGGAGTCGCTGTCCGACCAGGCGGACGTGATCGCCGCGCAGCTGGCCGACGTGCCGGTCTCCGGACCGCGGGTCACGGAGATCCTTGAAGGACAAGGTGTCTCGGTCGTCCGCACCGGTCAGAATGGCGGGCTCCTCGGCGCGGACCAGCAGGCGGTGCGGGCCGCGCGCCGGGCCGGGCTCGCCGACGTCACCGCCGACCGGCCGCTGCACGGCAGCGCGGTGGTCGGCGGTGGCACGCTGCTGGTCGAGGGGCGGGTGGTGGCCGGCAGGGGCACGGTGGCGCTCGTGCGGCAGACCGAGACGGCGAAGGGCACCGGTCGCAGACTCCTCACGAACGTGCTCCTCGCGCTGGCCGCCGGGATGCTCGTGGCCGCGGTGGCCGGGCTGTTGCTCGCGCGGCTGCTGGCCCGCCCGCTGCGCCGCACGGCCGAGGTCGCGGTGTCCATGAGCCACGGGCGCCGCGACCTGCGGGTGCCGCGGGAGGGGCCGCGGGAGCTGGTCGAGGTCGGCCAGTCGATCAACGCACTCGCGGATGCCTTGCAGCACAGCGAGTCCCGGCAGCGCGAGTTCCTGCTGTCGGTGTCGCACGAGCTGCGGACCCCGCTGACCGCGGTACGCGGGTTCGCCGAGTCGCTGGCCGACGGCGTGGTGACCGGGGACGAGGTGCCCTCGGTCGGCAGGACGATCGAACATGAGGCGGGCCGGCTGGACCGGCTGGTGTCGGACCTGCTCGACCTGGCGCGGTTGGGCGCCGACGACTTCCGGCTGGACGTCACCGAGGTCGACCTGACCGTGCTGGTCGCCGAGTCAGCGCGGGTGTGGCACAGCCGGTGCGCGGCGGCCGGCGTCGAGTTCCGGCTCGACGCGGTGCCGTCGCCGGTCGTCGTGCACACCGACCCCCGGCGGCTGCGTCAGGTCGTGGACGGGTTGGCGGAGAACGCGTTGCGGGCCACCCCGGCCGGCGCCCCGGTCGTGCTGGCGCTGCGGACGACAGCGGATGCGGCCGTGCTCGAGGTGCGCGACGGCGGGCCGGGACTGTCCGAAGAGGACTATCGGCTGGCGTTCCAGCGCGGCGTGCTGCACTCGCGGTACCAAGGGGTGCGGCCGGTCGGCACCGGTATCGGGCTCGCGCTGGTGCACGGACTCGTCACGCGCCTCGGTGGCGCGATCGACGCGGGTCCGGCGCCGGAAGGCGGCGCGCGGTTCAGTGTGACGCTACGGCGGTCCGGTCCGCGGCCCTGAAGAACGCGTTGAGCGTGCGGACCAGGTGCTGGAAGGTCGGGTGCTCGTCGAACATCCACTCGGTGTGGCCCGCGTTCTCCAGCAGCACCAACTGTTTCGGCTCGTGCGCGTGCTCGTACAGCGAGTGCGCCTCGACCGGGTGGTGCAGCCGGTTCTCCGCGCCGTGCACGACGAGCAGGGGCCGCGGCGCGATCCGGTGCGCCACCAGCTCCGGCCGGAACCGGAGCAGCCGTTCGGCCGACTCGAGGCTCACCTCGTAGCCGAAACCGGGTGCCCGGTACAGCTCGCTGCCGACATAGGAGTCGGTGTCGGTGTCCAGGTCCAGCCGGACGATGTCCCACGGCGAGGTCAGTTCGGAGCGGCTGGTGGCGGCCCGCCTGCCGCGGTCGGCGACCACGCGGGCCAGCAGGCGGTGCCACGACTCGTCGTCGTGCATGGCGCGGGTCGAGCGGGTGCCGTCGCCGATAGCGTTGACCGCGGCCACCGCGCGGATCCGCTCGTCGTCCGCGGCCGCGTCGACGACCACGCCGCCGCCGAGCCCCCAACCGAGCAGGAACACCCTTTCCTGGTCTATATTGTCCACTGTGGACAGACGGTCCACCGCGGCACGGACGTCCTGCGCCCAGTCCTGCGGCGCGAGCCGGCCGCGCTCTCCTTCGCTGTGGCCGAAACCTCGGTAGTCGAACGCGAGAACGGCGTAGCCGAGCGGGGTCAGTGCCCTGGCGAACCGCTGCGGGTGGATCACCTTGAGGCCCTGGAACCCGGACGCCGCGACGACCACCGGGTGCGGCCCCGGCACGGCGGGCAGGTGCAGGTCGGCGTCGATGCGATGACCGTCGCTGAAGTACGGCAACTTGATCACGAGCTTCTCCTCCAGCCGAGGTTCTCGGACAGGTAGCCGGCGGCGGAGCGCACGTGTCGGCCGGCGGTGGCGAGGTTGCGGCCGATGCGGAACTTCGGCCCGGAGATGTTGATGGCGGCGACGATCCGGCCACGGTGGTCCCGCACCGGCGCGGCCGCGGCGGCGAGGTCGGCGTCGAACTCGTCGACGCAGGTGGCGAACCCCTTGCCCGCCGCGCGCCGGACCCGAACGATGAACTCGTCCACGTCCTTCGGCGCACGCGACCCCCGCGCGGTGAACGACATGTCATCCAACAGGGCGCGGATGTCGGCTTCGGGGGTGTCGAACAACAACGCCTGCCCGCACGACGTGGAGTGCAGCGAGGTCGCGCGCCCGACGAGGTTCGCGGTCTGCACCGAGCGAGGCGGGTTCTCGGACAGGAGCGTCAGCGCGTCCGTGCCGTCGAGCACGGTGAGGTGAACGCGCTCACCGACCGTGCGGACGAGACCGCGCATGATCTCGGGCGCGCACAGGAGCAGCTGTTGTTCGCCCGCCCGCGCGGCGAGGGAGAAGAACCGCCAACCGAGCCGATAGCCGAGCGTGTCCGGGTCGCGGTCGACGAGCCCCGACTCGGCGAGGGTGCGCAGCGTGCGGGAGATCTGACTCTTCTCCCGCCCGACGAGCTTCGCGACCTCGACGACGCCGATGCTCCCCCGGTCATGTTCGCCGAGTGCGGTCAGGATGGCGATCACCCGCTGGACACTGCTCGCACCTTCGTCGACCATGCCTGCCATGGTGGCCGCGCCGAAAGCATCACGACAACACGCGTTGCCGATGGAGCAACTCGCTGGCGGGCGCTGGCGGGCGTGACGGTGGCCCGAGGCCGGGTCTGTTCTGCTGTGAAGGACCCCTTCAGGGCGTTGAGCCTGGAAGGGGTCCTTCACAGCATCGGCGACGTCCCACATGAGCCCTTCACGGCGAGCCCTCGCGCGCGATGCATCCCCCACCCGATCCCGGCAGGTGCCAGCGAAGTCCGGTTTCTTCAGGTAGGGAGTGGGAGCACGCGTCACGAATGGCGCTTGTGTGACAGTGGCGGTGCCGTGAAAGGCGCGTTGAGGGCGCCCATTGCCCTGAACGCGCCTTTCAGGGCAATGGGCATGTCGCGAACGCGCCGTTCGGGACACGGCACGCCAGGTTCACCAGCAGAACGACTCTGCCGAAGCCCGGGCACGCGATTCGGCTTCCACGCGGTACCGCGAAGGGCGCGTGTGGGGCGTTCAACGCCCTGAAGGGGCCCTTCACGGCAGAACAACACCAGCACGAACCCACCTCGCCGGCAAGCCGGCTCGCGCGCGATGCAGCCCCCCCCCCCCCCGGC
>Ga0193716_1000433_pt1 | contig 25619 bp, 24 predicted proteins | sample U2c1metaG_FD_145901 | JGI IMG/M metagenome (GOLD analysis project Ga0193716, IMG submission 145901) | Soil microbial communities from a riparian zone of the East river system, Colorado, United States - U2c1 | ecosystem: Environmental > Terrestrial > Soil > Riparian zone | place: USA: East River...
CACTAAGATCGCACTTAAGGTATATCCAAGTTATCCTTTAAGTACTAACATATTTTTCTCAACTTATTCATTTAGGTAGAGTAGAATTAACGCTCTTAAGAAATAAATACCTATTATATCTTAAGAAATAGCTCATTACTCTTAAATTGGTCAGTATTTCGCAGAACACCAATTTAGCTTATAGATTCGTTAGAATACTCGTACATACAATATTCTACGGATCCATAACAGAACAGCACCATAGCTTGAACAATGGTGTGCATTACTGGCCAACTTAGCATGACTTAAGTGGTTTTCAGAAGGTGACCTACTGAATTTAAGGTTAAATGTACTTATTCACACTTAGCTTTCAGTTAAGGTATGCTAAGAACACAAATATGTGTGCCAAGTGGACAAAATCTGCCAAAGTAGAAATTGTGGTGGCTGTGCTCCAACAGCACTTGGCAGATTGTTGTCTGCTTGTCACACTTATTTGTGTTCTTAGCATACCTTAACTGAAAGCTAAGTGTGATTAAGTACATTTAACCTTAAATTCAGTAGGTCACCTTCTGCAAACCACTTAGCCCCACTTAGTCAGAAATTTTAAGTATGGTAAGTCATGCTAAGTTGGCCAGGAATTTTCCTGATGTAAGTATAACTAGTTCATCAGTTCATTGCAATTGACTTGTCCTTTGCTGTAGATTAATGCACAGAGGTACAGCCCAGTGTGGACTTCCATCACTTGGGACTATTTGTCTATAATGGCATCATCTGTCCCATGCAAGCAAGCCTTCTTGTATGGCAGTATCACCATCAGCAAGCACTGTAATTGGCTAAAGGGAGACATTGCCAAAGCCTTTGCCACTACCTTCTTTTCCACGAACCCGGACCATTATCTTCTGTAGAAGAACCCGATGAGTACTATATCAAAACAGTCCTTAACAAGAAGCTGAGTGATGATGACATTGAAGACAGGTGGGAGGCTTCACTTCTAGAGGAAGATGAGGATGACTCGGAGTCAGATTTTGTGATGGAGGACTAGACTTTGTCTGTGTACAAGGTGCATACATCACAATCATACCTACCAATGGATTGATGTTTCAGCTTGCATCTGGCTCTTACCCCCGGGTTGATTACTGAAATCCTTTGTGCATGTCTAAGCACAATATAGACAGTTTGGTATTTTCCTGTACTTGGGCTGTGGCTCAGCCCAAGCCTGGCCAAAGCCAAGCCGTCATTGACAGATTTGGCCCAGCCTAACAAAGCTCAAAGCCAAAGCTGTCTGAAGCCGGGCTGGAACATTACTAACACCACTAAGTAGTAGACCCAAGTTTTGCTGATGTATTTCCAACAATGGGTATGTATATCTTAAACCTTTGAACTTAAATATTTATTAATCATACAGTTTCAGCACAGTAAGTCTAATTGTACTTGCTGAAAGAGGGCAGATGCTTTGCATGGCAGAAATGAGTCCTTCCCATTAATTATTTACCTTAATCAAATCCAAAGAATCTTCCAGCTACCAATTTATCACCTCTTGAAAATTGTCTGTGTTGGTTGTCTGAAACCAACAATTGCCTCAGACAATGCAAAACACCCTCACTCGTTGTGGACAGCCCACTCTTAATATGTCGATAGCAGAATTTACTCATAATTCAATAATAAATAAAACAAAACAAAAAACTCTACTCAATTGAACTTGCAATAATTGAATAACAAATTTTGAACAGGCAAAGGTGAAAGTCCGAAAATAATTAATTATCAAACACATGTTTAGCACTGAATATTACGAAATAAGTTCGGGTTCCAACTTCCGTATAAATAGAAGTTCTTATAAAATAGAAACCCACATGTCCTCAATGCTCAACAAAGTTAGTGAGCATTTTTCCTGAAATTGTTGCTAGATACCGAAACCCGAAAGTAGGCACTTCAGCACAGCAAATGACCCATAATTAGAAATAAATTCGCTCAAACATTAGGGTGGCAATACACTTAATTTTTGCAGGAACCGCTCGTGTAATAAAAATTTCAAAGATGATTCCTTAATAGTAAACTACAGGACTCATAACGCCAGCAGGACAGTTTAAAATATTGCTCATGATTTGAAAGGTGGCCCGGCCCATGCGGTGATCGTGCAAAGTCCAGAAGTCAAGACTACAAAATGACCACAGCCACAATTAGGGCTGTCCATGATTATGAGTATATTTAAATACAATTTGATTATTATGGGATGATTATGATTACAATTTCACTCCTTGGCCAAATACATTTAATTATCATACAATTACAATATAATTACAATACAATATGACCCTTGTATTTAATCATATTAATTGCCTGGCATATATATATATAATAAAATAATAATAAATGGATCTCATGAGGTTATGACTGACTGTCCTTCATTTATCACCTCACCACAACGTCTGAGCTATCTTGTGGACCCATCAGAAAATATATTGCCAAAAACACTGAATATGATGAAGAGAAAGGAATGTGTTTCACCTTTAACAAGACATATGACACCATATTCTTCTTGAGCACCTCTTTGATGCCAATACCAGTGTCCACTCCCAACCACTTGAAAAAACATCATCAATGTGATCATATCATGAAAATCCGAGATTTATTTAATTTTAAGATGGCATGCTTATTTCTTGCTAAGCATAGATAACCATAAAATAAGGAAACAACTTGGCCTAAACAACTTAATGTCTATCTGAATTGCACCTAATTCACTTGATTTTTTAATGCTTATTCGCTCTTAGCCAATAATCAGCAAGCTATTTAATTTAAAAAAGTAAATCTCAGATTTTCTTAATCATGATTACCAAAATTGAGAGATAATTCAATAGGAGCTTCCCTTATCATGACAACAATGTTCTTGCATGGTGGAAGCCTGGAAGTTCAGTTCCTGCTTTCCATCAACAGACCTATTTTTATAAATGTACCAATGATTGTTCTCATCAGCATTGTTTCATTACCTGTGGCATTCTCACTATCGTCAGTATCTCTGTTGAACACTGTTTTTCGAGCAGCCAACACACCATATCCAACATGTTCTCCATGACAGCAGAATCTGGATTGAACACCATCACCACCAAGGAGTGGCTCAAAAACTATCTTGAAAATGATATGAAATAAATACAATTACAATATAATTATGATACAATTACGATAGAATATTTTGTGAATACAATTACAATATCTTGGCACACTGTCTGAATACAATACAATTAGATTAAAATACGGCCATAAATTTAATATAATTGTACTTGGACAGCCCTAGCCACAATTCCAAGGTAAGCAAGCCAATACAAAATTACATTCCCACGACACTCCAACGATCTGTCCATCAATCCGCAAGATCTAGCGGGAGCCTCGGATTAAAGACGATTCCTTAATAAACTAAGGACTCATAACTAAGGACTCGTAACGGTTTCAGCAGCTTAATATTGAGTAAGTGCAAAACAGAAAAGTTGCGGGGTGTACCTTTCCGGATGAGGAAGGAGGGGCAATCGATCGTCAACTCCTCTTCGTCAATCATGTCTAATCCTCCCCCTACTGTTTCTCCCAATCCGCCCTCATCCTCTGTCAACACCAAGCTACAATCAGCATTGGTTTGGACAACTCCTATACTTAGTGATTCTGCGCCGTCACCTGCCCTCGTTGCACCTTTCAACACTCTCCAGTGGGTGAATAACGATTCTGCATCATCTCCCCTTGTGGATCCTCTACAGCACCACATAAATTCTTCCACTTTCTCCTCGTTGCATAACCTTGCGCCGTCGGACGAGCCTCCTACGCTCTGTGTAGATGAGAATGAAGTATTTGAATTGCGGAGAAAAGCGCATAGAGAGAGCTGCTTACATGGCAACTCATACTGCGTGGTTATAGACTATTTCGGTTTGGTCTGCATTCAATCGGAAGGCTTCCTGGGATGTATAAAACACAAGACCTTCATTCCTTTCGCTATGCTACCCGACCATCTCACAGACAAACACAAAGATATTGCCGGAAATCGTTTTCAGCAATCCCATCCTGCTTTGTTACAATTGGCCATCAGTCATTTGGCCACAGTTTCTGGCTTTGATCCACAGCAGAAAATCACAGATGTAGATCTACAAAAGGAGCGCTCCCAAAACATCGATGTGCTTCCGCCGCCTGTTGAATGTGTTCAATGCCCCTCCTGCCTACATTGGTTCAAACTTAATACAATGAATGAGCCGATGGTTTCAGCTCTGCACCAATTGCATCGTGTCCATCTTAGTCGTCAGACGTGCGTCAGGCCACAAGATCGGTGCAACGACCCTCATCCTACCTTCTCTCCGAAGGTTCGTTGGACACAATATTTGTTTTATGGACTCCAAGGCGTTAAGAGCGCAAGGTTTGCATTGGTGGACACGTGGTCTAAAGCATGTGTTTCAAACCAGGAGCAGACAGGAAGTTCTGCTTCCTCCGCTCCACCGCTGTTGATTGACACACCATTTGCGGTTGTCAAAGGTGACGCGCCCTCATACATTGCAGAACTTGGCTGGCCAAAATATTTTTTGGACACCAATGCGGATGCCGAGGATCTTCTATTCCTCGTGTCCCCCCCAAGGAAAGTTTGTTCATGGATGACGTCGGCGGAGAGGAAACTTGAGAGGAGACTACTGGATATCGACCAATGTGGAAAGATTTATCTTCAGGATGGCAATGAGTGGGCAGAAACCTATCACAAACACTTACGAAAGGCTATAACCATAGGATCCGGGTAAGATTTCACGGTTATTGTTTATTGATATATATATAACAAGTGTTGGACAGAGTATACAGCGCCTACCGCTATTTAGATTCAAAAACTATTACCAAATACCGCCAAGTAGGATATCGGATGTTCGCGCTGCTCCTCCGTTTCCAGTTCTACTCCAAGAGCTTGGGAAGACGGCGCCTGCAACTTGGAAGCTTCAAGCCCTCTGTTACCGCAAGGCAGAACGATGCCATAACAGCTACATGGGTTTTTCTGATGACTCCGGACGAAAATGATGACATCGACTTAACGGAGCTAGCTGTCCACTACTATTGTTTTTTGGACGCGGTACTCACTAGCCCAATTCCTGTGACCTGCAAACTCGGTGGGCCCATGGATTTTGTGCTTTTTCTCTGGGTTCTCCACCCCGACGCAACCTTTGATCCAGATGCCAATAAAATGACGAAAGCCTGCGCTATGGGTCAATTTCTACTCCGGACGACCCGTCTGATGAAGGCCTGGGTCACATTACAAAAAATTCCACGATATGTATCACCGATGGAAGCTTCACGCACAATGCAGACAGATCTAGGCTCTGCAAATCTTGACGAACGAGGGGGGGATATCCTGGCAATTGGCGAAGACCCTATGGAGAATGCTGACACTTTCGAAGATGAGGATGATGATAGTGACACAGACAGCGATGTGGATATGGAAGCGGAAATTAATTCTGATGTTGGATATAACGACGAAATAACCTCCGGTGAACCAGTATTCAGCGGTGCGGACAACGCTGAAATTATGAATGAATTGGTCATTTTGGAAAGTTCGGAACCTGTGGAGTTATTGGATGTATCAGATGAAAACGATATACTGCGGTGAGCCTTTTCGAGCATGTTTTTCCACGTAGTTTTGACTTGTTTTTGGGAATGAAAATAGTATAATATGCCTATCTTCTAAGTGGACACTACCTTTGATGGTAGATTCTGATCGTATATCTACTACCTACAATCGCCTTAAACGGTATTGGGCTGCAGCTTACCCAGCTTCGATCGAAAGGCCAACAAAGACGCGCATTGATCATCACGTCACTGACGGACGGATTCAAGTCTCGTGTCGCCGAAATGGCATACATGTCACCACAATGGCGGAGTTACTCCAACTGCGAATAACGATACTGGCCCATCTGAAATCACTGCTCCAATCGCTGCTTCCAGATGGATTCGAACTGCCGGATATTGCCATGATCCACATTGTTGACGACACAAAGGATCACAAATCATTTTTGGACCGACCAGAGGTGGAATCAGTAATGGACAGTATTCAAAACGATGTTTGGAAAGCCTTGTGTACGATTGGTGAGAAGAAGCACCACCTCTTCAAACCGGACGGTTACTTGGATCGTGAAGCCACAGAGGCTTATCTCGAAAAGGACCAGCTGTTTCTTCGTTGTTTCGCATTTGTGCTTATATGGATGTGCGGGAAACCGCCACGATCTTATCAGGCAATCCGCCTCCAATACCGTCCCTCTGGGGACGAAATTCGAAATTGGCACATATTTTCAGGACTGTCAGCATTAGGCTGGCCCAAACAGACCCCCCAACCGGGCCAACCAAAATTACAACATGCGTTGCTAGTTTTGCCAACTGAAGTCACGCACGGGCTCACTATCTACCTCGGAATCATGCGGCGTATAATCACATCGATTCTTAGGTTACTTGGCCAACCATCTGGTGTGTTAGCTACCCACATCTTCGTGAATTCTATTCCCGGACCTGGTTGCGGTGAATCGTGGACCTCATCTCAATTTACGTATGGATTTCGTTCAGTCCTTCCTCCAAACCTTGCATTCCTGGACGATCGAAACCTGGGAGACTTATTCACTAGCATCGTGCGCCGGCAAATTCCCGAACTCCACAGCATCATCCAACGTTCCACCAGATCGTGGGCTACGAGCGCACTCAATACCCAAGGTGGTCATAGCGAAATCACCGCAACACACAACTATGGCTTAGACAGTGATGTATATCATTACGCTTTCAATATGTCTAGCGCCACTGTATTGTGCCTGGTTTCGACGTGTCAGGTATGGCAGGCATTATGGGAGCTGACCCGACTTGATGAAGACTGGGTCAGCAAGTTATTCTCAGCACCTGCCTTCGTGACACAAGATAAAAAGGTCGCGGCAATCCACGAGGCACAGACTTTAGTCCTCTCACATTATCTATTAGATTACAGCCATCACCTCAGACGCCAGGAAGTTACAAATATTCTACATGATTTACGCTTCCTGGTTGGAGCACCACTGCCTCCTACAACCGTAAGTTATATCCGGGTGACACTCAGCAGCTAATTTAATCAGTAATTGTCTTGTGTAGTTTTCCAATGGAATCCCACAGACAGATTATAGCTTTGGCGATGATGTCTTGGTTTCCGTCACTGCCGTTGTTGCATATGGATATTTGGAACCACCAATGATTGGGACGGATCTTGTGGATGGATGTGGTGAGACTGAGGATGTGGTTGAAGCTTTAACATCGGTAATTGGAGTTTCCTTGCGTCTTAGCACATACCCTACTGACTCGCTGGTACAGATTATTATGGCTTGCCACGAGTGGAAGACTGGGAAGTTCATACCACTCAACGCTGTTGGGAATCACGGCATTGGGTCTGCAGTGAATACCCAGAGACACTGCATTAGACCGTTCCTTCGAAATCTCCAACAAGATTTTCCTGATAAGTGGATAGACTTTCGTCGCAGAGTGAGGGCCCATGCATTGCTGTCACATCAGCATAGGCATAGTTTGAAGTATAGTTCTACAGATGCTGCAGTATCGGATTTCAATTTCGAGTGGTAATCAATCTTATTGATATTGAATACCGTCTGACATAGTAGTGATAAAGGGGACAATCGATTGTGTTTCTCTATTTATGTGTGTGCTTGCGCTGTGTTGAGAGGCATGAATGAGCACCAAATGCAGAAGTGTAGCTACAATTCAAAAAAGAATCAGTAAATGAAACGAGAATAAGGATTTTAAACTGGTTTTCGATACCGCTCGAAGCGCAATGCCGAAAAGCGCCAGCGCTAATTCAGAACGCGAGTGCTTGCGCGAGTTGCGTGCAGTGGATAAAATCAACAAGAATAGGGCAAGTGGGGGTAGGAGCATGTCGGATGGGCGGTGTGGATGTAGGAAGCGGCGTGCTGTAGACTAACGTCACATTGAAATAATTAGTATTAAAAGTAGCGCCAGATGCAAACAGGCGAAGCATCATGTAGATACTCTGGACTCCCACTCGTATCTCTATTCTAACCCTGCCACTTCGTTTAGAAATGTCATCTAGCTAGAAAAACAATACGCGAACCAAAACTCAAGGCCCAAGTGTTATTAAGGCTCACCCTAAGGATTGTAGAAGCGCCTCACCGAGCGCGTTTGGCGTTAAAGTTATAATACGTGCATAAGCTTGTATTGTCGTTTTGAGACTATGAGGGTAATGAGGGAACTAGGCGACTGGAGTTTGCGTTTATTCGTGCGATGAAATGGATGTGGCGTTAGAGATGTATACGAGTCGTACGATAGTATTTCTTGCCGCATTTTTCAACCTTGTAACGCCTGGTTAGGCACTGTCTACGCCGCTACGCGTGCGTTAGCCTCATACATTCTGTAGTCGGGGAACAAAAAGGATCATAAAATAAAACAGGATGCCAGGATGATCAATAGCAGGGAACAAAAACTTACTTTTATTTTTTTACAGGTGTGCTATTCACAGAGGGAGCGAATACGTTTGCACTTGGCCCTGGTTGTGGGCTCGGTGCCTCGGCATCTGTGCTTACTGTGGCGCGGAATTATTAGGAAATTGGACAATTTATCTCACGCTAGTTGCACAACTTGATCAACTCATCATCTATGAGAAGGCAGCCCAGCCCGATATGCAGCGTCTCAATCAAGGATTACAACAAATGGGACAAGGATTTCAGACTATGAGCCAAGAGCTCACTCTTATTGGCAATATCCCTGCCATTGCGGGCGGTCAGGCCATCCTGGCAGCGATCCAGACACTGGACACAAATCTAAGCCAACGCCTGACGACACTCGATAACCGCCTGACGGCACTTGACACTCGCGTGACCACCCTCGATACCAACATGACCCAAAGGTTGGCTAGCATTGAAAACCAAATCACAGTCGCGTGAGTCGATTTCGTTGATCTGACTGGTGAAGCTCCCAATGACCCAATTGTTCGGGTATACTGTAGGGATCGCAACCACGCTGCCCGTCTCCATAATGGACCATGTAATGCTCCAAATAGCATTCTTACATCGCTCTTCCATCATCGAACTGGAGCCGCAATTCCGCTGTTTCCTGCCACGGTCGGAGATATATAGGCCATGAACTGTACATCCTCCACATTTTTACATAGTCTCCTACTTGCCATTGCTCATATGTTGACGATAGCAGTAGATGTTAATGCTGTCTTGACCGCCCTCGACCAGGAGACTATCGGTAACCTCTCCGCTCGACGCGCGCGTCTTCTCAAGACTGTTGGGGTGCTGGTTCAGATGATATGAGCGACGCAACTGAGAGGGTATGACTTAGGTCGATAGAGAGATGAGAGCCAAATCGGCTGGAAATGAGTGTGCCGTAAAAATATGACCATCCAGAATGCGCAGACTTTTTGAATCAAGTTGACGCGGGTTGTTCGTGCTCGGATTCCCATTCCTCGCGGACTTATACTCCCACCCTGCCAATAGGCAGGGGAATTGTGTGTTTGGTGTCGTATGGTTATTAATATCTGTTCGTCATCTAAGTGTAAACAGACACGAGTCCCCGACTCTGACAAGAGAGGAGGGTTCTGTTGTAAACACCCCCGCCAAACAATCCCACACGGTTTCATCCGAACGGCCTATAATATTATGACGAAAACCCCCTTTTTTTCGGAGCTTCGGCTCCAGAATTTGAATTTTGATTATTAAGTCAATTTCTGCCCTGCAGTGTCTTTTATCAACTTTTGTTGACCACAATAGAAAACATACCTTGTTGGAAGCGGGTCTCTTTTGTGTGATGCAATCCCCGACTCTCTGACAAGAGGATTCTTTCGATCAAGACTGTAAACATTCCCCACCAAACGATATTATGACGAAAAACCCCCTTTTGTGGAGTCATCTGATTCCGAAGACGAGACTGAAGGTACAGACAATGGGCCTAAAAGCCAACTTATGTAGCTACCCTAACGGTTTCGACTTCCATCAACATGTCCTGTCGCGATTGGCCTCAGTGTACTGTACCAAGACGTTCACGGCCGGCCGTGATGTGTTACGAAACGCTTCGGAAGCTCAATTCACTGTTGCGCGTGATGCGTGACTGAACCTAAGGTCGTAATGGTACAGTAATACTAACAATAGCAAAAACCCAAGTAATCATGTTTGAAACTTATGTACATCATCGCCTATTTACTTTTCTATTTATTGTATCCCCTCGAACCTGATAGCAATAGTATTTTGTCTCATTATTCTTCGCGCCCTGCGCCACTACGATCCAAAACGGGAGGCGGAGTGAAAGGAAACACAGGACTTTGCGCCTTATTTTCTTCAAGTCCTGTCGTCGCTCACAACGTCCACACCCCGACTCTACCAACCAACCAGACTTCGGTTCTCCTCTTTCTGCCTATTGAACTCTTTCTTGTATCTTTTACTCGTTCTGGTACTTACTTACACGACCTATCTATCTGATCAAGAAAGAATCGCAATGCACGATCGCTTTCCAGTAACACTCCTAAAAACACTTATTCCCAGCCACTCTTTTCCGAATTCGATAGCCCCGGTCAAGCTCTGCCCGTAATCGATTTGCCGCTATTTGATATTGATCAGTCCAGAGCCCAAGATCGAACGAGCTGCGGAAGAGGACCTTATAGATATACATGGCACCTCCGGCCGAATTTGTAGCGATCGCGACACACCAATTCCATTCGTATATGCATCTCCGAGTGTGGTCACACTTTAGGTTCGAGAAGAACCTGCATTGCCAAGAGCCGGAGACGATCAGACTGAAGCCGGCCATATTTGATCACCTTGCACTGTGAGTTATACCGTTCCTTTTGTTTATCATTGTCGCCATTCTATGAGCGGTACCCTCTTTATGTGAAATGCTCTCCCGGACCTCGAGGATGCTTGCATTCTGGGGTGCACCACCCTTGCTATGCAAGGGCGGTTCAGCTGGGGATCATCGGTCGGGAAACAATCAGGTAAGGTCAGAAATAGTGCTGATGATGCAATATTTGAGTAGCCAGCGGCTACTGCCTTGGCAGCCTTGCGCATCGGTTACGCTTTATGTGTGGGGCTATATATTGAATTACTTGTCCATAGCGGACGAAACTCGTGTTCATGACAACATGCACATGTCTCATAGCAGTCGCCGTTTCCTCATTCGTCCGTTTCCCTGGCTCCCGTCTCATTTTTCGTTCGCTCATTGTTATTTCTGTTGTGTTGCTTATCCGTGCACATCTTGATACTGACCCCGATGGACCCACAGCGAACCAACCATGCTCGAGCCTTTCTCGCACATAGTCCAGAACTACGTCCTATCCTCAATCCCTATCCCAGTGGCATCTCCAGCACCCCCACGCATATCTCGTCCGCTCTAGCTGGCAGCTTCATGCCCTCAGGTCTCCTCTCCACCTCCTTCGCCTGCTACCGCTAAACGTCAAGGGAGTGATATGGATATCGTTACGAACAACTAGAGGGCCGGATGATGTTTTTGGGTTGGATGAGGAGGCTCTGAGTCATAGGGGTGTCATCCAACACATCATATCGCATGAACACCCGCTCCGCGTCTCGCCCTTAGTTCCCGGAGCTTGCCAGCTATATCATCCGATACGTCATGTAAATCAAAGCACCTCATTGCGGTATCTGTCCAGTCCAGTCAAAGTCCAGTGATCGATCTCGCCAACAACCACACTGGACTTCTATATTTATCCCCTTAATACAGATTCGTTCAATATCAACTTGACCAACAATCAATGAATCAAGATCAAACAAAAATGCAGACCGTGCCCGCGGAGAACATGCCAAGGTGCTGGAAGTAGCAAGGTGAGTAATAAGCTCGTTACTATATATCCTGGCGACTGATCGCATTTTGCAGATATTTATCAAAGACGTTAGAAACTTAAACGGTGCGTTCATTAACGGCGAATGAAGAAGCCCAGAAGTGCTTGAGAGTGAACTATACGAGCTCAAATCGGACGATATCGTCGTACGTCCCTTTCTTATCTGTTCCAAACCTTTACTGACCTCCCAACCAAGATTCGGCATCGACATTGTAGGCAAGGACAACAAGACTATAATCTACCACAAAGTCGCCGCCCACGTCACCACCCGCACCAAACAATCAACAGCACCAGCAACAACTCCAATACCAGCTCGCGCAGCAACATAGCATTCAACACGCCAACCAACAATCCACTTCTGCTTCGTCCGCGTCTGGAGTCGGCGGAGGTCGCCCCCCTCAAGCGAATGGACCCGGGAGTTTCTCGTTCGCTGCGCAGGGAGCAGCTGGTAGGCGACCCATTATGCAAGCGCAGGGTCGTGGGATGGGAAGTGGGAACGTCAGGGTCTCGGGGAAGAGCGGGTTGACATTTGATCATATCTTGAGTATGTAGCAGGGCGAGCCGCGAGACAGGTGCTGAACTTCATAACCTCACCGGGGCGATGAACGATATCTACGATACCCTCGGCGGGTCATTAGTGAGTCCAACCTTTTGCTCCTTTATATATTGTCTAAACAGTTGCTGCAGCCCGCCAATTTACCGCCCAACCCATCTTCATTACCCCCCGTTGGACCCCCCACCCCGAATCAACCGGGCAATCCACATCACCCCACACCAGTTCTCACTGAGCTCCAAACCCAGCTCCACGATACCCGATCCTCCCTCGCGAGCCACGTCGACAAAGTACGTGCGCTCGAGGGAGTTGTCGCCGAGCATGACGCTGTCAAGCGTGAGATATGTGCCCTCAGGGAGCTTGTTGAGAAGGTGACAACTACGAAGTGCTCTAGCGATAATGAGAATGGACGGAATCGTGAGGAAGGAAGGGAAGAAGAGTTCGGAAGCACTTTGCCGAGGTCAATGCCAACCATTCGAGGAGTGTCGGACCATCATTCCGCACGAGTTAGAGGGTCGAAGAGGAGGATGAAGAGCAGATGGCGAAACAGGAGGAAGAGGAAGAGGAACGCAGGACACGAGAGTGGAACTGGGAAGGCCGAGGACCCACGAGCCTATGAGCTTGGGGATGTCCCACCTATTGGAAGACGATGATCGACGTTTGCACTCCCCAAAGCAGCCATCTATTACCGACGAGCTTTTCCAGCGTCTCACGATGCTCTCGAATCAACTCGAATCGGCCATCAAGCTTTCGAGCTCGTTGCAAGCGCAGCACGCCGCCGCACAAAGCACCATTTCAGCACTCGAATCCAAAGTTGTTTCCCTTGAAAGTTTGGTCAAATCCCAAGCTGCACCTGCACCTGCGGCACCTCTGCCACCTCCATAACCTGAACCCACACACCCCCATCATCCGAGTCTCTCTCCCAACTAGAAATCGTCCGTCGAAGGGCAGTGGTGGTCCGTACGAGAAGAATGGACATCGGAACGCGAACGACTCGCGTTTGCGCGCGAGGAGTGGGAGAATAAAGTGAAAAGCATCGAGACGAACTTGGGCACAACTGCTGCAAAGTTCGAGTCGGGATTGGTGAGTCTCGCTGTGCTGCAGCGCCAGCAGCAGCAGACTCAGTTGTTGGGAGGTCTCAGGAATGGGGACATCATGAAAGGATTTCATAGCAATGGAAGGGGTGGGCTCGTCACACTTCCCAGTCCGCGGAGCTTGAACACCGATTCGAATAGACCGAGGCAGAAGAAGAAACGGAGTAGTTCCAGCCAAGCGAGGGGGTGGTCGACGTCTAGGGGAGAAGAAAGTCGGAGACGGAAGTAATTGATCGCGAGCGGAGAGCGAGAGCAACACCTCGTCTACCCACCCTCCTTCCTCGGACGGCCATATACACAATCGTTACCGGACGACTCAAGTGAAGCCGAGCCCGACGCCGAACCTCTTCACAAGGACTCGACGGATTCGGATCCTAGTATCAACTCGATGGACGCTGGGAGCATACGCCAGCTCGAGACACTGGAATCGAGCGTTCATCGCGCGACCGTGGCATCTTGTTCCCCTTCGGCTATGAGCTGGTCTGATTCCCTGGTTGCCGATTCGCTAGCTAGCTCGATCGCGAAGGGAGATGCGAGCGAGAACTCGGTGAAACACCCGCCTTACGACGCGGTATGTTGTTCTAATTCTTTTTTTTGATTCTCTGTAGATACTGACGTCGGGGTTGGATATAGCATATGACTACGGTATCGACAGCAATTGGGGTGGTGATTCTCAGCGTCGCAGCTGCTGCAGTAATATGGCGCGTCAAACCAGAGTAGCTACGAGACTCGAACCAAAACAAATCTCGATAGCAGTAGTGGAAGAAACAAAACAAAACAAAAGCGTAACTTTGGGTTCCGGATATCATTCACAAGACATTCTTACTTTATGGATATATCTCCCTCCCTATCGTATCATCGGGAACCAGCTTACCGAATCACCCAAACATAAGGCTGCGAGTGCTAGCGACTCCAGAGTAGTTTGAGCAAGTTATAGAGTAGGTTAGTTTACAGAATATTTCGATGAGAAACGGGACATAGAAGAATTTGTAAGAGATACACGAGCGATGGAGAATGATTTCGAGATAAAAAGAGGTAATATAGATTGGATTTTGCGCCAGTATTGAAGAAAAGCTTTCGAAACCCATCGTCCTTGGATGCAGACGACGTCAGGATTGACACCCCAGAGTAGCATTTCGGTTCAACCTCCGATTCGAAAGGCATGTGCTAGCAAAGGTTCAAAGCCAGCTGCCCTCCAAACTTCGTTGCACCTGGAGAGCCAATTATTTTTGTGAGAGGTGCCCAGCCACCGTTGGAACTTGGATGTTTCAAACACGAAAAGAGGTGCATTGTTGGGTACGTTCCTATTGGCTTTTTTATGGTGTTTGAGAGCGGGTACAGGGGTCGAGGGGTCGTCAATATCTGTGATCGATATTTTGGCTCCCGTCGTACCAGTGGTTTTAGACCAAGGTATGTTGAAGGAGGCATATTCGATGCCAGTTATGATCTTTTTGTATTGGATTACGGTTGATTTTGTAGCGTGTTGAGCAGGGTTGAAAAGTGTACGGCTCGGAATACAGAGTTCGCTATGTAGATACTATCCCGAGTTAACAACTTAACAGATAAATATCATCTAAGTCTCCACTGACTTCCAATGCAAATAAGCAAAGGTAAACGAGGGCACGGCTCGATGGAAACCTAAGGTGAGCTTTAGAACGATGGGATAACATTAAACATAACAAAAATGACATATGTTATAACAATTTGGTGTCAAGAATTGCTTGAAACTCGTCAAACGTGACCAAACCACTAAACGTCTCGTCCTCGAAATGCGGGTGAGATGAAGTTTGTGGTCCAGCAACTGAAACTTCAGAAAGATGCCTCGTCCGCGAGGAAAATCCATCACGAAACATAGCCTGCATAGGAACTACCCAACGTCCAAAAGATTCGAATTGTCCTGTTCTTCGAGGAGGCAGGGACATAATGAACCTGTATTTCTCGCCAACCAAAGCGACGCCGCCTAGATCCGCCCACTCCTGCAGTGGAGGTTCTGTGATCTCCTCGCCATTATAAAAGCGCGAAGTTATCCAACCGAGAACATAGAACACTGATTCGAGATCATGGCGGTACATATGTACCGGCGGATCAGGCCGGAGGAGATCAATTGCCATGAACGGCTTGGTGCCAGTACGTTGTTTCGAAGACGCGCTCACGCTGACAGCGAGATCCGTGTCGTTCAAAACGCCATACACCTTGTCACCTTCCCAGCGAAGCATCAGGTTGTCGAGGCTGATGTCACGGTGCAGAATACCGGCATGTTCAAATAACCATCTATGACCTGCGTTCAAACTGTGAGTCATCGCAGGAGAGCACCGAATGCGAATACCAACATTTGCATATCTCACGGAACGACTCGGCCAAGTCAGGCGTGGTCATCCGCTCAGTAAAGGGAAACAGTTCCTCCTGTACTATAATCCTCAAAATACGCTCTTCGTATGCACCACCCAAACGATCGATTAGTGCCTGTGAAAGTAGATTAACGTGTACATCTTCGGCGTGCAGCAGCTTTGGCAAATGTTTGAGAACCCAGCGGTGCTCGTCATTGTCAGCTTTTGAACGAGCCTGCTCGATTATGACCTGCTCTGACATTCTCGACTTGGCCGGCCAGCTCAGCTGTACGATGAGCTGTCCATTCCAAGCTTTGCCACAGACCCCATTTCCCTTCTCGATGCACGTCGCTCGAACAACACAAGTCCCCCGACCTATGAGACCATGCTGGTGGAACACCGTGCCACCCAACCTAAGACGAGTCCCGTTACGTAGATTTAGCTCTAACCCATCCGACATCGAATATGTCCGTTTTATGGAGCAGATTATCTAAGAGAGGTGGGGGTTTGAGTACATTCCCGGCGTAGCCCCATTGCTGCAGTGGCAGACTAGCGATCGCCTGCAAAAATGCGAGCTGATCTTTTATGAAATTGAGAGGTTCCGATGCGATAAAAATCGAACGATCGTGATACAAGAGTTCGATAGTATCATCGGGAGCTCAAGCTCGCCTCTGGATATCCTGCAACAAGCCATGCACAACATTAGTCACAGGTGCAGTAACATGTCTGCTGCTCATTGCAGGGGGAATACAAAAAGGTATAGAACGACAAATTGACTTATATTACTGGTACAAAATTGGAAATTAAAACGAAGAACTCTAATCAACGCAGATTTCATCCAACTCAGCTGCTATGATCTGTGTCTTCATACCATTTTCATCCTGAATCACGTAGTAATCGCCACTGACTGCACTAGTGCCACAGTCAATGATGGTACGCTCCACAAGCCTCCCCGACTCATCAAGGCAATGTATTTTTACATCAAGAAGAAGGACAGATTTAGGGGTCAATTTGTGGCCGGATACAGCTGCGGCATCGAAAAAACCCCCATCCTGGAGTAGCTTCACTCTGGTAAATTATTAATGACCGTGTTTGGCGAGAATCACCAGAAACCACCTACACACGAGCACTTGCCCTATATCGAATCTCTCCGCCGAAAGGATGCTCGTGACAATCTTGAGCAAATAAACTTTGCAAGCCAGCTTGTGCAGCGAAATACATCAAGACATAACTGGTACTTAATGTTATAAAGGAGTCTAAAATAGCTATCAGGAAGTTACTCACTCTCGGAGACCATAAGGCGACTTCAACTCTGGTAGAAAACAAAGTTCATCACATTTCAAGCGAAATGACTCCCTCTCATTTGGTCTGCTCAATGGAGCCATAACAGATGGGTATTTGTTGGAGTCACGGTGGAACTCCACTTGCGTCTGGTTCCATACTGATTGTAACACGTGTTGGTCGCATGAGCGGAGATATCGAGCAGCACGATGTGCAGCGACATCATAGGTTAAGATACGTTCCATCAGTATTTTCCCAGTAGCATCAGGTTGCCATTGTTTAGTGGTGTCGGAGCGCAACATGATGAGGTAAATCAGTAGACTTGTCGGGCTGCAAATTCAAGCACTGTCCGCAATCCGCGGCTCACGCCGACTCATAACGTCATACTTGCTGACTTACTGCCACATGCAAATACCTACAAACAGTCCGTATCACAAAGTTGTCCTTGCTTTCAAGCTGGCCAATTTTTACACTCTCCAACCTCGGAACCTCTGGTGAGTCCAGCGAGAAGCTTTAGTAAGTAACTACTTCCTTTAGTCCTGCCCATGACGTTGTCCACCAGCCAGCCTACCAATGATTAGATTTAGGCACACCATTCAGTCCAAATACAAGATAGATACGTAGATTATATTATGACATTGTATCGTTTGAGACACACCAGTGGACGTCCACCAGATTGTACACAATATATGTGTTATACAGGTCAGCTGAACAGTATTCAATAGACGTAACCAACGTGTCCGATGGGTTATATGGTATTGATCGTGCTATCCGACATCGGATATTCAGTATCCAATTGAACCCAATGAGCTGAGCGCCTCGGATGGGACTCACATCAATACATGACTATCTACTAAATATTTCATTGACCTGAGGAGTGTGTCTGCTGAAGAGGAAACAGTAATAGATTCAATGCTGGTATATGAGTCTGATAGGCTATTCAATATTGTCTGGATGGTCCTATTGGATCAGCCGGATACTATCGGAATATGTATTTGGTATATCTAATGGTTAGTATGACAGCCCATCTAATATTAAGTGGGTGGTACTGTCGGATTAGCCGGATACTATCGGAATATGTATTCAGTGGATCCAATGGTTAGCAAGACAGCCCATCCAATATTGAGTGGGTGATATTGTCAGATCAGCCAGATACTATCGGAATATGTATTTGGTATATCCAATGGTTAGTATGACAGCCCATCTAATATTAAGTGGGTGGTACTGTCGGATTAGCTGGATACTGTTGGAATATTCAATTGGTGTATCAACCGTTTAGCCTGACAGGCCATCCAATATTGAGTGGGTGGTACTGTCGGATTAGCCGGATACTATTGGAATGTTTGTTTAGTGGATCTAATGGTTAGCATGATGGCCCATCCAATATTGAGTGGGTTGTACTGTTGGATCAGCCAGATACTGACCGAATATTCAATTGGTGTATCAGCTGTTTAGCCTGACAGGCCATCCAATATTGAGTGGGTGGTAGAGTCAGATTAGCCGGATACAGACTGAATATTCAATTTGTGTATCAACTGTTTAGCCTGACAGGCCATCCAATATTGAGTGGGTGGTAGAGTTGAATTGGCCGGATACTGACCAAATATTCAATTGGTGTATCAGCTGTTTAGCCTGACAGGCCATCCAATATTGTCTGGATAGTACAGTCGGATCAGCCAGATATGGATTGAATATTCAATTAGTGTATCAACTGTTTAGCCTGACAGGCCATCCAATATTGAGTGGGTTGTACTGTCGGATCAACCGGATACAGATTGAATATTCAGTTGGTGTATTAACTGTTAAGCCTGACAGGCCATCCAATATTGTCTGGATGGTACAGTCGGATTAGCCGGATACGGACTGAATATTCAATTGGTGTATCAATTGTTGAACCTGACAGGCCATCCAATATTGAGTGGGTTGTACTGTCGGATCAGCTGAATACCATTTGAATATTCATTTGGTGAATCCAATTGTTAGCATGATAACCCATCCATTATTGTCTGGATGGTAGGGTTGGATCAACTGGATACAGATTGAATATTCAATTGGTGTATCAATTGTTTAGCCTGACAGGCCATCCAATATTACCTGGATGGTACAGTCAAATTAGCCGGATAAATATCTGATATTCAACTGTTGTCAATATCATGTGAATGGTGCTGTCGGATTGGCCGGATACATAGGTGTATCAATTAGTCAGCTTGAAGGCCTATCTAATATGGTATTGGTAATGCCATTGGATTCTGTATACATGAGTGGAATATACACCTAGCATATCTATTGGTTAGCCTAACAGAGTCTGTATGGGTTGAAGTAGTCTATCAACTTGGGAGACCACCGGATACAGTTTTGCAGATAACATTGGACTGGCTGAAATTGAATCCGATAGGTTTATTAATGACTGGACTATGAATTATAAAATATCTTATCAAGGACGGTGTCCATGAGCTCCAGGAATTTCAACCCTACATAATACTACCAAAATAAAGGTCTACCCAGGTGATTAGAGAATTTATCCTGCGCTTGATCTGCAAGGGAGTCCCACAATGCTATCTGCTTATGACAATAAGCATCCAATCCAGGTGGCCTTTCATCGTCATTGACATCTCTGAGCCATTGTCTCCATTGATTTTCCTTCCAATGAAACCAATTAACCATCCATTTCATCTCATACTCCACCAGATGCCATTCTTCTGACCATCGGCAAAAGCGCACCTTTGCCCTCAGCCAACTCACTCAATAGACTAAAGGCAGATTAGTCAGAAAGAAAGAATCTGACAAATGGAACACATACATTCCTGCATACGCAAACCACCGGATTCGACTGCATCGCCAAATCGCCAAAACCATGGTAGAGCATCTGACTGTTGTCCGACCCTTTGCTCATCAGTTAAATCTCCAGCCACTTTTAATTTGTCATCAGTAATGTCGCCAAGTGTCGCCAAGTATTCAGGATCAACAGATAGATGCCGCAGCGCCATCCGAGCTTGTCTATACATAGACCAACACTTCCTAACCTCGACATCAAACTTGTGAATGTTATCCCATGCTTTATTTGTGTTCCTCTGGCTATTTGCATTGCGAACTTCAGTTCGGAAACGAAGTGATTTCTCACCAAGGGCAAGGCAAAGTCCTTCAAGAACATCCGTCACCTGGCCCTTGCGTAGCTCAGCCTCAATCATTGCAATTGGGTTAAGTGACAGACGATCAATTTCACCGGGTGCTAATGCGGAGGGCAGCGTGATTCATTCCATTTCAGGTGTAAACCACTCGTCCAGATACATGTCAGAAAGGTCATCTGACACTTCCCCTGCTCAGGCGTTGATATCTGGAATTGTTCCATTCTGTGTCAGCCACTTAGTCTCTTCATCTAGTTTAATGATGACCAAGACCAGTTGTTCATAGGTGGAAATTCTTGCTTCTAGCTTCCATTGCCAATCCAGAAGCTCATTCTTCTGGGCAACTGAACATGTACTTCCAAGTGATGCCACATGACGTTGAAGCAACGTCCTAATGTCCGATGTTAATTTAAATCATTTTCATATGATAGAATCTGCAGCCTACTGTGATTGCTCTATCGCAAGGGCTTCGGTAAGTGCAGAAACTGAACTGGACAGGTTCCCATGCTGAACCTCCATTTCCAACAACTTCAGTCGTATATCTGCTAGCGTCGGTACTGATAAAAATGAGCAATGTATAGCCCAAGAAGACCAAAACATTACCTACATTTCTTCAATGTCACTTCATAAATCTTTAGATGATCACCACATTTTTCCATGGCAATGCATTCTTGCTCAGTCCATTCCTGCACTAATCCTGCATCCAAACACTCGGTTAACTGTTTGAAGGCTGGCTTGGTCTCGGAAACACCATCCTTAGCTCAGGACCACTTTTCGCACAGTAAATCCACTGGCCATAATGTCAGTGCAATTAAGCGATGAATGGAATGTGTACTCCTACCTATCCGAATTATTTTCCACCAGTTGCTATCGTTCATTTTATCATCCAGAAACTCTTGATGATGAGCAATTGACATTGCCTGTGCCAACGGTGCAACCTCATCCAGTCCAGACCACAAAGTCTCCAGAATCTCGCCATCCACCTGAGCGACACCCTCAACGAAATTGAGTGTGAACTTTGGAAAGCATTCTGGAATGTGTGCGGCAAGGTGCCACTTCCCCACGGCACCAATAATCTCCAAGGAATTGAAAAGTTCCAAGAATTCTGATTCTGATACACACTGTCGGAAATGAATACTCCATTGACAGCAGATATTGTAAATGATTAATGCTCGAATATGGTTTGGAAATCGCTTCAGTGCTTCGCAGATTGAATAGTCTATGTTAATTTGCCTATAGTCCGATCAGTCATACCATTATAGTCATAGTGTCGGATATACCCACCGCTCTCCCTTCTGAAAATCCACTACACAGTGTGGCACAAAGGTGCCATGTCATGCACATGCACATGCACCTTTACCTGTGCAGTCTAAATGATCCTGATGAGTATTTCCATTATTTTGTGCCCTGTGATTATGACATTTCAATTTCTGAACTCATTTTAGCCTATAAACTACCTCCGCTTTGGTGGGGACTCACTGGCTGTCTTTGAGGTGCATGGGATCAATGTTGGGCATAAGGTGCTCGTTTGACCATAAACATCTGACCGTCGGACAGTGACACATCATCATCCGGTCGCTTCTGGATTTGATGCACTAATTTCATATTTCTGTCAACAATGAGCTGCAGGCGGTAGAGCAATCTGTGATGCAGATTAATTGTCAGTTCAGAGGAATGTAATGCTCTTCCTCACCTGTCATCGGCTTTCCATTCGGTTTCTGGAGGTATGTTGATATCAATTTGTGGGCAAGCGGGGCAGAATAGTGCAAGACCACCATCAACAGGCGCATCAGGTCTATCATAAGCAAACCCAGCCCAAATTCAATTATGCAGATCCCACCACTCTTTGGACACTCTGAGTAGCTCGCAATAGCGATCCTGCACAGCATGATCAGAGCGGAAACGTTATCCGATGGATTGGACAGCTTACTGGCACCCGTGATGGAAACACCTTGTCAGTGATTCTGGAAATTTTGTTCATATAGTTCATCACCGATGTGTTGCAGTCTAGTGCATCAAGTCGAAAATGATTGAGAACCTCGAAAGTAAATGCCATTTTGGGGTTTTTGAAACTTGCTGGGAAGAGATTTGCGTGGAGGGGGGTTCAGCGTGTTGATCTGCAGGTTTGGCGCAGTGGTGCCATCAGGTTGACTGCTTGGGGATTTCGGTGGATGATATGATGATTGGTTTGGGTTGGGGTCCAAAATGTGTCGTTGATCCGGAACTTCCTGAAGGCTGATGCCCATCCAGTAAATGATCATCCCAAAGCTCTTCGGCCTCGTTGGATACATTAGGATCAAACATCATCTGGTTCTCTGGAATAGATGGGCAATCGTCTGGATAGTGGCAGAGATTTATAATAAGTTTCTGTTCGAGAAGGTCTGACCGCTCGAAGAAGGTGCCATTCCACATCTGAATCTGATGGAATGGCAGATGCACATGAGTGGAAACACAACAGGTACCACACCAAATGCTCGATCCAAAACAGTCCTGACACCTATACATGCCAGCAGATTGTTGGCAAGTCGAGCAAATGGACCTTGACGGAAAGGATTCCTGTCGAAGAAGTTCTATCAGAATACTATGCTGCCAACTTAAATATTCTCGCAGACACTCGTTTTGAGTCTGAAAACCACAGTCAAATGTTAATATATTGTATAAACATTGATACATACCTTTCCAGAAGTTCTGGAACGCTTGGGTGTGGGATCTGTGACAGAGTCATAAGCAACGTCGGGCTCATGTGCTCCAGGCGACCATGCACGCTTTTTGAAGGAGATGCACTGTGTGAGGGAGATGGTAATGGAATCGGATCCTTCACTGGAACATGGGTTATCCGTTTGCCTCGTTGGGTTTGTGTGACTGTGACTTCAAATATGTTGGGCTTTTGTCCGGAGTCTCTTATCTTTGGCATCAAACAACAGGTGTATGGGGGAATGGTAGAGTACAATCGGAAGAGATGGAAACTTGTTATCGATTGATTAATCAACTGAACAGCTTTGGAACCTGTGCAGTGGTTCGTCTATTGCTATATCCATCCTCGTGGCGGATAGTCACCTGCCTCATTGAAATGTATGAATGGACAGGTCAAATGCCTTGGACACAAGGAATCTGATCCGATTTGCGTTTAACCTCCACTTGCCAAAAGTGGGCCAATGCTTAGCATGGCAAAAACGAGTCCTTTGTCCTTTCTAGAGTTTCTACAAGTTTTGTTGTGTGCCAAAACAATTTTTCAAATAGCACTTTAATACTTTTAGTCTCCTTCAGTCAAATTAGTACTATTGATATTGCTTTCATTTTTACACCTGAGACATAAAAGCATATCTCCCCCCAAAAATATTGTGATTATCACTGTAGGAAATCGCCTGATTAAGGCTTACATAACCAGCGTACATAGTAAATATGTAATCACGGAATCTGATTGCATTTGCAAAGGACAATTAGATGGGAAAATAATTAAATTATGTTCCTTTAATTATGGATGAGGTAAAAAAGGTAAATGCAAATACAGATTCTGTAATTACTTAATTTTCCTGAAAATAATTATAAAAAAATGTGATTATGGATACCTCCCTCAACTAGAATCTAATCCCCTTGCTGCTAGAATGGATCGATAGGCATGACAGAGGCCTACACCTCTAGTACCAACAATTTTAGTCCAAGCAAAATTGGGATGGCAGTGTTAATTCGTGTTTTCGTTGATTATTTTTGAGGGAAATATGTAATTACAGAATCAGAATTTGTCCCTAATCAATGATTTAATTATGCTGAATACAATCAGGTTGCAATTGGAGGACCGAACAATAGGCAAGATCGGATTCTGTGATTACTTATTTACCATGTACGCATGTTAAACCTTAATTTCCTACAGCAATATTTCGGCAATATGCTTTTATGTCTCAGGTGTCTAATGGATCTCCCAGTTGCACTGCGCCACATCCACTAATTGTAACAAATCAAGAATATGAATCTAGTGTATAGAAATATTTCAACAAGAGATACTGGCACATACAGGCATGAAATGAACTACATGAAGCATGTTGCTGCTCAAAAACCAAAAACACCACAGTGAATTGAACACCCGAACTTCTGGTTATACTCATTGGACTCCCCAGAGGTTTGCCAGGCAAGCTTGCATTTCAACTCGGGCCAAAGCATTAACATGGTAAGAAAATCAAATTCCCAGGGTACTCAATTTTTGAAACATGGGAACTCTGCCCCGCTCAGATTAAAGATGACTCCTTAGTAAACAAAGGACTCATAATGGATTTGTCACAAGAATCCTGGATTGCAATAATATGTTGGCCAATCTTGGATGTGCATTCAATCTGCTTGAATTCAATGACTCTTACATATGATGCAGGAGTTGCCGCATGAGATTGTATGAAGATAGTCACAGACGATTGAAATTATAATTTATATAAGATTATTATAATCAGTGGAAATGTACATTTGCTACAATGTACCTGTGTGGACAGCAGTTCTGTTTCAACCAATGTATGGATGAATTGCCTCAGGCTTAAGCAATGGCACACATCTACCTCGGATGTGCCAATACCATTATTCTGATGCAATGCATAATACACAACTCACATGTACATGCAGATGGCATGTTTCATACTGGATGCACAGTATGTATTGTATAAGGAATGGTGTGCCAGTCATGGGTATTTCAGATAGAAAGATCCCACACACAATGCCGGCCGATGTTGAAGGTACATTTTCTATCTTCAAACAAGTTAACATATATGGGTACATGTAGGGTAGTGTCCGCTACTGTCAGAAACTGCTTTGAGTTGCATTGGTCATGAATCCACAATGGACGATATGACACACTGTTTGGCCTTGCAACATTTTGTGATGACATCTTCTGGTTTTGATTTTAACATCATTATCCACTTGTAGCAACATTCCATAAACATTTAAATCCTTAATCCTTGTATAGTGCCGTGTAGACAATGTTTCATACGTTAAGCGAGGTTAATTGCAACATGGATCATAGCCTACGACTGTTTCCGACCATTTCCGACTCAGTCGGAACATATTTGATCAATATGTATGGCAGATTCCGCCAGTAATAAGGGATATTGAGACATAGACATGTAGCAACATTCTATAAACATTTAGATCCTTAATCCTTGTATAGTGCCGTGTAGACAATGTTTCATACGTTAAGCGAGGTTAATTGCAACATGGATCATAGCCTACGACTGTTTCCGACCATTTCAGACTCAGTCGGAACATATTTGATCAATATGTATGGCAGAATCCGACGGTAATAAGGGATATTGTGACATAGACAATGTTAATAAAGGCATAACACTTTTGTTAATGAGGAAATGGGGAAATGGAAATATAAATGCATGTCATTGGTGGTTTGAGACCGACTGAGGGTATGTCGGAATAAAATGTCAGAATCACTAATGC
>Ga0193716_1000434_pt1 | contig 25609 bp, 27 predicted proteins | sample U2c1metaG_FD_145901 | JGI IMG/M metagenome (GOLD analysis project Ga0193716, IMG submission 145901) | Soil microbial communities from a riparian zone of the East river system, Colorado, United States - U2c1 | ecosystem: Environmental > Terrestrial > Soil > Riparian zone | place: USA: East River...
CGGGAGCTGATGTGGAAGGATGCGGGTCTGCTGCGCGATAAGGCTGGTCTGCTGGAGGCGCAACGGGGTCTGGATGCGTTAGCGGCGGCGATGCCCCGGGGGCTCTACCGGCGTGCGGTGGAGGCACGGAACCTGCATGGGGTGGCCAGCGTGATGGTGGCTTCGGCGCTGGGCCGGGAGGAGAGTAGGGGAGCGCACTACCGCAACGATTTCCCCTATAAGGATGCGGTGGCGAAGCACTCGGTGATGCAGCGGGGGACGCTGGAGTTTGTGGCATAAGGATCGCCTGATCAGTTGTGTTTGCGCGCTTCCATCAGACAGCACTGCCATCAGATTTGGTGCGGGCCTAGAAGATGGTGAAAACGACGGGGATGATGATGCCGGCGACGAGCGCTCCCGTGACCAGGATCCTGTTGCGAAGGTACTTGTAGGACATGTAGATGCCGGAGAGGGTGGAGTAGAAGAGTCCGATGGAGACGATGAGGAAGAAGATCTTCAACGGCATCGCGTTGTGCTGTTTGACGGCGGGTGCGGGGGGCATCGGTGCAGGCTGGGTTTTGTCCGCTTTGTCTGCGGGGACGGATTTTTCTGGGGCAGGGGGCCTTTTGGCTGAGACGACGGTGGTCTGCTTTTTGTGAAGCTGACCCAGGGTGACGGCCCAGGCGGGCGGTTTGTAGTTGCTGCCGCGGGTGGTCTCGTGCAGGCTGAAGGTCTGGAGTGCCCCTGTGAAGGCGAAGAAGATCAGGGCGGGGGAGATGAAGACGCCAAGGTAGAGGTGTATCAGGCGAACATAGCGAAGCAGAGTATGGGAGCGCATTCCGGGATTGTAAATTGATTTAGGACTTAATTGGTCGTATATATCTTAAAAGAACCTGAGTTTTCTGTTGGATTTCGATTAAAAAAGCTAAATCTGTTGATTCGTCCTTCCGGTTTGTCCGATCGGGGTTATTTATGCAGGACTCTGAGGGATCGGCTCTGCTGCCGGCTTATCTGGCGACGGGGTCTTTGGAGGTTCGCGGCAAGAACACGGAGAGAAGGATGGTCGTTGTCAGCAGGATGACGATGATGCTGAGAGAGAGCATGGGGCCGACCTCGATCCAATGGGCACTGAGCATCTTGAGCGCGGCAAAGGCAAGGACGGCGGCGAGGCCATAGTGGAGATAGACGAGTTTGGTAAGCAGGTGCGAGAGGACGAAGTAAAGGGAGCGGAGCCCCATGACCGCCATGATGTTGGAGGTGTAAGCAATGAAGGGGTGGCGGGTGATCGAGAGGACGGCGGGGATGGAGTCGAGGGCGAAGACCAGATCGGTGAGCTCGATGGCTACCAGGGTGAGGAAGAGGACGCTGACCATGCGGCGGCCATCTTCGACGACGAAGAAGGCGTCCTGGCGAAGGCTGACGGGGTGGACGCGGGCGAGCCACTTGATCCAGCCGGGAGTCTCCTGGGTGTGGTCTCCGGGGAGCACGAGACGGACGGCAGCGAAGAGCAGGATGGCGGCGAAGATGTAGCTGATCCACTCGAAGCGGGCGAGAAGTTCGAGGCCACCGGCGATAAAAGCCCCGCGCATGAGAATAGCGCCGGTGACTCCCCAGAAGAGGACCTTGGGCTGCTTGGCGGGCTCGATGTTGAAGAGGCGGAAGAGGAGGAGGAAGACGAAGAGGTTATCAACGGAGAGCGCCTCTTCTATGGCGTAGCCGGCGAGATACTGCGTAGCGGGCTCGCCGCCGAGCGTGACGAAGACGAAGACGGCTACGGCTACGGCGGCCGCGATCCAAAGGATAGTTGCGACGACGTAGGCGGCGTGCCTCTTCCTGGGGCTCTGACGTGCGACGTAGATCAGGTCGATCGCGAGCAAGATGAGAACGAAGAGATGGAAGCCTATCCAGTGACTGATGGGAGTTTCGCCAAGCATGCTACATGGATGCTACATGGCCCCGCAGCATGATGCATCGCGCTAGTGATTAGCCTTTGCCGAGAACCATGGAATAGACGGCGTAGATGGCAGCTGCGATGAAAACCCAGAAGAGAGAGGAGGCGAAGAGGCTGCGCGCAACCTGGCCGAGGGGATGAACGGAGAGGTAGCCCTTTGCAGCGGAGCTTCTATAGCGGTTTTGTAGGACAGGGAGTGTCGGTAGATTCATTGTTCTATCCCTATCGGCAGAGTAGTTGGGAGATTTAGCCTCTGAGCATCCCTCAAAAGGGGCAGATCGTGGCTAATTTGGGGGATATCGAAGTTGTTAACGGCCTACTGGAGCGGCTTTTTTCATGACAGCTTTTTCGGCGCGACGTAGCATGAGTGCCGTATTGTTGCTGCAAACGATTCGATTCCGACTGGAGATCCTATGAAGACGGTGATTCGCTTGATAGCGGTTGCGGCAGGGCTTTTGGTGGCACAGGTTGCCGTGGCCCAGGCTCCTGCTGGAGCTACGGGAATTTGCAAGGATGGGACGTACTCGACCGCTGCCAGCAAACAGGGCGCTTGCCGCGGACATCAGGGCGTGAAGGAGTGGTATGCGACTGCTCCTGTTGCTCCGGCAACCTCGGCGAAGGCGGCTACTCCTGCCATTCCAGCCGAGGCTGCTGCTCCTGCTGCTCCGGCAAAGGCTGCCACGACTCATGCTTCTACGGCTTCGATGCCGCAGGCGGCGGGCGGCGGGCCGGGCCTGGTGTGGTTGAATACCGGGACCAACGTGTACCACTGCTCCGGGACACAGTTTTATGGCAAGACGAAGGCTGGCGCGTATATGTCGGAGGCCGATGCCAAGGCGAAGGGCGCCCACGCCGACCACAATAAGCCTTGCACCAAGTAGCACTGGGATTGATTAGGAAAGACGGCGCTCCTGAGGCCTGTGTCCGGCTTCAGGGGCGCTGGTTGATTAAACGGATCATCTCGACGAAGAGGTCGCCGGAGATCTGGAGTGATTTGGGACTGACCTTGTCGAGCGTGTCCAGCTCGGTGTGGTGGAAGCTGCCAGATCGGAGCTCCTGCGTGGGTGGGCCGTAGTCGAGGTCGATGAGGTCGAGGACGGGGACGCCGCGCTGCTTGAAGGGGATGTGGTCGTCTTCGACTTCGGTGGAGTTTTTAAAGATATAGCTGGAGTGCCCGGTGTTTTTAGCGGCTTTGGCGAGCAGGTCGAGGAGCCAGGGGGTGGAGTTGGCGTCCTTGTCGATATTCAGGTCCTTGTCGCCGATCATATCGGCCAGGAGGTAAGCCTTGATCTTGCCCAGGGTTCCGTTGGAAGACCACTTGGCGGCGAGGTGGCGGCTACCGTAGAGGGAGTCGGAGGCCGACCAGGATTTGATGGCCTCTTCGCCGTCGAAGAAGACGAGATAGACGCTGTAGCCCTCGGGTGGATGTGCGCGCAGGTAGTTCCCGATCTCGATGAGCAGGGCGGTGGTGGCGGCGCCATCGTTCGCTCCGACGAAGTTGATGTCCTTGAGCCAGTAGTTTGTCTCGTAGTGGCTGGCCAGGACGATGACGCCGTCCTTCTTGCCGGGGTAGCGCACGATGTAGTTGCGCATGGGTAGTGTGCCGATGGGGGTGTTGGCAGAGAAGCTGTCGGTTTCGAAGTTGCCCTTGGCGGCTTCGGGGGCGAAGTGGGACTTGATGAACTCCTCGGCCTTGAGATGGTCGGGAGAGCCGATCCAGCGATGCGGCGCGGCGGCCAGGTACTGTTGGGTGAGGTTATAGGCGGCCTGTCCGCTGAAGTGGGTCGACGCGGCTGGTTTTTGGGCGATAGCCGGGGCAACGAAGGCGGAGAAGAGTAGGACAAGCAACTGCAAAGACGAAATACGGAGGCTCTTCCCCTTCGGCAAACTCAGGGTCAGAATGACGGCTTTTTTGAGGGGGAAGGAGTTCGTCATGCAGATTTCTTCTGCTCCCGGGCTTTGCGACGCGCTGGGTGGACGATGAAGGCGACGCCAACGCCAATCATGTAGAGAACGAGCATGGGAGTGGCGAAGAGGCACATGCCGATGGGGTCGGGTGTGGGGCAGATGATGGCTGCGATGACGAAGATGATGAGAATCGCGTAGCGGATGTGCTTGATCAGAAACTTGCCATCGACGATGCCGAAGAGAGCCAGGAAGAAGATGACGATGGGCAGCTCAAACGTGACGCCAAGGCCGAGGATTACCGCGAGGAAGAAGTTGGTGTAGTCCTCGATGGTGATAATGGGGTGGAACTCTTTTCCGAAGCCTTTGATGAGGATCTCGAGCGCACCTGGAAAGACCCAGTGGTACCCGAACCAGGCTCCGGAGAGAAAGAGGAGGATGGTGGCTCCCATGAAGGGGACGACGTACCGCTTCTCGTTCGAGTACATGCCCGGCGCGATAAAGAGCCAGAGCTGATAGAGGATGAAAGGGCTGGCGAGGATGGCGCCGCCGTAGAGCGAGGTCTTGAGGTAGAGATTGAGGCCGTCGGTCGGATGGGTGAAGTTGAGTGCAATGCCGAGGTGGTCGAGCGGAGCCTTGACGATAGCGTAGAGCTGGACGTGAAAGGTGTAGGCGACGGCGAAGCCGATGAGCAGATAGACGGTGGAGTGGAGGAGGCGCTTGCGGAGTTCGCCGAGATGCTCCATCAGGCTCATGCCAGGAAGTTCGGCTCGGTCACTGACGGCGGCACGGACGTTATCGATGAGGTCAGCCATGATGGAGGGGCGCCTCGTTCGTCTGGTCTACGGTGTCGTCAACGGTGTGGCCCTGGGTGTGGTCGGGAGTCTGTTGCAGGGCGTACTCCTGGGTGGAACTGGTTGCTTCGGGATCCGGAACGTGGGGGATGGAGTCGAAGGCGTGGGACATGGAGTTGGCGGAGGAATCGGAGGAGGATGAGGTGGCTACTGGCAGGCCGGTCGAAGGCGGCATCAGGTTCAAGTCCCCGGAGGTGGCGATGGGAAGCGGCATAGTAGCGGGTGTGGACTCGGCCGTGAACTCGTGGTTCTGGTCTGCGACGAAGCTGTCGGTGACACTGTCGGCGACGATACTATCGGCCGGCTGCGCTATGGTGTTTTCGGTGCCGTCTGTGATGGCAGGAGTGACGGGGGCCGCGGCTTCCATGGCGGCGATCTTCTTCTGCTGCTCGGCCTGCTCGGCGACGCGGAGTTCGTCCTCCATCTGCATGCGGAACTCGTTGGAGGCGCGGCGGAACTCGCCCATCAACTTGCCCAGTTGGCGGGCGAGTTCGGGGAGCTTCTTCGGGCCGAAGAGGAGCAGGGCGATGAAGAAGATGACGGCGCTGTCCTGAAAGCTAGGCATAAGTGACTTCCATGATACGGGTTACATTGGAGCGTAACAAATAGATGTATATGTTGACGCTGTTGTAAGATTAAAGGTGTACGGCTGCAGGGTTGAATCATTGATTCAAAACGAAAAATGCATCTTTTAGATGCGGCCTTCGTCCAATGAAATACGAGCGGCAATGATGGCCGCAAGTGGTGTACAGAGTGGTAAGAGTTGCAACATCCCCGTGGGTTGGGTGATGGCTTGAAGGTGAGCCGGCACAGCGAATCCACTGCAGCTTCGGCAGTGAACATGCTTTCAACATCCCCGTCTCAGAGGCGAGAAGACGGCACCGGTGATCGCCGATGCCGAACGACCTCATGAGGCTGAAGGCGGAGTACTTTGAACGGTTTACTTGAAGAGGTCGCGGCAACGGCTGCGACAGAGGCTGTTGCGGATTCCTGTTCCCTCGATAACTACCTTACGCAACCTGACCATACGATGGATGCCCGCATTGCCGCAGCGCGCGCGACCCTGGGAACCGATGTCGTTCTGCTGGGGCACCACTACCAGCGCGACGAGGTTATCCGGTTTGCCGACTACACGGGCGACAGCTACAAGCTCTCCAAGGTTGCCGCCGAGACCAACGCAAAGTACATGCTCTTCTGCGGTGTTCACTTCATGGCCGAGACGGCCGATGTTCTGGGACAGCCCTGGCAGCAGGTGATTCTGCCGGATCTGAACGCCGGTTGCTCGATGGCTGACATGGCCGAGATCGGGCAGGTGGAGGATTGCTGGGACTCGCTCGAACGAGCCGGGCTAACCGATGCTTCCACTGGCGGGTTGATTCCATTGACATATATGAACTCCGCTGCCGCCATCAAAGCCTTTTGCGGTGAGCGCGGTGGTCTGGTCTGCACCTCTTCAAACGCTCGCGGAGCCTTCGACTGGGCGTTTGCGCGGGCAGGCAAGATTCTGTTCCTGCCGGACCAGCACCTTGGACGCAATACGGCGTTCGCGATGGGGATTTCGCTGAGCGAGATGGTCGTCTGGGATCCTTACCAGATCAACGGGGGCGTCAGCCCGGATCGTCTCAAGGCGGCGAAGGTGATTCTCTGGAAGGGGCATTGCTCGGTGCATCAGCGTTTTCTGCCGGAGCATGTGGACCGCATCCGCGCGCAACATCCGGAGATGCAGGTGGTTGTGCATCCCGAGTGCCGGTGGGAGGTCTGCCAGAAGGCCGACGCCATCGGCTCCACCGAACGCATCATCGAGGTGATCGAGAAGGCTCCGGAGGGTTCGAGCTTTGCCGTGGGAACGGAGATTCACCTGGTGAATCGGCTTGCTAAACGGTTTGCCCCACTAGGCAAGAAGGTTATCACGCTCGATGACGCGGGCTGCCTCTGCACGACGATGTATCGCATCTCGCCGCAACACCTGGCGTGGGCGCTCGAAAATCTGGTTGAGGGGCGGGTTGTGAATCGCATCAAGGTAGACGATGATGTGAAGCAGTGGGCGAAGGTAGCCCTCGATCGAATGCTGGAGATACGTGCGTGAGCAAGACCTTTACAGTGGGCGAGGCCCAGACGCTGCTGCCCGTGGTGGAGGCTCTGCTACGGAGGGCGCAGACGGCCGGGTCTCGCGCCGGTGAACTCGAGATGGAGATGCAGGCTCTCAGTCAGAGGATCTTTCTCACCGGTGGCATGCATGTCAGCGTAACGACGGCAGCCAGGCGGCGTGCCGAGCGGGATAAGTGCGTGCAGGAGGCCAAGGATACTCTGGCCGAGATCGACACAATCGGCGTTCAGGTGAAGGACCTGGAGCAGGGTTTGCTGGACTTTCCGTGCATCATTGATGGTAAGACGGTGCTGCTCTGCTGGAAGCTCGGAGAGAAGGAGATCGGCTACTGGCACTCTCCGGAAGATGGCTTCGCCGGGCGAAAGCCTTTGGATGCAAGGTTTGGCAAGATGGAGCGGGAGCGGCTGAACTGAGGTCGGCTGGTGTATGCTGGCTTCGCAGCGGTGGATAATAGTCTGTGGATAACTAAATTTATCAAACGATAATATTTATCAATCTTTTGGGCTATACTTTTTCCATGTTGGTGAATGAGTCCAAGTCGTTTCGTGAGCTCTGCCAGGAACACGGCATTGCCGTGACTCACCAGCGGCAGGTGCTGTACGAAGTGATGAAGACGATGCATGGCCATCCGAGTCCGGAAGAGGTCTATGCGCGGGTGAAGAAGAAGGTGCCGGCGATCTCGCTGGCGACTGTCTACAAGAACATCCATCTGTTTGTCGAGAGTGGCGTCTTCCGCGAGGTGAGCATGCACCATGGCTCCGTGCGCGTGGAGATGAATGGCGCAGCGCACCACCACATGGTGTGCTCGAAGTGCAAAGGGATTACCGATATCGGAGAGAAGGAGCTCGGGCTGGTTGCTAAACGCGACAGGCTGCCTGGAGGCTTTCTTGTCGAACGGTATGCAGTCGATGTAATTGGCGTCTGCGCGAAGTGCCAGGCGTCGTGAATTGGGTTGCTAACAGATGCTTTACTGAGGTGATGGATGGCAGATGAATTGAAGAGCAAAGTGATGACGTCCGACGCAGGCCGGCCGGTAGGTGACAACCAGAACTCCCTCACTGTTGGTCCGCGTGGACCGATCGTGTTCGACGACTTCCTGTTGTTCGAGAAGATGGCGCACTTCAACCGCGAACGCATTCCAGAGCGCGTTGTCCATGCCAAAGGATCGGGTGCGTATGGCACCTTTACCTGTACGAATCCCGACATGAAGAAGTACACGACGGCGAAGCTGTTCGACACCGTCGGCAAGAAGACTCCGACATTTATCCGCTTCTCGACCGTCGGCGGGGAGAAGGGCTCAGCGGACTCCGAGCGCGATCCGCGTGGATTTGCCCTCAAGTTCTACACCGAAGAGGGCAACTGGGACATGGTCGGCAACAACACGCCGGTCTTTTTCATCCGCGACCCTCTGAAGTTTGGCGATTTCATCCACACGCAGAAGCGTGACCCGGAGACGAATCTGAAGTCGCCAACGATGATGTGGGACTTCTGGTCGCTCTCGCCTGAGAGTCTGCACCAGGTCACTATCCTGTTCAGCGATCGTGGCACACCAGATGGCTATCGGCACATGGATGGATTCAGCAGCCACACCTTCTCGCTGATCAACGACAAGGGCGAACTCTTCTATGTGAAGTACCACTTCAAGACGAAGCAGGGAATCAAGAACTTCACGCGGGAGGAGGCCGACCATATGAAGTCGGTCGACATGGATCACTCGCAGAGCGACCTCTTCAGCGCCATCGAGAAGGGCGACTTCCCGAAGTGGGCTGTGAAGATCCAGGTCATGCCCGAGACTGAGTCGAAGACCTATCACATCAATCCCTTCGATCTCACCAAGGTCTGGCCCCACGCTGACTATCCCCTGATCGAGATAGGAGAGCTGGAGCTGAACCGGAATCCGACGAATTATTTCGCCGAGGTTGAGCAAGCTGCGTTTGAGCCGCGCAATGTGGCTCCGGGCATGGGCTTCTCGCCCGATCGCATGTTGCAGGGACGACTGATCAGCTATCCCGACGCGCATCGCTATCGTCTGGGCGTGAACTACGACAAGCTGCCGGTGAATGCTCCCAAGTGCCCGTTCGCGACCTATCATCGCGATGGGACGATGGCCTTCACCGACAACGGTGGTAGCTCTCCGAACTACGAGCCCAACAGCTTTGGCGGTCCGACGCAGGATCCACGCTTTAAGGAGCGTCCAACTACCTACGAGAGCGCCACGGTGGAGCGGTATGACCATCGCGAACTCGACGGAGACTACTACACGCAGCCGGGCAACCTGTTCCGGCTCATGAAGCCGGATGCTCAGGAACGGCTGTGTGGCAACATTGCGGCTGGTCTGGGACAAGTCGAGACGAGGATTCAAGACCTTCAGATCAACCACTTCTACAAAGCCGATCCTAAGTATGGTGAAGGTGTAGCCAAAGCTGTGGGACGAAAGATTGAAGACATTGTGAAGAAGGAAGAGTTAGTTACTGCCTAACTTGAAGTACGTGTGAAAGTAAGTAAAAACGGCCTGTTTACAGGCCGTTTTTTGCTGTTCAAGATGCTCCTGGTTTGATAAAATTGGAGATGTCACTTAATTGCCTTTTATCCGTTTTCTAGTGGGCGATAAACCAAGATTTATCTTACCGAGGAGCTATATTCCATGTTACAAATAGGCGAAAAATTTCCTAACTACAGGCTGACAGCCACCGTCTCCACCGATAAGGATGAAGCAAAGGCATTTACTATTCTCACCGAGGAGTCTTATCCCGGTAAGTGGAAGGTGTACTTTTTCTGGCCGAAGGATTTCACCTTTGTTTGCCCGACCGAGATTGCTGCCTTCGGCAAGCTGAACAGCGAGTTCGCGGATCGCGACTGCCAGATTCTGGGCGGTAGCACCGACAACGAATACGTTCATGCCGCATGGCGGACGCATCACGCCGACTTGAAGGACCTGCCCTTCCCGATGATCTCCGATATCCGGCGCGATCTCTGCGGAGAGCTCGGCATTCTTGACGAGAAGGCTGGCGTTGCGCAGCGCGCCACCTTTATCGTGGACCCTGAGAACATCATTCGCTTCATCTATGTGACCGATCTCTCGGTAGGCCGCAATCCACAGGAGGTTCTACGCGTGCTGGATGCGCTGCAGACCGATGAGCTCTGCCCCTGCAACTGGCAGAAGGGCGAAGCGACGCTGGCGTAGTTTTTCTCAGCCGAAGGGCGCGGCTGCCTCTGCAGTCGCGCCCTTTTTTTTTCACTGCAGCCCCGCATGGGGAAAGGATATTGAGATGGCATTGGAAGAGTTGATTGGCGGGCTTCCCGCTTATGCGAAGGACTTGAAGCTGAACTACTCCTCGCTGGTTAAGCAGAACACGGAGCTTACGCCGCAGCAGCTTTGGGGTACTGTGGTGGCGGCTGCCATCGCTACCCGCAACCCGGAGCTCACGGCGGCGACGATCGCCGACTCTGCGGCAGGGCTTACACCCGATGCGCTGGATGCAGCTAAAGCCGCGGCGGCGATCATGGGCATGAACAATGTGTACTACCGATTTCACCACCTTACTTCGAACGAGAGGTATGCGACGTTGCCGGCGCGGCTGCGGATGAACGCACTGCGCGGTCACTCCGTCGATCACGTGGACTTCGAACTCTGGTGCCTCGTCGTAAGCGCGGTGAACGCCTGCGAGAAGTGCGTCGACTCCCACGAGAAGGTGTTGCGGGAGAAGGGCGCGACGGAAGAGTTAATCAACGCAGCTATCCGCGTGACCTCGGTGATCCATGCGATTGGCGTTGTGCTGGACTCGGAGAGGGCTTCGCCTACGGCGGCAGTATAGGCAAGGGCGAGGTCCAGATTTGTGTGGAAGTCATGCACCTTTGAGGCACTTTTATATCTCTAAATAGAGCGAACCCAAAGGAGAATGTATGGAAGCGCGTTTCAATGCCGCGAAGATTGCGCCTGCTGGATATAAAAACTTACTTTTGATGGAGCAGTACCTGAGCAGTTGTGGGCTGGGAGGGCTGCTCCATCTGATCAAGCTGCGCGTGTCCCAGATCAACGGCTGTGCCTTTTGCCTGGATATGCACTGGAAGGATCTGCGCGCCTCTGGCGAAGACGAGCAGCGACTCTATTCGCTCGATGCATGGCGTGAGTGCCCGTACTATAGCGAGCGTGAGCGGGCGGCTCTTGCCTGGGCTGAAGCCTTGACACTGATCACGAACGGACATGTGCCCGATGCCGTCTACGAGCAGATGAAGCCGCACTTCAACGAGAAGGAACTGGCGGATTTGACCTATGCCGTAGTCACGATCAATGCGTGGAACCGGCTGTCGATCTCATCGCGTACACCTCCAGGAACGTATCAACCGGCAAAGACAGCACACGCATAGATCGTTAGTGAAAGCAACGGAGGCGCGGATCGTTACCCGCGTCTCCTTTATTGGGCGGTTGGTGGTGTGGGACGAGTTCGTGGCATTGGAGTTTCGTTTTTAGGATTGCGACCGGCATTCCATTCGGGCTTCCACTTTGAATCGGCGAGCCAGCGGATCGGTGTAACCATCGAGGCGATGGCGTTGGTCATATGGTTGAAGTCGATGGTGCGAAGCTCGTCTGATGGTTGGTGGTAGTCCTTGTGCAGGCCGAAGCTGGAGACCGTGTGCGCGATGATGCCTTGCCGCGCCAAGGCGTAGTTGTCCGAGCGCCGGAAGAACAGCTCCTTCGGATGGGGGTCGTTGACCAGGTGAGCGCCATGCTTCACCAGCTCAGGCCCGAGGTTGGAGCGGTCGAAGCCAGTAAGCCAGAGGGTTCCGGCGGGGACTGCGGGGTCGGGCCGTCCGATCATCTCGAACTCCAGATTGGCGACGATGTTGCTAAGGGGCACAGGCGGGTGCTGCAGGAAGGCTTGGTTGCCGAAGCCGCCTATCTCCTCCGAGCCGAAGAGCGCGAAGACGATGGTCCGGCGTGGGTGCGGGCCGTTGGCCAGGATGTGGGCGAGAGCAAGGACAGCAGTGGTTCCCGATGCATCGTCATCCGCTCCGTTATAGTTGCTGTCGCCGCCGACGGGAGGGCCGATGCCGAGGTGATCCAGGTGAGCGGTAAGCAGCACCACCTCGTCAGGCGAGCTTGTGCCGCGTAAGATGGCGATGGCGTTCCAGGTCTCTTTGCGAGGAGTGTCCTCAGACTTCGAGACGCGTTGTTGAGCCCGTGCGGGCAGCGGATTTGGCAGTGCGGTCTTCTGCAGATAGCTGCCGTTGTCTCCGCCGGGTTCAAGGCCCAATGATTGAAACTGGGCGGCGGCGAAGAGCGCGGCGATGTGCTCGTCCCGGGTAGCTGAGCCGCGACCGTGCAACTCGTCGTCGGCGAGAAAATTCATATCGGAGCGAACTTCGCGATCAAGAGAAAAGGTAGCTGCCGTTTTCGATCCGGATGAGTCGAATGAATGACTCACCTGTCCATGGGAAGCGATGTTGCCTACGAGTGTGCAGGCGAGTGCGATTGTGCTCAGTAGATTCAGGTGCTTGGATACAGGCATTGCGCAAATTATAGATGAGCGCAGGTGCTGATTTTCTAGCAGAATGGTGTAGTTGTTGAAGATTTGGGATGAGAGGATGTAGTGATGAGAGTACCGGTAGAAGTCACGCGGCTATGGGCGTGGGGAATAGTTGCCGCAGTACTATCGGCTCTGACAGGCTGTAGTAATTTCTTCATTCCTCCCACTACCGGCGGTGGCGGGACTACAAGCGGGAATCGCGTCTATGTCGCGAACTCGACTGCCAATACGATAGCCGGGTTCACAGTGGGTACGAACACCTTGACGTCTGTGCCGAATTCGCCGCTGGCGCTGGGTTATTCGCCGACTGCGGTCGTGACCACGCCATCGAACACCTTCCTGTATGTTGCGGGTCTGGGCGCTATCTATGTCTACACGATTAATTCGGATGGCTCCCTGTCCAGCTCCAGCCAGGGATCTGCCGTGGCACTTGTGACGGTGGCTGCGCTCGATGTCTCGCCTGATGGGCAGTGGCTCTTCGGGCTCGATTCATTGACGACGGTTGTCGACGAGTTCCAGATAAACACCTCGACCGGCGGCCTGACCGCAGTCGCGACAACTCCTTACAATGTGAGCAACACGGTGTTCACGCCCAAGGCGATCCGCGTTGCGCCAAATGGCGGCCTGGTCTTCGCCGCGCTGGGGACCAGCGGCGATGTGGTCTTTACCCTCAACACAACGACCGGCGTGCTTGCCAGCAGCCAGACGCTCCCGGTCTCGGATACGACCAGCGATAACGCCCTGGCAGTCGACAGCAATACGGGCTACCTCTACATCGCCAGAAGCGGAACCAATGGGGGGCTAGCCGTCTACAGCATCGGCGCCGCGGGCGTGTTGAATCAGGTCAACGGTTCGCCCTTCGCTGCTGGGGTAGGGCCTGCCTCCGTCGTACTGGACCGCACAGGGAAGTACGCCTATGTGGCGAACCGAACCGACGGGACCATCTCCGGCTACACGATCGGAACCGGAGCGGCGTTGACGGCATTGAGCGGCTCGCCGTATGCGAGTGGTGCCCAGGTGACCTCGCTCGGGATCGACCAGAGCGGCGCGTACCTGCTTGCGGCCGCCACTGGCGGCACTCCGGATCTGTCCATGTACAGCTTCGACGCGACCGTTCCCGGCAAGCTCAATCTTGCGACCAGCACGTCGACGGGGACGGCTCCAACCGGCGCGATCGCGGTTGCTGCCACCCACTAGGCCCACTTAGCAGACTTGCCCAGCAGGATGATGGACTCAACCTGAGCAACGCTGCGATGAGCGACGTTCCGTGTTTTAGCGGCATCGCCGGTAGTATGGGATAGGTAGCGTCTTTCCAGTCGGAGTTGTACGGTTATCTTTTCCCTTTCTCGAAAAATCGCTCCGGAGATCCGCTCAGGCTCACCGATCTCCCGGCTCGCGTGTGCAGCGGCGATATCGGTGTGTCTGATCATGGGGCTGATTGGCTGTTCGCGGCTGCGTCCCAAGCCTAAGGCCCAGTATGTGTATGTCACGGCGAAGCAGACCTTCCTGCGCGACCGCGTGGCAGCTGTATCGAACCGCACCGTGCAGAACGGCGACAAGCTGGAGGTTCTGGAGCGCGGGCGCCGCTTTGTGCGGGTCAAGACCGAGAAGGGCGAGCAGGGTTGGATTGACGAGAAGGTCGTCGCCACGCAGGAGGTCTTCAATCAGTTCGAAGCATTGAAGCAGGAGCACAAGAAGGACCCCACCGTGGCCTCCGCGGTTGTGCGCGACGAGGTATACCTGCACTCCAAACCCGGGCGCGATACGGAGCGCTTCTACCGCCTGTCAGAGGGCGAGAAGCTGAAACTGTTCGCACGCGCGACGCTGCCCAAGCCCCTCCCCCCCGGAACGCGGCTCAAAAAGCAGGCTGCCCCCCCGCCTACGACTGCAGCGGGCGCTTCCCCGAAGGGTGGTGTCGCAACAAAGGCTAACGCTCCCAATGCGGACGCTGCTCCAGCGATCCCCGAACCGCCGCCGATGGAGGACTGGTGGCTCGTACGGGACTCCAAGGGGAATACCGGCTGGATGCTCAGCCGCATGATGGATGTCGATGCTCCCGATACCCTCACGCGCTACTCCGAAGGACAGCGTATGGTGGGTGCCTATGTTCTAGCGACAGTGCACGATCCCGAGGCCGAGCAGGAGAACAAGGATATTCCCGAGTACGTTACCGTCCTGAGCCCATACAAGGCGGGGCTTCCCTACGACTTCGATCAAGTGCGCGTCTTTATCTGGAACATCAAGAAACATCGGTACGAGACTGGTTATCGGGATCGCAACATTCAGGGATATCTGCCGGTCGAGGTGAAGGTGGCGACCGATCCCTATAGCAAGTCGCCCACGGCGGCGGTGCCTGCTCCCACCTTCAGCTACAGGGTGCTCTCGGACGATGCCGGTCCGGTGATTCCAGACCCCGTGACCGGCATGATGGTGCCGGGCAAGACCATCCTGAAGACCTACCGGCTGGAAGGAAACCTCGTGCGGCGACTTCTGCCGCCAACAACGCAAGCGCCGGGAGAGACGCATCCCAACCCGGTGGCGGAGAAGAAGGTCAAAAAGGCGATAAAGCCGAAGGCCAGGAAGAAGCGGTAAACCCTCACGGCTGGGATTAAGATCCAGATTCAGGCGTAGAACGCTGCAATCGCGTCAACCACTGTCTCCTGCTCGTCCTCGCGAAGCTCGGGATACATCGGTAGCGCCAGAACCTCGTCTGCGGCGGCTTCGCTGACGGGGAAGTCGCCCTTCCTGTAGCCGAGGCTGGCGAGGCTCGTCTGGAGGTGAAGTGGCAGCGGATAGTAGATCTCGCTGCCGATCTGCCGATCTGTTAGGTACTGTCGCAGCGCATCGCGGCGTGGAGCACGGATGACGTACTGGTGGAAGACGTGTCCGGCCCGAGGGTCAGTGAAGGGAAGCACTACGCCATCCGCCGTACTGGAGGCAGCGAGACCTGCATCCTCGAAGAGTTGGTCGTAGCCGGCGGCATGGTCGCGGCGCTGCTGATTCCACCGGGGAAGATACGGGAGCTTCACCTCGAGGACGGCGGCCTGCAGGCTATCCAGGCGGGAGTTCCAGCCTATCTCCTCGTGGTAGTAGCGTTGGCGCATCCCGTGGCCCCGGAGTATCCGGGCATGATCGTCGAACTCGGCGGAGACGGTCGTCAGAAGACCGGCATCTCCAAAGGCGCTCAGGTTTTTGGTGGGATAGAAGCTGAAGGCGGCGAGATCGCCCAAAGCTCCGGCGGGAGTCCCATTCCATGTGGCTCCAAAGGCCTGTGCGGCGTCTTCGATCAGCAGCAGGTTGTGGCGCTGCTTCAGTGCGGCGAAGGCGTCCCAGTCCGCGCACTGGCCGTAGAGATGCACCGGCAGGATGGCCTTCACCCTGGAGCCCGTGTGTGTGTGCAGGACCTCTTCTACGGCATTGGCCGAGAGATTGAAGGTGGCAGGGTCGATATCGGCAAGAAGAGGTTGCGCACCGCAGCGCAGAATGGCGCTGACCGTGGCGAAGAAGCTGAAAGGAGTGGTTATGACGGCGTCGCCAGGTCCGATATTGGCTGCGGCCATCGTTAGCCAGATAGCGTCGGTGCCGCTCGCGCAGCCTATGGCGTAGGGGACGGAGCAGGCTGCTGCCGCCGCCGTCTCAAAACTTCCGACCTGCGGGCCGAGGATGAACCTCTGGGAGTTACAGACTTTTTCGATGGCATCCAGTATTTCTTGTCGCATACCGGTGAACTGCCGGGAGAAATCCAGCATCTGAACGGGTTGCGGGTTACTTGGCACATCGTTATGGTATATCGCTGGGTGACTGGAGCGACGACCCAGTGTCGTTCCAGAGTGGACTACGTCTAACGTTTTATTGCGATTGCAGCTTTCCACGGCGCGCAGGTTGAAAATTGTGATGGATACTCGTATCGTGTACCTCTTGGCTTCAGATTGAGCTGGATTTAGGAACTGAGGTTGATGGAGTACGGCAGGACCTTGTAGTTAAGGACTTTAAAACTAAGGAGATCGGCACCATGGAATCAAAGCCGGCACAGAACATTCAGGATACTTTTCTCAATACAGTGCGAAAAGATAAGAGTCCGATCACGATCTATCTGGTAAGCGGTGTGAAGCTGACTGGAAAGATCCGCTCGTTCGACAAGTACTCCGTGCTGTTGGAGAACAACAGCCAGGAGCAACTGATCTTCAAGCATGCGATCTCGACCGTTGTAAGCGGGCGAGCTGGGACACATGTGGAGCCAAAGGCAGAAGCCCGAGTGGGCGGGTCCCCTGCGCCGGCTGCCAGTGTGCCGATCCAACCGGTTCAAGAGGCCACTGGGACGCAAGGCCGCTAGCCCTTGACCAAAGAGGCAGGTACAGAGATCTCTTCAGAGAAGACGGTAAGACGAAGTCTCGTCGAGGCGCAGGCCGCAGCAGAAGACCGTCTGCAAGCCGGGCGGCAGAGTGCCGAACGCGCCGTGCTGGTCGTCGTCGAGTTTACCGGCGAGCGGCGCAAACTGACTGCGGCGGCTCGCATGGCCCGCAAGGCAGCGGCCGTCTCTTCTGGTGCTTCGGATCTCGTAGGAAACATCGTCGGTGGGATTACAGCAGAGCCGCAGACTGCAGGGCTGGACTTCGATGCCTCCCTGGCTGAGTTTCAGGAGCTCGTCCGCAGCGCCGGCGCGGAGGTGACGGAGACCCTTATTCAGCGTCGCCCCCGTCCCGATCCGGCCACGCTGGTAGGCCAGGGCAAGCTGGAGGAGATCGAGGGTGTGCTGGCCTCGACCAACGCCGATCTCGTCCTGTTCGACCACGACCTGACTCCATCACAGCTGCGCAACCTCGAGGCCAGGCTGCCTTGCCGCGTCATCGACCGGACCCAGCTCATTCTGGATATCTTTGCCCGGCACGCGCGAACCCGCGAGGGTCAGTTGCAGGTAGAGCTTGCCCAGCTTGAGTATCAGCTGCCACGGCTCGCTGGACGCGGAAAGGCTATGTCTCAGCTGGGCGGCGGCATCGGAACTCGCGGACCTGGCGAAACCCAGCTCGAGACCGACCGGCGAAAGATCAACCTCAGAATCGACCACGTCAAGGAGCAGTTGGAGTCGGTCCGCCGGATTAGACGCCAGCAGCGGCAGCGCCGCGAGGCCGTGCCGGTGCCTGTCGTTGCACTGGTCGGCTATACCAACGCCGGCAAGAGCACCCTCTTCAACGCCCTCACTGCGGCTGGCGTGCTCGAGTCCTCGCGTATGTTCGCCACGCTCGATCCCAAACTGCGCCAGTTGCAACTCCCGTCGCGCAGAAAGGTCCTGCTCTCCGATACCGTAGGCTTCATCCGCAACCTGCCCCACACGCTGGTCACAAGCTTCCGGGCGACCCTCGAAGAGGTCGAGCGCGCAGAACTCCTCCTGCACGTCCGCGACGCCTCCAGCCCCATGATGGACGAGCAGAAACTGCAGGTTGAGCGCGTTCTCGGCGAACTGGACGTCGCAAAGAAGCCTGTCATCGAAGTCTTGAACAAGATTGACCTCATATCCTTGGACGATCCCATACCGATGGGAGCTCCCGGCAGCATCGCGGTCTCCGGCCTGGAAAAGATGGGTCTCGATCATCTGCTGGCCGCCATCGACGCTGCTCTGGTGGTCGATCCCCTGATTGAGATGACGTTTCGCCTGCCGCAGTCCGAAGGGGCAGTCATCGCAGCTCTCGAGGCCGGAGCGATCGTGAAAGAGAAGTCCTTCGAGGGAAACCTTGCCTACCTCACCGCGAGAGGGCCGACATCCCTGCTGACTCGTTTCAGAAGGTTTCAGGAGCGAGCATAGGCTGCTTAACTAGCATAGGCCGCCTGAAGGGGAGCGGAGGTGGTGTCCCCATTCACGCGACCTATGTGACCCAGAAAATAGGGTCCGGGTGGTACCTATAAGTCTAATCCTCCGGTATGGGAAGTCAAAGCCTATTTTCCCGCGGACTCGTTCGTTCGATAATCGAACTTCGAAAGCGGTTATCGAATCCTTTGGGTTTGACACTCGCGCAAACGCTTTGCTAAAACTAGGTGTACCGCAAACTATCAGTCAGACCATTCACACAACGTTTCGATCGAACAAAATAACTGTGTAAGACAAGCTGACGACAGGACTTCTAAGCGGCTGCGGCCGACCCCCTTCATGGACCAGATACTCAATCAACTCGGTGGACTTGTGCTCGGCTCTGTGCCGACGATGATCCTTTTCATCCTGCTGGTCGCCGCCTATGGCCTCCTGGTTCGTCGACCGCTTCAGCGGGTTCTGGCTGAGCGTCGCGCCCGTACTACCGGTGCAGTCGAGCAGGCCCGCGGAGCCATCGCTGCCGCCGAGGCCGAGACCACCGCCTACGAAGACAAGCTTCGCCGAGCAAAGGCCGAGATCTTCCAGGCTCGTGATCAGAAGTTGAAGCAGTGGAACGCCGAGCGCGAGGCCGCCCTCGAGCAGGTGCGTCAATCGACCCAGGAGCGTGTCCGCGGCGCCCGCCAGGAGATCGAGCAGAGCGCCGCCGAGGCCCGCAATCAGATCGAAGCCCTCAGCGACGAGCTAAGCACACGGATTCTCAGCGCGGTCCTCCCCGCCGGGATTGTCCCGACGGAGGTCGCCCAGTGAACCTTTCCTCAATCAAAAGACTTCTTCCCGGCCTGGTAGTAGCGGCGCTCCTCTTCGCGCCTACCTGCCACGTCAAGGCACAGGAGGCAACTCCCGCCGCTGTTGGCAGCACTGGAAGCGCAAGCACCCCCGAAGCTCAGTCTCCCGAGAAGGGCAAGCAGGAAGAGGGCGAGAACGAGGCTTATCGTCACTCGCCTACGGTTCGTGCCCTGGGCGCCAAGCTCGGCATGAACGCCGACCAGGCTGCTACGGCCTTCACCGTCGCGAACTTCGTCGTGCTCGCTCTCCTCGTTGGCTGGTTCCTCATAAAGACCCTGCCCAAAGCCTTCCGCGACCGCAACTCCGCAATCCAGAAGCACCTGGTCGATGCCCGCTCCGCGACCGAAGAAGCCAGTGCTCGTCTCAACAGCGTCGAAGCCCGGCTGAGCAAGCTCGACGAGCAGATCGCCGCTATGCGAGCGCAGTCCGAGAAGGACGCCGTAGCCGACGAGCAGCGTATCAAGGCCTCCGTCGAGGAAGAGAAGCAGAAGATCCTCGCCGCTGCCGAGCAGGATATCGCCGCAGCCACAGTGCACGCGCGCCGTGAGATTCAGCAGTACGCCGCCGATCTCGCAATCGATCAGGCCGCGCGCAAGCTTGTCGTCAGCGCCGAAACAGACCGCCTCCTCATCCAGAGCTTCGCGGAGCGGCTCACCGGCAAGGACGTAAAGGAAGGGCAAAACTAATGTCTGTTCTCGCTCTTCGCTACGCTCACGCCTTTGCCTCCGTCGCCGAATCCAATCATCTGGATACAAACGCCGCCCAGCAGCAGCTACGCGACTTCAACGAAACCCTCGCCGATAGCCGCCAGCTTCGTGAGGTTCTTATGAACCCCTCCATCGCGACCGAGCAGAAGCTCAAAGTGCTCGACGCGATCGCTGCCCGCATCGGCATGCTCCCGCAGGTTCGCAACTTTCTCGCCGTCATCATGGATCATCAGCGGCTCAACGAACTCGACGAGATCCTCACCGAATATCATGCCGTTGCTGACGAGCAGTCCGGTCTCGCCGAGGCCGAGATCACCAGCGCGCATCCCTTGAACGATGCGGATCGTACCGAGCTTGAAGCGCAGGTCTCCAAGCTCGCTGGTGGAAGGGTTCGCGCAACCTATCGGCAGGATGCGACACTATTGGGCGGCGCTGTCGTACGCATCGGCTCGACAGTGTACGACGGCTCCATCCGTGCACAGTTACAGCATTTGAAACAGAAGCTCGTGAACGCGTAGCACGCTTACTAATCGCGCAAATTTTTCAGAGATTGATACGAATCGAGTAGAAGGAAGACATGGCAAAGATCAAGGCAGATGAGATAACAGAGCTGCTTCGCCAGCAGATTGAGAACTTCGAACAGCGCATTCAAGTAGATGAGGTAGGAACCGTCATCTCCCTCGGTGACGGTATCGCACGCGTCCACGGTCTGGACAAGGTCATGGCCGGCGAGCTCATCGAGTTCCCCCACGGCATCGCCGGACTCGCCATGAACCTCGATGAAGATCAGGTCGGCGCTGTGCTCCTCGGCGACTACACCGAGCTCAAGGAAGGCGATCAGGTCAAACGCACCGGCAAGATCATGTCGGTCCCCGTCGGCGAGGCCATGATCGGTCGCGTCGTCAACGCACTCGGCCAGCCCATCGACGACAAGGGCCCCATCGACACGCCGCATTCGCTCCCCGTTGAGCGCCTCGCCCCCGGCGTCATCGACCGCCAGTCCGTCCGCGAGCCCATGGCCACCGGCATCAAGGCCATCGACACGATGATCCCCATCGGCCGCGGCCAGCGCGAGTTGCTCATCGGCGACCGCCAGACCGGCAAGACCGCCATCGCGCTCGATACCATCATCAACTCCGCGAAGAACAACCTCATCTGCATCTACTGCGCCATCGGCCAGAAGCGCTCGTCCGTCGCGCAGGTCGTGCAGACTCTCGAAGAGCAGGGAGCGATGGCCTACACCATCGTCGTCGCCGCCACTGCCTCCGAGCCCGCGCCGATGCAATACCTCGCGCCCTTCGCCGCCACCGCTATCGGCGAGTACTTCCGCGATAACGGCAAGCACGCCCTGGTCATCTACGACGACCTCTCCAAGCACGCCGCCAGCTACCGCGAGATCTCGCTGTTGCTCCGCCGTCCGCCAGGCCGCGAAGCATACCCCGGCGATGTCTTCTATCTCCACTCGCGTCTGCTCGAGCGCTCCTCCAAGGTCTCCGACAAGCTCGGCGGCGGCTCTCTCACCGCGCTGCCCATCATCGAAACGCAGGCAGGCGACGTCTCGGCCTACATCCCGACCAACGTGATCTCGATCACTGACGGTCAGATCTTCCTCGAGACCGACCTCTTCAACTCAGGTGTCCGTCCCGCCGTCAACGTCGGCCTCTCGGTCTCGCGCGTAGGATTCTCCGCGGCCACCAAGGCGACCAAGCAGGTAGGCGCGACGCTGAAGCTCGACCTCGCACAGTATCGCGAGCTCGCTGCCTTCGCGCAGTTCGGCTCCGACCTCGACAAGGTAACGCAGCAGCAGTTGAGCCGCGGCCAGCGCCTTACGGAGCTCTTGAAGCAGCCGCAGTTCCAGCCGCTCACCGCAGAGAAGCAGGTGGCGATCCTCTTTGCCGGTGTCAATGGCTTGCTCGATGACGTTGAGGTCGCTGACCTCCGCGCCTTCGAGGATGGCCTCTATCCTTATCTCGAGACCGCGCAGCCGACGGTCCTCACCGACATCGCTACCAAGAAGGCGCTCGACGATGACCTCAGGAACCGCTTGAAGTCTGCGATCAACGAGTACAAGGGGAACTTCCTCGCCGAGCGAAAGACGAAGAAAGAGACGGTTGCGGCTAAGTAAACCATGGCAAACGTACTCGATTTACGGCGTCGCATCCGCAGTGTCAAGAACACGCGGCAGATCACGAAGGCCATGAAGATGGTCTCGGCGGCCAAGCTGCGTCGCGCGCAGGAGCGCGCCATGCTCGCCCGGCCCTACGCCCAGATGATCTCGAACGTGCTTGAGTCGCTGGTGCGCCGCACCGATCTCTACAACGGCGACTCCGGCGACATCCTGCATCCTCTGCTGGTCGAGCGCGAGGAGAAGAATGTTCTCGTCGTCGTCGTCGCTGGAGACAAGGGCTTCGCCGGGGCCTTCAACTCGAACATCGTCAAGGCCGCACAGACCTTCATCGACGCCCGCCGTGGCGCAGGTCAGAACGTCGACGTCGAGCCAGTAGGCCGCAAGGCGCGAGACATCTTCCGCAAGCGCTATCCGGCTGCCGTCTACGAGAAGAAGGAAGAGCACTACGACAACGACCTCGCGACGCACTACGAGACGTTGCGGCATCGCGCTCAACCGGTCGAGGTCACGGGAGATCACCCCACCATCCTGCTCAAGATCGGAATCGACGAAGTCAGCGACATGGCCCGCGACATCATCGATCGTTACACCCGTGCGGAGATTGACTCGGTCTACATCGTCTTCAACGAGTTCAAGTCTGTCATCTCGCAGCGTGTCATCGTCGAAAAACTTCTGCCCATCCGCAAGCTCGGCTCGCATGAGATTACGGTGGCCGAGGAGATGACGGAAGAGCAGAAGGAGGCCGCCGGCCATGCAGCGAAGACCGCCGGCATCAGCCTTACCGTGCCTGAGGAATCGGTCATTGAGTCCGAGGCGAAGAAGTTCGGAACCGCCGAGGTCGATTACATCTTCGACCAGTCGCCTGGACGGCTTTTCCGCCACCTCATGCCGCGCTATGTGACCACGCAGATCTTCCACGCACTACTCGAATCGGTTGCAGCCGAGCACGCGGCCCGCATGACCGCGATGGACTCTGCAACCAACAACGCAGGAGACATGATCGACGCCCTCTCGCTCACCATGAACCGTGTGCGGCAGGCGGCAATTACGAAGGAAATTATTGAGATTGTGAGTGGCGCAGCCGCTCTGTAAATAACAGGCAACTGCGGAAAGAGACCTATGGCAGAGAATATTGGAAAAGTAATTTCGATCAGCGGCCCGGCCGTTGACATTCAGTTCGAAGAGTCGAAGATGCCCGCCATCTTCCAGGCCCTCCGCATCGTCAGCGAAGGCTTCGACGTTCCCACCCCGCTCGACGTCGTCGTCGAGGTCCAGCAGCACCTCGGCGAAGGCCGCGTGCGCTGCATCGCCATGGTCGCCACCGAAGGCATGGTTCGCGGCATGAAGGCTATCGACACCGGCGCCGGAATCACAGTTCCCGTCGGTCGCGAGACTCTCGGTCGCGTGCTCAACGTCCTCGGCCAGCCCGTCGACGAGCTCGGCCCGGTCAACGCGAAGGTGCACATGCCCATCCACCGGCAGGCCCCCGCGTTCGACGAGCAGTCCACCAGCGAAGAGATGTTCGAGACCGGCATCAAGGTCATCGACCTCATCCAGCCATTTCTCAAGGGCGGCAAGATCGGACTCTTCGGCGGTGCCGGCGTCGGCAAGACCGTTGTCATTCAGGAGCTCATCAACAACGTCGCCAGCCAGCACGGCGGCTTCTCGGTCTTCGCCGGAGTCGGCGAGCGCACCCGCGAAGGCAACGACCTCTGGATGGAGTTCCAGGAGTCCGGCGTTATCGACCTCAAGGATCTGCCGAAGAGCAAAGCCACACTGGTCTACGGCCAGATGACCGAGCCGCCAGGAGCCCGTCTCCGCGTCGCTCTCACCGGTCTCACCGTCGCCGAGCACTTCCGCGACGAAGAGGGTGCGGACACGCTGCTCTTCATCGACAACATCTTCCGCTTCACCCAGGCCGGCTCTGAGGTCTCCACGCTGCTCGGCCGTATGCCGTCGGCCGTAGGCTATCAGCCGAACCTCGCCACCGAAATGGGCGAACTGCAGGAGCGCATCACGTCGACCAAGAAGGGTTCGATTACGTCCGTGCAGGCCGTCTACGTGCCCGCCGACGACTTGACCGACCCCGCGCCGGCCACGACGTTCGCCCACTTGGACGCGACCACCGTGCTCTCGCGTCCCCTCTCGGAGCTCGGCATCTACCCCGCCGTCGATCCTCTGGCCTCCACCTCGCGCATTCTCTCTCCGCGCATCGTCGGGCAGGAGCACTACGACGTGGCCCAGGGCGTCAAGAAGATCCTCCAGCGCTACAAGGACCTTCAGGACATCATCGCCATCCTCGGTATCGACGAGCTCTCGGAAGAGGACAAGATCACCGTCGCTCGCGCCCGCAAGGTGCAGCGCTTCCTCTCCCAGCCCTTCCACGTCGCCGAGATCTTCACCGGCATCCCCGGCGCCTACGTCAAGGTCGAGGACACCATCCGCAGCTTCAAGGCCATCATCGAAGGCAAGCACGATGACATTCCGGAGCAGGCCTTCTACCTCAAGGGTGGCATCGAAGACGTTCTCGCAGCTGCAGAGAAGATGAAGCAGACGGCATAACCATGGCAGAGACGACATCCAACACGGGGCTGTTAGCGGTCAGGCTGGTAACGCCGGACCGCGTCCTCCTGGACGCGACGGCAGAGGCAGTCGAGCTGCCGTCCATGTCGGGATATCTCGAGGCTCTCTACGGCCACGCTCCCTTGCTCGCGGAGCTGGGCGCAGGCGAGGTTCGCCTCCACGGCGGCACCTCCGGCGACCAGAAGTTCTTCGTGGCCTGGGGCTTCGTCGAGGTTCTCCCGGAGCGCGTCACCATCCTGGCCGAAACCGCCCTTCACCCCAACGAGATTGACGTCGCAGAGGCCAAACAGGAGTTGCAGGAAGGCGACAAGCTCTGGCACGAGGCCGGCGACGACGGCGAGAAGTACGACGAAGCCAACGCCGTCACTCGCCAGGCCGAGGAGAAGATTGCCTCAGCCGAAGGCAAGAGCACCTAACCTGTCTCGCATCGCCAGAACTCGAAAGCCGCCTCAAACGAGGCGGCTTTTCTTTCCACAGAAATATTAATGATTATCCCTTTGACTTAGGTTGAGTGCCAGCCCTAGAGCCTGCTATGAACTACGATCACTGCTTCCCTTAGGGCCCCCTCCCCCCGGGGGGTACTTTGACGGCAAGTCATCTGAATTCAGCGACTTAAGCGAATCTCTCGCTGCAAAGTCGTCATTCTAAACTGGTTACGGCTAAATTCGTCTTTCTAAAAGGTTTATTGGTTTAAAGAGAAAAGCCCCGGTATTGGCCGGGGCTTTTCTGACTCTGTATTAACTATAGCCGATTGAGTAAAACTAATAGGCGACTTTGCGGAAGATTATTTTCGGAGGCTAAGCTTTTGTTTTTGTTTGATTTGCGTGCGGAGATGCGTCTTAGTTTCGGCTGCCAGGGCTTGACAGGAAAAAAGGGAGCGGGGCTCAGGGCCATAGGACAACAGCAAAAGGCACAATGGTTGAGGCGCAGGCCAGTTCGCAAAGTTCATAACAAACCTCTAGGGATAGTCGCTAAGAAAATGTTGACATAGAAATACCAAATCTTTTATGTCAAATTACCCCAAATCCGCCGCGCTACACTCATGGAACGGGTTATCACATGACTGAGCAAAACCTGGAGAGTCAAGAAGACTTGGTTTTGGCCAAATGCCTTCGCTTACAGCGGAATCTTACTGCGGCGAGGAATCGGGCAGCAGCACTGGCAGGAAATGGTCGATCTTGCCCAAAAGATCAAGAGCCAGCACCATCAATTGCCTTT
>Ga0193716_1000435_pt1 | contig 25600 bp, 11 predicted proteins | sample U2c1metaG_FD_145901 | JGI IMG/M metagenome (GOLD analysis project Ga0193716, IMG submission 145901) | Soil microbial communities from a riparian zone of the East river system, Colorado, United States - U2c1 | ecosystem: Environmental > Terrestrial > Soil > Riparian zone | place: USA: East River...
ACCCCACCTCGGGCGGCATCGGAGTTCATCTGCCCGTCCTCGTCGAGCAGTTCAACGACGTCACGCTGCAGGACGTTGCCGCCACCTTCGCCGCCGGCTCCGACCTCATCAAAGTTCGCAGCTTCTCCGAGGAACCGAACCCCAGCCTCTCCGCCTGTGCTCTCGTGCACTACGACGCAGACAAAGCCGTCCCCGAGATCACACTCTCCGGCGCCTTCGAAGGCAACACCACAATCTGGAAACCCAAGGCGGACCTGTTCGAAAGCGGCGCCGCCGACACCAACTTCGTCGTCGAGATCGAGTTCGACGGCACCGCCCACCTCCGTTTCGGCAACAACACCAACGGCAAATTTCCCGAAAGCCTGACACACTTTCTCGCCACCTGCCGCATCGGCAACGGCACAGCCGGCAACGTCGGCGCAGAGAGCCTCGTCTTCCTCGCCACCGGCGACGGACGCATCCAGTCCTGCACCAACCCCCTGCCCGCCTCTGGCGGCGTCGACCCGGAGACCACGGACCAGATTCGCCGTCGCGCGCCTCAAGCGTTCTTGACTCAGGAGCGCGCCATCACCATGCCCGACTACGAGGCAATCGCAGAACGCAACACCCAGATCGATCAAGCCGTAGCTACCCTCCGCTGGACCGGCAGTTGGTACACCGTCTTCATAGCCGCCGAGCCGAAGGGCGGAGGCAAACTAACTCCGGCCCTGCGCAAGACACTCACCCGAAGCATCAACCGCTATCGCCTCGCTGGGCAGGACATCCAACTGCAATCGCCGCAGTACCTGCCCCTCGAGATCGAGCTGACTGTCTGTGTCGACCCCAGCTACTTCCAGGCCGACGTGCGCCAAGGCCTTCTTCAGGTCCTCGGCAGCCAACCACTACCCGATGGCCGCAAAGGTCTGTTCGCGCCCGACACCTTCAACTTCGGGCAAACGGTATACCTCAGCCCCATCTACGCCGTCGCGCGCAAAGTCGCCGGCGTCACCTCCGTCACCGCGACCGTCTTCGAGCCGCAGGGCGTCAACAGCACCACCTATCTCGCCAACGGAGAAATCCCGCTCGGCCCATTCCAGATCGCCCAGATGGACAACGACCGCAGCTATCCCAACCACGGTCAACTAACCCTCGTTCTCAAGGGCGGAAAGTGAGGAGCCTATGAGTTGCACGGCAACATCGGGCACGTCAGATTGCACCTGCGGCTGCTGCTCCGGCATCAGCGTTGAAACGCCGGTCGGCGAGAAGAACCTGCCCGGCCTCCCCGCGATCACGTATCGCACCGGCACCTGGGCCACCTTCCGCGAGTCGATGCTGGCGCGCCTCTCCAGCTCCGACTACCCTGCACTCGCCTACCTCAAAACCCGCGATACCGACGACTTCAGCATCGCCCTGCTCGACGCCAGCTCCGTCGTCCTAGACATCCTCACCTTCTACCAGGAGCGGCTGGCCAACGAAAGCTACCTGCGCACCGCCACTCAGCTTCGCTCTCTCACCGAACTAGCCCGCCTCATTAATTACCAGCCAGCGCCGGGCATCTCCGCCGAGACCTATCTGGCCTTCACCATCAAGGCCGCACCCGGCCTTCCATCGAACCCAAACACCCCGGCCCTCACGATCCCAGCCGGCACTCAGGTACAGAGCGTACCCGCACAGAACCAGGCTCCGCAATACTTCGAAACCTCAGCGGACATCCTCGCCAAGGCCGACTGGAGCGCCCTTCCCATCTCCACCGGCCAGCCCTGGATACCGCCCGGCGCCGACGGCCTCTATCTCGTCGGCACAGCCACCCAGCTCAACCCCGGCGACTCTCTTCTAATTCTCGGTATCGACCGCGAAGAGTGGACACCCAAGACCACTCCCGACGAACAGTGGGACGTGGTTACGCTCAACCAGGTCACCGTCGACAAGCAGAACAACCTCACTTGGGTAGGCTGGAACACACGGCTCACTCACCGAACCGGATCAGGCAAATCCCCAACGAAGTGGACCACCGCCAAGGTCTTCGCCTTCCGCCAGAAAGCCGCGCTCTTCGGCAGCACCGCGCCCGACCCCAATCTCTTCGTTGATGCCAAAATTCACACCGCCACCAGCCTACCCGGGCTGATCAATGTCAGCACTACAGTCCCGTGGACATGGAAGGGCTTCACGATTGCGTCCAGCAGTCAGATCGATCTCGACGCCACCTACTCCAAGGTTGTCGTCAACACATGGTTCGCCCTCGTAGCATCTGGCAGCGTTCAGCTCTACAAGGTGGCCTCCGTCGCGCCCATCGCACGTTCGGGCTTCGCCATCAGCGCAAAGATTACCCGGCTCTCCGCAGACTACAGTGACCCCAACATCGCCACTTTTTTCCCGCTCCAGACAACCTCCGTTCTGGCCCAGAGCGAAGAGCTCATCATCGCCAACCAGCCGTTCGACTACGCACTCTATGGCGCCGTCCTCGATATCGATGCCTTCCGTCCCGATCTCGTCGGCGCGCAAGCCGTCGCCATCACCGGCAAGGCGCAGAAACTCAGCGTAAACACCGCCGCTTCCAGCCTCTCTTTCCAACCCGATGACGGTTCCACCGCCGCCAAACTCAAGCCCGGGGACGTCGTCACGCTCATCGACCCCAAGCCACTGCCCATCAACACAGACAGCTCGATTCCCGACTGGATCAGCTCGAAGGATGCGCGCAACCTGCGCGTCTCCGACGCCAGCGGACGCACCGGCACCATCAACTCGCCGCTCTCAGCTTTTTCACTCGCCCCTTCCAGCAAATCCGACCCGGACATTCAGGAATTCGCGCTCGTCTCCTCAGTGCTAGCCGTCAACACACCCTACCCACACACGCAGATCCTGCTTGAAGACCCTCTGGCGAACTGCTACGACCGCACCATGACCACGGTAAACGCCAATGTCGGCCTCGCCACCGCCGGCCGCTCCGTCAGCGAAATCATGGGCAACGGCTCAGCCGCCACGCCGAACCAAAACTTCGTGCTGCGCCAGAAACCACTGACCTACGTGCAGTCGCCAACCCCAACCGGCAGGCTCAGCACCCTCCAGGTCCGCGCCAACGGAGTGGCCTGGAAAGAAGTCCCCACCCTCTACCAGCAGAAGCCCTCGGCCACCGTCTTCTCCACACTGAATCAGGCCGACAGCACCACCAAAGTCCTCTTCGGCGACGGCGTCGGCAACACCGGCGAGGGCGCCACCCTGCCCACAGGCCAGAACAACGTCCAAGCCACCTACCGCGTCGGTTCCGGAGTAGCAACCAACGTCGGCACCGGCACCATCACCACGCTCGTTGACCGCCCGCTCGGCGTCAGCGGAGTCATCAACCCCGAGCCGGCCACCGGCGGCCAGGATCCGCAATCGATCACCGACGTCCGCGGCAACGCCCCTCTCTCCGTTCTCACGTTAGGCCGTGCCGTCTCCATCACCGACTACCAGAACTACGCCGCCACCTTCGCGGGCATCGCCAAAGCCTACGCCATCTGGATTCCCAGCGGCCCCAGCCGCGGTGTCTTCCTCACCGTTGCCGGAGCCGGAGGCGTGGCCTTGCCTCCAGGTAATCCAACACTCGGAAATCTCGTCACCTCGCTGCACAACTACGGCAATCCGCTCATCCCCATCACGGCCGTCACCTTCCTCGAAACCCTCTTCCGCTTCTCCGCCGATGTCGCCTACAACCCCGACTACGACTCAACCGTCGTGCAAGCCGCCATCATTCAGTCGCTCCGCCAGCAATACAGCTTCGCCTCGCGCAGCTTCCGTCAGGGTGTCTCCGGCGACGAGATCGCCGCCTTCATCCAGGCCATTCCCGGCGTAGTCGCAGTCAACGTGAAGACGCTCACCGTCGGAGCCACCAGCGCCGCCGGAGACCTCTCCAGCGGAAACTGGTCCGTCTACGCCTACAACCAATGGAGTGCAAGCCCCATCACCCTCAACCGGCCATCGTCAGGATCGTACATGCGCATCTGCCCGGCCATTCCCGTAGCCAGTCCTGATTCACCGCCTCAGCCCGCCGAAATTCTTGTCCTCGATCCCGATCCCAAAAGCATCGCTCTGGGGGTGATGGCATGAGCATGCAAGGACTCAATCTCTTCCAGCTTCTGCCCGCTGTCTACCGCCTTCGTGACGCGCAGCTTGCCCAATCGCTACCGCTGCTCACCCCACAGGAATCGGCGACACTCGCCGCGCTGCAACTGCTGACCGCGCCCCTGATGCCGCGCCTGCCGCCCGACCAGCAGGCGCTCTTCGACCAGCTCACCGCCAAAGCCTCGCGCGGACCGCTCGAATCGCTACTCATGGTGATCCAGGAGCAGCTCAGCATCGTCGCCGAAGACCTCGACCAGCTCTACGATGACCAGTTCATCGAGACCTGCGCGCCCTGGGTCATTCCCTACATCGGCGACCTGATCGGCTACCAATCCGTACGAGGCATAGCCCCCTCCATCGACAACCCCCGCGCCGAAGTCGCCAACACCATCTCCTTCCGCCGACACAAAGGCACTGTCCTGGTAATGGAACAGCTAGCCCGCGACGCCACCGCCTGGGGAGCCCACGCAGTCGAGTTCTTCCGCGTCCTCGCCGACACCCAGTACATGAACCACATTCGCCTCCAGAACCACTACGCACCAGACGTGCGCAACTGGAAGGCAGGCGTCTACATCGAAACTGGCTTCGATCGCACCGCACACAAAGTGGACGTCCGCCGCATCGCCTCCGTTATGCCCACCGAACAGGGCCGTTACAACATCCAGAACATTGGCATCTTCCTCTGGTCGCTCGGCGCCTGGAGCATTACGAAATCCCCTGCAACGCCATCAGCCTCCAATGCCCCGGGCAACCCAGAGTGCTTCCGCTTCAGCTCCCTCGGAATGGACATTCCACTCTTCCACAAAGCCCTCTCCCAGGGAGCCGACATCACCGACCCCGCCCGCCCCAACAACGTCGCCGACCGTCTGCACCGCCGCGTCCTTTGCGACGACATCCAGCGCGGTGTCGGGGCCAGCTACTACGGTCCCGGCAACAGCCTCGTCGTCTATATCGATGGCAAACCGCTCAACCCCTACCAGATTCAGGTATGCGACCTCGCCGGAGCCGAGGGAGCATGGGCAAACACTCCTGTCCAAAGCCCGTACGCCGCAGCCATCGATCCCCAGCTCGGCCGCCTCGCGCTCCCCGCCGTCGCCCCTGGTACCCACGCGCCAACAGTCGAAGTCTCCTACGAATACGGCTTCAACGCCGACCTGGGCGGCGGAGAGTACGCCCGAGCCACCACCGGCAACGGCAACACCGGCTTCCTCGTCACCAACCCCGCCTGGATCGTTCCCTTCCCGGACACCGCTGCGATTCCCCGCTACACCGACCTGCAAGGCGCCATCGACTTCGCCATCGGCGAGTTCACCGAGAACGGCCTGATCGCAGTCGAGCTCACCGGTTCGCAGATCTACTCACCCGCCGGCCAGCTGGTCATCAACCTGCCCGCCGGAACAACCCTCGAGCTCCGCGCCGCCGAAGGCGCACGTCCCACCCTCCTGCTCGAAGACGAAATCGTCATCACCGGAGCCGCATCCAGCACAGCGGTCCTGAACGGCCTGCTCATCGCCGCCGCCCCGGCAACCAACCCGGCCACTCCGTCGCCCGTCGCCCTGGTGCATGCGCCGGCTCTGTTGACTGACGGCAGCTACAGCCACCTAGCCCAGCTCAATCTGACCCATTGCGCCCTCGTTCCTGGATGGTCGGTCAAGCCGCAAGGCGAGCCACTGTTCCCTACCAGCCCCACGCTGCTGGTCGAACCCGCGGGGTTGCACGTTATCGTTGCCCGCTCCATCCTCGGACCCGTTCGCGCGACGAGGCTGGTCATCTTCACCGCCTCCGACAGCATCATCGACGCCACCGCCCCCACCGACATCGCCTACTCCGCCCCCGACGCCGCAGTCGACGGCCCCAGCGGCGGCGAACTTACCCTGGTCGGCTGCACCGTCATCGGCAAGGTTCACGCCACACTCTTCACCCTCATCTCGGACAGCATCTTCTGGGCCTGGCTTGCTCCCGGAGACACGTGGGTCGCCCCGATGATCGCCGACCGCAAACAGGCCGGCTGCGTCCGCGTCAGCTACTTACCCACCGGAGCCATCACCCCGCGACGTTTCCAATGCGTTGAGAAAGCCCCCGGCACACCACAGCCGCTATTTTTCGCCTTGCGTTACGGGCACCCTGGCTATTGCAAACTGCTCGCCACCACAAACGATCGCATCCGCCGCGGAGCCGACGACGGCGGCGAGATGGGCGTCTTCCACTATCTGCTAGCGCCTCTGCGCGAGACCGACCTGCGCATCCGCATGCAGGAGTATCTCCCCGTCGGCATGGAATTTGGATTGATTCACCAGAACTGAGCGAAGAGAAAAGGGCCGAACAAAACGGAACAGCACGAACACGAACGAAAAGACACGCAGGAGGCAGTACAGTGAGCTTCGACACAAGCCGTTTTACCTTCGATCCCTTCAAGAACTACTCCGGCGTCGTTATGGAACAAGGGCGCGTCCAGCTCGACTCCGACTGGAACGACTGGCTCGCCCAACTCTCGCGCCGCATCCAGGCCGGGACGCTCGACATGTTGGGCCGCGCAGCTTACCCGCCGACCACCCCCTACGCCTTCCTCATAACCTTCGACGGCGCGGGCAAGCTCACCATCGGTCCCGGCCGCATGTACGTCGACGGCCTGCTTGCAGAAAACCACGGCGATCCCGCCGCTGCAACCTGGGACCCCGCCTTGGCCGAAATCTCCGGCTCGCCCCAGCCTCCACTGTCAACGGAGACCGGGGCCATCCCCTTCACCAGCCAGCCCTGGTTGCCGGGTGTGACGCTGTCCGGCAATGGCGGCACCTTCCTCGCCTACCTCGACGTGTGGACCCGCGAGGTCACCTATCTTGAGGACTCAAACCTCATCGACCCCGCCGTCGGCATCGACACCACCGGTCGCCTTCAGACAGTCTGGCAGGTCAAGCTCGTCGCGATGAACGCCGGTGTCACCTGCGCCACCGCTGGCAACCCGTGGCCAGCGGCCTCAAGCGCCCTGTTGACCACCGCGCCCATCACCAACACACCCTCCGGCCCCTGCTGCCTCACCACCAACACCGGCTACACCGGCATGGAGAACCAGAACTATCGCGTCGAGATCCACACCAAGGGCTCCATCGGCACAGCCACCTTCAAGTGGTCGCGTGACAACGCCTCAGTCGAAACCTGCGTGACCGGCATCCTCGGTGTAACCAACTCCGTCGGAGCAGCGGCCAGCCAACTCACTGTGCTCAGCATGGGCCGCGACCAGGTGCTCGGCTTCGCCCCCGGCAACTGGATTGAAATCATCGACGACGACCTCGAACTAGCCAGCCTGCCCGGCGAACTGCACCTCATCGACACCATCGACTTCGCCGCAAAAACCATTACCCTCGACGCCAACATCAGCGCCACCAGCTTCCCCGTCGACGGCTCCAACCAGACCACCGCCAGCCGCCACACCCGCATACGCCGCTGGGATCAGTCCGGCAAAGTCTTCGCCAGCGACGGCACCACACTCATCACCGACCTGGGCGCCGCCGGCAGCACCGGCGAAATCCTCATCCCGGCCGCCGGAACCGCCGTCATTCTCGAAAACGGGATCACCGTCTCCTTCGACCTCAGTTCATCCACCGGCTCCTTCAACACCGGCGACTTCTGGACCTTCGCCGCGCGCACCGCCGACGGCAGCATCGAGCAGCTCAAGGACGCTCCGCCACGCGGCATCCACCACCACTACACCGGCCTTTCCGTCGTCAACTTCGACACCGGAACCGCCACAGACTGCCGCAACCCATGGAAGCCCTGCGACGACGACTCCTGCAGCTGCTGCTGCACCGTCACGGTAGGCGACGGCGTCGAAAGTTTCGGCAAGTACACCTCCATCCAGGCCGCCATCAACGCCCTGCCCGATGCAGGCGGCGAAGTCTGCATCCTGCCCGGCCGCTACTACGAGCACGTCTTCATCGAGGACCGCCAGGACATCATCCTCCACGGTTGCGGCTACCAGACCCGGCTCGCCTCCCCGTCTCTCAAGCCTGCGTCACCACTTCCTCCGCCACCACCGCCCCCTCCACCTCCTCCCATTAATCGGGAGGCCAGCCAGCCCGCGGCGGCCCCTGCTCCTGCGCCCGCCGCTGCAGCGCCTGTGCCACTCCCCGGCAAGTTCAACGCCGTAATCTCCATTGCCAACTCGGCGCACATTCAACTGCGCGACTTCGCAGTCGAAGCCGACACAGACGAGGTCGGCATCCTCATTGACGGCACCGGAGATCTCGTCGTCCAACCCAGCGACGTGTTCGAAAATCCGAATGCCCCGCAAAACCCCAACTCCTTATCCAGAGCGCAAATCTTAATTCGCATCGGCGCGATCGACATCACCGTAAAAGACCTCTTCCTCACCGCCTCGAACCTGCCTGCCATCCTCGCAAAGCAAGTTCGCCTGCTGCGCATCGACGACAACCGCGTCGCCATGCAAGACGTCGCCAACACCTGGCCGGCCATCTGGGTTAGCGGTCAGGAGATTCACATCGATCGCAACTTCGTCGGCATCCAATCCGCCGCAGTCCTCCGCGAGTGGTTGCCGGCATCGGTCGCCAACGATCTTACCTCCAGCGCATTTACGCCCGGACCGGCAAAAGTACAGGCAACCACCCCCTCAGCAACCGACGCGAAAGGCGTCAAGGCCTCAGCCGGCACAAAGTCATCCAGACAAACGGCGGAGAAACGTTCAAAGGCAGAGGCGACGCAGGCAGCCCCCAATCGCGAAAAAGTCCTCCAGGAAGAAAAAGACCGTGCCTTCACAGCGCAAATTCTGAACCCAAGCATCATCCTGCAACCGAAGGTCGCCGCGAATCAAGGCGGCATCCAGATCGCCGGGACTTCGCGCAGTGTCTTCGTCATCGACAACCTCATCCAGGGCGGCCGCGGCAACGGCATCACCCTCGGCAGCTTTGACGTCCTCGACGCCAATGGCGACGACACCGGCTCAACCATCGGCGTGATCGTCCTGCAGGAAGACCCCTGCTCCAACACCGGAACCCTGCAGCCACCCACCCACGTCCCCCCCGGTACTGGCACCCCCGGAGGCTCGATCGTCGCCGGCGGCCCGCTCCTCGACATACTCATCGATCACAACCGCATCCTCAACATGGGCCTCTGCGGCATCGGCCCCGTGGGCTTCTTCGATCTGCGCCAGATCTTCGAAATCATCTCCATCGAAAATCTCACCATCACCTCAAACACCATCACCAACGTGTTGCTGCGCGACACCGCGTCCATCAACACATTCGGCACCGCAAGCTCTCTCGGCACCTCCGCAAACTCGGGAGTCTCCGACAATCCCAATCCAACTGGCGCCGCCGCCGGCACAGGCTCGTTCAGCACCGTCGGAACCGTCAGTGCCGGAACCTCCACGCCTTACGGAGCCATCAGCGTGGCCCTAGTCGAGAACCTGGTCATCCGCGACAACGCCATCACCAACTTCGGCACCGAGCCCGGCATCAAGGCCAACGGCATCTTCGTCCTCATCGGCGAAATGGTCGAGATCAGCCGCAACCAGATCCTCGAAACCCGCGACTGGACCCAGACCACCTCCAACGAAACCACCGCCAACCCGGGCGGCATCCACGGCGGCATCGTAATCGCCATCGCGACGCCTCCCTCAGTCACCAACACCACCTCGCTCACCTCATTTTCCAAGGCTCTCTTTGAGCCCGGCCTCCCCGCTCTGCGCGTGGAAGAAAACGTGGTTCGCGTAGCACTCGGCCAGGCCTTTGTAGCCATCGGCTTCGGCCCCTTCGCCATCTCCAACAATCACTTCACCTGTGGCGGCACTATCCGCGGCAGAGGAACACCGATCGCCCAGACCGTCCTCATTCTGAACCTCGGCACAGCTATCGAAGCGGCCGCTACGACTCGTCCTTCAGGGGTTAATGGTGGACTGGCGGACTACACCGCCGTGGCCCCGCCTCCAACTTTCTCCGCGTCATCCAACGGCACCGTGCTTTTCACCAACAACATCTGTCAGTTGGAAGCACGCGTCGACCGTCAGCGCTCCATCACCTCCGTCACCATCATCAGCACCGATAACCTCATCTTTTCCAACAACCAGCTCTGGTTCGACAGCGCGACCATCGACGCATTTTTCGACGCTCTTCTGGCCGCAGGAACCCTTACCGCCACCGGCAACCGATTCCAGGAATCCGCCGCCTCCGTCTTCTTCTCCGGGATCACCGTTGCGCCCTTCAACATCACGACGCAGAATATCTCCACCTTCTGTCTACTCGTCGAAGGCGCGAACAAGGTCGATGCCCCCAACCTCGCCATCGTCAGCGCGTTCTTCCCAGACCTTTGCGCCAGGCTGCAGAAGCAATAGCGCTCACGTCCAAAATCAAGATCGAACCAATTGAAGTTGAGAGAGAAGCGAAAGGATTCAAACCATGAGTACAAACTCCAGCGCAACCGGGAACATCCCCACGCCGACTCCCGCTCAGATTCGCGAAACTACCGCCGCCACCCTTGCCTCCGCCGACGCCGGCTCTTCCCAGACCATCCTGAATCTGAAGATGGTGCACAATGCGCGCCTCTCGCAGTTGAAGCGAACCGCCGAAACCCTCAAGAAGCAATATGGGCCGGATGACCCCAGCGTCAAAGCAGCCGAAGCAGCCGTCAAAGTCGGCTCTATCAAAGTCGCGCGTATCTCCGTCGTCCACCAGGAACTCGATACGCCCACGCCGCAGGTCGCTCCCGACGGATGGGCGCTCCACGGTCGCGTCTACAGTTCAGATTTGAAGCCCCACGCCAAGTACACCGTCTTCCTGGTCGACGGTCAAAAAGCCTACCAGGAGGCCTATGGCTTTGCCTACACCGATGACACCGGATATTTCCTCTGCAATGTCGCGGGAGCTAAAGGCAAAGATCCAGCGCAGTCCACGGCGCCTCTTTTTATCGCAATGACCAACACCAAAGGTGAGCCCGTCTACCTCGGCACAACGCCCTTTCAACCCACCCCGGGCAGCGTAACCTATCAAAACATAACCCTCCCCTCCGGAGCTCAGCCACTCGGCGACCCACCACCGGCCATCCGCGATGTCGCCCTGCCCAGCCGAAGGAAGAAGGCCTCCGCAAAGGCACGAAAATGAAAAACCTGAAGCTCGTCCAGCGGATCTTTACCAGCCACCTTAGTCATACTGCAATATATGCGGAGCCGGCACCGTCATTGTCCCATCCTTGCGCTCGTACCACATAAAAAGTTTGTGATTCCCATTCACCCGCACCGCAACAATGATGCCGCTGCCGAACGCCCCTGTCCCATCCGTCTTCGAGATATCGACATGATGCGACACAATGGGCCCGCCCACCGGACTTTCGGTCGTCCAATCCTCGGTAAACCGCTGCAGCGGATAGTCCGCATGCTTCTCCGGATGCTGCTGCCAGTCCAGATCGTTCGTATAAATCGCGAACGCTTTGCCATAGTCCTTCTCCTCGAGCGGGCTGAAGAAGTTATCTACCTTATGCTGTCATTTTCAGAGTTATTTGGCGTAGTTTTTCAGAGCTATTTGGCGTACTACCGGCAGCCGCCGTAATGCGACCCACGCAGATCCGCAATCAAAATGGCCCGACGCGACGCGCAGAATTAGTTACTTACGGGATCATCAGGGCGATTCTCCTTGGCGCGAAACGCGTCGGTCATGTCACGTCGCCCGTTCCCACTCCGCGACGTGCCAAATAATTCTGAAAATAGCGCCACATACCGATCAAAGCTACAGACAATAGACGCCGCGGCGCACGGCGGGGATGAGAAATCTTGCCATGGGATGCGGTCTTCGACCACGGCTTTCTAATGTGGATACGGCAGTATGCACTTTCCTTTTCCGGCTGGACGTCAGACGAAGTCGTTTCCCACCAAGGATGCGGTCCCGTACAAGCGGCCTGATTTCTAAGGGAATATACTGTGGCGCCTATATGAGGCTGCCCAAGAAGTCGGACGATTGGGGAAGTTGGCTATCCTTTTTTGCTGTCTGTCCTCTGCCTTGAGTCAGCAACTTCGACTTAGTTACCCACACGATAGCCACCCTCGATCAGTACTACCGGCCGCGAACTGTCCGCATAGGTCCGCGAAACAAGATTGTCTATGTGTCCTCAATGGGCGACGGTTTTTCCGTGATAACGGGCGGTGCCGTCAGCGGCCCATTCCAGGCTGCGGGAGGAGTTGTATTGATCCCACAGGTTTACACATGGCGTTTCTGGCCGAAACTATCAGTGGGTACTATGCCGTTTTAGATGGCCACATGTTTGGTGCGACACGGGACCCACCGGGCATTTGATTTTCATCCGACGGCCAACGCTTTATGTTCCTGGATCGCGTTAAACCGTATGTCTATGTCATCGACAGACAGCTGCGAATTCAACAGTTCAAGTACATCGGATCCGCTGGAAAGGGAGGGGCATCCGCCTTCGTTATTGCCCGCAGATCGATTGGGTTCCCGAATTCGAATAAATCGGGTAATCACCTCGCATATCTGGCTAGGAAGGACGGCCGCGTCTGCGTGGTCAAGGATAATGAAATCGTTGCCCAATGTTATGAGCGCGTCTTTCTGGACACGCTACAGATTTCTCCGGATGTTAGTCAAATATCCTATGCAGCAGGAGAGGGTAAGAAAGCGTTTGTTGTCTTTGGTGACAAAGAAGAGCGCCGGTTCGACCAAGTCTCGTATATCTCTTTTAGTCCCAATTGGTCCGTCCGAGCTTACAGTGGCCGGGTTTGGAAGTTATGGACGTTAGTTGTCAATGGTATTCCGAAAGGCTTATATGAAAGTTCGGCTTATCCCGTAACATTCAGTTCCAACGGCAAAAGTATGTCGTTAAAAGCGATCGCGTTTATGGACCGTACCGCGAAGTTTTGGAACAAGGTCTCTCAATAAATATGTCTTCTTTTCCCTGAAACGTCCGCCGCAATATATTTCGGTCGCTAATAGAGAAAACACCTTGTCTTAGATGGCCATCCGATCTTCCAACTTGTTGCGTCATACAAGATCCATCAATATCTGATCCCAGTTTTATTGGTTGCTTGTCGAATACTGTGGCAAAAATCACCCTCAGTAGAGCGCAGGGCGAGTAAGAATAGATTTGGGCCTGGCTTGTATTTGATAAGGAGACACCGTGATGAAGCGCCTCCATAGCAAAGTAATCTTTCGTGCGAAATCCCTTCGATTTATAGCCTCGTTAGTGCTCTTGAGTTACATCCCTTTCGCCCTGGCGAAAGAATCAACCAAGGCACAGGGTAGTACGTCGGGCGGGGAAACTGCGGACGCATCGGGGAAAGGTGCGAGTAGTAAGAATAGCCCGTCCGGCGCATCCGCTCAGTACTTTGTCGAGCCAGACATGCTGGTCTATGCGGCCAGTGAAAAAATCGCAGCAGAAATTGCAGCGGAAATCAGCAAATCTAAATCCACGATTGTGATTTACGACCAGCAGAGTTTCGCCAGCCTCGAAGCATACGATGCATTCCGCGAACTGGTGAAAACCATCGAACAAGGTTACGAGGCAGCGGTACAAGAGTCTGCCGTGCAGCCTGCTCCGACGCCGGGGGGTGGGTTTCGCTCCTGCGGATATAGCAGGCGTTGTCAAGACAGGTATTGATATTCTCGGCGCCTTACGGTCGACAACCGACCTTGCAGGACAGAAACAGATCCCCAGGAGAATGCTCTATTTGCACAAGTTGCTCATGCTCTTCAAGGCAAGGCAAGCGTCTTGATACCTAAGAACCTGTCCAGAAACTAAGGGGATCGACGCAGGAGCAGGTGTGCGAATGCGATATGGATCATGGTTTCAGCGGATGTGTGGCGAAGTTCGTAGTCTTTGCTGAGACGGCGTGACCAGTTGAACCAGGCGAAGGTGCCTTCGAACGCAAAAGATAAGGCCAACGGCTTAGCTCCTGATGCGTCGGGTGTGACAAACCCGATTCTCTCCGTGACCAACGACCTCCTAACCCAACTGCTCAATAGCCTCACCACTACTTCAGGAAAGCAGCAGGGTGGCAACACGAACAAAGGACCGTCAACGCCTTGTGGCTCTCCTTCTTCCGCAAGCCCTGAGACAAACGCGCCCAGTCTATTGTCATCAATCATCACGGGGCAGCGTCTACAGAAACTCTTGAGCAGGGACGCCAAAGTTCTTTATGTCGGGTTCGCATCCGCCGGAGGCAGCTATCGAGTTCTCCATAATCTCTGGCTCGAATTGTTTTACCGAACACCGATACCTGCGTTCAATGGCGGCGCAGTTGTTTCTTACATTCTGTTCGATCCGCAAAACTCGACCGTCGAAAATGCCCACACCCTTCGATACATTTATAAGTACTCGAAATTCAAGGCGCAAAAGATGACGACTGCGGATAATTTCTGGACAGACAGCAAGAAAAAAACTCAGCCCTCGACCACACAGTGATTTGTGACACTCACTTACGGAAGAACCGTCTTAGGCCGCCGCGGATAGTCGACGACGGGCTGCTTGAAGATAAGCGGAACGGGCTATCTCATAAACTATGTTTTTGCAGATTCTTGGCCCGAGCGCCAGTTTGAACGATCAAACCTTATGACCATTCTGGCGTTTGCGGGTGCTGCGTCGCCCCAACTACCAATCAGTTCCGGGCATAATCCTCTTCATGAATTCGTCGAAGAGGGGCACCGTGAAAGCTGTATCGCCGTGATTTGGACTCCAGATCATACCTTTTATTATCAAACTCGCCCGAAGGGGTCCTAAGGAGTTTGTGGGCTTCTTGAGGATTATGGCGATATCACCTGAACGATGCGGTCCAGGACCGAGCTCCGCCATGGCGCGCAGATAGTGCTTTTCCTTAGGCGTGAGCCGGTCGAAGCGTACACGAAAGAAACTTTCATCGAGTGCGGCGATGGCCTCGGTCGAAGCTGCCCTTACGTCTTCGAGCGTAATAGGTCCCAGGAATGTTTACCCCATTCCTGAAGAAAATATGGGTAGCCTCGGGTCTGCTCGACGATTTCATCGGTCGCTGCAGGAATGTAGTCTGCCCCCTCTTCACGTGCTGGCTTGACGATCGCTAACTCCGCCTCCTGCGGATCTAATCCACCTATCTGAGGAAAGTCGAATAGCCTCTCGGCGTATGATTTAGCGTTTCCGGCAAGAGCTAGCAGCTGAGGAAGACCAGCTCCTACGACTGTCACCGGCAATCGACCCTGTGCGCAGCGATGTAATGCGGAGATAAGTGCAGCAAACTGATCTTCCTTGATGTCTTGATGTATTGCAATTCATCGATAAACAGGACGACAGCTGTTCCTGCACTCTTTGCCGCAGCACCAACCTGTTCGAGTAGAGAGGTCAGATCTCCTTCTAAATCCCCGTTGTCAGCGAGTCCTGCTTCAGGCTCGAAATCCAGACCTACTTCAATATCCTCATACTTGATCTTGAGGGCTTTGGCGAAGCCAGCGAGTGCTCGCAACCCCTTTGTGGCCAAGCTTTGGGCAGCCTCCACGTGACTCAACCTGAGCAGCGCAAGTCGAAGTTGCGGGGCTAAAAGCGCGGGAAGCGATTTATTCTCTGGAGCCTCGATCCGGATGGTATGGATACCGGTCCGCTCTGCGTCGGAGCGCATTTGGTCCAGCAGCACGGTCTTTCCAACGCCCCGAAGTCCAACCATTAGAATGCTTTTTGCTGAATTTCCAACCCTGATGCGCGCAATAGCAACTCGCACCTGCTCACGTATTCGATCGCGCCCAGCCAATTCGGGTGGCGGGGAACCAGCACCGGGGGAGTATAGATTTTTCGACCGGGTCCATGAATATAACCTCTTTAGATAATTTATGTTATTTACATAAACTCGCTAAATTCACTAAACATTCGCTAGATGCAGAATCAAAGCTCCAGATTATCATTCACCGCTATCTCGATGTCCTGCTGCGACCCCAGATACCTCTCAGTGGTCTGGATGGAAGAATGCCCAAGCAGGAATTTGATCTGTTCCAGATCCCCGCCGTTCTTCGGCACAGCTTAGCGCAAGTACGGCGGAGGTCGTGGGCGCCGAAGTGCTCGATGCCGATTTGCTTGGATGACTGTTCAACTATCGACCAGACTGCCCAGTCGCTTAGCGTGGCGCGATTGATCTTGCCGCTCTTCGAGATCAAGCGTAGCAGCCGACCATCTTCTATTCCAGCCGCAATCATCCAGGCGTTGATGCCCTGCTTAACCCAGATCGGGATGGCGACGGTGCGGATGCGCCGGCCCTTGCCTTCAAGGTCGGCGAGAACCCAGCGGCCCTCCCTTTGCTGGATGGTCTCGACGTCGAGTTCGGCGACAGTTGATTCAGGAACAGGAACACATCAACGCTGGCGACAGGTGGAAGGATACCGGCTTCGTCTTCACTTCGCGGCACGGCAGCAACATCGAACAGCTTTGTTAAATGAATTGAATAATGCAACAGAGCCGTCGCCCTACCTGCACGCATAGCGGCCTTCCAAGATCCAGCCCAAACGCTTCGCCGAGAATGAACGAGTCCGCTTGTAGGCAAGTTCACGGACTGAGAGCTGGTTCGACCGGAGGAATGGACGCTAAGCGTAAAGATTTTTGACGTTTGGCGTGGTGACCCTGCTAAACCTCGCGGTGTAGCCAAGATGAATAGCCAAAATTGGGGTAGCCAAGTAGAGTTGGCATTCGCTCGTGTTGGCTAGATGGTTTAGAGTAGGTCGATTGATGTGTACCCATTTTGGCTAGCCTTTCCATCAAAGTCGCCCGCATCTACCTACGCGTCAGCACGGAAGAGCAGGATCTCACTCGTCAGGCGTAGATTGAGCAGAGCACACGGGGCGCCGGCTACTACGTCGCCGGTGTATACCGGGAAAAGGCTTCAGGTGCTCGCATTGACCGACCTGAGATACTGCGGATGATCGGTGATCTGCAACCCGGCGAAGTCGTCGTTGCTGAAAAGACCGCATCAGCCGACTTCCCCTCCCCGAGGCGGAGCAGTTGGTCCAGTCGATCCGGGCCAAGGGGCGAAGCTGGCCGTTCCGGGTTTGGTCGATCTGTCCGACTTGGCAGCCGCGGCCGATGGTGTCGCAAAAATCGTTTTGGAGTCGGTACAGGAGCTGCTTCTTAAGTTGGCACTGCAAATGACCAGGGACGACTATGAGACGCGCGGCGAGCGGCAGCGCCAAGGGTCCAACTCGCCAAGGCCGCAGGCAAATACGCAGGCCGGATACCCGACATCGTCAACCATCAACGTATCATTGCGCTGCGCGGTGCCGGTCAAACCATCCAGCGAACTGCCGAGTTGACTGGTTCGAGCGCAAGTCAGGTCAAGCGAATCTGGGCAATTCATCTGACCGAGCCGTAAAGCGGTCGGTCAGATGAGCTGTGTTTCCATCCAACTGGAAGCTAAGGAAAAGGAAAGCACGATGCCTGTCAGCTTCCTCTCGAACGAACAGCGCGAGAACTAGGCGTGACCTCAAGAAAGGAAATTTTACGTACGCTAACGTTCTGAAAAATTTCGTTAATTGAGGATTTCCAGTCATACTCGAGTTTGCGTACCGACTCGGTCACGAATACGACCATTTTCAGGACAGACCACAGAAGCTCTCCAAAAGTGTGCTTTTCGAATATAAAACTGTCCAATAACCCCTCAATGTACTGCTCTCCGCGCGGTCAAAGCCTCGTCTCGGACTCTAAACGTACATAGAATTCCCTTTCTTGAGGTGGCCCTATACCCCGACGTCTACTCGTGCGCGCATTTGACAGCCGCATAACGCGACTGCTATTTATTCCACTGCACAATCGGTTGCGCCAAAGTGCGCGACTCTTCCGTGCATTTTTTGGAGGCAGTATTTATCACTCACACCGCAGGCGTTCATATGTTGAAGGCAACCCTCGCAGCAAGAGCACCGTTATCGCTCTATTTACGCTTCTGCTCGCCATTCTTTACGCGCATCCTGCACACGCGCAGTACCGCGCATCCATTCAGGGAACCGTCACCGACCCTGAGGGCGCATCCATACCCGCCGCAGATCTGACGCTCGTCGATCTTGGCACCAATCTGACCCTCACCACGAAAAGCGATGCCGCAGGTGTCTACCACTTCAATGCGCTGCCGCCCAACCGGTTCAAGCTCACAGTGTCGGCCGCCGGCTTTCAGAGCAAAACGCTTGAGAACCTGCAGATTATCCCCGAACAGGTAAACGCGGTTAACGTCCAGATGGTTGTCGGAAACATCAACACAGCGATCACCGTTGAGTCCGACTTTCTTCCAGCTCTCGACACAGCCACGGCATCCATCAACGGCACCGTCAGCGAAAACCAGATTCAGCACATGCCTGCGATGGGCCGCGACGTGACGCAGTTGACGCAACTCGCTCTCGGCGTCTTCGGTGACGGAGGTCAGGCCTCCGGCGGCGGTAACCGCTCCCTTCCCGGCTCCCAAATTGGCGGAGCGGGACCGACCAGCGGCATCTTCGCGACCGAGAACGCGCCTCAAATCGTGGCGAATGGCGGCCAAAATAATGCCAATGGTATTCAGATCGACGGTATTTCAACTGCCTCAGCTGTCTGGGGTGGTGCAACAGTCATCACGCCTTCGGCAGACTCCGTCGATAACGTGAAAGTAACCTCCAACGCCTACGACGCTGAGTTCGGCCGCTTCAGCGGCGCGCAGACTCAGATCACCTCGAAGAGCGGCACCAACAAATTGCACGGAAGTCTGTTCTTCAAGGCAGAGCGGCCGGGAATGAACGCCTACCAGCGCTGGAACGGCCCCAATTCGACTGTTGCGGGAACCCCTGCCCAGCGGGGCCTCATCAGGGATACATCCCGCTTCAACCAGTATGGCGGAAGCCTCGGCGGTCCCATCTGGAAGGACAAACTTTTCGCGTTCTTCTCCTATGAGACTTTGCGTAATAACTCCACGACGTTTGCCAACGGCTGGTACGAGACACCACAGTTTCTTGCCAGTGCCCGCCAGGGCAGCATCGCTCGCGCCTATGCACAGTACCCCGGCGAAGGCGTCAATGCGGCAGCTCAGCTGAATAGCACCTGCTCCCTGCTGGGGCTTGCCGAAGGCCCACAGTGCCGTACCGTCGCCGGTGGCATTGACATCGGCTCCCCTCTGACAACCCCTCTTGGAACCAGGGATCCCTCCTACGCTGGCGCTGCTGCGAGTTCGCCCGGCGTCGGGAACGGTCTGGATGGTGTTCCTGATATTGGCTACTTTCAGACGTCCAACCCGAATCGGATTACGCAGACGCAGTACAACGGTCGTCTCGATGCAAATATATCCAGCAAAGACCGTGTCTCTTTCACGATCTATTGGGTACCGCAAAACACGAGTTACTACCAGGGCCCGGTCCGTGCGGCGAACGCCTGGTTTCACGATCAGGTGAACGACGCCTTCACCGTTCTCTGGAATCACACCTTCTCAGGCACGCTGTTGAACGAAGCCCGCGCCAATGCAGCGGGCTGGCGCTGGAACGAGATCGATTCCAATCCCAAGGTCCCGTTCGGTCTTGCCACAGCCAATATTGGCACCTCTCCCGGTGGCCTTTTCCCAGCGGGCACTTTGCCGAATGGCGTAAGCACGAATCCGCAATATCTTGGAGCTCCCGGCCCCAGCACCCTGAACCAGTGGACTTACGGCTACCAGGACATCCTGACCAAGATTGCTGGGCACCACAGCATCAAGATGGGTGGCTCGCTCACTCGGCTCTACTATCTGAATCAGGCACCTTATGCTGCACGCCCGTCTTTCACTTTCGCCAACATGTGGGACTTCCTGAATGACGCCGCATACTCGGAGAGCGGCACCTTCAATCCGCTTACCGGTACGCCAACGGCCAACCGTCAGGATAATCGTCAGAACCTGTGGGCCGCGTTCGTGCAGGATGACTGGAAGATAACCCCCGACTTGACCTTGAATCTCGGTATGCGATACACGCTCAACGGCACCTTTACCGCCAAACAGGGCAATATGAGTGTCGTGCAGCTGGGAAGCGGGCCTGCCCTTATTTCGGGCCTGACGATGCGCCACAGCGATCATCTTTACGAAACGCAGAAGGCCAACTTCGGACCTCAGGTCGGTTTTGCCTGGAATCCGAACTATCTTCAGAAAAAGGTTGTCTTCCGCGGCGGCTTCGGCATCAACTACAACCAGAACGAGATTGCGGTCACGGCCGGCGGTACCAATAATTCGCCCAATATTCTCGGTCAGACACTGCTGGCTGGCCAACTGCTGTACCAGTTGCCAAGCGATGCGACCTCCCTTTACGGCTATCCGTCAAACCCAAATGCTGTTTCGACCATCGGAGCCAACGGTCTACCCACATCCACCAATGTCGGGGTGACCGGTTTCGATCCTAACCTCAAGACGATCTATACCTATCACTATTCGCTCGATACCCAGTATGACCTCGGCCACAACTGGGTCGCCACGATTGGCTACCAGGGAAGCCTTGGCCGTCACCTGATCCTCCAGCAAAATATGCAGGCCATCGCCGCCGTCAACGGTTACGCCCTCAATCCGAACCTGAGCGGCGTCGGCTATTACACCAACAAGGGCAACTCCAGCTACAACTCGCTGCTGACCAGCCTGAAGCATAACTTCAGCAAGGGCTTCCAGGTCGAAGGCCAATATGCCTGGTCGAAGAGCATGGACAACGGCTCGCAACCCTATTACGTGGACCCGTACCCGTATGCCCTGAATTACTCCTGGGGACGCTCCGACTACAACGTAGCCAACGCCTTCAAACTCTTCGGCATGTGGCAGCCCACCTTCTTCCACGGCAATGGCTGGCTCCATAGTGTCGCCGACGGCTGGACGGTGACCGGCATCTTCAACTGGCACACCGGCTTCCCCTGGACGCCTACCGTACCGACCACGGGTGGCGCACTCTACTACCGCAACAGCCCGTATACCTCCCTCCGCCCTGCCGGCTACCTTGGCGGAGCGAAGCGGAACGCAAACAACGATACCTTTAAGGCTGCCGCGGGCGCTCCGAACAGCAACTTCCCCAACGGTGGAGCTGCGTACTTTACTGCTCCGGCCTATACGCCTGTTGCAGACAGCTCATCGATTACGGCAACGGCCGGTGCTCCCCAGGCGCCCGGCGTCTCGCGTAACTCCCTCAACGGTCCTGGCTTCAAGAACATCGACGCCAGCATCGCCAAAGGGTTCCACCTTCCCGGGATGCCGGTGCTCGGTGAGAACGGGAATATCGAGTTCCGCGTTGACGCCTTCAACCTCTTCAACAACCTGAACCTCGATGGAGGATCGATCGTTACGAACTTCACCTCGTCCAACTTCGGCCAGGTGCAATCGGCGCTCGGCTCGCGAACCCTGGATATCCAGGCGCGATTCTCCTTCTAACCTTCAACGAACCGCAAACTGCACTCTGCCGTGAATTTTGGATGCGCAATCGGCATCCAAATTCACGGCACTCTTTTCCGCCTTTGGTTCTACGACAGGAGCATGTCCGATGTTGGTCTCAGTCTTGTGGCGATCTGCCACCGTTGCAATAGCACTGGCGCTCGCCGCCTCCGCGCCCTCTCTCGCCCAAGGGCCCGCATTCCAGGCCGAGCAGATTGAAATCAACTCCCGTGCAGCCGTCACCCCCTTCCCGCACTTCTGGGAGTCCATGTTTGGCTCCGGCCGCGCCATTCTCTCGCTGCGTGAAAGCTACCGCAACGATCTTCGCGCCGTGAAGGCCATTACCGATTTCAAATACGTCCGCTTCCACGCCATCCTGCACGACGAGCTGGGCGTCTACAACGAAGACGAGAACGGTAACCCTGTCTACAACTTCAGCTACGTCGACCAGGTCTACGACGGCCTCCTCAAAAATGGCGTGCGGCCTGTTGTCGAGATCAGCTTCATGCCGAAGAAGCTCGCCTTCAACCCTGATGCGCTGCATCCCTTCTGGTACAAGCAGAACGTCTCGCCTCCGAAGAGCATGGAGCGATGGGATGGTCTCATGACCGCGCTCGCAAAACACCTCGTCGAGCGCTACGGCATCGACGAGGTCGCACAGTGGTACTTTGAGGTCTGGAACGAGCCTAATATCGACTTCTGGGGCGGCATCCCTCGTAAAGAATCCTATTTCGATCTCTACGCTCATACCGCTCGCGACCTCAAGGCCGTCAGTCCTCGCATCCGTGTGGGTGGTCCCGCTACCGCCGCCGCCGCCTGGATACCCGACTTCCTCAAATACGCCGCGGAGAACAAAGTCCCCGTAGATTTTGTGTCGACTCACGGCTACGCCGACGAGCCCGTTTCGCGTCTGCTCGGCACCAACGAGGTCATTGCCCCCGAGGACCGCATGGGTGCTGTCATAGCCAAAGTGCGCAACCAGATCGACGCCTCTCCTCTTCCTCATCTGCCGCTATTGTGGACGGAGTGGAACGTCGATGCCAGAAAAGATGCGCGTGAAACTCCCTATGTCGGCCCTGCTGTCGCCAATATGATCCGCGAGTGCGATGGCAAGGTGGACTATATGTCGTTTTGGACCTTCTCCGAGGTCTTCGAAGAGGGAGGCCCGCCCATGGCTCCATTCCAGCACTTTGGTCTGCGCGCTGTCGGTGGAATCAACAAGCCCGCCTTCTATGGCTACGCCCTGCTCCACCAGCTCGGAACCGAGCGTATCGCCAACGCCTCGCGCAACGCCATCGTCACGCGTCTGCCTGACGGGTCTCTCGCCATCGCACTCTGGAACCTCGTCGATCCCGCAGACACACCACGCAGCCGTCAGATCACCCTGCACATACGAGGACTCTCTCCGAGCGCAGCGGCCTCGATTCAGCGCGTCGATGAGAAGCACGGCAATGTGCTTCCGCTCTATGCGGCTATGGGAAGGCCATCGAGCCCCACCGAGGCACAGGCCGAGAGATTGAACCACGAGAGCGCGCCCGGGGATCCGGAGCGGTCTGCGCTCAAGGACGGCACCCTCACTCTTGGTCTGGGATCGAACGCTCTTCTGCTGGTAAAGATCGGCGGAAAGGAGAAGCGCTGATGCGCACCGACCACTTATTCTGAGTGGCACAGATTCCTTAAGTGGAGTTGCGGCCGTCTCCGGATGCCTATGAACGTCGTTGGGAGTAAACAAGCATGAAGACAGACGACTCCAGCAAACAGCCATCGCAAAAAAAAGCGCACATCAATCTGCGTAAGCTGGCCCAGCATCTCGGTCTCTCGCAGACAACGGTTTCGCGTGTTGTCAACCAGTCTCCGGGCGCAGCGCGCATCTCCCCACAGACACGCGACCGCGTCATGGAAGCAGCGGCGAAGCTGAACTACAGGCCCAGCGTCTTGGCGCGCAGCCTGCGTAGTAAACGCAGCATGATCGTGAGCGTCATCGTGCCGGAGATCAGCGAAGGCTACTCCACGGCGGTGCTCAGCGGTATTGAAGAAGCCCTGCTTCTGGCTGGTTACTTTTATTTTGTAGTCAGCCATCGCCACCGTCGCGAACTGCTTCGTGACTATCCGTCTCTGCTCGTATCGCGTGCTGTAGAGGGAATCATCGCAGTGGACTCCGCAATTGAAGGAGATGTTCCGGTCCCGGTTGTCTCTGTCTCGGGCCATCATCGTCGGACCTCCGGCGTCAACATTGAGCTCGACCACACGCTTGCTGTGCGATACGCACTTGAACATCTGAAGCGCCTGGGCCACACCCGGATCGCCTTCATAAAAGGTCAGACCTTCAGCTCAGATACATTGCCTCGCTGGCGAGCAATCGTGAAGGTGGCTGCGGATCTGGGCATCGAAGTCCATCCAAGACTCACAGTGCAGTTGAATGAAGTTGGAGGAGGCTTTGAGCCGGGTCGCGTAGCTGCCGTAAAGTTGTTGGAGCGAGGCGAAGATTTTACGGCGATCTTCGCTTTCAACGACCACGCTGCCATCGGCGCTATCGCTGCGTTGCGCGAAGTCGGGCTCGACGTGCCCTCGCAGGTATCGGTTATCGGCTTCGACGACATTCCCAGCGCGGCCATTCATAGCCCAGCGTTGACGACCGTGAGCCAGCCGCTGCAAGAGATGGGCCGTGTCGCCGCCGCTGAACTATTGCAGATGCTGCGCAGCGAAACCGTAGAGCAGCCAGCCCGCACAATCCATGTACTGCCCAGGTTTATCGAGCGGCAGTCGACCGCCATTGCAAGTCACCTGTGTAAGACAGGCGCGGAACCGGTATTGATTCGTCCGGCACGCGAACGATAGCTCGAAGGAGAACTACTGTGCCTCACCTTTGCCTTGCCCCCGTCTCGGTTTTTGCAAAGCCTCGATTCTTTCATGCGGTCACAGCGGCCACGCTGTTGTGTGTCAGCGCACATGCCCAACAGCGTTCTTCGCACCCGGCCTCGCCTCCTCCGTCCAATAGACAGCTTGCGTCTCCTGCGATCGAGCGGCGCGTCGACGCGCTGTTGCGCCGCATGACCCTCGACGAAAAACTGGGGCAGTTGGTGCAGTATAACGATGCCGGATATGCGGCTCCTATAGCAGCCGCCGGCGATAAAGCGGATATGGCCGTGAATCCGAAGGCTAGCTATAAATTGGACTCGATGCAGCTTGCGTCTGAGGGCAAACTGGGTTCGATGCTGAACGTCGTGGGTGCGGCAAAGACGAATGCCTTTCAGAAGGCCGCCGTCGAAAAGAGTCGCCTGCACATCCCAATCCTCTTCGGTGCGGACGTGATTCATGGATTCCGCACGATCTACCCTGTGCCGCTGGGTCTTGCTGCCAGCTTCGATCCTTCGCTCGTCGAGCGGGTATCGCGGCTCTCCGCGCAGGAGGCTACCACCGCCGGCGTGCGCTGGTTCTATTCGCCGATGGTCGACATCTCTCGCGACGCTCGCTGGGGCCGCACTACCGAGGGAGCAGGTGAAGATCCCTACCTCGGCTCTGTCATAGCGCGTGCCTACATTCGCGGCTACCAGGGCACCGATCTCTCCCGCCCCGACAGCGTCGCCGCATCCGTAAAACACTTCGCAGCCTATGGAGCCGCCGAAGCGGGCCGCGAGTACTACACCACCGACATGTCCGAGAGCCGCCTGCGCGACATCTACCTGCCTCCATACAAAGCTGCCGTGGAAGCTGGCGCGGCGACCATGATGAGCGCCTTCAATTCCCTCAACGGTTTGCCCGCTACGGCCAACTCATACCTGCTGCAGACGATCCTTCGCGACCAGTGGGGCTTCAACGGCTTTGTTGTCAGTGATTACACGGCAGTGATGGAACTCACTCATCACGGCATTGCTCTGACCCCCGCGATCGCGACCGAAAAAGCGCTCAAGGCCGGCGTTGAAGTTGACATGATGTCGCACTATTACGACGCAGAGTTGCCCGCCCTCATTCGCTCCGGCAAGGTTCCAATGAATGTAGTGGACGAGGCGGTGCGCCGCGTGCTGCGCGTGAAGTTTGCGCTTGGCCTCTTCGAACACCCCTATCCGGAAGCGAGCGAAGTCACCTCCGCGGTTCCCGAGCATAGGCCATTGGTGCGTGAAGCTGCCGAAGAGTCGTTCGTTCTGCTGCAGAACAAGGCTCGCGAGAATGGCACTCCCA
>Ga0193716_1000436_pt1 | contig 25581 bp, 27 predicted proteins | sample U2c1metaG_FD_145901 | JGI IMG/M metagenome (GOLD analysis project Ga0193716, IMG submission 145901) | Soil microbial communities from a riparian zone of the East river system, Colorado, United States - U2c1 | ecosystem: Environmental > Terrestrial > Soil > Riparian zone | place: USA: East River...
CATTCGCTCGATGGCGGGCACCGGATCGGTGGTGACGTCGGCGGGGCTCGTCTTCGCGGCCACGATGGCGACGTTCGCGTTCAGCGATCTGGTCGTCATGGCCCAGGTGGGTACCACGATCGCGCTTGGGCTCTTGTTCGACACCTTGATCGTTCGATCGTTCATGACCCCTGCGATCGCCGCGCTGATGGGCAAGTGGTTCTGGTGGCCGCAGATCATCATTCCCAAGACGGCCTGGCGTCCTGCGCGCCCGACCGACCCAGAACCCGCGACCGCGCCGGTGCCGACGGGAGTCTGACGGACCACAGGCGTTTGACGGTCTCGCAACCGGGAAGTCTGGCGGTACTCGAGCGATTCACGAAAGTGGCCGAGTTCACGGAGAAGCGATGACGAACGACGTCGAGAAGCGATGGCGAGACCCGCCAACGTTGCGGGCTGCCATTGGCTATGTCGCTGTGATCGTCATCTTGGCGGCGGGAGCGTTCACCGCGTTCGTGGTCACGGATCCGGTAGCAGTGATCTGGTCATTCGGACCGTCAGCCGTGTTGTTCGCCGGCGCCTTGGGTGCGTTCGTCAAGACCTACGCCGACTGGCGTGCCTTCCGGACGTGGCCCATCTGGCACGGCGCCGGCTGGTTTCTGCTGACGCTCGCGCTGGCTGGCTTCGCGCTGCCCACGATGAGTGCGACGGCCTGACGAACCTGCTGCTCGGCAACGGGTTTCGGTAACGCACCATCGCTTGGCTCCGCGGCCATGTGCGTCAACCCTTGATCGCGTCAGTTGGGTCGTGTCATTACCCCTCGCGTAATCGAAACATGGACTCGATTTGGGCATACTGGCCGTCATGGAGGCCGACCCGACAACGCGACCCAAACCGCCGATCCTGTTCCTGCACGGCGTGTTCGGCAAACCATCGCTCCTGCAGCCCTGGACGCACTTCCTGGAATCCGCGGGATACGTCGTGCACGTGCCGACGCTGCCCGGCCGCGAGCCCACAAATGACGAGGTGCTCGCCGGCATCGGCATCGAGGATTGCTTCGCCGTCGCACTCGACGCCTACGACCGGATCGGAGAGCCTGCCATCATCATCGGCCACAGCATGGGTGGGCTGCTTACCCAGAAGATCGCGGCCGCACGCGAACCGCGTGCCGCCGTGCTGCTGGCCTCCGTTCCTCCCGGGATACTTTGGCCGCAACTGCGGCCGCTGCCGCACCTGTTCCCCCTCATGCCGAAAATCCTTGCGGGTAAACCGTTTCTGCCGTCGGCCAGGACAATGCGTGAAGTCCCATTGAACACGCTGCCCGCCGCTGAGCAGGAGGCGCTGATTCCGAGTCTGGTCCGCGACTCCGGCCGGGTGTTCCGCGAGATGTCCATGGGCGCCGCGTCGACGAAGGTGACCGCATCGCAGGTGACTTGTCCGGTGCTGTGCGTCAGCGCCGGTTCGGATCGCAATGTGGCGCCGTGGATTTCGCGCCGCATCGCCAAGCGCTACGGCGCTGAGCATCAGGACCATCCGGGTAAGTCGCATTGGATCATTGCAGAGTCGGCGATCGACGACGTGGCGCCCCCGGTTCTGGAGTGGCTGCGGCGAACGGTGGTTTGACCACCGCCGCATTACATCTGCGTCGTAGCGCCTGTTGCGGAGAGCAGCATGCCCTGATGGATGTCGACGTCATGGATGCGCCAGCCCTCGGCGGTGCGCGTGTACGCCATGTCCGCGCTCATGTAGACCGCGCGGGGGTCGTTGCCGATGATGGAGGCGACCCACATCAGCCAGGTACCCGTTGCGGTGTCGACGTCGACGGTGATGACCGGATTCAGGAACGCGTGCATCGAGAACTGCACCACCGCGGTGTGTTCGGGCAAGCCTGCGAGGATCGCGTCCAGCCCCTCGGTGGCGATGCCCATATCGCTGCTGACCCAGCGGGCATCGGTGGTGAAGATCGATGGGATCACGTCGAGGTCGACGGTCTTGCCGTTCCATCCCTTGTTCACCGCGGTGGCGTAGCGGGCGGTGACGTCCCTGATGGCTTCGACGTCTTCGAGTCGCTGAATCCGTTGGGCAAGTGTCTGGGCCGCAGCGCAGGACACGCGACCCAGCGCGGACGTCAGGGCCGCGGCGGGGTCCGTCGGGGCGGTGACGGCACGCCACGCGATGTAACCGTCGGGACGGACCAGGGTCGTGCCGTCGGCCGTGACCCCGTACGCCGTCTGAAATGCCAGTGGCTCAGTCGGTTTCACGTCAGAGCCGATGTGCACGAACGCGAGGTCGATGCCGAGTTCGGCGCAGGCTCTTGACGCCGCGTCCTGCCAGCGCTGGTCCTCGGACAGCAGCACCCAGCCGCGCTGAAGCACGTCCAACGTCGAACCCTCGGTGCCCTCGATCAGCACCTTCAGGTGTGGCGCGCGCGTTCCCGGTTGGCCGGCCCACTGCTCGGGCCGCAGCGCACGCGGCAGTTCCTGGCCCGCGTCGAGCACGGCGGCCGAGCGGTACAGCTGCCCGAGTTCCATGGCGTCGTCGTCGATGATCGGCACGTCGGCGACGGCGGTCTGCAGGCGCGCCTTGTAGTCGGCGCGGGCGAAGATCTGTTCGTGGCGCAGCCACGCGATCGGCCGCCGCTCGGCATCGTAGGTGTCCAACAAGTCCGGTGTGGATCGGCCCGACAGCACGGCTTCGAGCTTCCAGGCCAGGTTGTGGGCGTCCTCGATGCCGGTGTTGGCGCCGTAGCCGCCGCGGTTGGGGGGCAGCTGGTGGGCAGCGTCTCCGGCGAGGAATACCCGTCCTACCCGAAACTGGTCGGCGATCAGGGCGGCGAGTTCCCAACGCCCGGTCGTGCACAGCTCGACGTCGAGGTCGGGTCGGCCGACCGCCTGCCGAATCACCGCGCGTTGTTCGTCGTCGTCGCGGTCGACGTCATCGCTGAGCATCAGGACCCAGCGGCCGTCCATGTAGGTGGTGAGGAACGCGGACAAGCCGGGCTGCTCGATCTCGAACTGGACGATCCCGTGCTCGAGGTACTCGTCCAGCGGAGCGCGGAACAGGATGCTGCGCTGGACGGCCAGCAGACCCTGTCCGCTGCGGCCGATGCCCAGTTTCTCGCGCATCGGGCTGTGCACGCCGTCGGCGGCCACCAAATAATGTGCGAGCAGTCGTGTTTCGCGTCCGTCGCGGTGCCGCAATGTGGCGATGACGCCGTCGTCGGTCTGAACGACGTCGATCAACTCGGTGTTGAGTCGGACGTCGGCGCCGAGTTCGATCGCCTTGTCGCGCAGGATCGGTTCGAGCCGGTCCTGGGGGATGGCGGTGCCCTTGTGCGGCGAGTACTCGATCTCGGGAAGTTTTGTGCCGCCCGGGGACCACGGGTACTCCTCGAACCACTGTCCTGCAAGGCTTTCGACGCGCGCCCGGCGCGGCCCGCTGCCGTCGTGCGGCGGGAGCTCGATCCCGATCCGCGAGAACAGTTCGAGGGTCCGCGTCGTGTAGCCGATCGCCCTGGGGTGCGCCGAGCTGCCCTGGCGCTTCTCGACGAGCACACAGGGGACACCCCGCCAGGCCAGGAACACTGCCGTGGATAGGCCAACAAGCCCGCCTCCGACCACGAGCACGGGCGTCGATTCGATAGCGCTGTCATCCATCGTGATCAGCCCCTTCCATTGCCACGTGGGCGGAGCCCACCGAAGCATCCAGCGGCGGAGCCCACCGAAGCATCCAGCGGCGGAGCCCACCGAAGCATCCAGCGGCGGAACCCACCTGGGCGCCACCCCGTGTGGCACCGCGTCGAACCAGGAAAACACAACTCGATAAAAAAGACAACTGAATAAAGATATTTAGTGACTCTGTTAAAATGGTCGAATGACCACACCGACGATGGGACGCCGCGAGCGCAAGAACGCCCAGACGCGTCGGGCGATCGCCGATGCGGCGCGGCGACTGTTCCTCGAACGTGGCTACGACCAGGTCAGCGTCAAGGAGATCGCCGACGCGGTCGACGTCTCCGTGCCGACGCTGTTCAAGCACGTCCCCGACGGCAAGGAAGCGCTGATGTTCGACGACGGCGTCGAGCGCAGGGAGGGTCTGCTGGCCGCCGTTCACGAGCGAGCCGCTGGGCAGTCGGTGATGGCCGCCCTGCGCGAATTCATGTCTGGGCGTGGCCCTTTCGAAGCGGACCCGACCCCTGAATTCCGCCGCATGGTCGAACTGATCACCAGCACGCCAGCGCTGCGCGAGTATCAGCGCAAACTCTGGATCTGCTGCGAGGACGATCTGGCGGCCGCAATAGCCGGCGAGATCGATCGTGGACCGGACGACATCGCCGCGCGCGCTGCCGCCCGCTACGTACTGGAGATCCCGCAGTTCATCGGCGACAACCCCGATCCCAGTGCTCTCGACGCCATCTTCGACCTACTCGAACACGGCTTGCCCACCAAGCCGTGACCCGCTCGAGCTTCCGCCGGTCGACGTCGGCATCGCATGGCACCCGCGCAACGACAACGACCCCGCACACCGATGGTTCCGCCGATACCTGTCGTCGACGCTCATCGGGTCGCGGCCCGAGCTACACGGCCCGCAGGTACCGCTTGCTGATCACGCGCTGAGCCAGTGAGGTGACGGGGCCCGCCAGGCGACTCCACCACGTTCCGTGTCTGGAGAACGCGGTCACCTCCGCGTACACCGCCTCACTTGCGGGGTCGTAGCGGACGGCGAACAGTTCCTCGCCGGTCTCCGGGTGGCCTGGCAAGGTGCCGTAGGCGAACCCGCGCCGGTCGGGTTCGTCGACGACGTAGACCACCCGGCATGGCGCCCGCAGCGGGCCAAGGCCGACGAGGACCTCCGATCCCACCGCGGCGACCTCCGTCGTCGCCTCGACCCGCACCCCGGCGCCGCGCAACATGCCCCACCGCATCACCGCGGTGGCGGCCTCCTCGAAGCGCCGCCTGCCATGCCCGATCACCGCGGTGGCCTGCAAGTGGCCGTAGTCCGGAGGGAGCGGGCCTGCCGTCGCACCGACCTCGGCGTAGTTCAGGGGCAGCGCCGCCAGCGCGTTCAACTTCACACGATCAGCCTGTCATCACGGGCGTACGGTCGTACACGTGAGCAACCAATCCGTGGCCGGGGAATCGGGAACCTTCGACATCGGCGGGGACCTGACCGTCAACCGGCTGGGCTTCGGCGCCATGCGATTGACCGGCAAGGGGGTGTGGGGGCCGCCCGCCGACCGCGACGAGTGCATCCGCGTGCTGCGCCGTGCCGTCGAACTCGGCGTCAACTTCATCGACACCGCCAACTCCTACGGCCCGTACGTCTCCGAGGAGCTGATCCGCGAGGCGCTGCACCCATACACCGACGTCGTCATCGCCACCAAGGCCGGTCTGCTGCGCACCGGGCCCGACGTGTGGCCGGTGCTCGGCTACCCGGCGTATCTGCGTCAGGAATGCGAGATGAGCCTGCGCAGGCTCGGCGTGGAACGCATCGACCTGTTCCAGTTGCACCGCATCGACGACAAGTTCCCTGCCGAGGACCAGATCGGTGAGCTCGTCGCGCTGCAGCAGGAGGGCAAGATCCGCCACATCGGGCTGTCCGAGGTCAGCGTCGAGCAGCTTGCCGCCGCACAGAAGGTGGCGACCATCGTGTCGGTGCAGAACATGTACAACCTCACCGTCCGTACGTCGGAGGCACTGCTGGACAAGGTCACCGAGGAGGGCGTCGCGTTCATTCCGTGGTTCCCGCTCGCGGGCGGACCGCTGTCGGCCTCCGACGGCCCGCTGCAGCGCATCGCCGCCGACCACCACGCCAGCCCGTCGCAGCTGGCGCTGGCCTGGCTGCTCAAGCGCTCGCCGGTGATGTTGCCGATCCCAGGCACGTCGAAGGTGGCGCACCTCGAGGAGAACGTCGCGGCCGCAGGGATCGAGCTGTCCGATGCGGAGTTCGACACGTTGAGCAGTGCCGCCTCGGCAAGCTGAGGACGTCGGCAATACGGTGACCGTGTGGTTACCCAACCGACAGAGGCGCACCCCGGCGGTGGATTCAACCCGCCGGAGCCCACCAACCGCGGCGGGCCCGACTACGGGCGATTCGTCGAGGCCGTTCGTACGTTGCAGGACCACGCGCGTTCGGCCGACGCACCCGACGACGTCATCGCAAGGGCAGCCGACGTGCTCGACGAACTGAATCGCCAGCTGGCGCCCTACGACGCCGACGAATGGCATTCCCCGTCGGGCCGGCGGATGGACCTGCCCAACCGCGGCAACATCCTGCAGGTGCCGGTCGACCTGGTGGTCACCGAGGACGGCCGGGTCGGTGGCACTGCACGGTTCCGGCGGTATCACCTCGGTCGCAACGGGGCCGTGCACGGTGGCGCGCTGGCCCTGCTGTTCGACTCGCTGCTCGGCTTCACCACCATCAAACTGGGCAACAGCCTGTACCAGCGGACGGCCTACCTGCACGTGAACTACCGCCAGATCGTCCCGGTCGAACGGGAACTGGGCGTCGACGCGACCATCAACGGGACCGAGGGCCGCAAGATCTTCGTGTCGGGGCGACTGCTCGACGGCGACACCGTGCTGTGCGAGGCCGAGGCGCTGTTCGTGAAACTGAAGCCGGGGCAGCCATGAGCACCACCCGGCGCTGGGCGCGGTGGCGCGACAAGTTGCGTGAGCGCAGGGCCGCCGACTTCACCTATCGCATCGTCGTCGGCGTGGTCGGCCTTGCCGTGCTCGGCGTCGGGATCCTCGCGATCCCGTACCCGGGTCCCGGCTGGGCGATCGTCTTCGTCGGCCTGGCGATCCTGGCCACCGAATTCGAGTGGGCGCGCCGGCTGCTCAAGTTCACCCGCGAGCGCTACGACCAGGTGATGGCCTGGTTCAAGCGCCAAGGGCTGTGGGTCCAGGCACTGGGCGTGCTGTTCACCGCCGTGGTGGTGGTGGCGACGCTGTGGCTGTTCGGCGCGCTCGCCTGGGCCGCGGGATTGTTGGGCTTCGAGCAGTCCTGGCTGAAGAGCCCCATCGGCCTGGGGTCGTGAGCGCTCTCCCCGATAGCATGGTCGCGGTCAGATAACCCCCGCACACCCCCACGGAGGAGATTCCCCGATGAACGCCGCCCCCAGCCCCGCCCTCGCAGCCCCGATCCGGGTCGCTGCCGGGACGACCGCAGGGGCGGCGGTTCGGGAGGCGGGGCTGCCGACCAGGGGAGCGCAGGACGCCATCGTCGTCGTGCGGGATGCCGACGGCCAGCTGCGCGACCTGTCCTGGGTACCCGACGCCGACGCCGAGGTGACGCCCGTCGCCGCCGACACCGACGACGGCCGCAGCGTCATCCGGCACTCGACGGCGCACGTACTCGCGCAGGCCGTACAGGGCTTGTTCCCCGAGGCGAAGCTCGGCATCGGTCCGCCGATCACCGACGGCTTCTACTACGACTTCGACGTGCCGCGGCCATTCACGCCAGAGGACCTCGAGGCGCTCGAGAAGCGCATGCGCCAGATCGTCAAGGACGGGCAGCTGTTCGACAGGCGCGTCTACGAGTCGAAGGACCAGGCCCGCGAGGAATTGGCCAACGAGCCGTTCAAGCTGGAGCTGATCGACGACAAGTCCGGCGACCCCGACGTGATGGAGGTCGGAGGCGCCGAGCTGACCGCCTACGACAACCTCAATCCCCGCACCCGCGAACGGGTTTGGGGCGATCTTTGCCGTGGGCCGCACATCCCGACCACCAAGTACATCCCGGCGTTCAAGCTGACCCGCAGCTCGGCCGCGTACTGGCGGGGCGATCAGGACAACGCCAGCCTGCAGCGCATCTACGGCACCGCATGGGAGTCGCAGGAAGCGCTCGACCGCCATCTCGAGCTGATCGAGGAGGCGCAGCGGCGCGACCACCGCAAGCTGGGCACTGAACTCGACCTGTTCAGCTTCCCCGACGAGATCGGTTCTGGTCTGCCGGTTTTCCACCCCAAGGGCGGCATCATCCGGCGGGAACTCGAGGACTACTCACGCCGCAAGCACATCGAGGCCGGCTACGAGTTCGTCAACACCCCGCACATCACCAAGGCGCAGCTGTTCCACACCTCCGGGCACCTGGACTGGTACGCCGACGGGATGTTCCCGCCGATGCACATCGACGCGGAGTTCAACGAGGACGGCTCGGTGCGCAAGCCGGGTCAGGACTACTACCTCAAGCCGATGAACTGCCCGATGCACTGCCTGATCTTCCGGGCACGCGGGCGGTCCTATCGCGAACTTCCGCTGCGTGCCTTCGAGTTCGGCGCGGTGTACCGCTACGAGAAGTCCGGTGTGGTGCATGGATTGACCCGGGTGCGCGGGCTCACGATGGACGACGCGCACATCTTCTGCACCCGTGATCAGATGCGCGACGAACTCACCTCACTGCTGCAGTTCGTCATCGGCCTGCTCGGCGACTACGGGCTCGACGACTTCTACCTTGAGCTGTCGACCAAGGACCCGAAGAAGTTCGTCGGCTCCGACGAGATCTGGGAAGAGGCCACCAACACCCTCGCCGAGGTAGCCGAAGCATCCGGCCTGGAACTGGTGCCCGACCCGGGCGGCGCCGCGTTCTACGGACCGAAGATCTCGGTCCAGGCACGCGATGCGCTCGGCCGCAGCTGGCAGATGTCCACCATCCAGCTGGACTTCAACTTCCCCGACCGGTTCGACCTCGAGTACACCGCCGCCGACGGTAGCCGTCAGCGGCCCGTGATGATCCACCGCGCGCTGTTCGGCTCGATCGAACGGTTCTTCGGCATCCTCACTGAGCACTACGCGGGCGCCTTCCCTGCCTGGCTGGCGCCGGTCCAGGTGGTGGGCATCCCGGTCGCGGACGGGCATGTCGAGTACTTGGAAGGCGTTGCCGCGCAACTGAAGGCGCGGGGGATACGCGTCGAGGTCGACACCAGTGACGATCGGATGGCGAAGAAGATCGTCAACCAGACCAACCAGAAGGTGCCGTTCATGCTGCTCGCGGGTGACCGCGACGTGGAGGCCGGCGCCGTCAGCTTCCGGTTCGGCGACCGCACCCAGGTCAACGGCGTACCTCGCGACGTGGCCGTCGAGACCATCGCGGACTGGATCGCCCGGCGTGAGAATGCCGCTCCCACTGCCGAACTACTCGAGGTCGGCGCGACGTGACATCGAACGACGGCCACGAGATCGTCGATCACGGCGTCGGCGAGCCCGACCACCTGCAACGGCTGTGGACGCCGCACCGGATGAACTACATCGCCGATGCGATCAAGACCGGCTCGGCGAAGTCGTCCGAACCGTTCACCGACATCCCCAACATGTCGGACGAGGACGGGCTGGTGGTCGCGCGCGGCGAGCTCGTGTACGCGGTGCTGAACCTCTACCCGTACAACCCCGGGCACCTGATGGTGGTGCCCTACCGCAGGGTCGCCGAGCTCGAGGACCTCACCGTCGCGGAGAGCGCCGAGCTGATGGCCTTCACGCAGAAGTCGATTCGCGTGATGAAGACCGTGTCCCGGCCGCACGGTTTCAACGTCGGGCTCAACCTCGGAACGGCCGCCGGTGGTTCGCTGGCCGAGCATCTTCACATGCACGTCGTACCGCGCTGGGGCGGCGATGCGAACTTCATCACCATCATCGGCGGTTCCAAGATCATTCCGCAGCTGCTCCGCGACACCCGCGAGTTGCTGGCCACCGCGTGGACGAGCCTGCCGTGAGCGACTACTACCTTCTCACCAGGGCTGCCTACGCGAAGCTCAGCAGACCGGTGGCGAGGGCCGCTCTGCGCACCGGGCTCACCCCGGACAGCATCACCATCATCGGCACTGCGGGAACGGTGATTTCGGCGCTGACGCTGTTCCCCATCGGGCAACTCTGGTGGGGCGCATTCTCGGTGGCCGTCTTCGTCCTTGCCGACATGCTCGACGGGGCGATGGCGCGCGAACGCGGTTTCGGCACCAGGTTCGGCGGGGTGCTGGACGCCACCTGTGACCGGATTGCCGATGGCGCGATCTTCTGCGGCCTGCTGTGGTGGGCGGCGTTCGGCATGCACTGCACCTCGCTGGTGGTGGCCACGATGATCTGTCTGGTCACCTCACAAGTGGTGTCCTACATCAAGGCCCGCGCCGAGGCCAACGGGCTCGATGGTGGCGGCGGGATCATCGAACGGCCCGAGCGGCTGCTCATCGTGTTGATCGGGGCCGGGCTGTCGGGGGTGCCGTTCCTGCACGTGCCGTGGTTGGTGCACGTCGCGATGTGGCTACTGGCGGTGACCAGCCTGGTGACGCTGGGTCAGCGGGTGCACGCCGTGCGCACGTCGCCGGGGGCGATGGAGCCGTTGGAGACCTCGACGGCGCCGCGGCCGGAGGCCGATTCGACACAGCCGCAGGCTGATTCGGCACCGCCTCCTGCCGACTCGGCGGGCGAAGCGAGCACACAGTGAGCACGCCGTCGGCGGGACTGCCGAGTGTGCGCGGGCTCACGATTCCGCTGAGCGGTCAGCTGGCCGATCTGGGCTACGGCGCGGGCTGGCGAGTGGTGCGTGCCATGCCGGAGTTCGCCGCCCGCAACGCCTTCGACGCCGGTGCGTGGTACGCATCCCGCGGCGGCGGCCCCGAACAACTCCGCAAGAACCTCGCCAGGGTGATCGGGGTGCCGCCCGCCGAGGTGCCTGGCAGCCTGATTCGTGCTTCGTTGGCCTCCTACGCCCGGTACTGGCGGGAGGCCTTCCGGTTGCCATCGATGGATCACCAGGTGTTGGCGCGCAGGCTGAACGATGCCGTGGAGGGCGGCGAGAACGTCGTCGCCGCACTGGAAGCCGGCCGCGGTGCGATATTGGCGCTTCCGCACAGCGGCAACTGGGACATGTCCGGGGTGTGGCTGACCAACATCTACGGCAACTTCGCCACCGTCGCCGAACGGCTCAAGCCCGAATCGTTGTACAAGCGGTTCCTCGACTACCGCGAGAGCCTGGGGTTCGAGGTGCTTCCGCTGACCGGAGGGGAGCGGCCGCCGTTCGAGATCCTGGCCGAGCGACTCAGGGGCAACGGCCTGGTCTGCCTGATGTCGGATCGCGATCTGACCCGGTCGGGTGTGGAGGTTGACTTCTTCGGCGAGCCCACCAGGCTGCCCGCAGGGCCCGCCAAGTTGGCGCTCGCGACGGGTGCCGCGCTGCTTCCCACGCACCCCTGGTTCAAGCCCGACGTGACGGTGACCACCGTCCATCCGCCGTTGGACCTCTCGTCGGGTGACGTCAACGTGGTCACGCAGGCGCTGGCCGACCAGTTCGCCATCGACATCGCCGCCCACCCCGCCGACTGGCACATGCTGCAGCCGCAGTGGATTGCCGACCTGTCGGACGAACGCCGGGCGCGCTTGGCCGGCGCTGGGGGTCCCCCCGCTTGCGGGGGAGAGCGAAGCGACTCGGGGAATGATCCGGGTGAGGCGTCCTGATGCGCATCGGGATGGTGTGCCCGTACTCGTTCGACGTACCCGGCGGCGTACAGGCGCACGTGCTGCAGCTGGCCGAGGTGATGGTCGGCTACGGACACGTGGTCAGCGTGCTCGCCCCGTCGTCGCCGGGCGCCTCGTTGCCGGACTACGTCGTCTCCGGCGGGAAGGCCCTCCCGATCCCGTACAACGGGTCGGTCGCGCGGCTGCGGTTCGGCCCTGCCGCCCACCGCACGGTGAAGAAGTGGCTCGTCGACGGTGACTTCGACGTGCTGCACCTGCATGAGCCAAACGCCCCAAGTCTGTCGATGCTTGCGTTGATGATCGCCGAGGGCCCGATCGTGGCGACGTTCCACACGTCGACCACGAAGTCGTTGACGCTCAGCGTCTTTCAGGGCATCCTGCGTCCCTGGCACGAGAAGATCGTCGGCCGCATCGCGGTATCCGACCTGGCCAGGCGCTGGCAGATGGAGGCACTGGGGTCCGACGCCGTCGAGATCCCCAACGGTGTGGACGTCGCCTCGTTCGAGACGGCGCCGAAGCTCGACGGGTACCCGCGGCCCGGCAAGACCGTGCTGTTCCTTGGTCGCTTCGACGAACCACGCAAGGGCATGTCGGTTCTGCTCGGTGCGCTGCCCGCACTGGTCGACGCGCTCCCCGACGTCGAGGTGCTCGTGGTCGGGCGCGGCGACGAGGAGGAGCTGACCGAGGAAGCAGGCGCGCTGGGCGGGCACCTGCGTTTCCTCGGGCTTGTCGACGACGCGGCGAAGGCATCGGCGATGCGCAGCGCCGACGTGTACTGCGCGCCGAACACCGGCGGCGAGAGCTTCGGCATCGTGCTGGTCGAGGCGATGGCCGCGGGCACCGCCGTGGTGGCCAGTGACCTCGATGCGTTCCGCCGAGTGCTCGAGGACGGTGCCGCGGGCCTGTTGGTGCCCGTCGACGATTCGGCGGCGCTGGCTTCGGGGTTGATCGAGGTGCTGTCCGACGACGCGGTCCGCGAGCGTTACGTCGAGGGCGCGGCGAAGGCAGTGCGCCGCTATGACTGGTCGGTGGTGGCCCGACAGATCCTGCGGGTCTACGAGACGGTGGCAGGCGCGGGCGCGAAGGTCCAGGTGGCAAGTTGATTTCCTGGCTCCTGGTGGTCGCACTCGTACTGCTGGCCGTGGTGCTGCTGGTCGGCGGCGTCTGGGCCTTTCAGACCGCGAACCGGCTGGACCGCCTGCACGTCCGATACGACCTGTCGTGGCTTGCACTCGACGGCCTCCTTGCGCGGCGCGCCGTCGTGGCGAGGGCCGTGGCGACCGACGCCTACGGCGGGTCAACAGCTGGCGTGCGGTTGGCCGCACTAGCCGACGCCGCCGAGCGGGCGCCGCGGTCTGGGCGGGAGGCCGCCGAGAACGAGCTGTCCGCGGCGCTCGCGTTGGTGGATCCCGCGTCGTTGCCGGTGCCATTGGTGGCGGAGTTGGCCGATGCCGAGGCACGCGTGATGCTGGCCCGCCGCTTTCATAACGACGCCGTCCGCGACACCCTCTCGCTGCGTGAGCGGCCGATGGTGCGATGGCTTCACCTCGGTGGAACCGCCGAGTCGCCAACGTATTTCGAGATCGCCGAGCGATCCTCGCGGCGCTCCGTCGGGCCGGTGAACCCGCGCACGTCGGCGCGTGTCGTGCTGCTCGACGAGCAGGGCAGCGTGCTGCTGTTCTGTGGCTCCGACCCGGCCAGCGAGGCAGGCGTCGCGCCACGCTGGTGGTTCACGGTGGGCGGCGCGGTCGAACCGGGGGAGGCGCTCCCCGCGGCCGCGGTGCGCGAGATCGAGGAGGAGACCGGGCTGATCGTCAGCCCCGCCGACCTGATCGGTCCGGTGTGGCGGCGCGAGGCGGTGTTCGAATTCAACGGCACGGTGATCCGCAGCGAGGAGATGTTCTTCATCCATCGCACGTCGCGGTTCGAACCGTCGACCAGCGGCCACACTGCGCTCGAACGCCGGTCCATCCACGGGCACCGGTGGTGTGACGAGGACACCATCGGTGAGCTGGCTGCCCGTGGTGAAACGGTCTACCCGCTGCAGTTGGCCGAACTGCTCGCGGAGGCCAACGCGACGGCCTCGGGCGGGCCGGTACGAGAGTTGCAGTCCATCAGATAATGGCTGGCAGAAGTGCGGATCTAATCGATTTGGCCCTGCCACTAGACTGGTTCAGTACCTATTTGGAGGAGATAGCGTGGATACCGCACCTAACGGGTCGGTGACCCAGACCGGAACCGCCCGGGTCAAGCGCGGAATGGCCGAGATGCTCAAGGGTGGCGTCATCATGGACGTCGTCACGCCCGAACAGGCCCGGATCGCAGAGGCCGCGGGTGCGGTTGCGGTGATGGCGCTCGAGCGCGTGCCCGCCGACATTCGTGCCCAAGGCGGGGTGTCGCGGATGAGCGATCCCGACATGATCGAGGGCATCATCGCCGCGGTCACCATCCCGGTGATGGCCAAGGCGCGCATCGGTCACTTCGTGGAGGCGCAGATCCTGCAGAGCCTCGGCGTGGACTACATCGACGAGTCCGAAGTCCTGACTCCTGCCGATTACGCCAACCACATCGACAAGTGGAAGTTCACCGTGCCGTTCGTGTGCGGTGCGACCAATCTCGGCGAGGCGTTGCGCCGGATCACCGAGGGTGCGGCGATGATCCGCTCCAAGGGTGAGGCGGGTACCGGGGACGTGTCGAATGCGACCACGCACATGCGGGCCATCGGCGGGGAGATCCGGCGGCTGACGTCGCTGAGCGAGGACGAATTGTTCGTCGCGGCAAAGGAACTGCAGGCGCCCTACGACCTGGTGGTCGAGGTGGCGCGGGCGGGCAAGCTGCCGGTGACGATGTTCACCGCGGGTGGCATCGCCACGCCTGCGGATGCGGCGATGATGATGCAACTCGGCGCCGAGGGCGTGTTCGTCGGCTCGGGCATCTTCAAATCCGGCAACCCCGCTGAGCGCGGTGCGGCGATCGTGAAGGCCACCACCTTCTACGACGATCCCGACGTGCTGGCCAAGGTGTCGCGTGGGTTGGGCGAGGCCATGGTCGGCATCAACGTGGAGGACATCGCGCAGCCACACCGGCTCGCCGAACGCGGCTGGTAGGGGTGCGCCGCTCGCGCGAAGCGCGGATGGCACAGTAGCCGCATGTCGATCGAAAAGATCCTCGATCTCGAGCAGCTCGAGGTAAACATCTACCGCGGTGGTGTGTTCAGCCCCGAATCGGGCTTCTTGCAGCGCACTTTCGGCGGTCATGTGGCCGGCCAGTCGTTGGTGTCGGCCGTGCGTACGGTCGACCCGCGCTACCAGGTGCACTCGCTGCACGGTTACTTCCTGCGGCCCGGCGACGCGAGGGCGCCCGCGGTCTATCTGGTCGAACGGCTCCGCGACGGAGGCTCGTTCGCTACCCGACGGGTGAGCGCAATCCAGCACGGCGAGACCATCTTCAGCATGTCGGCGTCGTTTCAGACCGACCAGAGTGGCATCGAGCACCAGGACCCCGTGCCCGCCGCGCCGCCTCCGGACGACTTGCCCGGTTTCCGGTCGGGTGGGGCGTTCGACGATGCCGGGTTCGCTCAGTTCGCGGAGTGGGACGTTCGCATCGTGCCGCGCGATCAGGTGGCGCTGCTGCCAGGCAAGGCTTCCCAGCAGCAGGTGTGGTTCCGCCACACCGATCCGCTGCCCGACGACCCCGTGCTGCACATCTGCGCGCTGGCCTACCTCAGCGACCTCACGCTGCTGGGTTCGGCGCAGGTCAATCACCCCGATGAACGCAACCACCTGATGATCGCATCACTCGATCACGCGATGTGGTTCATGCGCCCGTTCCGCGCCGACGAGTGGCTGCTGTATGACCAATCCTCGCCTTCGGCGTGTGGCGGGCGTGCGCTCACCCAGGGCAAGCTCTTCAACCAGTACGGCGAGATGGTCGCCGCGGTGATGCAGGAGGGGCTGACCCGCTATCAGCGTGACTTCACGCCCAACCGCGAGTGAGCGCGCGCGTCGGAGTCCTTGCGCTGCAAGGTGATACCCGAGAACACCTGGCAGCACTGACCGAGGCAGGCGCCGAGGCCGTCACGGTTCGGCGCAGGAGCGAGTTGGACGCCGTCGACGCGTTGGTGATTCCTGGTGGTGAGTCCACGGCGATGAGCCTCCTGCTGCGTGAGTTCGAGCTGCTCGAGCCGTTGCGGGCGCGGCTGGCCGACGGCATGCCTGCGTACGGCTCCTGTGCGGGCATGATCCTGCTTGCCACCACGATCACCGACGCGGGCGTGCCAGGGCGCGAGGCCGTGCCGCTCGGTGCCATCGACATGACGGTGCGGCGCAACGCCTTCGGGCGGCAGGTCGACTCGTTCGAGGGCGACATCGCCTTCAAGGGGCTGGACGAACCCATGCACGCCGTGTTCATCCGCGCGCCATGGGTCGAGCGCGTCGGCCCCGACGTCGAGATCCTCGCCGAGGCGGCAGGACATCCCGTCGCGGTCCGGCAGGGCCGGATGCTCGCGACGTCGTTTCACCCCGAGATGACCGGGGACCGCCGGGTCCATCGCCTGTTCGTCGCCTCCCTCTAAGCGATTTGGGCACGCGCAGTCGCGGCTACCAGCGCAACCACGCGTGCACAAATCGCTGGGGGGAGAGGTGGCGGTGTGGTTCGTCGGGAACCTCCACGTAGACTCGACGGTTGACCTTGCAGTCTGAGGAAAGCGAGTTGCACCTGCATGAGCGGCCATTCCAAGTGGGCGACTACCAAGCATCAAAAGGCCGTCAAAGACGCGCGCCGTGGCAAGGAGTTCGCGCGGCTCATCAAGAACATCGAGGTCGCGGCCCGCACTGGCGGCGGTGACCCCGGTGGCAACCCGACGCTGTACGACGCCATTCAGAAGGCCAAGAAGACGTCGGTGCCCAACGACAACATCGAGCGTGCCCGCAAGCGCGGCGCGGGCGAGGAAGCCGGCGGCGCCGACTGGCAGGCGATAACCTACGAGGGTTACGGCCCGAACGGGGTGGCCGTGCTCATCGAGTGCCTGACCGACAACCGCAACCGCGCGGCCAGCGAAGTCCGAATCGCGATGACGCGCAACGGCGGCAACATGGCCGACCCGGGTTCGGTGGCGTATCTGTTCACCCGCAAGGGCGTCGTCACGCTGGAGAAGAACGGACTCAGCGAGGACGACGTGCTGACGGCGGTGCTGGAGGCAGGCGCCGAGGACGTCAACGACCTTGGCGACAGCTTCGAGGTCATAGCCGAGCCGACCGATCTGGTCGCCGTGCGAACCGCATTGCAGGACGCCGGAATCGACTACGACTCCGCCGAGGCCAGTTTCCAGCCGTCCGTCACGGTGCCCGTCGATCTGGACGGCGCCCGCAAGGTGCTCAAGCTGCTCGACGCCCTCGAGGAAACCGACGACGTGCAGGACGTGTACTCCAACGTCGACATATCCGACGAGGTAGCGGCAGCCCTCGACGAGGACTGATCTCGCCTGCTGTTAGCGGTGTCCGCCAACCCCGCCGTGGCCATGATGATCGAGGATCACCAGGCCGCCGAAGTACGGGTATTGCTGCTGGTAGGGCACGTAGGGCGGGGTAGCGGTCAACTGGACGTTGCCCGGCGTCTGGCATTGCGTGCTCGAGCCGCTCAGGGTCGTACAGGTCGGCGGTTGCGTGGTCTCCGCTAGCGCTATCGGGGCGAGGGCAAGCGAACCTGCCGCAGCGGCCACCAGCAGCGCTGGCGTGAGGATGTCTTTCGTGATGCTCATGGTGTAGCTCCTATTTAGAAACTGGACGTTCAGTTTCTAATAGGTTTCAGCGCTGTCACGAGCAGAAATCTTCCCTGTTCAACGAGTGCGGTCGATCACACGGCAAGACCCGACAACGCCGCGGCGACGATGGCTTCGGCGGTGGCGGCATCGAGTACACCGCTCCCGGTGAGCAGGCGGTACATCGCCGGTCCGAACACGATGTCGATTGCAATCTCTGGGTCGACGTCGGCGCGCAGCTCGCCACGGGCGACGCCGCGATCCCAGATCGCCCTGCCCACTCGCCGCCGGGAATGAATGAGGACGTCCCGCAACTCGTCGTGGACCAGTGGGTCGAACTGCGCTTCGCCGACCAGCTGCGCGAATATGCGTCCGCTGGGCGTGGTGTAGAAGTGCATCAGGCCGCGCAGCACGACGCAGAAGTCTTCGCGGGCCGACCCGGTGTCGGGGTCGGCGGCCTCGGCCAACATCTGCGACAGGAACGCCTCGACGGCGACGGTGTACTTGTTCGGCCACCACTTGTAGATCGTCGCCTTGCTCGCGCCGCTGCGGGCGGCGATCAGCTCGGTGGTCATCGCCCGGAGTCCGACTTCCTGCATCAGCTCCGAAGCCGCACGCAGGACGGCAGCCCTGGACTGCTCGCTGCGAGGCCGGCCGGGCCGGGCCCGTGCCGGGGCGAGCGAAGCGACGGGGGATGTCGACTGTGTGTCGGCAAGGTCCTCGGTCATCGGTCAACGGCGAACGTCGATACTGAACGCATCGTTCAGTATCAGCTACCGGGGCCCGTCCCGCAGCGCGACTGGCGGCTCAGGAACGCTCCGATTTCCCTGGCGGTCTGCTCGGGCTGATCGAGCATGATCAGAACGTTCGCGTCGTCGACGTACCGCAGCGTCCCCTTCGTCAGCTCAGCCAGCCGCGTCGCGTGGTCGTCGGGCATGACCGGGTTGTGACTCCACAGCACGAGGACGTCGCCGTCGAATGCGGCCAACCGCTCGGTGCTGCGCACCAAATCGGGTTTGACGAACTTGGTGCGGCAGTACTTCACCAGATCGCGCCGGATCCGTTCGTCCTTGAGGCCGACCTCGAACCACGCGTCGACGATGTGTTGTGGGACTGGCTTCTTCGCCATCATCCCGAACAGCAACCACTGGCGACGCAACCAGCCGATGCGGAGCTGGCGCATCGCGAGCGACACCGTCAGCGGGCTGCGGCTGATCAGCCAGGAGACCTTGCCTGGGAAGCCGGGCGGGAAGTTCCCGAACGCCTCCGATGGGCAGATCACCATGCTGCCCACTCGCTTGTCGCGGCCGATGTCGGTGAGGAAGATCGCGCCACCCCAGTCGGTGATCACCAGCGTGACGTCGGTCAGGTCGAGTGCGTCCAGGAAGTCCGCGACGATGCCGACCATGCCGGGCATCGTCAGGTCGGCAGCCTCGCGCATCGGCACCCGATGCCCGCCCATCGGCAGCACCGGCAACAGGTAGCGATGGCCGGACGGCAGCAGGGGCAGGACCAGATCCCACTGGGTGTCGTTCATCAAGAGGCCGTGCAGCAGCACGACTGGCTGCCCATCCGGGTCGCCTTCCTCGCGGTATTCGACGGTCCCCGCATCGAGCTCTACCGACTTCACGTCGACCAACCTCCAAATAGAACTGTGATTCTAGAACCTGTGCTCTAGTCTGTCTTCAGGAGGCGACGTTGGCAAGGACTACCAGGGAATCGATCCTCACCGCCGCGGCGGAGCTGATGCGGCGCAAAGGCTATGGCGCGGTCGGGATGAAGGACGTCGTCGCGGCGTCCGGGGCGCCGATCGGCTCGCTCTACCACCACTTTCCCGGCGGCAAGGCGCAGATCGCGCGCGAGGCGTTGATCAACGCGGGCACGGCCTATGGGCTACTCATCCCCACCCTGGTCGATCCCCACGACGATCTCGGCGAGGCCGTCGCGTGGGTGTTCGCACAGGCCGCCGTGAACATGGCCGAAACCGGCTTCGCCAACATGTGCCCAGTGGCCAGTGTCGCCGCCGAGGTCGCCGACACGATCGAGGAACTCCGCGACGCCACGGCATGCATCTTCACCGGCTGGCTCGACGGCGGCACCGCGTACTTCGTTGCGCGAGGACTCTCGCACGACGAAGCGCGCGACCTGACCGTCGCGCTGGTCGGTGCGCTGGAGGGCGCCTTCGTCCTTGCGCGGACGTTGCGCGACACCGAACCGCTACTGGCCGCGGGCCGCGTGCTCGCGCCGCGGTACCGGGGCGTCCACATGCTGCCGCGTGTCGTGCCGGTCGAGGTCGGATCCGCCCGCTAGGCTCTCGAACAACTGTTCGGGAAGGAGATGCTGGTGCGGGTGATGGGCGTCGACCCTGGACTGACGCGTTGCGGGCTATCCGTCATCGAGAGCAGCGGCGGCCGCAAGGTGGTCGCGCTCGACGTCGACGTCGTCCGCACGCCTTCGGACCAACCCCTGCAGATGCGACTGTTGACCATCAGCGACGTCGTCGAGCACTGGCTGGACACCCACGTACCGGACGTGCTCGCGATCGAGCGGGTCTTCGCCAACCAGAACGCGAACACGGCGATGGGCACCGCGCAGGCGGGCGGTGTCATCGCCCTCGCCGCCGCAAGGCGCAACATCGACGTGCACTTCCACACACCCAGTGAGGTGAAGGCCGCCGTCACCGGCAACGGTCGCGCCGACAAGGCTCAGGTCACCGAGATGGTCACCAGAATCCTTGGGCTGCAGACCAAACCGACGCCCGCCGACGCCGCCGACGCGCTCGCGCTGGCGATCTGCCACTGCTGGCGCGCACCCATGATCTCCAGGATGGCCGCGGCCGAGGCGATGGCCGCCGAGCAACGCAAGAAATACGAGGCCAAGGTCAAGGCGGCCCCAGGTCGGATGTCGCGGAGCGCGACGTGATCGCATCGATTCGCGGCGAGGTGCTCGACATCGCGCTCGATCACGCCGTCATCGAGGCGGCCGGCGTTGGCTACAAGGTGCTGACCACCCCGACGACGTTGTCCACGCTGCGGCGCGGCACCGAAGCCCGGCTGATCACGGCGATGATCGTCCGCGAGGACTCGATGACGCTGTACGGCTTCGCCGACGGGGACTCGCGCGATCTGTTCACCACGTTGCTCGGCGTCTCCGGGGTGGGGCCCAAGATCGCGCTGGCCACATTGGCGGTCTACGACCCGCAGGCGCTGCGCCAGGCGCTCGCCGACGGCGACGTCACCGCGCTGACCCGGGTGCCGGGCATCGGCAAGCGAGGTGCCGAGCGCTTGGTGCTCGAACTGCGTGACAAGATCGGCCCCGTGACACCCGGCGTGACGACCGCGGTGGGGCACGCCGTGCGCGTGCCCGTCGTGGAAGCGCTTGTCGGACTTGGGTTTGCGGCCAAGCAGGCCGAGGAGGCCACCGACAAGGTGCTCGCCGCGGACCCCGATTCCAGCACGCAGAGCGCGCTGCGCTCAGCGCTGTCGATGCTGGGGAAGACCGCGTGAGCCGATTCGCCGACGACCACGAGATCGACGACGACGCCGACCGGGAGGTGTCCGCCGCGCTGACGGTCGGCGAGGGCGACGTCGACGCGAGCCTGCGACCGCGCACGCTCGGTGAGTTCATCGGCCAGGCCAGGGTGCGCGAGCAGCTGCAACTGGTTCTGGAGGGCGCCAAGAACCGCGGCGGCACACCGGATCACATCCTGCTCGCGGGCCCGCCCGGGCTCGGCAAGACGTCGCTGGCGATGATCATCGCCGCCGAACTGGGGACGTCACTGCGCGTGACGTCCGGACCGGCGCTGCTGCGTGCCGGCGACCTGGCCGCGATGCTCTCCAACCTCGTCGAGGGCGACGTGTTGTTCATCGACGAGATCCACCGCATCGCCAGGCCTGCCGAGGAGATGCTGTACCTCGCGATGGAGGACTTCCGCGTCGACGTCATCGTCGGCAAGGGCCCAGGGGCGACGTCGATTCCGCTCGAGGTCGCGCCCTTCACGCTCGTCGGGGCCACCACCCGGTCCGGCGCACTGACCGGACCGCTGCGCGACCGGTTCGGCTTCACCGCCCACATGGACTTCTACGAACCTCCCGAGCTGGAACGGGTGCTGTTCCGTTCGGCAGGCATTCTCGGCATCGAACTCGGCTCGGACGCGGGCAGCGAGATCGCCAGGCGATCGCGGGGCACGCCTCGCATCGCCAACCGGCTGCTGCGCCGGGTCCGCGACTATGCCGAGGTCCGCGCCGACGGCATCATCACGCGTGACATCGCCAAGGCCGCGCTTGCGGTCTACGACGTCGACGAGCTGGGCCTGGACCGGCTGGATCGCGCCGTGCTCTCAGTGCTCACCCGCAGCTTCGGTGGCGGCCCGGTGGGGGTGTCCACGCTCGCGGTGGCCGTCGGCGAAGAGTCCACGACGGTCGAGGAGGTGTGCGAGCCTTTCCTGGTGCGGGCAGGCATGCTCGCACGCACCCCGCGTGGGCGGGTGGCCACCAGCCAGGCATGGACGCATCTGGGTTTGACACCGCCCAGCGGCGTCACCGGGCTCGGGCAATCGGGCATGTTCGAATGAGTTTGGGAGTGGATGCGTAATGGTCACCGCTGCATTGATATTCGCTGGATTGGCAGCGGTGCTGCACGTCTACATCTTCGTGCTGGAGTCGCTTCAGTGGACGGCGCCGCGGACACGCGCCACGTTCGGGACCACGCTCGAGTCAGCGGAGGCCACCAAGGAGCTGGCATTCAACCAGGGGTTCTACAACCTGTTCCTGGCGATCGTGACCGGAGTGGGCATCGGGTTCACGATCTCGGGAGGCACTCCCGTCGGCGCGGCCTTGCTCCTCGCAGGTACCGGTTCGATGCTCGCGGCGGCGACCGTCCTTCTGGTGTCGTCGCCGGACAAGGCGCGCTCCGCGGTGGTCCAGGGCGCGTTTCCGTTGGTCGCCGTCATCTTGATCTTGCTCGGGCTGCTGGTGTAGCCCTCACCGAGTCGGCCCACGACGTACACCTGGTCACCACCCGCGCGCTTGGCCTTGTACATGGCCCGGTCCGCGGATTCCACCAGCCCCTGAACCAGCACGCGCACTCCCGCTTCGGGGGTCCGCAACAGTGAGGCGGTGGCCACCCCGACGCTGGCCGTGATGTTCCATGACGTTGCGGCGATCTCGCGACGCAGACGTTCGGCCATCCCGACGGCGCTCTGCTCGGAGTCGACCACGGCGACGACGAACTCCTCGCCGCCGATGCGTGCAGTGATCGAGTTGCCCCGGCGCGTATGCCGGAGGATGCCAGCCACGGCGATCAACGTTTGATCGCCCGCGGCGTGCCCCGCGGTGTCGTTGACTCGCTTGAAGGCATCCAGGTCGACCATCACGACCGCGAGGACGGCCGAACCACCAACCGACTCCGCCGCCATCGCCAGCACCGATCGGTCGAAGGCGCGCCGGTTGGGCAGGTCGGTCAGGGGATCGGTGTCGGACTTGAGCGCGTCGACGCCAAGGATGTGCACCAGCACCTGAGCGGAGAGTGGCACGGCAAGGACGCTCACGAACAGCACGACGAGTTTGCTCAGCGTCAGGGCGACGCCGACGTGTTCGCTGAGCTGAATCGCCAGAATCGTTGCCGTAACCGACGCCATGAGTAGCGTAAGGGCGAGAAAACGACTGGTGTGGAAGAACGCTACGTAGCCGGCGAGCGCTACGAAGGCGGTGGCACCTTGGATGCCTTCGGCGGGGTTGGACTGGGCGAGGCACGTCACCGCGACGCACGCGTTGGCGGTGATCGCGAACGTCACCGATTGAGCATGCGTCGGCCACCGCGCGAGCCACAGCAGCGCCATGGCCGCACAGCAGGTCGCTATCGACAGTGCGACGACGCGAAACCGCACGTCGTCGGGTGCAGAGGGGCTCAACAGCGCGAGCAGTGGAGCTAGGCCGGTGGCGCCGACGGTGAAGGCGACCATGTAGCGCGTGACGCGCTGCAGATTGCGCGCAGCCAGGTACCCCGACAGCCAGTCGTAGTGGTCGGGCTGTCGCCACCACCGGCGTATCCAGTCCAATGCGTTGCACTCACTCGTAGTGGTCGTCGCCCCGCCCGCGGAGACGGTTCGGGCGCACGGCCTGAATTGGTCCAAGCTCCGTCGTGGAATCCCCCCGACGAACGCATGCTACCGACAAATTCGACATTTGCTGGCGAGTTGGGCGACTTTTGGTCGGTGACGGTGTTTCCGGCCTGGCAGCGGCCTGTTACCGGCCCTGGGTTGACGCCCGGGTCGGATGGGTATGTCTGCAGGCGACTGAGGAGGAACACGTGAACGACATCGATACTCGCGACCGGGTCCGAGGCGGCCGACTGCGGATGCCGCGCAGCCGCGGCGCCGCAAGCGGCTTTCTGCTGATCGTGCTGGGCATCTGGGGTGCGGCGGTGCCGTTCGTCGGCCCCTCCTTCGACTTCGCGTTCAGCCCGGGCCGGGACTGGTCGATGGCCCGAGGCTGGCTGGAAGTGCTGCCTGGCGCCGCGACGGCGTTGGGTGGCGCTCTGTTGCTGTTATCGCGCAACCGTGCAACCGCGACGCTCGGCGGTTGGCTCAGCGTGATTGCTGGCGCGTGGTTCGTCGTGGGCCGCGCGTTCGCAGGGCCGCTGGCTCTCGGGGACGTTGGCACGCCCATCGCGTCCACCGACACCCAACGCGTCTGGCTGGAGCTGTCGTACTTCTACGGACTCGGAGCGCTCATCGTGTTCCTCGGTGCGTTCGCCTTGGGTCGGGTGTCCGTCCGCAGCGTGCGCGACGTCGAGTACGCGCGTCGACCCGTCGCGATGGAGCGGGAACCGGCAGCGGTCGTCACGGACGACGACGAGACCACGCAGTCCCTGGGTTGGCGCAACCGGGTCGGCTCGTTCGGTCGTCGCCGCACCCGCGCCGCGCACTAACCGGTGTAGACCATAACGTGCTTGATTCGGGTGTAGTCCTCGAGCCCGTACATCGAGAGGTCCTTGCCGTGGCCCGAGGACTTGAAGCCGCCATGGGGCATCTCGGCGACCAGCGGGATGTGCGTGTTGATCCAGACACAGCCGAAGTCGAGCGCGTTGGACATCCGGATCGCCGTTGAGACGTCCTTGGTCCACACCGATGACGCCAGGGCGAACTCCACACCGTTGGCCTTCTCCAGTGCGTCGTTCTCGTCGGTGAACGACTGCACCGTGATCACCGGCCCGAAGACCTCGGTCTGGATCAGCCGGTCGTCCTGCCTCAGGCCGCCGATCACCGTCGGCTCGACGTAGAAACCCTTGTCGCCCTGGCGATTTCCGCCGATCGCGACCTTCGCGTGATCGGGCACGTCGTCGAAGAAACTCAGCACGCGTTCCATCTGGTTGACGTTGTTCACCGGCGGCACCCAGGCGTCCTCGTCGCCCTTGGGGCGGCCGTAGGTCGTCGTCGCCCCAGCGGCCTGCTCGGCGAGCGCGGCCGTCAGGTCATCGACCACCGAGGCATGCGCAAGCACCCGGGTCGCCGCCGTGCAGTCCTGCCCGGCGTTGAAGTAGCCCGCGGTGGCGATTCCCTCTGCGGCAGCGGCGATGTCGGCGTCACCGAACACGATCACCGGCGCCTTGCCGCCGAGTTCGAGGTGTGTGCGCTTGAGGTGCCCGCCTGCGCTGACCGCGACGGCACGGCCCGCGGCGACCGACCCGGTGATCGAGACCATCTCCGGTGTCGGGTGCGCGACGACGGCGGCTCCGGTCACCCGGTCGCCGGTGACGACGTTGAGCACGCCGGGCGGGAAGTGCTTGGCCGCGAGTTCGGCGAGCATCACGGTGGTCACCGGTGTGGTGTCACTGGGCTTGATCACCACGGTATTGCCCGCGGCGACGGCGGGACCGAACTTCCAGATCGCCATCATCATCGGGTAGTTCCACGGGGCCACCTGGCCGATCACGCCGACCGGTTCACGCCGGATCCACGAGGTGTGGCCTTCCATGTACTCGCCTGCCGACTTGCCCTCCAATATTCGTGCAGCGCCCGCGAAGAAGCGGATCTGGTCGACCATCGGCGGAATCTCTTCGGCCATCGTGACGTGGTTCGGCTTGCCGGTGTTGCGGCCCTCGGCGGCCACCAAGTCCTCGGCGGCGTTTTCGACCTCGTCGGCGAAGGCCAGTAACGCCTTCTGCCGTTGCGACGGCGTGGTGCGCTTCCAGTCCTTGAACGCCGTCGCGGCAGCCGCGTAGGCGTTGTCGATGTCCTGTTCGTTGGAAATTGGTGCGGTGCCATAGGTTTCACCAGTGGACGGGTCGACGAGCGGCATCGTCGCGCCGCTCACCGAATCCACCAGCTCGCCGCCGATGAAGTTCTGAACGGTCGTCATGGCGATCAGAGGTCGGCGA